>Ga0116231_10003626_pt1 | contig 31938 bp, 21 predicted proteins | sample S1TSphgellanicum_2_FD_89695 | JGI IMG/M metagenome (GOLD analysis project Ga0116231, IMG submission 89695) | Host-associated microbial communities from peat moss isolated from Minnesota, USA - S1T2_Fd - Sphagnum magellanicum MG | ecosystem: Host-associated > Plants > Peat moss > Unclassified... | reverse complement strand
TTAGGAGTATGGTGGGCGCCCACAGAGAGAGCGGGCACCCCCCGCAGGGGGTTTTTTTTTTTTCCTGGGGGGGGGGGGGGGGGGAGAGGAGAGGGATTTAAAATCTTTTGTGTTCTCATCATGTTCCCATGTGTTCCTATGAATTACCCATGGGTTTCCCTTGGGTTCTCCATGATGTTCCTCAGGTTCCCAATGAGTTCCCCAAGGGTGTTCGAAATAGCATCTCACTGGTTTGGCCCCTTCTCACCCACATAGGTGGGCCAAAGGGGAGGGACTCCATCTCCACATAGAAACTTCTATTTTGGAAAGCCTCTCAAGTTTCAGTTTTTGTTTTTTTTTGGGTAATGGACGAATCAAACTGGCCCACTGCAAACATAAAATTATTCACAGTTTTTCCTTTCTAGGTTTTCGTTGCAAGCAAACAGCATCTTCTGTTGGATGATATTTGGATTTATAGTGGAACTGAAGCAGATTAAAGTCCTCAAAGTACAATGATTGATAAAGCACGTCCTGGCGTTGACAAGGGTGCCAGTAATTCATCCGATGAAGGGATCAGAGATTGGAAATCTTGGATGAAGATTCTGTTTTTGTTTTGGGGTGCAAGTCTAAAACCCACGCACGTTTTCCAGGTGACCTTTGCCATAATGTTCTGAAGTTATCCGAAGCTAAATGTTTCATCTCACAAATCTCACGGCAGATTACAATTATCAATCCAATTGAGCCAATAGGTTACAAGTATGGTTTGCTTTGGAGAAGGGGTATTAACTGAGGCCAAAATACAGTGGTAGCCATGTATAGGAATAGAATATGCATGCAGCCAATGAGACACTTAGCATACACCCAAGAGGGTTTCTCTTTTTTCTCCTTTTGGGCGGGGGAATTGGGGTGTGAGGATGGAATTTTTTAATTCTTGTGTTCCCATCATTTTCCCAAGTTACCAATGTGGTGCCCAAGGGTGTTCCGAAGAGCACCTCATTTTATTCCATATCCCAAGAGCACTACATTTTATCCTGTCCAGGCCAAAAATAGTGGGAGCCAATTCTAGGAATATAATTTCCATGCAACCAATGAGAAGTTAGGTCATGGAGTGAAGGGGCCTTGTAGGGATGATATAAGCACCCCCCAACAACTCCTCTGCTGGAGTCCACCTCGAACTTAAAATAGTTTAGAGATTCTGGTTTTTGGTTGCAAGCAACCTAAAATGTTCTGTTGGATGATATTTGCATTCATAATGGAACTGAAGCAGATAAGAGTCTGACGAGCTACAGTGAATGATAAAGAACGTCCTCGGATGCACCAGCACTCGTACAAGTAGCAGAGGCTTTACCATTTCATACCAATCCATAGTACAGGATCCTACAACTCACCAGACTCTTGCCCCTGCCACCTGGCAAAAATTCATCCGATCAAGGGATGAGAGATTGAGAATATTGGATGAATTTTCTCTTTTCATTTTGGTGTGCAGGTTTTGGTGAGCCAGAACCGCAGCTACAACTCCTGTGCCCTTTCTGTCATGGTTCAGTGCAGCCCACTACAAACTTAGAATTGGTTTAATTTAAAGTTCTCTACTTTTTGCTTGTGAGCAACAGCATGTTCTAGTCAGGTGACAAGAATTCTTGTGATCATCAGAAAATGTTGGATGAAGATTTTCATTTTTTGTCAGGGTACACTTCAAGACCTCGTGCTCGTTTTCGGAGAGGCACGTGAGGAGTGTACAGTGTGTTTGGCCCTTACAGTGAGTGACTATCGTGTGCAGGTGTGCTGCCGTGTGTCAATAAAAACGCACAGATTCTCAGTCTCTTCACAATTTCTCACAATCTCTTTGGCGCTTGCGTCCGCCCTTCCCTCCATTGATCCGGCATTCCGCTTGCAAGCGTTCGGGGTTGAGTGCGTGTTGAGGGAGAACGACTTGGCGATCATGCCGATGACAACTTCCAAGGTTCCTACTGCGACGCTTCGTCTGCTAGTCATTGCTTGCATCATGGTAGTGGCGGTGCGGGTTACGGAGGCCGCTCGTGAGCTTGATAACGGCGTTGGAGGTATACTACTGAATCGTGAGCAACTGGCGTCTGTCGACACGAAGGCTGCGCTCACTCTTTTCCAGGCAGCTGCTTGCAAGCTTTTGCGCTTGTCCTGTGCCATCCAGTTTTCTAGCGATGATGGCTGCGCTGCAAATGGTCAGCCATGCATGAGGGTGGAGGATTGCTGCAGTGGAATATGCATTGTACATCCTATTTCTCCCCCAGTTCCTGGTAGATGTGTAGGCCGCTAGGACCAGGTCTGCGAACCTGAGGAGATTGTTAAGATCAGTGAATCTGAAAATCGTGGTTTGTGGAGTTCATGCGTGGTTGCTTCAGATTTTAAGCCTATAAATTCCCTCAAATATGCCTTGCGCTTGTGTTTCTTCTGCATTGGAATTATGTGGCACCAGAACTAGGTATATAATTCCGGTGTGTGGGAATTGTATAAATCATAGTCATCGTCAGCTATTGTACTCCTACTATCTGTTGGTCCACTTCTTGTGTCATATGTGACCGATAGAATGTGGTCTATGGCGATTTATAATATGGGCATATGTTGGCGTCCCCCTGTTTTTATTTTGTCAATTTTGTGTTGCAGCATTTACATTAGCGTTTTGCTCCTCTGTTTTGTCGGTATCCTGCCGACTGACTGTGCTATATCCATTCACTCGGTTCTGATTTGGATGTCAGCCCGTAAACACTGCTTCAGTGCCACCAGCTTTAGGTTACATTAGTGTTTTGCTACTCTGTTTGGTCGGTATCCTGTCGAGTGGCTGTGCTAGATCCATTCTCTTGGTTCTGATTTGGATGTTAGCTCATATATTATGTCATTTCCAAGTTTTCTTGCTTTTGGAAAGCACCCATTTTTTCAGGGGCTGCTCACTCCTTCAGGCTATTAAGGTCGTCATGTCTTGACCTTCCTGACAAGGTAAAACACTATAAAAATGAGGTGGGAAAGCGGATATTTAAAATTTCACAGACGGAATTAGCTGTGGCGGCACTTGAAGTCTAAGAGCTCACTGGACAGGTAGATGAGTATCAAGAGTTTTCTCCGAATGCTTATCGTTCATGTCTTCTCCCAGGCTAGTCAGATTTTGTGTTACACGTGTAGTTGGAGATAAGAATCTGAGGCTTCAAGATTTGTTGCCAACATTGGTTAAAACCTCCTATATGGATTATGGCTCAGTTCCAGTTCCAGTTTCTCTCTTTGCAAAATTTCAAAACTGGGTCCAATTTAAGTCCAAATGCAGATCCCATTCTGTTCAGCAAAACAGTTTTGGTTAGTGGTTCATTCTATCCTGGGAGTGTCCAAAGTCCAAAGCTTTGAAGCAAATCTTTTGATTTTTGCAGATTTTGGACACTCCCAAGATTGAATTGATGCAGATTTTTCATTGGCCCACCTGTGTAGGCTAAGAGAGAGAGACTTTGGGCAAGGAATATGTGGTAGAATGTGATGCTATGGGGAAGAATATGGGGACACATGGGAACTATGGACAACACCTTAAAGAAAATTTGTTTAATATGGATAAATTTAAGCAACGCATGTAGGGGACACATGTGGCAATAGATAGGGAACATCATTGGGGACAGTGCTGACAACAAGTGGGGGAGTAAAACCTTTACACCTAAATAATCATCAAGTTCCCTTTCGAAAAGGAAAAGAAATTGCCCTGTCTTCTGCATATTGGCTCACCTCAATGCTCATTGGATGCTTAGAAAATAGTTTCCTCTCTGTGTGTAGCTCCCTCTTTTTGCCAACGCTAATGAGATTGTGGGTAACTATTGCTCTAGTTGTGGACTACAGACACTCCCAAATTTCCCTTTGGTCTAGCTATATAGGTTACAAGCCTAGAACTTTAAGCAAAGGAAGGGGGATAAAGTGTGGTGCTATTGAAAACAGCTTGGGGAAGAAATTGAAGCACGATTAGGAACCATGATGAACCTGGTGGGAACACTAAGAACACCAAAATCCCCCCCAAAAAATCTCAAATCCCCCAGCCCACCATGGGAAGAAATCTTCATGCCTGCAAGTTGGGCCACCTCATTGGTTGCATAAAATATCCATTCCTATTATTATTGGTCACCATTTTTGGCTTGGGCTTAATATTCCATATTAAAAGCGCAAATACATGTTGATTGTAGCTCTCAAAAGTAGCTAGCAAGATTCTAGTCAAAGTTGAATAGAAGATTTACATTTCCACCAAAACTCTTTACCAAGCTCAATCCAACTGGGGGCTATCATGATTTGGTGGTAACTAGAAGATCCATTTAAAAAGAATAAACCTCATGTTGAGCCACCATGTTCAAAACGTCTTTTGTGAAAGGCAAAAGATATGGATTTTTTTTATGGTTACACTGAGTTTTCAAAAATCTATACAAATTTTCAATTTTCCATTCTTCTTGCAGACTACAACAATTAGGGAAATCCAAGTAGTTTCCTCCATTTGATTTATGAATCTTGATGCAATCTTGTTTTACGACTATTACGCGGTCAGGATTCATCTTGTACCCACCCTTATTGGCTAGTGGAATGGTGATACCCAACTCAACCTAGTTATAAATTATAAATTATATTCTAAATTTTATAATAAAAAACTTTCATTATTGATTAATTTATTATACTTACAATCAAGTTTTTAAAAAAATTTGGTGATTTCAAAACTTTGGTGATTTTTTTCCATTTATTGGATTTTATCTTTGAATTTAAACTAAAAAAAAAAAATCTAATTTTTTCCATTTTTTTTGGTAACCATAAAATCACTCCTTGATGTGAGGTATGTTGCAAAATATGAAAGCAATGCAACAAGAGTTGAATAATCCACTTATGCAACCTATGCCAACATTAAACCATTGAGTTTTCATCATAGAATTAAGATAATGAGTATAATTTTTTTTGTAACAAATCAATTTTTGTAAACTAGCCAAACCTATAAAAAAAAAGGTTGTTGAAACTTCTCTATAAAACTCTCCATTCGTTTTCCTTGTGGTGTTCATTTGATAGCATCACCACAAGTGTAAAAGCGATAAAATAAGACAAAGGGACAAACATCATGTTTTTGCATTTCTTTTCATGGCTTCCATCTTCCATCCATACCAAGTTTTTAAAGCTCATAAGGTATTCTCAAAGTGGTAAGGTGTTGATTGTGCATCCACAACAGAGTCCTGCATTGGGCTTGACAACTATACCCATACCCGACCCACAGCTGCGCGTGGGTCAACTGTACCCACCCATTACCCACCCATGGCACCTTGTCCATACCCATTACCCACCCAATTCATACCCATCAGTCCATCACCAAAATAAAGCTACTTAAGAGTACTTTGAAGTGTTTTTAAAAGGAGGGACGTGCCAATGATTTATTGTAAATAGTTACATACAAATGTCACGATTAGAGCGCAAGAACATGAGGTTGTTTATCGTTCGAGGCTTCAGTCAATTACGCTTCTTGGTTAGGGTGTTGTCGGTATCTGAGAAGTTGTTCTCGGACATATAATCTGCTAATTCAGTCGTTGTAAAGCCCGGGTCCCTTGTACCCACCCTTTACCCACCCATTTACCCATGGGTATGGGTGGGTATTGGATACCCATTGCAGGACTCTGATCCACAACAAAATTCAAAGCTTGTATGTTCGCCACTTTGTCAAACCTTCACCAACTTTTTGTTGCAAGTTTTGCTCCACATTTGAGCACTCATACTGAAAGTTTAATTTTTTTCATGGATAGATACATTATTAGTGTACTATTCTGTGCATAGCATGTCAAATTTGAATAAATTTCATAATTCCTACTAAGTTTTGGAAAAAAATCTAAAATTTTGTCTCTTGAAAAAAAAAACCTACTTTCAATCTATTTTCTCACAATGTGACCAATTGAAGAATTTTGCAAAGTAGATTGAAAGTAGGTTTTTAGAATGGTTGATACAACGTTTGAAACTTTTAAAAACTTTAACATATCACATTCGATGCCTTCATGTAGTCCAAAGGACAATCTCATAAGGCACACCTATTTTCTAATATATTTGTCATAAAATTTTGTTTTTTTACATTTGAAGACTACTTTATTAGTATAATTTAGCATGTTTTCACCTTAATGTACATACAATTTATGAGTTGTGACAAAAACCAAATGCCCTATTGGAATGTAAAAAGTTTCCAAAAATGAAATTTTAGGGAATTTTGGGCCATTGATAGAACATGGCCCACATTCGACAAATTTTATTATTCTCACTTTCATAAGTGAAAAATATATATATTCTAAATGTTTATATAAAATTTGGAACAAAATTATTTTACTTGACATGGGAAAAAAAAAGAAATCTAAAACAGGTCATAGGAAAAATGAAAAATAAAATAAAAATTTGAAAGTTGTAGGAATGAATGTCGCAACCCTAGCTTTGGGCTCGCGACCAAGGCTAAGGGGTTGCAAGGTTGCGGGCCAGGAGGAAGGAAACCTGGGAGTCAAGGCAAAGGCATTGCAAGGGTGCAGGCCGAGAGGAAGCCGGGGAGCCACATCACATACTCTCGGGAGTGTGAGAAAGTGTTAGAAAGTGTGAGGGAGTGAACCCTCACACTCCCAAGGTAACTCCCACTTTGGGAGATGGAGTCCCAGTGGACTCCCGAAACTTCAGAGAGCCATTGCAAGGGTCAAAACTCAATGGCTTGTGACATTCTTTATATCATTAAAAAGCTCTTGAAACGTAGATGTCTAAAATGGGCTCGCATTGCTCATTCAGACATCTGAAACACAAGTTATGGCCAAAAGAAGGGCCGGGAGTCAAATTGCCAATTTGACTCCCGACCACAAAAAGTCGGGAATCGACTCGATTTACTTAGATGCAGGGGGCGTGCCACATATCGTTGGAAAGCTCTCGACGAGAGCTACAACTTTGCTTTAGACCGCATTGCAATCCAAGGTCTACTCGCAAAGTTATGGGGCTCCGAAGTCGCAGGAGTCCCATTTGGCGCGATTTCGGGACTCCCAATCGGGAGTCCCGGGAAAAATAGCCATTTGGATGTAGCCTCCGTGGAGAGCTGCAGAGTATACTATAAGGGGGGAAAGTGGTGGCTTCCCCCAAGTCCGGGCCGTGGTGAGTCTTCTGTGTCCGTGTTGCCCGTGGCTCGTCCTAGCACCAAGGGTGCTCCAACTATGCACTAACCACTTTGTGTGGGTTGTGTGTAGGCCCGTGTGAGTGAGTGAAGCTTGTCAACTCTTTCTAGTCCCATCTCGGAGCTCCAACACACCCCTCTACCCCTCAAAGTGTTGTGAGCTAGGGAGCATGCTCCGAATCCTCCTTCTTCCATTGTGTTCCATTTAGACCCACACTTGGGTCCTTTAAGGAGTTGGGAGTGCGTCAATGAATCCTTAGTGTTTCCAAAGGGGTACTTCAATCATGTTTGGACCCTAATAGTGATCGTGAAGGTTTTCAATTGCCACAATAAAGAAAAAAAAAACCACTTACATTTTATGAAATTGTATACTTGGTTTTCAATTTGTAACAAAAACATTTTAGAAGCATGCATGTGTGTATGGACAACTCCATTGCAGTATAACTCCTTTTAAAAAAACCCAAAGCCTTAAAATCCCACCCTAGACTTAAATCGTATTAGCAAACCTTACACCATAAACCAAAAAATCATACTAAGCCTTAAACTGTAAACCAAAACCCTAGGCCTTAAACTTTAAACCAAAACCATTGGCCTTAAGCTTTAAACCAAACCCTTATGCCATAATCCCTTCAACCTATAACAAAACCCTATTAAGGCACAAAACTTTCAATGTTAAACCTTATTAAGGCATAAACCTAAATCATTAAATAATATCTAAATATATATTTCCATATATCTACCTAATTTTCTTAGACCAAAATTTTATGTATAAATAACTTACATACCTATTTCATCTTTATGTATATAGACTCTACATATTGATACTTATGTCTTCATTTAAATATGTAAATCTAAATCAGTTAAGCTTAAGTATCTATGTAAATATATTTAAATTCTAAGTAGAAGTATGAAATTGAACATCTACATACCCATGTATGTAAGTGCAATTGTTTATTGATCAAGTGGAATGCGGATTTTCAACTCTAGACATTAAAAAAGGATGACAAATAGGTCTCGAAAGTAACATCCCACATTTGCACAATCAGTGTTCAGGGGTGAAACACACTATAGTGTAAACAAAAAATTGTCACAGTTTGATAGTTTTTAATATCTACGAAACCTTGATATATCATGGTGGATGTTTGGAAAACATTTTGTAACTAAAATTTACACTTAATGGTGGTTTACATCCCAATATATCATTGTATCATGAAATTGGAACAAATATGAACAAATTAATTAATAAATGGAGTACGTTTTCACTTTGCAATAGCCTTGTCACAATGTTGCAATTATATAAAAGGACTACAAAGGATTATATTTAATGTTAATTTATCCATGAATTTGCACATGCAAAATGACAACTATGAAGAAGAATCTTCTTCATTACAATTCCCAATTTTTTTTCAAGTTGTAAAATTCATATCATATGTTTAAAAAACCTTTGTTAGTACAATATGTTATAATAATGATGAAAATTGTGATATTTTAAGTTGTAAAATGTTCTTTCATTGAAGATGTAAATGGGCTAAATGTTTTTTTTACCATTTTACATTAGAAATATGGATTTTCAAAATTAATAAAAAATGGAAATCTACTATAAAATAGGGGTTCTAAATTAATGTTTATAAAATCATTGGTTTATTTTTACATAATGATACAACTACAAATCAATTGCATATTGATGGGTTTAACAATTTATTTTATGTTTAAATTTCAAATTAACTACATGCAATCTCTAAAAAATTTCAAAGTGAGTGAAATCTTACATGTTACTACCTTTTTATATTATTTGTAGTCCTAATTTTCTCTAAAATTGTCTATATCGTAGTGTGCTTTCACCATCAAGTTCCACACTTCATCTTGCACCGCTTCTACACAACTCGTCTTTCTTTCACTGCACAAACTTGATGTCTATTTCCATCTCTCTCCCCTTCTATTCTTGCTACATCTTTCATGTCTTGTCAAAGTCAAAATAAAGTAATGCCCCTACCACATTTAGCTTTCCATTTTTTCAACTAATTAATAATGAGATCTTGAACAAGCAAGTGATGCACAAAACCAAAAGGCAAAAATATTGTCTTTGTCACCCCTAAAAATTTAAAAACACCAAAAAGATTACCATGCCTCCATGATATTTCCCCTTACTCCTCCTCCTTACTTTTGTTTCCAAACTTTTCTCTCGTTAATTCTAGAGATCTTGATTCTTCCTTAGGTTTTTTCAAACATCTACATATTCTCAACCTTCTTCACACAACCTAGACTTTAGTTCACAATCAATACCAACATATTCAACATTTCTCACTATATGGAAACAAAATCCAAACACACACAAGGTATGTGTTCCACAATTTCCATTGTTTAAGGTTTAATGAAGACTAAAAAATCGAAAATGTTCAAAACCACAACACTATTCGCTAAACCCTTAGTATGAGATATCTATCAACAATAGCCTAGTTACATTAAACAATTGGTTTCAGACTTCATCTCCCATGCCACAACCCAGGCAAGATGGAAAGACTTGACCCCATGCAATGTTGTTTGATAAGAAACTCCTAAAGGTTGAGAGGGAGTTTAGTCCAATTTGGACTCTATTAAGATGTGTGGTAATATGGTGTTTATGGATCAAATGAAATGGTTAGATGTTTAACAATGGAACTTGATCGAAGATTAAGTCATATGATTTTCGATGATATTGTGGCTTATGGTAGGTTGGAATGGATGAAGAAAACGAAAGCATCCTTGGGTGTTACCATTAGGTACATCACACCTTGATTTTCTTGGATCCATTCAATTTTGATTAAAAATATAAAATTTTAACAAATTTTAATTTTTTTAATTCCAAAATAAATTTCAAGTTATATATTAGTGCTTGTAATTGATAAACATGAAATAAAAAATAAAAAATCTATAGTTGTGAAAACATTTAAAGAAAAGGACCTACAAAAATGATTTGGCTATTTTTGGCTCTTTAACCATTGCTTAAAATGGTTCTTAGTGGTACAACCCAAGGATGCTTTCACCCAAGCTTCTTCATCTAATTGTTTTCTTTTATTTTCAATGGATTTCTCCATTTTTTCACAACATAAAATAAAATGGTGCCAATCAATGTTTTATTATAATTTGCATGCAACTAATGAAAAGTTGAACATGCACACATAGGGCTTATTTCTTTCCTCAAGTGAAAGTCACGGGGTGGGGGATTTTTTACCTTTCGTGTTTTCATCATGTTCCTATGTGTTCCCAATCATTTGCCCATATGTTTCCCTTGGGTTCTCTACAATATTATTGAGGTTCCCAATGAATTCCCCAAGATTGTTCCCAATATCACCTCACTGGTTTGGGGTCAGTTCTCCCCTTCTCATTTATAGGTGAGGCAAAGAGGAAAACTCCATCTCCACATAAAAACATATATTTTGCGAAGACTTTCAAGTTTCAATGTTTGTTATTTTGGTCATGGGCCAATCAAAATGGCCCATAACAAGAAAAAAAGAAGTAATTACAGTTGAGAAGTAGTCCATCTAGTTAATATAATAGAGATAAGTGAATAAGTACCTGAATCAACGACAACTCCTTTGCCATTTTTCTCAAGTTTCACTGTAACCTATTACAAACTTTTTGGAATACTTATAACTTTCGTGTTAATGCTACAAACTTTTATTTATAAACACATTACACATTTGGAAAATGTATAAAGGAAAAAGAAAAATGAAAAGAAGAATTTACAAGATGTGAAGTTAGCACAAACTAGATGTTAAAATCTTTCCATTTCAACAATCAACTACATGTAATAGGTCGAATGTGGTGATGGGTCATGAAGGGGTGGAAGTTGGGAAATAGCTAGGCCTACCCCTACCACCAATTTAAGATGGGAAAATGCTTGCATCCTTTGCAATGTAATTGAAAGTTTTTTATGAAAAAAAATAACCAAGACAAAAAAAAAGAAGGCCTTTTAGCCCTTTGAAGTTCCAAATCGCATTGGCACACTTGAAGAAGTTTGGAAATAAACGACTACAATTTTAGTTGTAATGGACATATGCGACTATAAACCCTATAGTTGCATTGGATAAGTGACAAAAGACAAATAGTTGCAAAAACCTCCATGTGGCATTTATGCATCTTCGTAATCATATATCATTTGTGACTACAAGATTTCTCATCCATTACTAGTCGTAGGACTATGCAATTACATATATGACTACATAATATATTAAACATCATTTTAAAAATAATTAAATTTAAATGATTTAATATATTTTAAAATCACATTTACTAAGTACGTTAGTTATATTTATATAATAATGAAATATAATAATTCATATTATTGATCATTTCATAAAATTTTAACCTATTATTTGTTGACACATGTCACCTATTTAAGCTAGGCTAAAAACCTAGTTTAGGTATCTAGGTAGGCACCTAAAGCTAAATACCCTAATTATGTAAGGTACATACAATCAACACACCATCATTGACCACTACTATGTAATTTGTGAAGTTTGATCCTTAGACCCTAAGGATGGATATCAAATCCTTTGCCATCAAACCACACCACTTGATGTGCAAACATATAGGAATGCATTTTATTTAGCCCATACTTGATTTTAAACATTCCACAAACATCAATTTCAATATTTGATATTTTACTGATATTTGTCCAAATGGAAAAAAATTAAGTTGATTCTTAAAGTACTTTCAATGACATACACAATTCAATATTTTTTCTTCCAAAATTGCACATAAATTTGAACAATGTTTTTCTGAATTTTGTTAAAATGAATTACATTTCAATGATGATTTGTTGGAAATTGTTTTTCAAGCACATGATTTATAAATGAAAAATGTTTTACAACTAATATTTAATAATAAGAAAATAACTAAATAAATTGTCTCCCACATATTAATCCTTCATTTCATTCAAAAAACAAAACAATTTTATTAAACTATATCATAACTTTAATTAATTCAGATACAATTTTTATAAATGGATAATACATCTATCACATTTCAAAAAATTATAATTTTTAAAATATCAGTTATAATTTTTTTTATATTTTAATTTTTAATCTAAATCACATTTGGTAATGTTAAATAATTAATGAATTTGATGGAATTTTAATTTCTATATTTCGACAAAAATAAGATATAAATTTTATTTAAAATTATGGTAAAATTTTTATGATCAAATAAATGATTTTTTTTAACACCTTAATCCTCTATTTTATTAAAACACATATCATATTTGAATACATTATAAGAAGTTTTAATTTTACCAATATATTTAATTTACATGTATAATATATAATTAAATAATCATAATATATAATATTTATAAATAGATCATAACTCAAATTTTTTTCATAAAAATATAATAATTTTTATTTTCAATAAAAAAATACCAATAAATAATTAGACACAAGTTGATTATCAAACAAATATTTCAATTCCAAAGATGCCACATGTGTTTTAATCATCAAAATATTGGAAATGGAAAAATTATTAACTTTAATTTGCAAAAACAACTATAACTAATTGCAAAAACAACTATGTTTTCATCCATCCAAAGATTCATTCACAATATTGGATGAAAAAGTGCGCTTTCATTTTATTTTTCTATCCAAACATGTAAGAATCATAAATTATAATCGCATTTGCAACTTCATTTGATTATATCAACACTATAGTTGCATATTTGACTATAATAATCACATATATGACTACACACATTTACAACTAAGATGACATGTAGGACTAACCCAACCGTAGTTGTTAAAATAGTTGATTTGGATAGTAGTTGCATCTATAGTCGTAACCATATAGTTGGAATGGATAAAAAAATCTTTTAGTGACAATTGTGTAAGAACACATTAATTTATTTGTATAGACATTTGACACTTCAATTGCTAAAAGGAGGAATTGATCACTAGGGTGTCAGTTGCAATAGCTCCTTTCTTTGGTTTGAGTAGTTTTGGAGGTAGCAAATCCTTAGGTTCTGTAAGATTGAAAAAATAAATTCGTTCTTATTGAATCAACAATGACAACATCAGCTAGGGTGTGAAATCTATTTTTGGTGAACACAATGTCGATTCATCGATGAGAGGAGTTGAACATGGTTGAAAAAAATGCAGGTAATTGTTCTTGTTTCATGTGAAGGGCAACATCTCATGCAAAATGGAAACAAAAGTGTTGCAAACTGCATCTTGAGTTTTGTGCACTTGTTGCCATAGGTGCAACGCAAAAGGTCGACACTTATAGAATCAATGGGATGTCTATATAGACATCGAATCAATGAGATGTCTACACACGCATCAAAGAATATTTGCAATTGCATGATGTGGATGATATTTGCATTAGTAATGGAACGAAAGCAAATATAAGTCTAATGACCTATAATGAATGATAAAAGACATCGTTGGCAACAATTTTTTGGTGGCTAAAAATAGTCAAAATGTGTTGGAAAAATTAGGGTGCTAAGAGTAATAAAGAAAAATTGCGGGGAAAAAAGAAAATATGCATGAGATTTACGTACATTTCAAGCAATGTTATCCAATCCTCAATCATACAGCGAGGCTCCATTGGCACACAGAACTCACACTATCCAAATACATTTGCCACTTTGCTCAAATTTTATGGTTTGGCCATGGTTTTTTCCCACTACACATGATTGAAGTGAGTAGATTGTCACCTAACATTTACCAGTCCTTTTCTTCTCAATGGCATATTTTAGGTTGCATCTTGTCTTTGGTCTTGAAAGTTGTGAAAACAAATTCTGCAACAAAACTTGCTTGGACTTTCACCTTATTTACATTTCATTTGTCTTCTTTTAGCAACTATTTGCTATTTTGGTGCCCCAACCTTTGTCACATGCACATGAAAAATGATCAAATCATTATAGCCAGAATGATCTAAATAATTCATTACTTTAGCCATCATGTGTGCAAGAAAAATAAATCAAGATCACCAAAAATACTATCGCTTTTCCGTACAAAAAGCCATCCACCAAAAGCTGAAAAAGTTGAGGAAATATGCTGGCCCTTGGGTGGACAAGCACCTAAGGTGGTACAAGCAGTTGGGGCTTTACCATTTCATACTAATCTATAGTACATGACCCCCTACAACTCACGAGACTCTTGCCCCTGCCAATTGGCCAGAATTCATGAATCAAGGGATCAGATATTGAAAATCTTGGATTAATATTTTCTCTGTGTTTCCAGATGCAGTTCTAAAACCCACACACCTCTTCTGGGTGACCATTGTCATATTGTTTTGAAGTGGTTTGAAACTAAATCTTTTATCTCAAAATACTCATGTCATGTCGCAATTATCTATCTTGAGGCAACAAGTTAAAGAGGTATGTTGTGCTTTGTAGAAGGGGTATTAGCCGAGGCAAAAATATAGCAGTAACCATGTCTAGGAATAGAATATGCATGCAACCAATGAGACACTTAGCATACACCCAAGAGAGTTCATCCTTTTTTCCTATTGGGGGGCAGGGGGTGCGGACGAGATTTTTAAATTTTTGTCTTCACATCATGTTCCAAGGTTCAGAACATATTAATATTAATAGAAGGATGAATAACCACACCAACAACTCCTCTGCCATTTCTCTCAATGCAGTCCATGACGAACTTAAAAGCGTTTAAAGCTTTTGACGTTTTACATACGAGCTGCATGCTTTGTTGCATGATATTTCGAAACAAAACTCCAATAAAAAAGTCAATGGCCAAAGAAACCATCCCAGGGGAGATATTTGCATTTATATAATGGAACGGAACCAGATAAAAGTCTGACGAGCTCCAGTGAATGATAAACGACGTCCTTGGGTGGACGAGCAACTACGCTCGTACCACTACCAACCGCTGGCAAGCATTATGGGGCAAGTGCGTGTTGAGGGTAGGCCTCGGCAATGTAAGGTAGACAACCGGTTGTTACCCGGTAAAACAGTAAAAGTTAGTGGTAAAGGGTGAAGGGAAGGCAACAGGTAAGGTAGCGGGTAGAGTAAAGGTAAAGCCAAACGGATTACCCGATAACTCGGTAAATTGTAATTACAGGTAATTGGATAAATTATTTATTATGGCCCAGTGCCTTAATGGAGTCCGCCGTCAGTCCGCACGGAGTCCACCGACAACATTGGTGTTTTGTTGTAATATATCTTGTATTTTCGGTGAAGATGCTGGTAGACAAGAAGAAGAGCTATGATTTAAACTAAATTTCATAAGTTTTGGTTGGGAATCGTGTCGGTCGCTCTGTTTTTCTGTGTCGCAATTCCTCCATGTAGTACGCCTTTTGGCGCTTCTTGAACAAACCTTGGTAGCGTCACACATAAATAGGTGGTTCCAAAAGTGGAACCTAGCTATGAGATCTTTCATCTTTCTCTGGTTTGTCTGCACTAGGTACCTTTTTTGACTTTTTCCTCAATACAAATTTGAAATGCAAGTGTTCTTGAAGTTTTGTGACGTTGCCGGAAGTAAGTTTCGGTCAATAGCAAAGAGGTTACGTCTGGGAGTGATTAAGAGGGGAATGATGAAGCTCATGAAAATGTATCATCTATACACCAACAATTCAAGTGCATCTTTTTCTGCATTTTAAGTCGCTATGTGTTCTTGCGATTCAGGCCTGAGTCCGCCACGAAGTCCACCTCGTCACGATTGTCGCAACCCCACTTTGAGGGAAGTGTGAGGTCACCACTCACACTCACAAAAATGGGACTTGGGAGTCCTCCGGGATTCCCAAAAATTCAAAGCTCGATTGCAAGGGTCAAAACACCTCACCTTGAGGTGTTCTTTATATTGTTGGAAAGGTCTTGAAGTGTAGATGTCCAAAATGGCCTTGCATGAGCCATTTGGACATCTGCAACACAAGTTATGGTCGAAAGAAGGGCTGGGAGTCAAACTAGCAATTTGACTCCCAACCATTAAAAGTCAGGAATCGACCCGACCCCGGTGTGTGCAAGTGAAGTGTGACACACTGTTGGAAATCTCTCAAGGAAAGCTACAAGTTTGCTTCAAACCTCATCCCAATCGGAGGTTGGAATGAGAAGTTATGAACGCCCAAAGTCCCGGAAGTCCAAACCGGGACAGTTTCGGGACTCCATTTTGGGAGTCTCGGGAAAAAGTGCCATTCGGATGCAAGTGCGGCGGAGTGGCACACAAAGAATACTATAAGGGGGAAGGTGGTGGCTTCCCCCGAATCTGGGCCGTGGTGAGTCAAGTGAGTCCAAGGTTGCCCGTGGCTTGTCCCAACACTAAAAGTGTTCCAAATGTGAACTAACCAACTTGATGGTTGGTTTTGATGCAGGATCGAATAACTAAGTGAATAAAGCTTGTCACTTGTCCTAGTCCCAATCCCGGAGCTTCAACACAACCCCTCTACCCCTTTTAGTGTTGAAGGTTAGAAGCGTGCCCCGAGTCCCTCACATTTTCGCTGTTGAGTAATTTGGACCTAGTTTGGGTCTAACTAAGGACTTGGGAGCGCGTCAACGGTCTTCTGTTGTGGCGCTGAGGGAGCTACAAAGTACAATGTTGAGCAATGGTGATCCTGCTGTGAGCGTGGTCGTCACCGAGGACGCTGCTCTCGTCGTTGCGTCCGACGACAGCGACGGCGACATGCAAGCGGCCGTGCATTTTGTCTTCAAGTTAAAGCGGAAGCGCCAAAAACACCAGTTTCCGTGGGAGTATGTCAAGGATTGGCAAGATAGTGATTCCGCCAAGCATTGCGAAAAGCGTTACTGCACGGTGTGTCACAAGTGGTACTCCGAATTGACCAATGCATCGGGCTAGAAAGCCCACATGAAGAGCGCACATGGCATCACCGGCGGTGACATCGCGTCGTCCGCCCCATCCGACAACGTCTTGTTCCAATCAACGCTCAACAGCAAGCCTATGTTTTCGGAGCCCGTTTTGCGCAAGTACGAGAATGTCGTCGTGGACTATGTTGTCAAATGTGGCGTCACCATGTGCGCGGCTGGCGACGTTTGTTTCAAGAAGTTTGTTGTTTCGTTAACGAACGGATACGAGCCATCGTCAACTCGAACGTTCTTACGGCATAAAGTCGAACTATACCGCATCTTGGAGCCATTATTGGCGACATTTCTATGCAACCTGGACGTCGCCATCTCCCTGACGCTGGACGGCTGGTCGAACCACAACCTGAAGGGCTTCTACATTGTCACTGCGCACTGGGTCAACATCGCTTCTCTGACCAACAAGAGCATTCTCCTGACGATCCTTGACGTCAAATGCGGGACTAACGTCAACAAGCATGTCGGGGCTGCCCTGTTCGAGTACCTGAAGCGCCTAGGCCAAGATGTCGTGACGTGCTTGCTCAACGTCGTTAACGACAATGGGTCAGACGTGACAAATGCTGTCGCATGGCTCTTCCAGCTAGTCAATACCTTCATCGGCTACGAGCAAATGTGCAAGGTCAACCACGTCCGGTGCTCCGACCACTCCGTCCAGCTCGCTATGTTCAAGGTGTTGACGTTCATTAAGGAGCCCACCGAGCAACTACGGGATGCGCTAATCAGAATCCGCTGCAACAAAGTCATGCGGCAACAGTACCGCGTCGAAGTCACGGCAGCCAAGCTCGCCAGCAAGCAGCCGACGCACTAGGATTCGCCCACGCGCTGGAAATCGACTCACGAAATGTGCACCAACGCTTCTAGCAAGTGTGTCGTTTTGGATAGCATCATAGACCAGTACACGGCTGCCATTGGCCACGGCGCTCTCCCTAACTTGGAATGGCATGCCATTGATGGTGTGTCGACGTTCCTTCACGTGCCGCGCCAAGTCATGGAGAGCCTCGCAGCTAATCACAAGCCGACGCTCGACCTGGTGCCGATGTCCGTCTCTCTGCTCCTGAAGCACTGCGACGACAACAAGCAACAGCTGCAGGAGATCGACAACAAGCTAACAACGGTCGGAGTGAAGGCGAAGCTCGAGAAGTACAAGAGCAAGCTGGTGCAGGAACCGACGATCATTGTGGCGTACCTGAACCCGCAGATCCCCAAACCGACCGACCTGGTGAAGTTGAAGTTTGTCATTGATCTCGTTCGTAATTTCCTGCAGCGCCGCTACTCGGCCGAGGTGAGCTCTCGCCAGAGCATCGAACAAGAAGCGGCCGGCAACTTGCTTTTCACCACGATGTTGTAGCCGCAATGCGACGTCAGTGGCAACGACGACGAGGTCAACCAGTATCTGTCGATCGGCGTCGTCCAGTCATTGGGGTTCATCAACATCTAGTCATGGTGGTCGGCCCGGAAGGAATCGCTGTCGGGCCACTACCAGATGACCATGGACTACCACGAAACGCCGACGACATCGACGCCATGAGAGCGAGTCAACAACGTCGATGGTCGCGAATTCACATGCACCCGACAGTCATTGTCATCATCGGTGTTCATCATGACAATGTGCCTGCGTTCGTGGATGAATGCCGATATCTTCAAAGTGCCGACAAATTGAGCGTAGGCGGCGACTACCCTCGGACAGGACAACGCCAACAACGTGGAGTCAGTCGTCTAGGAGCTTGAGGAGGAGCAGAAGCACTGGGATGAGGAGATCCTTGACGATGGTGTCATTCAAATGCTCCACAACCAGTTTGCCGACCTGGTCTTTGAGGCCAACCTTGATCTTTGAGTAAAATGTCCCACGAAATACGATTCGAACATTTTACCGGGTAATTACCCGGTTGAAGGGGTAGGGAAAGGTAAAAATAAAGGTAGGCGTGGGCGAATCGGGTAAGGGTAATGGTAACGTAAAGGTAGGAGACAATGTATTACCCGTTAACCTTTTACCCTACCTTGCCGAGGCTTAGTTGAGGGAGAACGATTTGGCGATTATGGCGATGACAACTTTCAAGTTTTCCACTGCTGTGCTTCATCTGGTAGCCATTGCTTGCATCATGCTAGTGGCAGTGCACGTGACGGAGACCGCTCGTGAGCTTGAGGACGGCGTTGGAAGTGTACTACGGAATCGTGACCAAGTGGCATCTGTCCACACGAAGGCTGAGCTCACAGGTTTCCAGGCAGCTTTCCTCACCCTGTGCCCTCCAGTTTCCTCGCGATGACGACTGCTTTCCAAATGGTCAACGCTGCTTGAGGAGGATTGCTGCACTGGGATGTGCGTTTTTTAGAACTTATGTGCCTGGTAGATGTGTAGGGCGCTAGGACCAGGTCTGAGAACCTGAGAAGACCGTTAAGATGAGTGAATCTGGAAATCGTGGTTTGTGCAGTTCATGAGTGGTTGCTTCAGATTTTAAACTAATAAATTACCTGCAATCTGCGTTGCACTAGTGTTTGTTGTGGAGTAGAATTACGTAACTCCAGAATGAATAGGTGCATTGGAAGTCTACAAACCATAGTTATGGTAAGCTAGTGTACTACTACTCTCTGTTCGTCCACTTCTTGTGTCATATGTGACCAATAAGATGTGATCTATCAAGATATACATATAATATGTGCATATATTGGCGGCCTAATGTTTCTTTTTTGGGGAGTCAAATTTGTGTTCTAGCCAAAGCGACTATGATCCACAAGAAGATTTATCCAGATGTGACAACATGCAAAATACGAAAGTAAAAGTTTCTAAACATCTTCCTAATTTTTTGGCTACCTATTTGAACCATGTATGGAAATTTGGCAATTTTTGTTAAATTTTTTATTTAATTTCTCGCCAATGAAAATCTTAAAACATGTGATTTTAGCACTTTTAATTTTTTGGTATATCTTTCTGGCTCTATGTAGCCAGTGAGAAAAGACTCATTGGTGCATGTGTTTTGATCATGTTCTTCACATGAAAATGTTAAAATTTATTATCTGACATGGGAAAGATATTGTTTATATCTTTTATGAAACATATGAAATAAAGCGGTATGTTTTGTATGCTATGAACTTCAAAGTAATAGATTATTAAAGGATTCTCTATTAATATTTGAAGTCTTTCAAAAATATTCTCCTGATTCCATTTTTAAGCACCTTATTTGTGTCTGAGTAAAATTTTTAATTTTTCTTTTTTTTCAATAAACTGCCTCCTACAAGCTTTTTGCATGCAGTTTGAAAAAAATGAATGGAACTTGTCCTAAAGTGCACTAGCTATTGTTAGTAAATGTTTTCATGCACTTTTTTTTTTTTCTTGCAAGTTCTGATCTTTGCAAACACATTGTGAGGAATGTTTATGAGACTTTTGTGAAGGCTGGACTCACATAAGTGAGGAGAAGATCTAAGAAAATTGCTGAACACTGTTTTTTCAGTTAAAAAATCAATAATTGGGATATTCTTAAGCTGTATATAGGCATGGTAAAACTTGACTTCTGAGCACAATTCATCGCATAAGGCAAATGATAATTTGGATGTATAATTTAGGTTGATGAGAGAACTCAAAAATATTTGCATATTTGTTTTAATTATAAACACTGAGTAGACTGCTAATTTTTCTGATAGATTTTGCCCTCTTTTATCCTTTTTAGGGTTTCCGAGCAATTGTATGGACCTAGGTATCAATGTGTATTTTAATTTTAAAGTTTATATTCAATGTTTAGGCAACATTAAGGATATGGTAAAATTGACTCACATGCTTCGTAGTTAATTAATGTTATGGGTTCAATGTTTACCCTTGTCTATACACAAACAAGGAGGGTTACAGTATTCTAGTGTGCTTATATACAAAGGGTGTGGAATAGGCTTCTGTGTAGGTGTGGTGAAAAAATGTTTTGGACAATGAAATTGCTGGATTGATGGTCTTGAGTGAAGGAACAATTAAATGTGTAATAAGGTTTGAGGGGTTTGTGGAGAATTTTAGAGGACCAATGGAAATGCTAGAAAGGACATTGTGTTTAGTGGGCAAGGATATTGTATTTAGGTTCATTATAGAGTATAGTAGCTTAAGGGATTTTGGCCCCTAGGTAATAGATCTATTTTTATGAGGATTTTTGAAAGATGATATTTTGGCTTGTGTTTGAAACTTTGAGATTAGTTATAGAGTTATAATATCTTGAAGGATCCTGGTTTCTTGTAGAGGATTTTTTGAAGATTATATTTTTGCATGGTAAAATATGTGGGTTTTCATATATAATTCTTCTTTTGCCTTAAGATACTTTTTAATGTAAATGGCAAGGCCACAGTGTGACACACCACTTGTTATTGCATGAGTGAAAAAAAAAGAAATAAATAAATATTTGGCAAGAAAATGGAGGAATGGTATAAAGTATTACACTAGTGGAAGTAGCCCTGAAAGGTAAAAATGTAAGCTTATAAGTTAGCACACCATGCAGAGTGCATTTTGGTGTCAAAAAACATCATTGGCTTTTCTGGTTTGATAGAATTTTGAAGGTAGGTTGGTTACTCACCAAACAATGAGCACCTCAAAGTTGTATAGGAGCCAGTTAACCAAGGCCAATCAAAAAAGGGGGCATTAAGGCCCACTTTACACAAGGAATCAAGGCCAAGATTCAACTCAAATCAAGGGATGTATACTAGGAGTCGAAGGTGAAAGAGAAAAAATCTTTTCAATCTGCCCCAAGTTACTAGTAAATGCCGAACTTTATGGCCTTGTATTGGCCCCAAGGCTAAAAAAGGAAACCAACCAATTTGTGAAACCAATTTGCGACCCTGGGGGCCAATGTTCCCGCATTTATTAATTTCCTGACATCAATGTTCTAGCATTTATTAGTAACTTGAGGCCAAACAACAAACCAAAAGTGCTCAAAGTTGGGCCCAAGTTTTTTCAGCCCTGACTTCTAGTGTAAAGCCAGCCTAAGTTTAGGAAAAAATGGGGTGTTGAATATTGTTAGGAAAAGAGATTGTGTGCCAATGAGGTGATGTTGCATGCACCCAAGAAACCCAGGTTATCTTCATTTTAGGAAGGAGGGGAGCTTTGAAGATTTGCTAGATTTGAAAGTTCCCAAAAACTTTCCACTAAGTGCAGCAAATAAAGTTGTAAATCATATGTGTTCACACAATATGTTTACTGCATTTCCAACATGTTCAATGTGTTTCCCAAGATTTTTCCAAGAGCTTACCACACTTTATCCCATAATCTTTGCCCAAAGTTCAATATCTTATAGTGCTGGGCCAAAGGGCATCACATTTGTGGTTATGTTTTAAAAGTCTTCTATTGGCGGTGGGGTTGTTCAAACTTCAAAGTTTCAAAAAGATTTGAAATAATTTGGGATGCACCTCACAACTACTTGAAAGAACAAACAATAGGCAAACCACAAGATCTGGTTCCAATGAAAGTTGGCTGCATAAATTGGTATTTCACTTTGTACAATGGACCTTGATATTCAGCCATCTGCACTAACTTCAGACCCATTACACCCCCTGTTTGCTTTGGGTACCAAAAAAACAATATGAATTGAGACACATGCCCTTTGCTCAAGATTCTTGAATTTTGAACATTTCAAGATAAATAATCTTATTAATAAGACAAACTTCTTTGTAACAATTGTGCTATTGTCTCACTATGCCATTAAATATTTGAACTCATTGACCTAGGTTCAAAATCCACCATTGAAGAAAGATTATTATAATTCTTTTTTGGCAATTTTTTAATTAATTTTTCAGAAATTTGAGAATTTTGAAACTAATTTAATTATTCTCGAATTCAGGTTTAGGGAGTACGATATGTTTGTTGGGCATAAGGGGGGTTTTGAAAGGGAGTTTTGTTGCTTCCTTCCCTGGAGACATCCCTCATAATCTAGTAGTTCTTGTGATGGTTTTTAAAGCCTCTTATTGTACAAAATGGTTTCAGAGCTCTTGCATGCATTGGAGAAACCTTCTCATGCAAGTTTGGAAAGCCCTTTTTAGGCATTTTGAGACTCCTGGCTTGTATCATGCTCCTCAAGAGACTATCACAATATGATTTAAAATATACTTCACAATGGGGCTTATTACTAAATTGTGTGATCTTTAAGTGACTTAGGGTGGAGTATGTGGAAGTGTAGCACATTGGTATTGTTTGCTTTGGTATTACATGACTTTGTCAACACCAAACATAATGGCACCTTGTATCCACATGAATATTCCTTTCTCTTTTTACCTTATGCTTACAAAAGGCCTCTTCTGCTTATTGTCGAGAATCCAAGCTTAATTAGTTAATTTTCATTAGTTATTGGACTAAGAGAAAATTATTTATTTATTTTGGAGACTACTTTTTTAATCAATTTAATTAGTTTATGTTTTATTTTGATTTCTTGGTTAAGTTTCTTGATATTGATGGTTTAGAGTCCTTTCTCGTTAATGCAAGTTGGTGTGTTGGGTGTATGTATTTTAAGGTGCCTCACTTTTTGAAAAAACAAGAGTCCACAAAAGTCCATTTTACAATCTTAAAATTTTGAAATTTTATGGTACCAAGGGTTCAATAGTAATAATTTCATATATCAAAAATAATAAAGTCCATGTTAATAGGAGCCCACCTAAATATTCCAAATATGTACACCTCTAAAAAAAGAATGAAATTTGAAAAAAAAATATGTTAGGGACTTATGAACATATGGTTCAATTTTGACCATTCACAAGTGCCTAATTAAAGTTTGATTATGATTTGTGAGGGAAGACTTTCAAATAGACATTCATTATTTGATGTTACACTATATATTGAATCTCTATACATAACTTGGAATGAAATTCAATATGAACCTTTTTATTTTTTACTATTCCAATCTATCAACTAAACCATATTTTTGTATTTCAAAAGTCCATTGTGAACAATGAGTGTACTTTTATTGAAAAATAATTATATACATATTTTCGTAATCAGGTTGTTAATATATAGTTAATTTCAAATTCTCAATTTGATAAGTTTTATTATTTGTTATAAGTGTCCAAAGAAAAGGCATTTTGCAAAAATGGGCATTGTGATCCAAAAAGTGAACCACTAATGTGCTCCCAAGCTCCTTGATACACTCAAATGTGAATCTGAAGTGAAAACAACGAAAAAGTAAAGAGTTGGGGCATGTTCCCTAGTTCCCAGCACTTTGGGATAAAGCGACATGCTAAAGCTCCAAAATGAGACTAGGATGAATGACAAGCACTTAATCATTCACATGGATTTGCACAAACCAAACAACAAGTTGGTTAGTGCATAGTTTGAGCATTTTTGGTGCTGGGACAAACCACGGGCAGACTCAAACTCATAAAACTCACAAAATTCATCACGGCCTGGACTTGAAGGAAGCCACCACCTTCCCCTTTATAGTATACTTTGTGCCTCTTCACAAGCCCCACATCCAAATGGCATTTTGTCCCGGGACTCCCAAATGGGAATCTCGAAATTCCCAAAGTTGGGACTCCCACAATTTTGGGAACTTTGGGGCCCCATAACTTTGTGTGCAAACCTCCGATTGAGATGAAATCTAAAGCAAAGTTGTAGTCCTCGTCAAGATTTTTCCAACGGTATGTGACACGCCATTTGGACACAAGGGATTCAGATCGATTCCCGACCTTTCTTTTGGCCATAACTTGTGTCTTAAGTGTCCAAATGAGTCATGCAAGCCCATTTTAGACATCTAAGTTTCAATAGCTTTTCAATGATATAAAGAACTCTTCAATCTATTGGGTTTTGACCCTTGCAATCACCCTCTGAAGATTCGGAAGTCCGCCGGGACTCCAACTCCCAACATGGGCGTTCACTTGGAAGTGTGAAGGTTCTTTCCTTCACACTTTTTTGCATTCCCGGGAGCATGAAATGCGACTCCCGGGCTTAGTCTTGGCCCGCACTATTGCAAGCCCTTGTTTTGGTTGCAAGCCCAAGGTTAAGGTTGCAACAACCACCTTTGTGTGCATTCACCATATTTTAATTGTGACAAAAACCTTGGTGTGTTTTTTATTTTATGTTCCATGTTTCTAAACATGTTGTTTTGATGCTTTTAATTTTTTTGCAATAAATTTGTTTCTTATTTTGCACTTGATTTTTTATTTGTTAACATGGTATTAGAGCTTAAGTTGTTCAATGAAAAAATTTTTTAAAATCTAAAGCTAAAAGGCTCAAATTATTCCATAGGAGTTTATTAAGTGCAAAATAATAATAATAATAATAATAAATAAAAATTTGTGAGAACAAAAAAGGAAATAAAATAAAATTACAAAGGTTGAAAATTCTATAGGTTAAATTGTTTACATCTAAAATTTGATCTATTATTGAAAGATCTTGAGTTAAAACTTGGAAAATTTACAGAAGAATATAAAGCATTTTCACTTCCAAACTTTTAAAGAAGAATGTGTTTTGCAAAAGATATGGAGTTTTGAATTTTTATCCTAAAGATGGTTTTTTTATCACATCATCTTCATTTGAACTTTTACGAAATTTTTGCAAGGAAAAAAAGCTAGGAAGGGAAAACCTTCAAGAATGGGAGGTCAAACATTTTCTAAGAATTGACAACATTTTCAAGTTTGATAATTTGCAATTTCGAGGTGTGTACGGCAATAGTGGTAATGTCATGAATTGAGGGGGGTACCCAAGCATGATGAAAGCTTTACATTTTCAACTTAATAGATGTTGGAAGGTTCTAGACCCACCATTAGATTGTCTTCAAATTTGATTTTTTTTTAATAGTAGTTAAGCCATGTGACCATAAATTTTCAATACCAACGAAACTATAGTTAAGGAAATTTTGACAAGGAAATGGGCATGTGTTGGCACAAATGAAGACTAGCAACATTCAAAAAGTTATTTTCACCTTCCCCCTTGGTTGTTTGATTTCATTTTTGATGTGTGGAAAATGAAAAAAACTAAGAACTTTTCTGCAAAATTTGAAGCTACTTTCAAAACTTGTGTGCTAAAACACTTGTCATGGTGTAATTTGACCTCATGTACTTGGACATTCCAAATCACAAGATCCATAATTGGATATTAGTGGATTTTGATGAAAAGGAAAAATTAAATATATTATTAAGACTATTAATGATTCTATTTCATCAAATTTATTATGTGGAATTGGTGTTGACTTGGATTGAGGACAAATTATTAACATTTGGGTTCCCTTCAAACTATTATATATTTTTCACTTATATACTTATACCTTACGACATTTTAACATTATTTCTTCCCTTTGACTACTTAAGGTTCTTGTAGTTGCTTAACCTACTTAATCCTCACTCCATCTATAAGTCATCCACATATAACAACTAAAAAGGAAAAAAAACCCAAAAGAAACATCTATTTATTTGGAACTCATTATTTAACAACATTGGTTACAAATACTATGATTTTTCCATCTTGAACATCAACCCCATATCACCACTTGTAGAACATATGTAAGTATGCCCATTTAATAGAAACTAGAGGTCAGGAATAAAATCACCTCACATGTACCTTCTCTCATTGCCATTCATAGTTAAAGGGCAATGAAGCTAGTGTTTCAAGTGGAGGTAACTCAACATAAATCTCCATCCATCACAACCACCAAAAGAACTCAAGTGGCGGTAATGACAAGGGGTAGAGTAGGCATAGTAGATATTTTATCCAGTTAATTCAAATTAGATGAACATGGCACTTGGGAGAAAGTAGTTTTTTCCAAACAATCAAAAATCACTACATCAAAACATAGTAAATAGAATTGGAAAAATGACTAGTGATGTAGTTCTAACCACCACATATAATTAAACATGATTACATATTCCAAACATCCACATTATAATTACCACAAATCATACATGGTCTAGTCATAAATGTCATGTGATTGCATACCTTATGATTGTAGTCATAATGGATGTAATCATAAAACCACATCCAATAGCCCAAAACATGCCATGCAACACCAAAAAAACACATTAACATTTTTTTGACCCAATAATGTGGTGCCATGTGGCAATAAAAGTGAATCAAATAAGGTTAAACCTCCTAGGCTAGGTTGCTTAGCCTATGAAACTTAGTCTAGGCTAAGCAAACAAAATTTTAAACCTCAAGCTAAACACATAGGTTGTATCAAGGTTTGGAATGATAGGACTCAAACCTTTACCTCCACTTTGTGGGCTTTAAGTCTTTAACCATTGCACCACAAATTTTTGTTTGTAATAAATCTAACTACCACCAAAATCTAAACACTAAAGTTTTTAGCCTAAATCAACCTAGATCACCTTAAGTTGACCTAGGTTGACCTAGCTTAACCTAGGTTACCTAGCAACCTAACCTAGGCTAACTAAAATTTGGATAAATTATGATAAACTATGATAAATTTAATTAAACTATGTTATGTAGGTTAGACTTGGCTAAACATGACTAAACATGAATAAATTTGTCTAGTTAAGCTAAAATTGGTTGAACCTAGTTAATCTTGGTTAATCATGGTTAAATTGGTTAAACTTTGTTAAGCATGGTTAAATTAAAATAAAATAGGACACTTGGGTTACACTTGGTTAAACAATGATAAAAATATGTTAAATTGCGCTATTTATGTTAAACTAGAATAACTTAAACTGATTTCAATTACATGGGCTAAATTAAATATTTTCATCTAAATTTGGTTAAATTAAAATAAAATAGATTAAAAAAAACTATTTAAGTTAAACTTGGCTAAAATAAACTAGGATAAGTTAAGTTAAATTAAAGTACTTGGGTGAAAGCAAGATATTTTGTACATATTTGTTATCTTGTTTTTTACTTGAAAAGAAGATTTTATTTGTTAAAAATGAAACCTTTCGTTTTTTTCATGAGCATCTCTAGCATCCCTCTAGATTCTCAAAATGATTTTTATTACATCATTTGGACTTCAAAAAATACCCCAAAAGTATCCTCAACAATAATGTTACTTTTCAAAAGGTTAGGGATAATTTTAGTTATGAAAACAAACTCCATTAACCATATTAGAATGTTCATCACATCAATATTGAAGTCTTGAAAAAAAACCAAATACTTGCAAAAAAATGTCACCTATTTTCAAATATTTCAACTTTATTTTCAAATTGTCATAAATTTTAGGTCCAATTCAAGTACTTGCAAATATTTTTTTAAAACATGATTATAATCATAAATAGTTTTTGAAGTTCATGTAAACAAGAGTTAAACAATAACCTATGCAAAATATATATATATATATTTCCATAAAATCATGTACTTGTTTCTCTTTTTATTCAAAAACCCTTGTATGTTGTTGTTTACACTACTTCTTGTGTATACTTCATCATGTTTTCACCCACTTAGGCTAAATTTGGTTTAAATAGGTTTAAATAGGATAAAGTAGGTTAAACTAAATTATTTAAAGATAAACTTAGTTAAACTAAACAAAATTACTTAAGCTAAAATTGATTGATTTTGTCTAATTAAGATAAATTAGGCTAAAATGTATTATTAAGGTTTTAAATGAGGTTAAATTTGGTTAAACTTGGTTTAAATAGGTCATATTAAAATTTTAAAATTAAATTTGGTTAAATATAATTAAATTAAAATAAATTGAATTAACCTAAGTTAAATTAAACTATTTAAATTAAATTGTATAAAACTGGGTTAAATTAGAGTAAATTTTTTTATTGGACTAAATTAGGCAAAACTAAATTAAATTAAATTACACTAAACTACATTAAGCTAAATTAAACTATTTAAACTAAGTTCAATTTATTTACATAAAATACTAGAAGAAGTTTGAAACTCATATTTATGTAACTAATTGACAAAATATCTATTCAAAATCTAGGGCGTTGTTTACTTCAATGACATGTCCATGACAATTTTCACAAAGGTACCCTAGAAATAAGGTTAATTTAAAATGCACATGATTATTAATAATTAATCATAGTTATAATTGCAATCAATGTATTCATAATTTTGATGGTAGTTGTAAAAATGAGAATGATTTGAAATGCATTATGATTACACTAAAATAATAATTGCAAGTTGTCTTAGTCATGAAAACCACATTTTGAAATAATGAGAGCATTTGAAATATATATACAAGGAATAATCTACTACTAGGTCCCACCCACGTTCCAAGCCAACAAACGTTGCAAATAAATGAAGAATCTCTCACTACATCTAGGGATGTATAAACTAATGTCGGGTGAGTATCAAAAATACCCTTGAAAATCACTTGGGGTCATCAATTATCTTTATCTAAACTTTCAAGGTATCACTTTGAGTTATACCTTGACCGAAAACCTTTTCACCAATTTTTACACAAGTGAGAATCAGAATTGTGAGAGTTATTCAAGGAATTTATTTTTTTAAATTAGGACCTGAATGAAGTAAAACCCCTTTATTCGAGTTAAGTTCTCAAGGTATTTTGTACAATGTTTAGTGCGCAAGATTTGAGAATTAATTAGAATAGTTATACAAGTAGGAGCAATGCAAATATATATATTGCAAGCATTCAAGGAAAAAAAAAAGACAATTTTGATGAAACTCAATTTACCACAAAAATTGATGGTTTTTGGAATTTTGCCTCCTATTGAAAGTTGATGTTATTTTTTGTAAGTTTTTTTTGGAATCTCACCCAATGCATGACCATATTCAAAGTTCGAATGTTGTGTTTTCCTTACTTTATGTACTACTGTATTGTTTGTGATTTTTTGATTTTAAGGAAAATGATCAATATTTTTGGTAATTTTGGTTATGATATTTTTATTTGAAAAATAATAATAATAGGTTTGTGAGAATTGCCAAATGATAATCGATTGCTTTCAAATTTGTAAGAATTGGTGTTATGAGAACCAATTCAATTTTTTTTAAAAGAATATTGACACCTTGTAGTATAAATTTTTTTAAAAAAAATAGATGTGAAAATTGGAACCTTTTATAAGTTAATTTGCGAAAACCAAATCTAAAATGTATTAGAAAATTTGATACCTACCCAACACTGGTATAAATGACACAAGGGGAAGGCAAACATTTTGAATATAATCTCCTACCCACTCTGCCTAGTCAAACAATATTTAGTAGATAATTTTTAAAAATAAACTAATAGTCCAAGAGGAATTGTCCCTTAGCTTTGGTGGTACACTTAAAATAACATGAAGAGGTAACCAAGGAAAAGCTGATGGGTCATTTGTGGGACATGAACAAGGTAATTATTAAGGACCAAATAATTTTTTTGCCATGTGTCATTATGTAAGTTGTTAATTTTTATTTACACCTTTCAGATAGGAAGAGTTCCACAAAGTGGTAAAAACCCTAGTAGGAGGCAAAACCCTTGAATCCGATGGCATTTTATGAGAATTTTTCGCTAAATTTTAGCACATTGTAAGAGAGGATTATTTTAATATGATTAGAGACTCCATTGCAATTGACAAATTCTCCCAAAAATCACTAAAGGGGTGATTATTTCAATATTCAAAAGTGGTGATAAGAATGAGTTGGGGAATTGGCAATCCATTTTGCTCCTGAATGTAGCCCACAAGATCTACGCCAAAGCATTGCAACTTCACCCTCAACCACAGTTGATGGATATGATTAACAATGACCAATTTGCATTCCTCCCCCTAAGGTACACATTAGACAATGTAGTTTTGACACATGGGGCGATTGATTTGGCAAGACACACTAAGTAAGATTTGATTATTTTCAAACTTGATTTTGCAAAAGCTTATGATCAAGCTGCTTGGGAATTTTTATTCCTAGCCACGAGGAAGATAGGGGTAGTTGAGGATTGTTGACATGGTTAAGTGGTTTTTTTACATGTAGAATCTTCCATCATTCTCAACGGTGGAAATATTCCTTCATTTTCAATCACAAGAAGTGTGCGGCAAAGTTGCCCACTTGTCCCATATCTTTTTTTTCTTGTGGGAGAGGTTTTTAATTATTTGATCCAAGATGTAATGCTTAATGGAATGATTGAAGGAATTGTGATGCCAAACAGCAAGAAGGAAAAAACCTTATATCAATATGCTGATGATATTTTTCTCACCTTAGTTAGAGATGAGGACAACATAAATAATGTAATGAGCCTCTTCAACAAGTTTTCTGAACCAGCACACTGAACATCAGTATGCTTTTAACACAGTTCTGGGGACTCCTCTGTGGTATCCTGTCGACTGGCAGTGCTAGATCCATTCACTTAGTTTTGATTTGGATGTCAGCTCATGTCTGTCATTTCGAAGTTTTCTTGCTTTTGGGAAGCACCCATTTTTTCAGGAGCTGTTCACTCCTTCAGGCTATTCAGGTCTTGATGTCTTGACCTTCTTGACAAAGTAAGACACTACAAAAATGTTGACCCCTTGGACCCCTCTGAATTGGATCTCCTTCTAGGCATTGAAGAAATTGGGCTGTGAGTTCCAAGAGGTGTGTGTGTTATGGACAGCTGACAATGAAGCAAATCGTGGAAGACATTTTCATCAATGTCAATCCTGCACCTGTGACTAATTTCACCTGAAACTTTATTCATGACCTTTGCCAAAGACAATCTTTAGTGTTAATGGAGATGTCCAATGTTCTGTAGAAAGTTGTGGATTAAACATATTGAATCACTAAGCTCTTATCTTTCTTGGAGAGTGGAAGTACGGTGTGATGTATAGTACAGGTTGAAGATATTCAGTTCCCTGAAGTGTAGACCAACAATTGTTGCTTCATGAAGCAGAGAATGTGGCAATTGCTCAAACCTTAATTTGTTCTCCACCGTCAAGCATCTCCATTAGTGTTGAAAATTGTGTACTGAAAATCAATGGATAATGCATCAAGATCCCCACTGATGAAAAACCTTTTGCTGCAGGTGGGAAGGAGTCACAGAGAATATGCCACTGCCACCAGATCCAGCAGGCACAAAGAAGCCAAGGAAGGGCCTGAGGAGCCAGAGGGCAGCAGGGGCATCAAGGGCTAGTGAAAGAGGGACAGATGGGCGAGTTGGCAGGTCAAGCTCATGGTCAAATAGTTCTGGCTGGAGAGGACAGTCTG
>Ga0116231_10003625_pt1 | contig 31939 bp, 20 predicted proteins | sample S1TSphgellanicum_2_FD_89695 | JGI IMG/M metagenome (GOLD analysis project Ga0116231, IMG submission 89695) | Host-associated microbial communities from peat moss isolated from Minnesota, USA - S1T2_Fd - Sphagnum magellanicum MG | ecosystem: Host-associated > Plants > Peat moss > Unclassified... | reverse complement strand
TTGAGTTTCTGTCGAGTCAAATAGTTTCTGTTTGCGATACCTTTGTGATGCGAATCACATCACAAAGATAGGTCAAATGGCGTTTGTTTCGCAAAGATACGATGGGATTTGTTTCACAAACTGTTTCGCAAGTTTCAATATGCAAAGGTCTGCGCTTCGCAAAAGTGGTCGAAGACTTCAATAGATTCTTTATGCGTTTTTATTGACCTGTTGTATTACGGGGACAATATAATAAGTACAAGAGGAAGATCATAGCTACAGAAATGACAATGGGCCAGGAACATGGCAAGGAGCATCTTTTTGAACATGTTGATGCACTATTGGTGAATGGGTTTGGTTGGGATTCAATTTCTGTTTGTGTTGAGATTGTTTTCATTTGAATCAGGATTTTCATTTATGGTGTTGATTAAGCTTTGCATGTTGAAATGCAGGCATCTGAGCGTGAGAGTGAGAGCTCCCAGGGCAGCAGTGATGAGGAGGAGAGAGGCGCTAGCACTGCTCCCAGTGCTACCACTAGCAGTGGACCCAGTTCATTTGCTAGTCGAAATGCAAGTTCTGCAGGGGGCAAAGATAAAGAAGATAGGGAGGAGGACGAGGACGAGGGGCAGGGGGACGATGACGAGAGGGAGGAGGATGAGCAGCCTCCCCCTCCACCAGAGAACACTAGGAAGAAACATTCAAGGAAGAAATCTAAGAGGTGAAGGAAGTTTAGATAGATAGCTAATGTGTTAAATACCCAAAGGTTGCAAACCCTTTTATATTGTAAATTTTGAAATTTTGATGTAGATTTTTTTTTTGCGGCCCAAAGTGACTCCAAATGAATATAAACCCTGCTTCCAAAATAAGAACACAGTGCCATGCTCTTGCAATACACAGTGGATCTCAAAAACATTTGTGAGTCATAATTCTCCGCAACACTGCAAAAGCCAAAAGACCAAATATACCATGTCACAGACATCGTTACACTCTTGCGAGTAAAATCATTCCAGAACAAGTTTGCGAAATCATAGATTTCGCAAACTTTTAGTGGCATTTTGAGAATCCCAAAATGTTTGTGTTAGATCTTATATCGGAAACCAATAGACTTTTGAGTCGATTCGCTAAGTCGTTGTGGTGATGGGTTTGTTGCAAATAGTTTCCGATGTAATGTTAATCGCAAACTTTTAGCGGCATTTTGAAAATCCCAAAATATTTGCGTTAGATCTTATATCGGAAACCGATAGACTTTTGAGTCGTTCGCTAAGTCGTTGCGGTGATGGGTTTGCTGCAAATAGTTTCCGATGTAATGTTAATTGCAAACTTTTAGCGGCATTTTGAAAATCCCAAAATGTTTGCGTTAGATCTTATATCGGAAACCGATAGACTTTTGAGTCGGTTCACTAAGTCATTGCGGTGATGGGTTTGCTGCAAATAGTTTCCGATGTAATGTTAATCGCAAACTTTTAGCGGCATTTTGAAAATCCCAAAATGTTTGCGTTAGATCTTATATCGGAAACCAATAGACTTTTGAGTCGGTTCGTTAAATTGTTGCGGTGATGGGTTTGTTGCAAATAGTTTCCGATGTAATGTTAATTGCAGACAATGGATAGAAGCAATTATAATCGAAAAAGTTTTGCGATTGTATCAAGTTCGGGAGTTGCGAAGGACTTGCGATTGTACGGGTGTGAATGTTATGGTATTGCAAAAGCTTAAGAGTTTGCAAGGAATTATGGTTCACAACAGCGAGATTTCGGAAACATCTTTTTTTGTTGTTCGCGATGATATTTGGATCGCAAAATAGCCCCCTGTTGTTGTAGTGATTATGGTGCAAATCTTTAAATCCAAGGACCAATTACAAACACCCACTTCTCACATGTTTGTTTGCAAGAAATAAATAGAGGACCTTCTTTCTTTTCATCATCTTTAAGGTTCTATAGTAATGTTGGTCTAATTTTTTCTTAACTTTCAGCTAGAATTTTAGGGTTTCAAATTTTTATAATATACATAGGCCCTTAGCCCCTTACCTAGTTATTGTCACCTAACATAATTTTTTAATTGATTGTATAGTTGTTAATCATCAAAGGATATTTAAAAGTTGCATAAAAACTCCTTGTTTTTATTTATGTTGTTGTTCACTTAAAGTCTATTCCAATGTTGGGCAAGTATTTGATTTTGATAATATTTTTTATTTCAATTTTTTAAAATTATTTCAAAATTGGAGAATTATCAACTTCAGTTGTTCCAAAAACAAAAAAGAAATCTCAATTTGGTTATTTTCAAATACTTCAAAATAATGATAATTTTCATTAAAATTTTGATAAGGAATCAATGGTTTCTTTTATATTTTTAAGCCAATTAGTGACTACATAAAAATCCTTTTACCATTGCAACCTTTGTTGGGTGAATATTTGATTTTGTGTATAATCATTGGTTTTGATTTGTGAAAGTGTTTCAAAATTAAAAAATCATCAATTTCAATTAAAATGATTATTGTACAAGTTAAACACTTTCACTTGTAATTGTTTAAAAAGTTACCCAAATTTTCCTTGTTGAAACCAAATGATTAGGCACTTGCCAAAACAATTAATTATGGCCAAAGTTTCCTTTGAAGTAGGTACTATCAATGTGATTAATTTCTCCATATTAGAAGTAATACCAATCTAAATGCAAAGGTTCCATTGTTGAGTGAATATGATAATGGAACCCTCGTATTTAGATTTGTTAGTTTTAAATTTAGTTTTTGGTTTTCTTTCGGGCAATCAAACTAAATAATCAATCTTTTGTTGGAATTAAACTTAGATTCAAGGCTCCAAGTAAAACCTGACTCATAATCAGATCACACAAAATGTTTCCTCCCTTTAGAATATTACCAAAGTGAACTAATCCACAAACACACCATCCATTAAATGGTTGGTATGACTAAATTGTGGATGAATGTCAATTGAATTAATCTCTGATTTCACCTTGGTAACCCATTCCATAAAAAATAGGCCTTATATATTAATGTTAGGCAACCTTCATGGTTGGTGTTAACACCTTTTATGTTAAGGCCACTAACATTCCATTAATTGTTTCTAAAATGCTACATACCAATTCATAACTCATCATTTTTAATAGCATTAGCAATTGGATTCATACATGATGGTCATTCCCACCTTTTTTTTGAAAAGTCAACCAACATGTACCCTTGATGATTCACACATAAAATAATATGTTTTTGGTGGTGGTACCCAACAATTTTTTTCCAAACATTGTCACAACATTGTGCAACATGTGTCAACTTGTCTTGTTGCCACATTTTTTCTTCCTTAACGTGGCCTATTGTTCCATTTCTTTGCATCTCTTGAGTCTACACAATGCACTTTCTCCCTCTACTTCATTGCTCTTGAACTACTCACTCTTGTTTTCTTTCCATTTACTTCATTGCTCTTCAATTGTTCATTCTTCTATTTTCTCTTTCTATTATTTTTGTTTTGTATTCATTTCCATCCTCTTCATATCTTCAATTCATTGTTGGTTTTACTTGTTTTCATTGACATTTTTTACAACTTTTGGTTTGATATTCTTCAAACTTTGTGTTTCATCTTTGCACATTGCACTTTTCAACATCCTAGCTTTCTTTGCATGTTTAGGTTTTTGGTAACCTTTTTTTTCAATTATAGCATTTCATTTTGTCAAAAGTTCAACAAAGGTAAGTTCCTTTTGTCTTTTTTCTCTTTTGTTTTCTATTCATCTTTTGTTCCATTTTGTTTTTTGCTTGTTGTTCTTCATGCGTCTACTTTTCTTTTAATCTATAGCAACATTTCTTTTGTATTTTCTTATCTCTTGTAAAATTGAATTTTTGCTTAGAATTTCAAAGTGTTTTTTTACAACAACATTGTTTGAAATTCCACAAATAAGAATTTTTTTGTTTTCCCACTTCACATTACAATAATGATGGATACAACAAAATAACGTGTGATTTTCATCATGCGATGTATGACATTGTTTCAACTTGTGAATTAGATTTTAAATTCGCTTATTCAAACACTCTTTTTGAATGTGGTTTCTATCACCATGGATCTTTTAATTGCCCATAAAATGTTAAATTTCTTTTGTCTATAGCTACAATTCATGATTTTTGTATGCCATATTTTCTTGGTGTTCTATCACAAGAGTTAATATATTGGGTGAAACCAAGAAGCATTACTTGGTTCTCTAAATTTCTATTCATTGAATACGAAGATGATCAATGGGTGAAAAATTTCAGGATGTTGAAGTCCACATTATTTTGGATTGTTGACAAATTGAAGCTAACATCGTTGAAAAAAAAACACAAAGTATAGGCAAGGCACCCTTGTCAAGATTCACATGTATTCTATTATTTACAAACTTGCGCATGTAAATTAGTTTCCTAATTTACATCAAATTATTTACAATTGGGAAATCTATCATGTCTTTGGTCTTACACAAGGTTGTAAATGTTGTAGTGAATGTTGATTTTAGGAAATTGATTTCATGGCCAACATGTATAGAAATGTGCATAATCATGAATTATTTCAAACAATGGTGCGACTTGTTTAATGTATAAGGTGCAATTGATGGGACCCTTTTTTTAATTTAAAAACCTTTTATGTTTTTCCCAAAAGAAAATTATTATTTCAAATATGGGAGATATTCGATTATTGTTGCACATGTGGTGGTATATTGTAAAAAAATGTTTATTGAAATTTGCATTGGTTTGCCAACAAGTGTCAATGACTCACAAATGTTACATAGGTATGCATGGTATAAGCAAATTCGATTACATGGTTTGTTTCACACCACCAAGGGATGTGGAAATGGAATTCTTCCATATCTACTTAGTGACAAGGGATATCCCCTTATCAATTTGATCATGACATATTTAAAGAAGATAAACACCATAATATTTTGGAGTTACTCTACAACAAAAAACACAAATGAGGTTGAGTTGTGGTTGAGACTGTTTTTGGCATTCTAAAAAAGACATTCAAGGAGCTACTACATAAATTAGATTTGAGTGTCACTTTTTTACTTGATGTTTTTACCTATTGTTGTTTGTTGCATAACTTGTTGAAGATCAAGGATGATGCAAGTATTGAACATCTCATGTGCATCATTGAATTGGAGGCAAATAGTTTGCATGAAAACCAACTAGTTAACATTGCCCCAAATGAACTAACAAATCAACATTTAGATTGAGAAGAAAGGTTTAGAAAAAAATTATGGAAACAATCGACCCATTACATTGGTAGACAAAGGAGCTTCACATGAAATGGACTTTAATTTTCACCTTTACATTCATTTTATTTGCACTTGCCTTGTGTCAAAAAATTCTAAATATTTGATTCAATGTCATCTTATAGTTCTATTTCTATCAAGTCAATTTAAAAAAAAAATAAATTCAATGTCATCTTGCAATTCTACTTGTTGTTATTTACAACAATGTATCATTTTCAATTTTAGGAGCTAGGATTGCTTAAATGTTCTTGTTGTTGCTTGAAGTTCGTGAAAATGCAATGTTCATCACTTATGTTAATTTAGTAAAAACTTTTACCATGTTAGCTTGATTTTTTTTGAGGTTATTATTTCTTTCCTTGAAGTCGAATTGCTTGTCATGCATACTTTCATGTGTCACCATAATGCTATCATGAATTTTTTGAAGTGACTTTATCAATAATTTATTTCAATCGTGGTTTTGTGAATTAAAAATATTATCTTTTCACCCCTATGCTTCTTACTTAATGAGGAATTATTGGTCCCTTCTTGCATCATATAATATTGATTGATGTTGGGGTTATTGGAATAAAACTTGGGTTGTGCAATGGGACAATGTGCTTTACCAAAGTCCTAGGCTTCATAGGTGGGGTTTGGAATGGTGTGGTGGTCTATGGTGAGTTGACATGCTTAGTTGGAAATGGCTCAATGGTTTGGGGTTGTTCGTACAACCATGCTTCATTAGTGTTGTGTGCATAAACCTTGTTTGTTGCATCATTTAGATTTTCATATCGCTTTTTTAATTTTGGAACAATTGAATCATCATTGAGCTCAATGGGTTTTTAAAACATTTTTTCAATTGGTTTGAAAATTCCATCTTCATCAACCATCAAGTCTTTCATGTGTGGTGATTGGAATATGGGTCACTTACCAACGAATCCATTGATCATTTTGTACAACCCTCACCCAAAGTTACAAAAAAACTAAATGTTGTTTATTTTTTACGTACTCATGGCCCAATAATTTTGATTTTGTCTAATGCTTGCCATGAAATCAAATATTTTTTTGAAATCACTTGCATGTAGGATCATTCTTCATATGCTCTGAACAAGCCTCCTTCATTACTATTATTGAAATTTTCCTCCATCTTGAAATTGGTGTTTTCAATTTGTGTTGACCGTCCACTTTTGCCATCATTTCTTCGTGTTTTACTTCCTTGGCTTGCACAAAAGCTAAGATTTTTGCATGTTCCCAATTTGTTTAAAAAAGTTTCATGACCTACACTTCTACTAAGGAATCATAGTTTTGGTTGACAACTTGTTTTTTACTTAATGGCTTAGTTACTCTATCTTCATTGGTTTGCGGCTATGAGTGAGATGTAATTTTTTAAAAAAAAATTATGAAACATTTGATCACATTGCATTGGTTTGTTTTGTTTGTTTATGTGTTGAAAAGAAGGATGAACAAAAAATGCATATCCTCACATTCCAATTGCACAAACTTGGATTCAAAAAACGCATATGCTAACATTACACTTGCTTATTTCATTTGTTTATGTATAAAACAATTTGGATTCAAAAAATCGTAATTTCTCACATCGCATTTGCTTGTTTTGTTCGTTATGTTTGTTTGTGTGTAGACTTGAAAGATTCAAAGGTGAAGACATACTTTGCTTTGAGCACTCTACTTCCTCATTTTACCTTGACATTGAATTGTTGAAATCCATGGTCAATTCATTGCAACAATAACGATGGTTAGCAACAATGTTTGCAATGACATTTTACAATGATGGAGGCTTGTTGCAATGGGTTTAGGGAACCAATAAAAACATGCAAGGAATGTTAAAACTTGGTTTTCAAATTTAGAATGTGCATGATTTATCATAACATTGAGTTAAAGCACCCTTTTTGAGGTGGTACCAAACATTTTGATTTAAACTTGGAATCTAAGAATTAATTAATTTTTTTTTTTTTACTATCACCAGCCTACCATTGACTCCCACATCAGATTTTAATGTTAGCTAGCACTACTGATATGATTTAGGAAAAAAAAAATCAGATTTCTTTAACACTGACTTATGGAGAGTTTACCACCAAGTGTGATTCATGCTTTAGACATGTAGAAAAATAGGTGACTATTAGCAAAGTATATAGTTTATACACACACATATTAGAGTTATCCGTAGTAAAGTAAGAAAAACACAGCACCAGAACCCGGAGTTTGGTCATACACAGGGTGAAATTTTTTTAAAAACTGCAAAAAAGTACATCAGCATTCAAGGTGGGGATGAAACTGAGAAAACCATCAACTGTGGTGGCAAATTGAGTTTCATCATGTCTTTCCTTTTTCCCGATCGCCTCCACTGCTGCTACATATATTTTCACTGGTCCGTACAACTACTATAACTAGTCTCGAACTTTGTGCATTAATCAGACTCGAATCTTTCATACTGAGTTGCAGAATTTCATACTGAGATTTAATAAAATGTCTGTACTTTGCGGATGCCACTGAAAGAGGGGATAGGGGTTGAAAGGATGCCCAAAGACATGGCCAGATTTTTGTAGTGTATCTTAAAGAGTATTATGGCCAAAGGGTGTTACCAAAATGAAGGTAAGCTTGGGGTCCCTTATTTCTGTAAGGCACCCATCATGGGTCTTTATCCTACACACAAATGGTTTAGCAGAAGGACCCCTGGAAGAAAAGAAAGTACCACTAGTGATACCTTGTCAGACCTGGTTGTCTTTGCATGAGTTTACAGAACCCTAAAATTGAAAGGAAAGAAGCTTCTGTATTTAGGGTTTTGTAGCCATGAGTTTGCGTCTGGGCCAGCGGTCAGGACGAGAGCAATCCGAAGGAGAGCAATCATAATCGGCACAACAGAAAGAAGCTGTAGCGCAGGATGACATCAGAGAAGCAAATGCAATGGATGTGAATGCTGCTCCCTATGCTAATTATGCTAGCTTCATGAGAATCAGGTCAGGGTGGCAGAATTCCTTATTCTTTTAACAGTCACTCACAAGCTGGCTGTGGTGGTTTGCATAGTTTGCAATTGAAAATTTTGTTTTAGCCTGACTGGTTGCCAAAGTTGTGAAGTAACTCTGAAACCCTGAATATTGGGGTTTCATTTTTCATATTCATGTTTTAGGGTTTCGTTCTAGCTTTAATTTCTTGTCGCTGGAGAGAATCTCGAGAATTTTGGGCAATTTTTCTCCATTTTTCATCAATTCGAAGCCGACAATCTCTTGCGAGAGAGAGACAGAGCAGCAGAGGGTGGATTTGGTTGGGAGAGGGTTTGGAGGGAGAGAGGGAGTGCGTGGGGGAGGAAGCAAGCAGCCATGAATTTTCAGGTGGTGGTGCTGGCGGGGGGTTTGTCGAAGACCATGTACCCGCTGGTGTCGAAGGATGTGCCAAAGGCGTTGCTGCCAGTAGGGAATAGACCCTTGCTTTCCTATGTGCTGGAGCTTGTGGAGGCCAGCAACATCAAGGATATTATCGTGGTAGTGTCTGGGGATGATGCAGCATTGTGTGTTGGTAATTGGGTTACTGAAGCCTTCCATGACCGTCTCCGTGTTAAGGTTTGTGCAAAAAACATCCAAGTCTCACATGGCCTTTTGTCCGCTAGCTAGCCATGGTGACAGAGGATTGTCATATATATATATTTTGGGGGGTTTGTCTCTGTGCTTTTGTGTACTTCTTTGAGTACAGATAGCCGGGGTGCTAGAGGATTGTCATATCTGATTTTTATTTAAAAAAAAAAAATTGGTGCGGTCTTGTGTTTTGCGGGTTTCTTTGAGAACAGGTAGCTGGGGTGTCAGAGGATCTGGACACAGCTGAAGCATTGAGGGCAGTATCGCACTTGCTGACAGCAGAAGATTTTCTGGTGGTGAGTGGTGATTTGGTTTGTGATGTGCCGGTAGGCGCAGTTGCAGCTGCACATAGGCGACAGGGAGCTCTAGTGACAGCCCTGTTGTGGCCTCATCCCTCTACTCCCAATTCTGAAACTGCATCTGGTGACAAAACCAAGCAACCTACCACATTTGATATTATTGGCCTAAATTCAACACATCAACACCTCTTGTATGTGTCTACAGGCATGCAGGTCAGTCTAATTATAGTATCTCAACTTGTATTTATTCTACTCAGATGCTCGGGAATTGTTTTTTTTCCAGTGTTGAGATCTTTGATTGGACTTGAGGTTTGTTCGTCTACATCGTCTTTCTCCATGAATTCTTTGCTGACCCTTCAACTTCTAAGCAGAGAAAAGACTGCACATCAATTTAGATTTTGCAACACTTTGGAGCAAAATTCTTAACCCCTTCCCTGTTATTTGCAGAGTGCCCGGGATTTCCAAGTGCGTAGCTCCCTGTTACGAGCAGTGGGGCAGATGGAGATTCGGACTGACTTGGTGGATGCACATCTGTATGCCTTCAATAGGCTGCTTGTGCAAGGTGTTTTGGAATCAAGGCCAGGACAAAAGAGCATCAAGCATGACTTGGTTCCTTATCTTGTGAGGTCACAGTTGAGGTTAGGGGTGTCATCAACCATTGTTGGATCACCTCTGGAGGATCGGGCAGAAAATGTCAACCATCTGCTAGATGCTGAAGCATTTGGAAAGAACAGACTTCAAGTGGCTCACTCTGGTTTGAAATGCAGTACCTACATAGCAAGCAAAGACAGATATTGCTCACGGGTCAATTCTCTGCAGGTAAAGTTTTGTCAGGATGATAATCACTGGCTTCCAACTTGGCAAGTTTGTCCAGTCATCTGCGCAGTAGTGACTGTTTTGAACCAACTCTGTAAAAAGAATTGTGAATGCAAAGTCATGGGTTAATTACAGATAGACTACATGCATTGATATACTGTCACTGGACATACTGACCAAGCGGTGAACTCATGAACCCTGTCCTTCATGGTTGTTGATCTCAGTTGTTGTTAGTGGATGAGCATGATAGGAATAGATTCTGCAAGTGCTGGAGGAAGAATCTGAAACACTGTTGATCAGTTTTTGGGTGCCAGTATTTTTACCATGAAGACCTTCTCACTGAGAAGTGTCATTTGCTCTGTTGACAAGGCATACCTTTGGCATAGGAGGTTATGGGGTTGACCTATCATGATCATGTTGACTTAAGTTTTTGTTTGCTGCCTGAATTGGATGCAGGCATACTTGGATGTAAATAGGGATTTAGCAGGACCGGAGGCTATTCACTTGACAGGCTACACAGTTTCAACTCAAAATAATGTGATCCATGAGACTTCAGAGATGGGTTGGAAAAGTACTGTTGGTCCTTACTGCATGCTAGGGGATGGATCCACACTAGGGGAGAGGTGCAGCATAAAGCGCTCAGTAGTTGGGCGCCACTGTCGCATTGGGTCTAATGTCAAAATTATAAATTCAGTTGTGATGAACTATGTTACAGTTGAAGATGGGAGCCTCATTCAGAATTCTATAATATGCAGCAATGTGATTCTGCAGGAGCGATCCATGCTTAAGGACTGCCAGGTGTCTGCTATATTTTGTCCCCTTTATGTTTGATTCTTTTAGATGAAAACTGTCCAATTGCTCAAAGTTTTGCTGTTTTGGTGACAATGGAAGATAATCTTGCAGTCTTGCTGTCCATATTTTGTACTCTTCTGCTTAAAAAGTTTGGGATCTGATTGCAGGTGGGTCCTGGGTATGTTGTGGGGCCCCGCATGGAGCTAAAGGGTGAAGCACTGGCAAAGAAAGAAAAGTTGTGAACTTGTAAGGGCTTTCTCTGTGTTCTAGCTTTTCAAGTCAGTCAACTGAAGAGCATCTGGCTGAATTTCTCAAGCGCGGATCCTCAAATCATTTGACAATTATGATCCAATGTCACTTGATGTGCAGCATTGTCCAGTTCAAGATTATGACTTTTAAGAATGGAGAAACTCATCAATTTGATTGGGCCCCTCAGCAATTTTGCCAGTTTGATCAGGAGTGCTTGAAGCATGACAAGTTCATTTGTCAGTGGGAGTGCCATGTATGAGCTAACTGTGAATCTCTTGTTTTGAAGTCCCTCATAATATGCCTCTGTCCAGCAGTGCAGTTGGGTCACACCAAAGAATGTAGTGAGGTGATAAGATAGTGCCTTCCAAGGGAATGTGGGTGAACTAGCAGTACAGATTCAAGCTGAATCAGTGGAACTTTGGATGTGTAATCTGTAGGGGATTGAGCAGAAAAAGACACCACCCTTTGTGCTAAAAAGGCTGCATTGCTATCTTTGTTTTTATCTTGAATCAGTAGATTATCTCTGAGCAGGGATGAAGGTTTGTGGAAGTATCTTGGGTGTTACCAGACAGCCTTGCTTTGTGCTAAAAAGGGTGCATCCTTTGGGGATTCAAGAATTTGAACATGGAAGTTTGCCTTCCCATTCAACAGACACAAGCTGGATGGGTAATTCTTTTCTGACATACAAACAGTGGAATTTGCAGTATTTTCTTTATATGTCTACTATGCCACTGAAGTGTGTGGACTGCGCTATGACAAACCACTTGTTTCAGGTAGTTGAGAAGCATCTCTGATGGCAAATTGGGTTTTCTCTGAGTTTCTTCTTGATGCTCATCAGATGGACTACTGTGCTGCTGTTGCATTGCTGGGCCTTCAGCTTCCAAGCCTTAGATTGTATGTCTGCAGGTACAAGCTTGAGCCCAACTACCATCAGGAATGCTGAAAGCACTAGGTCTGAAAATTATGAAACCACCTCTGTGGGCGGTGCACCTATACTCATTGAGGGCTTTCAAAATGTAAGAAGAGTGCACCCATAATTTCCCTAATTTATTTATTTTTGAACTTTTATTGAATTTTTAGTGATAAAAATATTCAAAGCTTGATAACTCTTGCTATTGCAGCTCTAAACATCAAGAAATCACCTTGTGGCACCTCCACTCCTATATTCATTGATAGCTTTCCAGTGGTACAAAGAACACAGCAGGGTGCCCCTGGTTTGGGGAATTTCAACCTTACAAAACTACCTTCCTTAATAGTAGGATCACAACTTGATCAACGTCTTCATGAATTGATGAATCCATGAGTTTATTTCACAGTCACTTTCAGCTTACAAATAAGGGAAGTGAAAGGCAAGAAGAACCAAGTCATAAATGGATAAGGACTCTCCAACAAGGAATTGTTATATGATGAAAGCTCTCTCCAGAAAACTCTTCTTACACAACATGGTCTAGCGAGAATTTCTTTCGCTCTGAGGGCTTGGTAGTTGTGAGATCCAAACTTATTTTGGAGTACCTGACCACTTAACATTAAGACCAAATTAATCAACTCTATGTGTACCCAAAGGGAGGCAATCAAGAATAGGGCTTGAATATTTTCCACAAGAGAACCAATTGAAACAAGTTTCTAAACCCATGCAATAAATAATTAACAGACACAAACAAGGCGAAGAAGAGGCATCACCATATCTAAACCTTCAAAAGGCTGCTCTAAAAGAACTGATTTTCCGATGAGTTACTAGTCCTGTCTCCATGATGGTCATCCACCCCTTTCTATTGAGTTATTTGCAGAAAAAAACCAGAGAATCAATCCATCTTATTTCATATGAGTGCACCAGCCCTTTGATGAGTGCAGTAGCTTCAGATGCAAAATCTGGTTCAAGACTCCCAGCAATCAGTCACAATGTCAAGGCCATAAATGGTTGGGAAGGAAAATCAATAATAATTAATACATCGATTGATTAATTAATCCTAGAGACTGTTCCTAACTCTTGCCAGTGATTTGAGGTTTTTCAAAATACAAATGGTATGCGCATCAAATTTTGGAGGAAAATCTTGGTGGTTAGATTTCCATGTGAGTACCTGCACAGCCATGTCAAGTGCATCATGGAATTTCTGGAGATGGGTTTTCTGGGGATGTGCATATACAAGACCAGGGATTAATTGGGTCACTGCCTTTTGCAACTTTTTGATCTCTCCAGATGATATTTGTAGAAGCTGGGATTCAATATTGAGCTCCCTTGATTGGACATGAGACTCGGATATGTAGACAGAAAAACTTGATTGGTTTTGAGAAAGTGCCAATTGTGTCCCGAGTCTGGATGGAAGAAGACGGGAATGCAGTCTGCAAGCATTGAGTCGAAGATTGATCGGTGAGTGGCAGAATCACCTGGTGGTTGTAAACAAAACACTTATTCTTCAAACAATTCCATCACTTTCTCAGGAGGGTTGCATTTGCCCACACCCGGACTCTTTCATGTGTGGACATCCACCTCCAGCAAAGGAGAACATCACCTTTCACTAGAATTTTGTCACTTGAGTCTGCCAGATACTTATCTCTGAGTCTGACGATGGATGGAAATAAGTCAGATATGGAATTGCAACATCATTGTTGTCCCAAGGACGTCCTTCAACAAGCAGAGTCGTCATCTTCTGCATTTCAGAAAGATGCTATATAGCTTGTTCCTCTATTCTCCTGCTTCATCCTTCACTCTTTGAAAGTCCAATGTGATTCTCCCTCCTACCATGAAGTGATCACACCCTCCAAAAGCTTCCCACTCAGGTTGTCTCTTTACCCAGTTCACAAACCTCAATCGAACTGCATCCCTGATAGTAAGATTACAGCTCCACAGATGTTGTGAGGCTTCCAAACCTGCATAAAATGGGACATAAATCACTGCTGCTGCTGTTCTTGAGTCATTTGTCAAGCATTTGTTGCACTCTCATGCGCAACAAAACCTCCAATGAAAATTGGTGGGTTTGGAACCAACTGTTGCTCAAGGAAGCTGAGAGTTTTGCAGCTTACAGCAGATGTGGACCAAATCCCCCCTTACAAAGGTATCTACACATATCTGTCCATTCACTAATTGTGTGGCACTCTTCCAGGAGCTGTACAGTAAACTCTCTTCAAATTGCATGGATATAGATGTATTTTCCATTGCATAGCTCTCTCTAGTCTCTCCCTCTTCACACTCTCAGGGTGCAACCCATCTTGGACTTCCTCTCATTGCAGCTCTAGTTTCAAGATTGTGGATGAATCTTTGCTCTGGCAAATCCTCAAAATAAGTACTACCAAAATCAGCTACTTGTGCTGATTGATTAGGTGGTGAGAGGAATTGAGATCCTTCCACTCACAAGGACTCATGATGACCCTTGACATGACATATATGACTGAGTACAGCTAGAAAGCAACACAAGCTCAATGCCCATAACAACAGACCCATGCAATGTAAAAGATTGTGGTATCACTCAACCTCACAACCATCTCCTTTTCAATCTGATGACCTTTTTTCCCAAACTGACTCCGAAGCTCCCCTGGGTTCCTATGCTAACATAAACATGAGCCTTGAAACAGATGGATACTTGTTTTATTTCTGTCCTTGAGGATCAAAAGTTTTGCTTAATTCTTTGTCCATGGAAAAGAACTATTTTGAAGGTGATGAGAGTTGTGAATAAACACATGAGAGTAACGACAACTTTGGCAAGATTCGTGCCCTTTTTGACAGCCAACTCTCAACATCCATCTTTAAACTCAATAGACAAAACTTTTATCTCTTGCTACCATTAGCCTCTCTCACCATTGAACCTGACCATAGAACTTGTTTGCAAAAATGCAGAAATGCTCATCACAATACAAAACACATGTTTAATTAATTTAAGATTAATTTTGTTAATTTAGGATTAATTTATCTGAATTAAATTGGTTTGAATTTGAATTCAAGTTGCATGTAACATTATCCAATATTTTCATTTGAATGGAACATAATTTTCAAAAAAATCAATTCATTTTTTTCATCAATTTATGGTGTGAAATAACGTGAAACCCAAACTTATGTTAGATCTTTCATGTGGAGGTGAAAATTGTTAAGTAAATAGGCTTTAAAAAGGTAGATTATTAAATATTTTAATGTACATAACATGGGCATGAAACTTGGCACATGTTAATTTATTTTTTCATATCCATGAAGGTGGTCCTAGGAGAAAGGAATGAAATAGTTACCGTGGTACCTTTTCAGGTTCGGCATTGAGGTGTTGAATAATTAATTTAATTTTCAATTCTTAATTTGGCAATTAAAATTTGAATTCTAAAAATTTCAGCACTTTGTATTAAATTTATTATAACGAAATGCTTATAAAAGAGAAGTTTAGTGCTTTTGTGGTTAGGTGGTTACTCACTTATTGTTGAAAGTTACTCAAAGAGGTTCAAGGATTAAAACTTGGTTGGTTGGTTGCATGAGTTTTTAAAATTTTCGTCATAATTAACCATTGATATTCAGAAAATTCGACAAATTAGAAAATAATTTAATTTATGTCAAATCTGAAAAGGTACCACAACATCAAGAAAAGATATGGTAGTTAGGCTTGGAAGAAGTAGGTATGGATGACACAAATAGTTAGACAAAAATATGTTTACTATATGAATTTAGATACGAGTCTATAAGATGTATTAGAAATTTTGAATTTGATGGATGAATCGATCATCCAATACAACATTGATGTAGATTTTTTGAATATAACAAGGTGGAAAAAATTCAAATACATGTATTGATTGAATTCACTTAAATGTTTGATATAGTTTACATCAATTTATGTTTTAAAAAAAGATTAATTGAGGTCTTAAAAAAAGCTATTTTCTTTCTTTTTTTTCCATTTTGTGATGTAGCCAAAAGTGGAATCACCCAAAAGAAGATTTAGCCTTCTATATTCCTGGCAACTGACTAGATTGAATTATTATAAAAATCTAACAATATGGAAAAAGAGAAAGAAAATCTGAAAGTTTGGCAAATTTTGGCCATTTATTAAATTAAATAATTTTTTAAATTTTATCTAAATTAAAAAAAAATTCCATAAGAAAAATCACTAGTTCATGATGAAAAAAGATTGATAATTTTGATCAATGTCAATTCAAAGGAAAGATGTTCATCTTAACTTTTATTTATTCTTATCTTCGTTTGTCACATTTCATGTCTTTTCATGTTATTATTATATTTCTTTTGTTAACATGTTTTATGTATTTTGTCTTTTTTTTATATAATATTTTTCAGATTATGTTCAAGTTCATCATTTTCTAGTTTATTGTAATTCTTGTGCCTATGAAAAGCATAATGCACACAAAGCAAAGTGAGTTGATAAATAGGTATGCAAAGTATGATATATAGATAACATCATATTATTAAAATAAAATACATGTGAAAGGTGATACTTAGAAATCCTTCTTGCTTTCCCATCATCTTGTTGTGACAAACATGATTGGACTCATTGGATAGATATTCCCAAGGGTGAAAGCACATTATGGTATAGACAAAAAACTGTCATAGTTTGACAATTTTCAATATTTGTGGAACTTTGATATATCATGGTGAATGTTTGAAAAACATTTTGTAAATAAAATTTTCATTAAGTGGTGGTTTACATCCCAATATATCATTGTATCATGAAATTGAAGCAAATATGAACAAATTAATTAATAATTGGAGTACATTTTCACTTTGCAATAGCCTTGTCACAATGCTATAATTGTATAAAAGGATTAAAAGGGACTAGATTTAATGGTAGTTTATCCATGAAATTTTGCACATGTAAAAAGACAACCATGAAGAAGAATTAGAAAAAAAACAATTCTCAATTTTTTTTCAAGTTGTGAAGTTCATATTAGACGTTTAAAAAATATTTGTTAATACATTATGATCTTATAATGATGAAATTATTGATCTTTTAAAGTTGTAAAACATTCTTTCATTGAAGATGTAGATGGGCTAAGTGTTGTTTTTAATATTTTAAATAAAAATAATGGATTTAAAAAAAATAATTAAAAAATGGTAATATGTTGTAAAATAGGGGTTCTAAATCAATGTTTATAAAATTATTGGTGTATTTTTAAACAAAAATACAACTACCAATCAATTGCATATTGATAGGTTTAATAACTTATTTTATGTTTGAAGCTTAAATTAACTACATATGATTTCTAAAAAACTTCAAAGTAGGTGAAATCTTACATGTTACTAGGTTTTATATTATGTGTAGTCTCAATTTTCCTTAAAATTGTTTACATTGTAGTGTGCTTTCATTTCCAAAGTCCATCGACCTTTGTACATACTATCCTGTAACATCTCCTTGAAATGATTCCATTGTTGGGAAAAAACTTCGATATAAGATTTCTGTACCAAGGTATTCAAGAATGGTATCAAAATGAAGATAAATCCATCTTTGTTAATAGACACCAAACCATAGAGAGAGCTAAAGTGGCCATAGATCAGACAAATTGCAAAAGAATACTTTGAGAGTTTTGGGTACTTCAATAAATCAAATTTTGTGAACAATTGTTGTGCAAAATTCACTACTCTACAAATGCAAAATCATAACATGTATTTCACAGCTTGGTATTTCATGATCAATCTGTGCTCAACATTGGTTGAATTACTTTTCAAATAGTACTTTAAGTGGTAAACTAAAGTACACATTGCCTCTTGTGAAAACTACTTTCTATTTGATGAAAACCATTTAAAGAAGGAGAAAAGTAAACTATGTGAGAGCTTGGGTACCTCTTGGGTTGTTTGGGGAGTAAGGTGCCTCTTCTCCATCTCAAACAAAATCAGATCCATTAAAATTCTACCAGACCTTTATGCCAAATAAGGATTAAGGACCTTGAAAGAGGGAATTGTGGAAATTTAGGTCCCACATTTGGCTCCCAAACTCAGCTCCCACCTTGTGTTGAGCTTGCATTCCTAGAGCGACCCTGTTTCAGATCCTTATCTTACATTATGAATCCTTATGCATTTCTACATGACACATGGTACAAATGAATTGATATCAATTTGTTTGTTCATCTACATCATCCTCATAATACAACAATCGTGTGAGTGATTTGGATCTCACCAAACGAAATTAACATGTTGGGAAATTAACAAGTCTACAAAGTTGCACAAAACATGGATGTGATCTCCTCACCTTAAATCAATATCTAAAGCATCATGATCTTAAAATTCATGATACCTGTAAGATGATCACTTGTACTTATGTCTTAACTATGTCTCACATGTAAGAGTGCACAGCACAAAATGACTATAACTTGAAAGAGAGAGAGGGGTTTCAGGCTCTACAGGTAAAACCCACAAAACAAAAGGGACCTCAAACCCTATATGACACACCAAATGAGGTTCAACAGAAAATCCATGAGATGCAAACTCTGGTCATCTTTAAAAGTAGGAAAAAATAGGCTGAAAAATAAGAGGAGAAAGATGCACATTAGAAGCAAGTTGCAAGGACTAATTGCCTTTTGTGCACACTCCCCCACCTCCCCACCAAAAAACTTCTTTGTCACTTTGAAAAATCTAGCTGTGATTTTGCACTTGATCTTCAACCATAGTCCTCAAACAATGTGTGGAAAAAATAGCAAGCTGAGATCACGATCATAATATGCATATAAACTATAAACCAGTATTAGTATTAGCTGGTCTTTTTTCATAACTGGTTCAGTAGTGTCTTCATGAGATTAGTATTTTTGTCTAACACATGGTGTCAAATAATCAAATTTCATAATTCATTAAAACCAAGCTATTTTCAATATGTTTGTGTAACAATACTTCCAGTTACAAATTTCCTTGTTTACCAATTTTTCCACTCCTTGTTTATTGTCTCCCATAAAGCATTCAGACAAATTTAATAGGTGCATTTGAAGGGCACCATATATTCGATTTTTCCTTTGTATTTTCAGGTCCTGTACCTGCCTAAAGAAATCTGTTTTCATCAAGTGGGATCTTCCACCCTGGAATGTACCAGCCAGGGTCAACTGGGATGTTCTCACCAGCGGAAGGTACTAGTCAGCCTGTCACTATTTCTAAAAAGTGAAAAAAGCCCAGCGCTGCTTTAAGTAGGAAAAGGGCCTGAGTAGAAGCCCTTCCCTGATTGGAGATCTGTGCCCAAGGCCGATACCAGCCAAGGGAACAGGTCGAAAATCCCAAAAGGGCCTGTACTCAGGCCCTTCTCCTATACATAAATATCTCTCTTAAGAAAGAGGAAAACATTTATTTCTCTTTCCTCTTTCAGGGGTGGGTGCGTGGCTACACTTTAAGAACCTACAGGGTAGACTAGTAGAGTGTCTAACACAACGAGGCACATGATTGGCTAGTAGGAGAGCTTTGGCTACTATGGAAGTAGGTGTGTATCATTGGGACAACTGTGAAACAAATATAAGCACAAGGTGGCGCCACGAGGTACCCTACACATAACAACTTGTAATGGTGAATAATAGAAATCACCCACCAAGCATCAAGTGGCAATCTAATGCCCACTTTACAGTAGGAGTCAGGGCCGAAAAAACTTGGGGCCAACTTTGAGCATTTTTGGATTGTTGTTTGGCCACAAGTTACTAATAAATGCTAGAACATTGACCCCAATGGTTGCAAATTGGCTTCTCAAATTTGATGGTATCCTTTTTTCAGCCTTGAGGCCAATACAAGGCCATAAAGTTCAGTATTTATTAGAATCTTGGGGCAGATTGAAAATATTTTTTCTATTTCAGCCTTAATTCCTAGTGTAAAGCCCTTGGGGCCAATTTCAACCTTTACACCAATAGGAATGATTGATTTGGGTTGAACTTTGGGCCTGACTCCTAGTGTAAAGTGGGCCTAATTTAGTTCACCATTAGAAGTCACCAAATACACAAGAATCATTTGGCTTGAAGCCTTTGAAGTAATTATTAATACTTGGAGACAACTAATAGTGTACTTTTTGCAAGGACTAGGGGTCCTTACTCAGGGGCCACAATGAACCAGCACCCACCAGTGCACATGAAGGATGAATGGTAAGTGGTCAGGAAACAGTTTTCTGTTGGGTTCCAGTTCCGTAGCTAACCCATGGTGCTTAGCTTAGTTGCTTTTTTCCTATCTACCTACCTACTAACAACCCACAAGCAGGTGGTCGTTAGTAGGTAGGTATTAAAAACAGCCCTTACCTATGTATAAACCATCTACTCACCTAGTAGTTACCTATTTTCCTACCTATCTACCTATATATGAGACCTATTTCCTACAGAATTGGTTACCAAGGTGGGTACTGCCCAACATAGAGGCCTAGCAATGCTTCCAAGTTCCCTCCCCAAATCAGAAGCATAATTAGGCTTCCCTTTGAAGCCTCTTTGCAAGTTATGTACATGGAAGTTGATGAAGTGAGGCCAACCAATTTGGGATAAAATTGAGGTGCTATTGGGAACGTGTTTAAAAACACAATGAGAACTTGAGGAACATTTTGAGAACCTGATGTGAACCTCTTGGGAACTTGAGGGAACACATTGGGAACAGACACAAGCAAAAACCCACCCCTCACCCCAAACTATCTGTGCTAGCTATTTATTTGTGCTAGAGATGGTTGACAGATTGTTTGGTCTCAACTGATAACTCTTCCTAAGAGCCTGGGTACCTATTCTGTTTCATATTAATTAGTTGGGGGTGCCTCACAAGTCCAACCTTTTTTTTATTTTTTTGCAATGAGGCAATTTGATTGGCCCATCGCAAAAAAAATTGAAACTATGGAGGCTCCCCAAACTAGAAGATTCTATGAAAAGATGGAGTGCCACCCCCTTTGGCCCACCTATATAGGTGAGAAGGGGAGGACTTTGGGCAAAACATATGGGATTAAAGCGAGGTGCTATTGGGAACACCTTTGGAGAACACATTGGGAAACTATAAAACATTGTAGGAACATGATGGAACCCATTGGGAACGTGAAGGGAACATTTTGGGAACAAAAGAAAAAAGAAAAAAGATCCCGCACTCCAAAACTTAAAAGAAAAAAATCAAGGCACTTTGAGTGCATGCTAAGCCTTCCCATTGGCTGCATGAAATTTTTATTTCCAAAACTCTTTGTCACTAATAACCCCATTTATGAACTGGTGGTACTTATTTATTTGGAGGCAACCAACAATTACTTAGGTGGAAGTCTCATAGTGATGTTGTAAAAAATAACATGATTCAATTAATTAGAGGGGTGCCTCCAAACTTCAACTTTTTTTTTTCTTTTAGAACAAGCCCATTTGATTGGCCTATCACCAAAAACTACTGAAACTGTTGAGGCTTCGCAAAATAGAAGTTTCTATTGAAAGATGGAGTACCTATCTGGCCTTGGTTTTTTCTATTTAGGTGACAGAGGGGGGGACAACTTAGGGCAAAGCATAGGAAATAAAAAAGTATGGTGCTATTGAGAACATCTTGGGAACAAATTGGGAACTTGGGGGGAACACGTTCAGAACTTGACCAAAACTCCTTGAGAACTTGATGGGAACACTTTGAGAACAGGGAAAGAACCCAAAAAATTCCAAACAGAGTTTTGGATAGTTGTTAAATTCTGATTTTTAATTGTCCCGATTTCAGGCATAAGTGTAAAAGCGTATCTATAATACACAGTTATATCCACGTGGTATAAAATTAATTTATATATTTTCCACATGGTATAGAATTTCCTTTTTTTCCCACGTGGCAGATAGCAATTCATCAACTTTCATATACAACTTCCTTACTGTCCAATGAATGGGCCCAATTGTGGACGTCCGGTTTCCCATTGGCTAGAATCTCGTGGACCTTTTGCCCTTGTTATTTTCTTTTCTTACCTCACTGCCGTAATTTTTGTTTTTACCCCCTCCAGCCCCACACCAATCGAAGAGACGCTCCTAGCTTCTTAGCCTATCATACGTAACTCAAAATTTGGTAATTTTTATTTACCATACCTTGGTACCTTACTTGTCGTAACTTGGTAACTTTTCACTACCTTAACTTGGTAACTTTTCATTTCCTTAACTTGATAACTTTTAACTTACCATATCTTGGTAACTCTGGTTTACCATATTTGGTAACTTTGGCTTACGTTAACTTGGTAGCTGCTCTTTATCCTAACTTGGCAGCTTTTACCTACCATAACTTGGTAACTTTGACTTACCTTTACTTGGTGACTTCTGTTGACCACAACATGGTAACTTTGGTTTACCATATTTTGGTCACTTTTTCTTACTTTAACGTGGTAACTTCTGTTTACCCTAGCACGGTAACTTTAGCTTACCATAACTTGACAACTTTTTGATAGGTCACATACGGCGGCCGGAACGCAGCGTAAGACGGCTTCCGTCGCGCCACGCGTCGCCGGACGTCGGTTCCGAGGCCTCCCCTTCGGGTAGTTGCCAGAGCGCCGCGTCGCGGCAGTTTCTTCCGCTTTCTAGAAAACGTTCTCTCGATCGCAGCGATCTGAAGCGCAGGAAGTGTTGTTCTGCGACAAGCTACGCGAAAGCCTCAGTGTTTGATCGATCTTCTTTCTCTCTCTTTTCTTCTTTGTGCCGTTTTGATTGTTGCACTTTTTTTTTTTTTCTTCCTTTCTTCTTTGGTGGTTTTGCGGGGAGGAAGGGAGTGAAAGGATTACCGGAAGATCTGCATCGGGAGCTGCTGTTGCGGGTAGGACGTGGCGATGGCGACCTTTGCGGAGGCGCCCAAGGGGAACGAAAAAGCCGGTGAGAAGATTTTCAAGACGAAGTGCGCGCAGTGTCACGCCGTGGAACAGGCTGCGGGTCACAAGCAAGGTATTTTTTATATACTGCTGCTGCCTCTCATTATGCGGATAAAGTTCCAGGTGTCTTGCGGCTTTTTTAGTTCGGTCTTTTGCAGCTCGAGCAGTACTCGTTGTGATGATCACAAGTCGCTGTGGAATCTCAAGCGGAACTTTGTGGCAGATCGATAGAGAGAAAAAAGATAGAGAGAGCACTGAAGGTTGACGTGCTCGACGCTTGAACCGATTTGACTGATTTCGTGCAGGGCCGAACTTGCACGGCTTGTTCGGGAGGACCTCGGGGACGACTGCGGGTTATACCTACTCTGCTGCCAACAAGAACAAGGCTGTGGTGTGGAGTGAAGAGCACATCTACGAATATCTGCTGAACCCGAAGAAGGTATGGCAAATTTTTTCCTTGGATTTGCGGCATTAGGTTGAAGAAATGTCCTAGAAGGGACACAACAATGCACGATGTAGCCTCAGGAGGAAGATAGAGAGAGGTCAATAGGTACTGGTGTGGGGGAAGATTGAGCAGACCTTCAAAATTTGTAGTCGGAGTTTCTATTGATGTGCTTGTGTCTCCAGACTTCTCTATATGCTGGCCAGCATGCACAGGTTTTTGGATTTTCTGCATACTGCTATTATTTCACAGATATCATATGGAATTTCTGGAAGCTCAAAGTATGAATTCAGTGCAGGGACTTTGCCAATGTTCTAGGGCAATATTTCTTGACCCATGACTGGTGTAGCAATGTCTGAGCAATGGCTATATGAGTACTGTGAAATGTCTGGAAGGCCCAAAGTATGGATTCATTACCAGGCATTTCACTACTTGTAATGCCATGTTGCATTGGTGATTAGCAATGTGTGAGTCTCAGCCCTATGAGGACTGTAGCCTGAGTGGGTGTGAATGTTGTCCATTGAACCCTATGATCCTTCAACAAGTATGGAGAAGTTCTCAGTAGTACTTATGAAGATTAGATTCCTAGCACTAATTGTCAAGATGATCTAATTGTGCATTCTGGTGTTTGTGTTGATTGGTGCAGTATATTCCTGGTACAAAGATGGTGTTTCCCGGTTTGAAGAAGCCACAAGAACGAGCTGATCTCATTGCTTATCTGAAGAATTCCACTAGTGCCTAAAAAGAGTATATTTGCACTACAATTTTTGTTTTCCTTGGAAAACCAGTCAATCTTACTATTTGACCTGGGTTGCCTCTGTTGGGTACTTGGGGGAGCTTCACTTGCCAAGGACCATGCTTGAGGTTGCCTCAATAATTTATGAAGTCTAATTGTCCATGTTTATGTTGATTGAACTAGCAACAAGACAGTTTCTCACATAACTGTCATTCCAATTGAATAGGGTGTTCCTTTCTATTCATTTTGTCCTTAATGTAGTGATTCTCTTCTCTGCTGTGCCAGCATTCTGGTTCAGCAACATTTATGTGTCTCAAGAAATTGATTGTATTCTGAGTCTATCTTGCTTTATAGGTCTATATACTGGTGGTTTAAAGCTCTCTCTATTGGTGGATGCAGGATCCAACTGTGAATTCAGTTTCATAGTTCTGCAACAGAGAATGTAGAGCCCATATTCAAATGTAGGAAAAAGCAGTGACTTGCACAGGTTAAATATTTAGTCTTGTGGAAATTTCTTTAACAATGCTAGTCTTGGATTTTGGGACTCTAGAAGATCAAACAATTGCTATTGAACAACTAATCCCCATATGGATACTTCTTATAACATGTGTATGGGGGCGTGCAGTTACATTCAGAGACTAAAATAGCTTGATTGTTGACTCAAGAAATATTCAGTACAAAATAAGGATGTCTTAGGTCTCATGAGAGAGGTCACACTCTTCAAATTAGTACCATGATTGAAGTGGGTGTCAATGCTACCTTGTAAGAAACCTTCCTCACACTTCCACTTACTTCATCAATACTACCTTGCTAGAAATCTTCCTCAAACTTCCACCTACCTACTTCATTACTGCAGTACCAAAGCTCCATGCCTATGTACGGTAGTGGTCAGCTTCTTGAAACACAGAATTATTTCCATCTCTTCTTGCATGTTGTTCACTTGGAGATTTCTCTTTGGCTACTACATTCAGCCCTTCTGTGAGTGGATCTGTCACAAAGCTGGGATGCAAATTAGCATAGGTTGGCTCTTATGTAGTGTATAGATAGGTAGAGGGAGTATCAAGATTGAAAGTGGCAGCCAATTCTGTCATTTGTATCGAGCAAAGTTGATCAGCTCTTGGGTTTTGCAAGAACCACTAGGTCCAGGTGTAGAGGTTTTTGTAAACTGGAAGATCCTTCAGTTTCAGGTTTAGGGAATATTGTCAAAAAGTTAAAAATTCACCAACTTTAGAGTTAGGTTAAAGTTTTTTGACCAATAGTTTTAGCTCCAACCATAATAAGAGTCTTTGGTTCCAGGTTTAGGTTGGGTTGAATCTGGCTTATTGTGGAGAACGCTTTCAAAGCTTGATTTCTAAGCGATTTTGAAATTTGGTGTTCCCAAAGTGTTTGCACCAAATTCCCAAAAGATTTTCATAATTTCTGGCCTGTTCCAAGTTCATTTCCCAACGGGTTCCCAAAGTTCCCAAAGTGTTACCCAGCATGTTCCAAAGACACAAAAGAAACAATGCAAATTTACAACATTTTATGATTAGTTTTTAATTAGAGTAGCGCTTGCAATTTAAAATTGGCATAGTTGCATATGATAAATTACATGAAATAAATAATAATATGAGATAAGTTCATTCTGGATTGGGGTACTAAAAGGAGTGTTTTAGTTTTAAAGGATTCCCAAGGACAACTTTGAGTTTTTTAATTATTTGTATTATTATAATTTTAGTGGATTTTTGTATGTCAATAAATAAAATGATGTTATGTTAAATTAATAAAAATATTTAAAAATATTTTGGACATTATACAAAAAATTTAAAAAATTTAAACTAATCATATCAAATGTCCAAATTGTATATCTTTATAAAAAAAATTAAAAAGAATGCATTAAGTAATGCAATTGATGTCAATTTTCTTTTATGGATAAATAATGTTTAGATCTACATTTGGCCATGTTCATTGGATGAGAATTTTGAAAACAAAAAAATTCAATCTTAAAACTAAAAGCAAACAAACCAATTGGGTTGATTTTTTTTAATTCAATAGGCCTAAAACTTGTAACCCAAAGTGTAAGTCAAATGTGAAAAAAAAAATTATGCTAAAAAATTATCAAATTGTTCATACAAGCTAATTCAAGCATTTTTTACATTTATAAATTTAAATCAAAGTTTATATGCACATCAATGTATAGATGTAAAAAATCATCACCATCACATGAATTATCTTAGTTTGGATTATTCCAAAAATTTCCCTTAAATTTGTCTTGTGTAAATGTTATTTGTAAAAACTAAGTTTGTTAAAAAAAAAATCTTTTTTCCTTTTCTAAAAACCTCAACCATGAATGAGCTCAACATCATCATTTTATGGATGAAATTTGTAATCAAAACATAGAACAGCAATGGGGAACAACATAGTGAATGTCATTTGACATATTTGTGTAAAGGAAATTTTAGTGTTGCCATGGGAGATGTCCTTATATATTAAAGCTTCATGTTAGGATGATCTAATAACTTAGATGGATGACTTGATTGTCATCCAAGTAGATTATTGATCTTTGAACACTGATAAAAAAAAAACCTAAACTAAAAAAAGAGAAAGAAATCGTTTTAATTTTAATAATTTATAATTTATAATAGGCTAATAACCAAGAAGATAATGGGCAATTATCACACAATTATTTGATAACTATCCTTATGCATAATTGATAGTTATTACCCAATTTTTTGATAACCTGTCCAGCAACCCAAAATCAACCTAAAAATCCACACATTTTTCAAGTGAGTAGCCAGGATATAAAAGGATTTTAATAAATTTTACATCCATAGCTGGTCTGTAGCCAAACATGGCTAAATCTCCTTGTGGATGATCACCTATGTGGCTAAATCAGAGAATTGGGTAAAAATTTATTAACATAAATAAATAAATAAATAAATAAAATACTTACCATGATTAATCTTGAATAATGCTGCACATCATGAAAAGTTAAGGTTTCATGATTTTGCTCTGGAAAACACAACTTAGTGCACAATTTGCACATCAGCCAATTATAGCCAGACTTAAACTAGTTAACATCAAAAACATAAATTAGCAAAGGAACTGGACTAATTAAATTAGTTAAAACACCAAACAAGAAGATGAATTATTATATGGCCCAACATAGTTACATTGATTGCATGGGCAAGGCAATAATTCATTAGAAAGTACGTAGATAATTCAGCTACTAATCATTTATTGAGCTAACTAAATTATTACTAATACATGGCTAATTGATTCACTAATCATTATCTAAATTATTACTACTATGGCTGTTAGGGCAGAGAGGGAGCCCAGGGGTTACAGTGTCGTGAGACAGAGGAGGCGATCTGCAGGCAGTGAGAGATGAAGATCTCATGTGGTTTTCTCGAGGAATCGTGCAATCTGATTGCAGATGCAATGGCAGCAAACTGTTATAATTCGGGTTTAGAGTGATCTATCAATTGGGTTTTTGATCTGATCGTGAGAAGTTTAGGTTTTTTTGCACATCAGTTGAAGAGAAATTGGGGAAGATTCATGATGCAGCAGCAGCAGCAGCGGCGGCGGCAAAAAGGTCGGAAGAACATAATGAGCTGCAATAACAATAATGTTGTGGTGCAGCAGCATGATGCAGCAGGGAAAGATTTCAGGCCATGTGTGAGTTGCACAAACCAGTGTTACAAGCTGCATGGCGAGATCCATAAGAAAGCAGTGCAGCGGAGGTTGGAAAAGCAGCAGCTGGATCAGCATCAGCTGAAGAAGTATAATAACTGCAGCAGCAACAACTCCGGCGGTAATATAACTGATCAGCATCTGCATCATCATCATCTGCAACAGGGGATGAGTACTAGCAGCTGCTGCAGTGATCAGCCAGAAGTGATGATCAACAATGAGCCCTACTTTGTGAAGCTGATGATCAAAGGATGTTTGGCCTATGCACAACGCTCATGGATGGTACAGTAACATATATAGGTTTGAAATTGTTGGAATTCTGGTGTAGCAGCTGCAGCTGACAAGATCCTAGTCTTCTTCATGTACTGCAGGGGATTCTAATAATTTGCTGATTTCTTCATTCTAAGCCTCTGTGGATCATGTTCATGATGTTGTCGTGAACTTGTGCTTTAGGGGATTCCGCTTGGATTTGCTGAGAACTTTCCAGAGTCCATGAAGAACAAGACGTTTACGTTGGAGGGACCCAGTGGGAATCTCTGGACAGTGGAACTCAAGAACTACACCAAAAATCCATGCATCTATAGAGGTTGGAGAGCGTTTGCTTACGATCATCACGTCAAAGAGGACGATCAGCTGCACTTCTCCCTGGCTGATGCCACTCACTTCGTCGTCGACATCTTCAACAGAGATGGGAATGCAAAAGCTGGTGCAAGAGATGCAGTCAACAGTGGGTTTATTGCCACTCTCCATGCGAGCTCACTCGACAAGCTGTACTGCAGCAAGCGCATGAGTAGTAATGAGCTGGTCGAGGTTTGGAATACCTCTTATGATGATGAGGAGGAGGAGGAGAATATTTCTGATACTAGTCATGACGAACCCAAATCACCACCCAGCTGGGGCGATGCACATGATTGCTGCAAGGTGCCTAGCTCCACGAAAGGGTTGCAGCAGAAGTCTGATGATCCAGGAACTCAGCAGGGCTTCTCAGGGAAACGGAAGCATCAGATCCTTGGTGATGATCATGGGTCTCATGCGCTCTGTATCGAACTCAGTAGCTCCAGTGATGATGATGATGATGATGATGATGATGAAGAAGACGATGATGAAATAACCCACGGATCACTGCACCGAAGCGTTTCAGGTTCCGCCCAAAAGAAGAAAAGAAAGATTCAGGGTGCAGGCTCAGATGCGGACCTTCCTCAAGGACTAGACCATGAACTTGGGGAAGCTGATCAGTACAACGATCCTGTGAGCCAATTCACAAAGATGTTTCAGTCTGGCAGCCAAAATGCTGCGAAGAAATCAGTCACTGAGAAAGGAAGTAACCCACCAGCTGCTGCTGCACGTGCAGCTACATGTATGCTTCCAGCCATCCGCTTGTTCAGTACTGCGCCTGCAGGCATGACTCCCAGCTGCAAGAGCGGAGTCATGATTGCAGCGGATGATGGAGTGATCAGGAAAGAGATCATGAATCCTGGGGGAGGCAGCTCTAGTAGTGCAGCTGCTACTAACAGGAAATGCAGCTACTCATGTGTGCTTGTTTCTAAAAGAGGTCCTGTGACTGAAGTGGAGAGAAACAAAGCCTTGAACGCAGCTACAGAATTCGCTGACAACTGCAAGAACCCCTACTATCTTGTTGTTCTCAAAGCCTCACAAGCTTATAAGTCTTTTGAACTGGTAAGAGATTCTTCTGCTCCAATAATATCATGATCAGAGTTCATATATAGATCTGCACTCCAAGTCATTTCTGTCACAGTAAATTCTAGTACACAGCCCTATACTCTAAACCCACCCACCCTTGGCAGCAAAATTTGGACAAAGAATTCAGGATCTGGCAGCTGCAGCTAAAACTAGGGTTTAGGGTCATCTGCATCTCAGCAAAAAAATTGGCAAAATTTGTATGGGAATTGAATCCCTAATTTTCTCGGTCTCTGATCATGGTGGTTTTGCTTCATGCATGCATGCTAGTGCAGGATCTACCTCTGGAGTTTGTAGCAGATCCGGAGATGCTACAGGATCTGCATGAGAGAAGGCTTTCAATTACTCTTGTGGAAGCAATTTCTGACAAGCCCTGGGAAGCACATTTGTGGCTGGAGATGCCACCCAAGAAGCCAAGGTTGAGCTTCATGGGTTTTGCAAGGAGCCACTATCTGGAAGAAGGGGATGTGTGTGTGTTTGAGCTCACTGACAATGTGGAGTTCACACTTTCAGTTTCCTTGTTTAGAGTTTTGGAGGTACCATTGCCAGTGGATGAGGAGGCCAAGCCTGATGGCTGGAGAGAGCATTATGAGGTTTATGAAAGCATGATGCAGCTTAATTGATCCAACAGATATGCCATCCTAATCAGTGATTACCTACTCTTGAACTTATATATTTCTTAGTGTTAAGTACTGGAACTTATGCTTAGTATTTTCACTGTACTGAAACTAGTCTTCATCTCAAGCCTTTTGAAACACCCTTCAAGTGCAACTAATTCTTTTGGAACTGTAAATGCAAACTGGGAACTGCAAACTTTCAATTGTACAGAGTTCAGTTCTTGCTAAGTTTATGCCAACATGCAGTTTCCTCTATTAGGTGTATGTAATATTACAGCCATTTGTCAAAAGCCAAAACCTATAATTATTGCTGTTTTGCCTCTGTTATTTAGGGCAATTGTGGGGTGGGTAATTTTGTCTCATTGTAAGTTCTGGCCATTGGGGGCATTATGCTTCATTTTACAAGACCCCTGTTTTCTGAGATCTCAGAGTCCTGCATCTAAAAGGTACTAAAGTTGGGAGAAGAGAGAAAATAGATTTGCTGAAGAAAAGATCAGAAGTTATGTATTGAAAACAATGTTAAAAGGTGGGGTAACGTGAGCAAGTGTTTATATAAGGATTGAAGGGGCCTAAGCTAATCTAGGCTAACAATCAAGACATAAGGGGTAGATGCAAGCTACGGTGGCTCAATATTGGTAAAAATTACATTCCTTATAAGTTCATATAAGATTTTTTTAAATGGTTCAAATGGACATGGTTGTTATTTTTAAAAATGTTATTATTTTAATTTTTGAATAATACATGTTTAATAGCCTACAAACTTTCTCAAATTTATGTGAAAACTTGTATTTAATGTAGCTAATGTTATTTTTTAATTTGGAAGTCCTAAAAAGACACGTGAAGAACTTTTGGAGTATTTTTGGAAAAAAATCCTTTAATGGGTGGAAAGTCAAAATGTCTGATTTGTTGAATGTAGAAGATTGTTCAGAAATTTTGAAATTGTATGAGTCTATCTATGCCCATCTACTTACTTTAATGGTGACTACTTTGGCATATTTTTCAAGGGGTGGTTGGCTTGTAAGAAAGGTCATCCTATTAATTGGGCTTTGTATGCTTGGGATAGTAACTAGGAGCAAATGAGAAGGGCCAAATGACCACCATTTGGAATAAGCAAGGAAATTAATTGGGGGTCTTTTTCCTCAAGGCATGGTCCTAATAATAATGATGGTATTGATGACAATTATGTTATTCTTAACTGTTCTAAACAAGTGAGGGTTTTTCTACCATGACAGTTAGTGTCAATGAAGAGGATTCTTGAATATGCTGAAAATGAGAGTGCAGATCTTCCTCTTTAAAAAAAAACTTGGAAAAAATGAAATCTAATATGTAGGCCCTTATATAAACATTAGAAGGAAGCTTGGTTGAAAGGAAGAAATCTTTGCAAGCAACAAAGAGAAGTAATGGAATAAGCAAGGGAACTAATTGGGGGTCTTTTTCCTCAAGGCATGGTCCTAGCATTAATGATGGTATTGATGACAATTATGTTATTCTTGACTATTTTAAACAAGTGTGGGTTTTTTTGCCATAACAGTTAATGTCAATGAAAAGGCTTCTTGAATATGCTAAAAATGAGAGTGCAAATCTTCCTCCTAAAAAAAAAAAACAAAGAAAACATGAAATCTAATATGTAGGCCCTTATACAAACATTAGGAGGCTTGGTTGAAATCTTTGCAAGCAACAAAGAGAAGTAATGAATGTATTTTTAAAAATGCAAAGGAACTAAAAGACAATCTAGCTATGTGTGAGAATAAATGTCAAGGTTCTTCAAATCCAACAGATGTGGACCAGGCAAGAGCATTGGTTACTAAATTAGCTGCAAGTTTGAAAGAAGTGGAGGGAGATTTGCAATTTCATGAATTATTGTTGAGAAAGGAATCTACAAGGGTGAAGGATGGGGAAATTGAACTTAAAGATGCTCATGAGAGGTTGTAGAAAGTTTCAAAAAATCTTGGCGTCCTTGAATTGAAAGGTGGTCAAACTAAGAAGTGGGTTTGGACTTTAAGGTTCTAGGTGTAGCTTATGTCAAAGGGGGGGGGGGGGGGGGGATATTAAAACCCGTGCCATTTAAAAACCCCCCCACCAGGGTGTTTATTACATCAAGATTTATTTTGTTAACCCTTTCCAAATTTT
>Ga0116231_10003622_pt1 | contig 31959 bp, 20 predicted proteins | sample S1TSphgellanicum_2_FD_89695 | JGI IMG/M metagenome (GOLD analysis project Ga0116231, IMG submission 89695) | Host-associated microbial communities from peat moss isolated from Minnesota, USA - S1T2_Fd - Sphagnum magellanicum MG | ecosystem: Host-associated > Plants > Peat moss > Unclassified... | reverse complement strand
CCCCCCCCCATTGTTTTTGTCTTTTTTCTTTCTTTTTGGCGGTTTCCTTCAACGACAGCTAGGGCGGAACGGATAGGATCTCTTTTAACTTGAGTTAAAGGAAAGTTAACCATGTGTCCCAATTTTGAATTCTCTCTCAATCAAACAATAATGTTGTTTTTTTCATTGAGTGTGAGGAACCGACCGACCCGCGAGCAACGACCACTAGTTTGTCTATTCTGAGAAAAAAAAACAGGGATTTTTTTCACTTTTGAGGGTCAAGTTACCTAAGGTTGAGATATTATTGCAAACGTTGTTGTTGTTGTTAGGCAATTTGTTGGCCTTGCCTTGGTAGGCAAGGATATTGTGTTTAGATTCATTATAGAGTATATACCCTAGTACCTTGGCCAATTGGACTCTAATTATATTATTTTCAAAAATGTTGAAATTTTCAAATTTTATTTCTTCTTAATCAAAAAAAATATTGTGAAGGATAATAGTGAATATTTAGGAATATTTCATTTGTTGAAATAAAAATTTCAAAATTAAATAATTATTTGATGGTTGTGTGTTGCAATGGCCAAGGTACTACAGTAGTAGCTTAAGGGGTATCAGCCTGTAGGTAATAGGTCTATTTTTAGATGAGGATTTTTGAAAGATGATATATTGCCTTGTGTTGGAACTTGAGATTAGTTAGAGAGTTATAATATCTTGAAGGATTTTGGTTTCGCTTAGAGGTTTTTTTGAAGATTATATTTTTGCATGGTGAAATATTTGAGTTTCCATAATTCTTCTTTTGCCTTAAGATACTTTTTAAGGTAAATGGCAAGGCCATAGTGTGACACACCTCTTGTTTTCTTCCCTATAGGCCTACCCTAGTGCCATTGCAAGTTCAAAATTTCAACATCCAACAATTATTTTATTTTTAACATTCCATGTCTAGGGTGTACACCGGTGTTGTGCGGTTCTTTAATCACGAGTTGGGTATTTGGCGATTCTTTAATCGGGTAAATGAGTATATCACCAACAATTATGTGTTGACAAAAGCCCCTCCCTTGGAACCAATTCAGCATTTGTGAAATCGCAAACACTCACCCCCACCTTCAAACCAATGATTTCAAAATTGTAATTACTCGCCCTCACCTCAAAACCTAGTTTAAAAAATGGTCAAGGTTTTTTGACAAAAATTCGGATTGCTTTGAATTTAAAAGCCAAGGTTCTATCGTGGAAAATTGCCATTGTTGGAATTAAAAAGGATATTTGAAAAAACCCAAAACTATAGAAATTTAAAAACTGAAGGTTTTTAGGGTTTAGGTCTTTTGTTTTTAGGGTTTGAGTAAAGAAAGCTCAAGCTTTCTAATGTGCATTTTCCATTGCCGCGAACTATAAACCTCCTTGAATGCAACTTCAATTAGAGCACTAGAGGACGTTGTCATTTTGAAAAGCACTTTTACTCAACACTTGGGATGGCGTGGGTGAAAATTGTTGAGGATGACGAAAAAGGTAATTTGTAATTTTGGATTTTAAAAATATTAATAACAACAATTTTCCTTTTTTTTTGGTTCAATGCGCATTATCTTCTATCTTCTTTGTTGGCATTTTGTGGGGTGTTATGTGTATGTGATATCTCTTTCCAATCACTTTCTCCTACATTTTTAGTGTTTTTTTTTTCTAGGAACTTGGGAGCTCAAGGTTTGAAGTTTGAATCTCCATTGTAGGTCGCCTATTTTTTCGTTGAATGCCTTTGCCTTTGCAACGATGACCACTGCCACTGCCATGTCCCCCTTTTATTTCTACTACCTACTGCTACCATGACATCATCTTTAGTTGGGATCTTGAGTGTTAATGCCTAAGCCATTGAAAACTAATGTTGTTTGTGTTGTTGCTAGACCCATTTTAGGTTACGGTAGTAGCAGTAACGACATCAATGGCTTGGAACTTGAACTTCATAGCAATGATGACCTTCCCATTCAAGAAGAGCTATTGGAAACAATGAAGAAGCAATTTGTTTAATGGAAACTTAACCAAAAGATCGCACTCACTTGAGCATTCTTCAAAGTAAACAACAATCAATTGGTTGATTCGAAGCAAAGCCAAGTCATGTGATGGATTCTTTAACATAGAAAAACACCCAACCCCAAATTTATGGCCTTGCGCACAAGGTGCTACAAAGGCCTAATGGTGTACAATAAGTCCAATGGCATATTAACCATGACGAAGCATGTGGAGCAAGACCATGCCTATTTGCTTAGGTGGTTTAAAGAGGAGCTTGGGTTTCATTCCCAACCACCTTCCAATTGTGAACCTTTAATTAAGTGACAACAAGTAGCCTTGAGCTCCATTTTGGGTTTTTTTTCCCTCCCCACACCCTTTCCCAAAAGATCATGAATTGCAAAAGAGGTTTTTGGGAGATGTAATGTTGTTCATGATTAAAAAAAATTTGCCATCAAGGATTGTGGAATCTATTTGGTTCCAAAGGTTGGCTCTCTGGTTATGCCTGAGGATGAGCTTTCCATACATAAGGGTTTTCATCAAAAAGGTTCTTCTTTCCTTGGTGAACATGACCTTGACCAAGTTTGTGTAACCTGCTTTGGTAGAATGCTTGACCACCACCCACACTTTTGATTTGTGGATGTCCAAGGGGGCCCACGATATCTTTGCAATGGTTGTTAATTTTATGTCCATTAATTGGGAGCCGAAGCACACCACGATTAGATTATTTGAAGCCAATGATACGAGCGATGCTAACATGACCATGAAGCTAAAACAAATCTTTGACAAATTTGGGTTCACCCAAAAGATTTTGGCCTATGTCAAAAATGAGGGTTCCAACTTGGCCATTTGTGCTTAGGCTTTAAAAGCAGTTGTGTCTTGTGTAGATCTTAACACAACGAAACCATTTGATGGCTATTGTTTTGGGCATGCGCTATCGAAGGTATGCCAATATGCAACATTCAATGAGAAGGTGGCTCATGGGTTACTATATGCATTTATCAAATCTACCCAAACAAATGTCCAAAAGTGCATCACATGGCTGAAGAAATTTGGCAAGGGGTGGCAAACGTGGGAGAAGGCATGCATGGATTTTAGTTTCAACCTTTGCAAATTGAACACCTTCGTGAAGACGAGGTACATGGAAATTCTCCATTCTTATTTTTATTTTTAGGGTCGGTGAATTTCATTATAAATATGTATTTTTCCAATGCCCATTTATTATATCTTCAAAGGGATTTTTTCAAACATGGTCTTTGATGGAAAAATTTAGCACCCACATCTTCAAATGGTTGTTTTGTAAAATTTTTTTCTAGGGGTGATTTTTTTATGATGGCCAACCTTGTGATTTTGATTTAGGGTTTGGTCTACCATTAGAAGAAAATAAAAGATTATGCCAATTTCTAGCGAATCAATTTTAGTAGCGATTAAATGGATTTGCATCATTGTGATAAGGGTAACATCAAGATAATCAATTTTCAATTGTTTTGTGATTTGTATATATAACCTCCTTTGGGAATGTTTGTCCAGGGATGTTGAAGATGGGGTAATTAAAGAACTAACAAATAACCAAAAAAATTCTTTGCATTTAATGTTGTGGAAATGACAATGAACTTTAAATTGGGCCTCCATTTGACAAGGCCCTTGAAGAGGCCAAACAACACATTGGTGTGGATTGTCCATTCATGAGCCTCATTGAGCATGATCACAAAATAAGAAACAAGCTCTTCATGTGAAATTTCCCATCGTCAATTTACTTTTTTTTAGTTCCTTAAATGTTTCATTCATTTGATTTAAGCTTGTGTGGTTTTTTTTCTCATTTTCAGCTCCTTAATGGCCTCAATTAATTTGAAATGAAATTTGCCACCGTGGATTTTAGGTGAGTTTCACCGAATTTGATGTAGTTATTTTGTTTAATTTCAACTCTTTTATGATGCCCATTCAAATTAAGGTTCAAATGTTCATCTATTAGTATAAATGTGATTTATTTATAAACCATTTGTGGCCTTGGTTGATTTTAAGGGAACTTCTTTGGATATGGCGAATTTGCTTTGCTTGATTTCAGCTTTTGCCCGTTCAAATGTTTAAATGTTTAATGTAACTTATTTACAACCATTTGTGGCCTCAGATTATTTTAGGGTAGCTTCCTAACATGTGAATGGGTTTTTTTGTTTGATTTTAGCTTTATTATGCCCCGTTTAAATTAAGGTTCAAATTTTTGATGTTAAAATGCTTAACATAAATTCTTTACAAACCATTTGTGGCTTCAAATTATTTTAGGTGAGCTTCCCATGTTGTGATTAGGTTTCCATTTTTTATTTTAGCTCAATTATGCCCCGTTTAAATTAGGGTTCAAATGTTCATATGCTTAATGGCTTGATAAAATATTTTAACAAATATTTGATGAAGTTGATTGATTTAAGTTAGACTTCCTAGGTTATGAATGGGTTTCATTCATTGATTTCAATTTTGTTATGTTCAATTTTGAATTAGGGTTTAGATGTTTAAATCATTAATGGTTTGATGAAAGATTTTAATAAACCCTTGCTAGAATTGATTGATATAAGGTGAGCTTCCTAGGTTATAATCGGATTTTTTTCATTGATTTGAGCTTTGTTATGCCTTGTTTGAATTAAGGTTCAAATGTTTAGATCATTAATGCCTTAATGAATTTTTTTAATAAACTTTTGATGGAGTTGATTGATTTAAAATGTGAGCTTCTTGGGTTATCATTGGGTTTCTTTCATTGATTTCAACTTTGTTATGCTCCATTTAAATTAGGGTTCAAATGTTTAATGGCTTGATGTGATTCATTTAGGGTTGTTTAATGGGTTTAATTAAATTAAGGCGAGTTTTGTGGTTTTGATTGAGTTTATAAATAGGTTTGCAAGTCGTGTTTTGTTGTTTCAAGATGCATTGACTTATCAGCATGTGATTGTGTTATGCTATAGTTAACAAACATTGGTTTTGCAAAGTTGTATTCCATTTCCAAGAACCTGGGTAGTATGTGAAGTGGTGGTGAAAGTGTTGTCACCGATTGTGACTAGTTATGTCTTGAATAAAAGCTACAGACATTGGTTGCTCGTGGACGCATTACAATTCAACATCACCAAGACACTTGAGGTTTGTGATGAAGTTGATCATGCGGTTAACCGTGATGGCATGGCTAATCCAGAGGCAAATGCATTTGATGTAGAGTTGGCAAAATTGATGATTCACATGAAATGGGAAATTATGGAAGTTCTTCAACCTTTCCTCTCTTTTATGCATGCATTTGAAAAAAAGGGCAAAATATGTTGGCATTGTTGTTCAATCCCCGGTTCAAGAGTAGCGATCGGTGGTGAATTACCTAGGTCATGAACTCGCATCTACATTGGTTAAGGAATATGATGTTCATTTGCTTCTACCTTTGTTGGCGTGGTGCTACAAGGTGATGATCCCTTTTTCGTGGGAGGTGGAGGTTCAAGTGCAAGATGATTAGGGTGACAACAACGATCAATTTCAAACCTCAGAAACTTATGCAGAAGGTATACTTTAGGCAATGGCACGAAAGCTTGATGGATTCATTCCCACCTTGTTGATGCACATTGTCTTGATAACGGATTCATGAGCAAATGACGCACCCCCAACTCCTTAAAGGACTCAAATGTGAGTCAAAGTGAAGGACAGCGGAGGAGGGACGAGTCGGGGCACACTCCTAAGCTCACAACACTTTGAGGGGTAGAGGGGCGTGTTGGAGCTCTGGGATGGGACTAGGAAGAGTTGACAAGCTTCACTCACTCACACGGGCCTGCACACAACCCACACAAGGTGGTTAGTGCATAGTTGAAGCACCTTTGGTGCTAGGACGAACCACGGGCAACATGGACACATTAGACTCACCACAGCCCGGACTTGGGGGAAGCCACCACCTTCCCCCTTATAGTATACTCTATGGTTAGCCACGGAGCCTACATCCAAATGGTTTTTCTCTCCCAGGACTCCCAAGTGGGAGTCTCAAAATCGCGCCAAATGGGACTCCCACGATTTTGGAGCCCCATAACTTTGCGAGCAGACCTCGGATCGCGATGTGGTCTGAAGCAAAGTTGTAATTCTTATTGAGGGTTTTTCAACAATATGTCGCACGCCCCCTGCAGCCAAGTAAATCGGGTCGATTCCTAACTTTTTGTGGTCGGGAGTTAAACTAGCAATTTGACTCTCAGCCCTTCTTTTGACCATAACTTGTGTTTCAGATGTCCAATGAGCAATGCGAGCCCATTTTAAACATGTACGTTTCAAGAGCTTTCCAATGATATAAAGAATGTCACAAGCCATTGAGTTTTGACCCTTGCAATCGCTCTCTAAAGTTTCGAGAGTCCACTGGGACTTCATCTCCCAAAGTGGGAGTTGCCTTGAGAGTGTGAGGGTTCATTCCCTCATACTCCTTTGCACTTCTTACACTCTCGGGAGTATGTGATGTGATTCCCGGGTTTTTTTTTTGTTTTGGGCTTCTTTTTGGCCCGTACCTTTGCGGCCTCTTTGCCTTGACTCCCGGGCTCCTTCTTGCCCGCAACCTTGCAACCCCTTTGCCTTGGTCGCGAGGCCAAAGCTAGGGTTGCGACAGCAAAGGTACCCAATGGTGGGAATGTTGGTTCAACAAATCCTTGAGATTCTAGCAAACCAAATCGAGACAAAAAGGATTTCCTCCATTGTTGGAATTTTCATTGCACTTCGGAAGTGTCGTTTATAAACCAACCACCTCAACTAGATGATTTTTGTGAACAAAAATTGGCCTATTGATCCAAAGGTTGGGTGTTTTAAGCCTTTTGACCTTGTAAGTGCGTGCAAAGCATAATCAAATTTGTCGAAAGAACTTGATCCAAAGTTTGAAGAAGAGGTTGAGCGGGAAGAATTCACAAATCTTTGTGATTTCCCAAATTGATTTCTAATTTGTTGCTTTGAGTGTTCCTTGTTCCTTGGACCCACATACAATGGAATTTTTTTTTGTCTTTTTTGAGATATGGATTTTTTTTATCATATTGTGTTTTTATCACTTACCTTGGATTATGATTGTCATAGTTGTAAGGTGTATCTAGGCTTGGCAAAGGAGAAGTCTTTGAATTGCATTTGTTGTGCTGTTGTTGAAGCTTCAAACTTCAAACCTTCAAGCTTAAAATGTAATTTGGTTTTTGAAACTTGAAACATGCAAAAAAATTTGGTTTTTTTTCGTTAGCTTTTTGATGAATCTGTCATCTTAGAAAACTGGTTGTGAACCGGATTAAAAACTGGGGTAAAAAGTAAAAAATCACCTTTATGACCGGATTAGCATAATCGAGCGAAGGATATCAGCTGAAAACAGTCTGAAAACTGGCCGGTTTTCTGTCTGAAAACCAGCCCCAAAGAACCTGATGTTTCACAGCCAGACCCCTGGAACTGGCCAGTTCTTTCAAAAACTTAAAAATGAAATACCTGGAACCAGCAGGTTCTCTGAAATGGAAAATTTTAAGTAATTGGGACTGGCCGGTTCTTAGAAATTCCATTCTAAAAAACCCGGAACTGGTGGTTCTTATAGAAATCAAAGAACTGCACAAAACTGGTGTACACATGAAATATTTCAAAATATTATAAAAACATTCTTTAGTTTCCTTTTCACAAAATATTATTGTTTTGAGTTTTATTTTTTTGACATTTCTGAAAATAATATAATTAGTTTGGAACCTGCCTGGTATTTATTGTACTACTTATTCATGCTTCTACCAATTAGAAGGGGGTATGCTCCGAGTTTTTTTTTAAAAAGAAGAGAAAATATGGAGCCACATTGACTGGCCCATCACCAATTGTTCTGTAGAATTGGGCACTCCCCCCCCCCCACCACTACATGTGCATGCCTGAGCCCTCCCCAAAAGTGAATCCATTGGGCACTCCTTTACAGTTTATGCCCATGGAAGTTGAACTCTGGCCAAGGCATATGGGATAAAACTGAGGTGCTACTGGGAACATCTTGGGGAATTTCTTAGCAACCCCTTGGGAACTTGATGGGAACACATTGGAAACAGGAAAAAAAAAGAAGAGAAAAATCCCTCCCCACCCCACCAACCCCAAAAGTAAAGAATAACCCTCTTAATGCATGTTGAGCCTTTTCACTGGTTGCATGAAATTTATATTTCCAACTCAAACCCACATATGTGAGGAGGGCTATGGATGAATTCCACTTTGCTGTGGTCAAGTCACAATTTCTATGTTGATATAATCTTGCTTTGAATACCCGCACTTGTAAAGCATCATTGTGATTCTTTACAAGTTTGTTTCACATTCATTTGGGGTTATGTAAGATTTTTGCAGTCTCTGTAGTTGCTCTGCTCTAAACTTCCCATCGATAAGACATTCAAAATTGTGAAGTTGCAACGGGCAATTCAAGTGCAACTTCTCATCATTCGTTTTTTGCTGGTTATATATGGCCTAATTAGCAAAGGGAAAATAATCAAGCGAAAAATATTTCTTTTTAAATGTTGAATTTCTTGAAAAGAGAGTAGATTGTTTTTTGACAACAGGCACTTGTGACACAAACAACAATGTCTATGATCACTACCTATTATTAATAGTGATGTTGACATTGTCATCCAATTACATATGAAGTGCACATCTTAAGTGTAATCACCAAGCTTTATCTTCACCATCCTTTGTTGTCCATTGGGTTACAAAGTTGCATTCTCATTTCCAAACCTCTAAATGCCATATCAAGTTAATTATAATTCTATATCCAAATTTTACTTGAAAATAACTTAGGTCCTATTGCCACTTCATTAGTAATTCTTGGACATGTGTGTAGCAAACTACAGTTGCCTTCACAAATGTTTTTTAATGATAAATATTCTCACTTTGCCATCACAATAACCACTAATTCGAAATATTAAAATCTCCAAAAAAAAACGATGCTTCTAATTGACTTGAACTATTATAAATGTATGATGTGGTGTGTTTTTAATCAAATTGGGGTAGTTGTCTTGAGGGTTTTGAGAGTTGGCTTGCTATGAGTCTATGTAGACCCTTGGATTCAAAGATATTTAATCTTTCATTTTCAACATCCCATAAAGTTAAAATCTTTTTGTAAAAGATCCTTTAGTGAGCACATTTGAGCAACAACATTTTGAGAGGAGTGTGTCAAAGCAAAGCACTCAAATTGGGTTGCAAAACATCAACAATGGTGACAATGCTTGAACTAGGCAATGAGGAATAGGGCAATGCTTCATTGATTGGGATAAAAGATGGCAAATGGCAATGTTAAGCTTGGCTAATGGTGACAAACCTCAAGTAGAGTGAGGCAACATGCTTTACAAGCAAGCGATGATGTTTGGATGTGGTAGACCTTGGTGGTGATGCCAAAACTTGATCATGGTGTTGAAGACAATGAACATGCTCATGGTTTTCGCTGTTGGAGTTCAAAAAAGCAGTGAAAAGTGGAGTGCATGATGGTGAGGAAGACAATGAGCAACATGGACTATGGTAGAGTTCACAACAACAATGATGAGGGGAGTAGCAATAACCAAATGGCAAAAATTTGCACTTCAACAAAACCCCCCCAAAGCTAGTCTAGTTATTCATCCTCTGCTTGTACCAATGTTGGTGTTGGTTCACCAAGGTGAGTGGTGAGGAGAAAGGGGAATTCAAAGAATTCTGGGTTTTGTTAATCTACATGTGCCCACTAATGTTCCTAACATTGGAACTAATGTGTTCCCAATTTGTTCTCCATGAGTTCTCTTATTTGAACCCATATGATTTGTAACCTGTTCCTTATGTTACAAATAATTTGTTCTATAATCTCGTATGTCATCCACATGCATTCCATCCTTTAAAATTCATCCCTCATACTTTGCCAAATGTTCCTTCTATTTTTTTTGTTCCTTCAAGTTCCTCCAGTCTGTCTGTCCTGCCATGTTATTCCCAATTGTCCGACATTTTGTTGCCCAAAGTTGCCCAAACTCTTACTCTGGTTACATAGGTGGGCCAAATGAAAAAGCGCTTTCAATTCTGTCTCAAGAGTGGTCAAAGTTTGAAACCTTTCTATCCCGAGAGCGTCCAAGGCTTTTTGATACCCATCACAATTAATGAATTGGGACCCACCCATTCAGGAATGAGTATGGCTTTTGACCCTGTGAAATTCGTTGGGGGTGGGGGCAAGTATAACATCCTACAAATTAGCCCAAAGCTGAAAATGGTGATGAATAGTTCTAAAATAAAAATTTCATCTGACCAATGAGAAGGCATTACTAGCATGCCAAGGGCCCAGTTTTTTTCTTTTTGAAGGGGACGGGGTTTTGATGCGGGTTAATAAGGCAAGTATTTTTTAAGTTTAGGGCCATCACAAACACACATACACGATTAAAAAAACTCTTTGTTCGCAACTCCAACAACTAATTAATATCCCTACCAAATAGGTCCCCTTGAAAGACAAAGTTTTTTTCTCCATCTACCGGGGGAATTCGGACCCCTAGCATGGGGGGTCCAAGAACCAGTCCAAATTCAAGCTTTTTGTGACTCACTACCCTAGTACCTAGGCTGAAAATACCTTGTGGAAAATTCTGGAAAATAAGTCCTTGCCATGCCAAAAATCTGAAAGAAACTCTCAAGCACATTGGCTTCATTATTTAAGTATAGTGCCTTATTGTAAGATATTATTATTATTTTTCTGCCAAAAGGAAATGACAGAAAAAAATAAATAATTATTATTTTGCACCTTGCTACTGAACCAGCCCAGGTACTATGATAATCCCAACTGCATACCATTTTTATTTCCATGTAAACTTCAAAGCTTTCCGTCAAAGTGGAGTCAATTCAGCATTTACAATGTGGATAATCATATGTACATTGTACACTCACAAATGATGGGTGTTGCCTTGACTTGCCAAGTCTGTTCAAGTTACCCAATTAGGGCAATTTCATTAGACCTCTTGTTGTGGTCGAGCTTCAAGTAGTTATATAATTCCTTAAAAATAAAATGAAAATCCCCCTCCCATCCCCTCACAAAAGACTACTTATTTTATTTTCTAAATTAAAATGAAAATTTCTATTTGGGTAGGGGGTGTTATTTTTGGGGACATAGTATATCACTAAAGTTACTTTAGAGTGGCAACTTACCAAAGTTATTTTTTGAAGTTATTTGGTGCTTTGGGCCTATCAGTGGCAATCACTGAAAACAAAGTTTCAAGGGTGCCATTTCCCCATTTCCTAAATCTTTGTTGTTTTGTCTGGTTCCAAAATTATTATAATGTCCAAGTGCCATTGACGCTCCATTACATAACCCATTACTACAATTTAAGTTTATGTGTTTTGGATGTATGAGAGCTTTTCTTTTTTCAATTGGTTGCTTAAACCATGTCCTTTGATTATTACAAAAAAATTAAAAATTAAAAATTAAAAAATTATATATATATATAAGTGATATGCATATATTAGTTTTAAAACCCTTGTTATTGCTAATATCTATAATACTTATAGAGGTTAAACTTCAACTTAGGAATTCTTTATGGTGTGTAATGTGTAATCACTTATTTACTCCATATTATTGTGGCTTGAGCAAGGTTAGGTATCCAAATTCTTTTCTTATTGAATGGAGAAACATAATTTGAACTTTGACATACTTGACACATCTCCCATATCCAAACCTGGAAATATGGGATATTTTGTTTGGAGTAAAAGAAAAAAAAGGATGCTTGGAGTTTGGGCTCTACAAAAGATTTCACCTTACCAATAATGTATCTATCCAATGCACCAATTCCAGTGAATTTTTTAAGCCTTTTGTGACTCTATAGTATATATTATATACTCTTTGTGAATGATTTCTTGGAGGATGGGAGGAGGAGTGAAATGAGTGCCAATAGTACTAATGTAGCACCTACTTGCCACAAGTCTGTTGCAATACTAATGTCCCTTGGGAATTGGACCCACGCCATCTCCGTTAGGTGCCATTATTGTCTTTGTGGGATAATAAAGGTCCCTTAGGGCTCACACCTACGAGCTTGGACCCCACCTAGGTAATTGGGCAAACGAGTTATGTGGCTTGTAGGGCCCGCTCTTGAGCCTTGAACATATTAAGGATTTCTTTAAAAATTGTTGGAAACTTTAGGCTTATTATCCATCCTGGGCCAAAGTTCAAAACAATGTATTTTGTCCATAGCTCATTATTGTCCCTTGGTCATTGGGCCCTACAAGTCAAAAAACATAATAACTTATCAAAATGCTCTTTATTTGTCTTGTAAGGGGCTTTGGGCTCCATAATAGTAGGTAGTACTACTAAGTAGACCACTATATTTTTAAAAAAATTTGGTGGATTTCCCAATTCATGGCAGGGACTAGTGACCTATTTTAGTGGCATAACTACATTTAAATCAAGCAACCCATGTGGCCAAATGGGGGAAATGTTTTTGATTTTTAAAAAAAACCCCTTTTGTTACTCTAGCCTAGTCCCCAACATCTTTCCTCCTAATAAGTTAGCATCATGAAAATCATTGAAGAAACAATGTGCTATATACTTCTTTGACTGGACTCCTTGTGTTTTTGATGTTGTTGAGAATGCAACCCACATTTCTGTTTTCTTATTGCACCAGATAATAAGTCTTCAAAGGATATGTCAAATGTTGTTGGTAGTACTTCCTCACTCATCACACTCATACCCCTAATTTCAGAAGGTCCAAGCAAATCCTAACTTATGTATATAAGTCTTATTTTGGTCTTTCATGATTTCACAATCTTTGTCACTCGTGGGTGCTACAGTGGTTGTTGCTACAATGGAAAGCTAATGAAGAACAGCAAATGACAAATTTCCAGTCAACAAAGGGTTTTAATGCTTCAACCAGGGAAAAATTGAAGAAACTTTAGTAGTGATGATGAAAGGAGTACAAGACTCTCAATACTTGAAGCTTTCTAAATGACCTCTTTGTTGACATAAAAAAAATACACACTACAAGTAGAGCCCAGCTTGACCTAGATGACAAGGGAAAGACATTTTTTGAGTGTGTAATTGAAAGACATTTTGGAGTGTGTAATTGGGTGTAGTCAATATTGGATTGCTCAGTGTTTTTTTCTTTTCTTTTCTTTTGTTTTTTTTTCCAATTTTGTGATGTAGCCAAGGTGGGATCATCCATAAACTGATTTAGCCAAATTTAGCTATTAAAAAATAAGAAAGGAAAAAAATGAAACATCCTTGTATATTTTTGGCTACCTACTTGAAACATGTATAGAATATCTGGTGATCTTTTTATGTTTTGAAGATTCTTTTTTCCTGATTTTTTAGTGATTCTTTTTTTAATTTGATTTTGTGAGCAAAAATTCCTTATATTTCACAACTGTGGAAATTTTTGACACACAAAAATGGGCTAATCCACCTATTTTTGCATCCTTCAATGCCCAACATAACCAACATTACAACAATTTTCTAGTATTTAAAAAAAAAAAAGACAAAACAGATTATTTCCATGATGTTTGCTTACAAAACTATTGCAATGACTTTTGAAAATCGCTTCTGAATTTTACACAAATTTATGAAACTCAAAGGGGATGAGGGAGTACTTTCAATAAATAATATTTGATCCTAAATGCATCGGATTTTGTAAAAATGCATTTTGGGACATGTTTTGCCTTAACTTGTAAAGAAAGACATATAATTTGTTCAAGCCTTAAACAATTGACAAGGCCACAATTCCATCTACAAAAAAGTACAGGAGCCTCCTTTTATACCCACTTTCCATCTTTCCGGAATGTCCTCAAAAAAATTTACTGTAATTTTTTTTTTAAACATCATAATATCCTTCTAATTTCATACTAGGAATGGGATGTGGCCAAACCAATACCCATTTTCAACTAGGTTGCCTCACTAACTCATTAACCTTGTGTGTGGATTGATGTCATTTACATGTGTGTCTGTCTATGATTACACCTAGGCCCCACATTCAAACAATCGCCCAATGCTCCAAACATCAAAGGCAATTCAAGACACTCTTATGTAAAAGTAGAGTGCATGCAAGGTTCTACAACATGTGTAAGGATACCTCTAAATGCATGAGATGAATAAATTGATGAATATGTAAGAGCATCCCCAGTGGTGCTCCTTATGTGACCCTGTGCCTTAAAATCAGATGAAGAAAAGTAAAAAATATGCCGGTTTGGCTCAGGACAATAGTTTTAGTCCAGCATTTTTTCACAGTTTGATGAGCCTGGCAAGGCAGTGTGAAGCTGATTTGACTGATGCTCCATGTTTCTGATTGGTCAATCCTAATGATTGGCCCATGTGGTTTGCTATTAGTAGTCTCTCACCTATTTGCAGTCACAATTTTAGTTTTATGGATGGGATTAGGAAAAAAGAAAAAAAACTGAACTTGGATGTCAGAATTATTTTTTGCAGGGTCACATACTGAGCACTCCTGGGGATGCTCTAAGGCAACGACAATGAAATAGCAAATCAATCAAACCCTATGTTGACCAAGGTCCATGTGTGGATAAACTTCACACTTGCAAATTAAGTTTCCACCCTCCTTGCACCCTTGCAATATCCAAATCATAAGACTTCAAAATCAAGGGGAACTACAATGCTAATAGTTCATAAAGGAAAACTTCAAAACCCCTAAAAGTCAAGTTACTTTCTTAGTCTTGATGAAACATGTCATTGATCAAAATAAGGGCCTAGAATACATGTGAGGATAACCCTTGGACATTGGACAAATATGGCATTTCACCTATTGCCAAACATGCCAGCCTTTTGAAATTTTATTTTCATAGCCTAGTTGGGTCTGATTGGCCTCTTTAACAAATTTGCCAATGTTATGATGTTATAACCATGTTTAGATGATACCTAAAATATGATCCAAGGTATTTACCAATTGCATAAGCATGAGCTTTGAACAATACACAAATTTTCTAAACTCTTGTGTCTCAAACACAATGGACCGAATGTTGTCTCCAATTCTTATCCCTAATTCGTCACATATATGCACTTGAAACTGCTCCTACAAGCCAATAGTTGAATGTATCTAACATATTGGATGTGTGGAAGGGATGATTGCACATGCATCCAACAAAGCGCATTTCATTTAGGAAAGTCCATTTGATGGGCTCACACTCATCTATCAAAAAAAAATTTCAGCTGTTGGGTCAATTTTGTCCATCAAAGTTCATCCCATCTATTTTTGACAAGTGCTGCAAATCACATTAGTTAGTAATTTTCATCTTTGTCTAGACGTATGTTTGAACTTTGTAATATTTTGCAAGTCTCTTATAAGCATGCATGATGGGACCTCTCTTGTGAATTAATGCAAAATTGTATTACCAAAGCCCCATTATGTGTGGACAAGCATGTAAGTTTGTCCACCTATTTCATCCCAAAAATGGTTCATTTGATTCTTGAACTCCATCCCATTCACTTTGGCCTTTGTCATCTTCATTCCATCTTTAGCATACTCCTTCCATCTTTCAAACCTATCCTTTGTTGTTACCCTTCTCATCATTGAACATTTGAATCTAGGGCGAACTATCTTCACAAGTCTTCCTTGTAAGTGTTTTTTATATTTGGTTTTACATCTAGCCACATTTCATTTGTATTCTAATACTCACCTCATTTTTCCATAGATCGTCATTGGTATCCTCATCAATCTTCAGTTGATCAATAAACAAATAAATTATATTGCATCCTTCTCAAAACTTTGCACTTGCTCCGATTTTGAAAGTATGACACCAATGTGCCACAAAGTGCGTGTTTCATCAAGGACAAGCATTTTGATTAGGGTTTAGGATCTTCATTTCTTGGATCTCCTTACGACTTGTCTCTTGATATGATCTTGACCATGTGTTGACATTTCTTGTTTGTTCTTGGAGGGTGGGGGTGTGGGATATGGTGGGGATGATGGGGGATCCAAAGACTAATATGTAAACCCTAAACCACACAGATTAAATAGGGAAAGCCACAAATTATCAATATGAACATAATTGAATATTAAACTTGTTCAAAACCCATTTTGTTGTTAATGTTGTTTCTTCTTCTCATTTGTAAATTTATGTGAAGACTTCTACCTATGTCTAAAGGGCCAATTGCATTTGAAACTTAAAGCAATAGAAAAAATCATATATAGGTAGTAATGATTAATTATGTTTGTTCCTGATATTTTAATTAAACTCACTATAAAACATTACATAGTAATTTATTACCCAACATAAAACCCTAAGAGGTTTTTTTTTCCAAAAATTTCCCGTGTTACCCAGCAAGTATTGCAAGAAATTTGGGAAAAAAAGAGGAAGGAGCATTTTTTTTCTTTTTCAAACACCCACCTCCTCTTGGGGGGATGAATAAATCCACTCTATAAGGGTACCCCCAAATACAATAAAAAAACTCCTCTTAGCCTTTATGGCATGTAAGTACGTCACAAGCCAATTAGCCATATAAAAGGGTGAAATGATATATACTAGTTGTATATGAGGAGTATTTTGCTTTGCTAGTCCAAAATGTGTTTTAGATTTTGGGCTTATGACTTCCCCTGACAAAGATGCTCCTTATTAGTACCTTCACAAAATGATCATCAAGAGTAGTTTTTGGGTGTTGATGTTGTGGTGCAAAACTGGAAATTCTGTGATGCAGGGAATGATGATGAAAGCACAGATCTTCCCCCCTTTCTCATCATTATTTGCTTGATGCTATGTTTAATTTGCAACTACTTCAGCCTTCAATTCCCATATTGTAGAGAAGCGAAATCCAAGGATTTTTTTCGAGGTTGGTTGAAAAGGTATGAAGTTTTCTCAAATGTGATGATACCTATGTCCTTTGCTTGGATTTCTTGTCCTTCACACACAAAATATGGGCCACATCCAAATTACATGTAAAGATTGCAAATAACCTCTATACTTTTGTGTATTCTTCTATGCTAATGCTATAACCCTTGTCCATGCAGAGTGGGTTAATAGGTCAGATGAAGTCAAAAGATGCACTAAAGTGACAGTAATCTAATCCATGACAAAAACTCATCAAACTATGTCTCCACAATTCATGCCCCTGCCTTTCACCTAGGCCAAAATAGGCAAAATGAACACAGTTGGGAACAGAAATTCTGCTCAGCCAATGAGGAATTACAGCATGCGCCCAATAGATGCATTAAAGAGATGACAATATCCTAGTTCCCACCTTGAATTGTACAAACATCCAAGTTCATGAAGTTTTCTCAGGTTATCAAAGATAAGATTGAGTTAAAACAATCAAATATCATGGGTTGAGTTGAGCGTGGATAAGTCCTGTAACTGTTTTGTACTAAACTAAAATGACCCACAAAACATCTTTCAAACCTGCATACATTGGTAGAAACTGGTTGATCTTAAGAAACAAAAAGATTGATAACAATCTATATACAATATTGGACTCCAACATTCTCTGACATTGTGATTGGTTTTCAGGAGACTTGGTTTTGTGCTCGATTGGTAGTCCTTGAATCCAGCAACACAAGCTTGGATTTTGTTGCTATGGGGATGATGAATACAAGAATTCAACATCAAAGGCACCCATTTTGGAAACCAATTACAAGGGGCGAGAATGCGTCATATGTCATTGACAGACATGAGTGTTGAGTGTGGCAAACCTTTGCTTGGATGACAGAAGGACAAGGACCTGGACATGAAGATGTATGCTTCCAAGAGACATTGAAGTCCAGCAATTACTGCATCTGTGCCATGGGGTATCAGGTCAACAGCTCCCACCTTGCGGAATCTGTGTACATCTGTTACATATCCAATATTGAGCCATAAATCTGAAGCTTCCAGTTTTACTGAAGAAACAAGTGTATCCTGAGACGCTAGAAATCTGAAGCTGCACCTTTCCAAACTCCAAGGCCAGTCCTGGTATCCATTCTCTTGACAAGAAAAATGAATATTCCAATACTCCAAAAGCCCAGAATCATCCATCTCTTTGCAGCATTGATATGAGCAAGAACATCATGAAAGGAACTCTCACATTACAGATGAACTACCCATGATGAACCTTCAAAAGACAAACCAAATACCTGAAGGAGAGCATCAAAATACACAGCTTGTTAGAGAGATTTTGCTTCGGTGTACAGATAGCAAAAAGACAACCCAGTTTAGGAATGGTCATCTTTACAGAGTTCCAACAGAACTTAATGAAATCAAGGCAAATATGCCTGCTAATACTGGAAGGAATCATACCTCATTGGCATGAAAGATGGTGTCACAAAGAACATATGCTCTTAAAACAGGGTAAAATTCCATGTCATCTCATAAAAGGCATGTATGCACCTAACAACATCTTTCACTTCGCTCCTAGATCTGCACCTTCATCAGGAACTCTGATTAGGGTTTGTTCATCTGCCCATAAGGTCACTTTGCCCCCCCTTATCATTTGTTCATGACCTTTGTGACTGACTTCCTTGATGTGGGCCTGACATAGTTTTCTGGATTAAACTGTAAATCGTCATGGTGCATCAGGCCCTGCATCTGCTCTTCCTACTGTCACAAAGAAGTTTCCAGCAAGAAAGCCGTCTCTCACAGATATGTACATTCCAAGTTCACAGAAAGAGAGCCAAAAAAAGGGGGGTATGTTTGAGGATCAGAATGACCTAGCTGTCTTGAAAACACATCTTGTCTGTCTGCAAAATCTATGAGGATACTGTAAACCCAGCACATTCAGGAAGGGATTCCAATTCACTTGACAGAAGCTATCATTTGACATTGCAATCTGCAGTCATGAACAAAACACTTTCACATCAATTCTGACAACCCTTTCTCAAGGTCAGTGTGTAAGTCAGAGCTGGTGTCTTCACCAGAACAAGGAAGGTATCATGAGGGTGGAAGGCATTGATAACCAGAAACCTTACCTTGATCTACTTGAATCTTTTATAAGCTTGGCAGAAACTCAAGCATGCACTTTCAAATTCTGAGCAAATTGTCATCATCATCTTCTTCAAGACCACTGCAGGATGTTGTTGCCTGCAAGATCTGTCCTGGGGAATTGCCTTCTGGCTTTGGTGCTTGTCCTTTACCACTGCAAGTTCATAAAACTCATGGATTTGCAGATCTCTCTTGGAACTTTGTCACCAAGTGCTGCAAATTCCCTGTCAAACAACTCCTCTCTGCTCTGCCCACCAGAACAAATAGTTCAACATCCCCAAAGAAAAACCTGATGACACTCTTAAGTGGTACTGCTTTTCTTCAACCAAATGCATATCTCATCATCATCATCATCGTCATCACCATTTCTCACTCAAGAATCTTCAGCAAGAGAAGGGTTTAGGAGCTCTTGCTCAAGATTCTAATCCTAAACCCTCCTCTCCTCAATTCCAGCTCAAGAAGATGGACAGAGCTAATGGATTACCACCAAAGAGAACAACCTCTCTAGTTGCGTGAGGGATCATGATCATGAGCATGTGTCCAACCCTCCCCCACCATCCTCACGATCCAAATGCAGATACTTCTTCTTCTTCTTCCAGCAATTTCTGCAGAAGACTCCAAAGAAAGAGATCACAAGCAAGCCATTGAAGTCAGTGCAGCGGGCAAGGAGGTGAATTGGGGAGACCCCACAAGCCACTGATGTAAGACTCTTGCTTGAAACCCTAGTTGTCTGGCTTGGTTGCTGCTGTTGACCATATGCCGCCCTCCACTGCTGCTGATGAGAGAGACGAGGAATTCCCATCTTGCACCAAGCAGGATCTGAAGAAGAATGATCCACCAGGATCTGAAGAAAAACCCCACTGAAGAATAACCCACCCGATTCCTGACCGTGAATCCTGGCCCACGAATCACGCTATTGGCACCTCCCACACCCCATTTCCGCCAACAGAAAGGAGAGAGAGAAAAGACCCACAACCAGATGTGGACGGAGACTTAGAGAGAACAGAAAGGGAATTCGACCACCTCCGATTTCTTCACATCCAAAAGCACAGGAAGAAAAAGGCACGGCGAGAGAGAGAGAGAGAGAGAGAGTGTTTTGGAGAAGGGCTTTTTGGGTAGCAGCACAAAAACCATGGCGGCAACGACGACGACGGCTTCTCCATTGCTGTTGCAATCTTCTTCATGGGCAACGGCTTGTAAGCGCTCCACACATCATGGTATGTATGTATGTGCTTCGTCTTCTTCTATCACCTTTGCCACCACCCTCGAACAATGCCGTTGCTCCAGCTGCTGCTCCCCATCCGCCCGTGAAATGAATGGGGATTATTAGGGGTGCCACAGAGCTTTCCACAGCTTCCTCCTCAAAGCTCTCTTTGTCATGTGTTCAATCTTCCCTTGTCAGATGTGTGATGAATGAGAGCAAATCTTCTCTCTGTCTCTCTCTCTGTCTCTCTCTCTGTATGCGTGTGTGTTTCTTTCTCTCCCCGATAATCTGAACTAGACATTGGAAGGAATACTGGATTCTAGCTGTGGTTCTCAAGAGGTCTTCAACCTCTCTGGAAGCAAACAAATGAGCTTTACATGTGCTTTTATTCACATTCTCAACGTATCACAAATGAGATTTGCATGTTCTTGATTCACATTCTTGATGTAGCAAAAAAGGAGATTTGCGTGTGCTTGATTCCCATTCTCGATGTATCACAAATGAGATTTTGCATGTGCTTGAATCACATTCTTGATGTATCGCAAATGAGATTTGCATGTGCTTGATTCACATTCTTGATGTTATCACATGCATTGACACAAAGGAGAAGTGTTTTATCTATTGGCTTGGATTTGCCATCGTTTGCATGTTGCAAATCTGCTTTTGTAGGTTGCAGGATCCATGCAGAGTGCTGCTGGGTTTCTCCTTTGTAGTAGAACTATGAGACTATGGGCAGGAAGGAGGACAAGATGACTGACTGACTGCAAGGGAGGACACATACATTGATTCTGCTCTGATTCTTTTCTTTACGGTTTGTGACAGAGATCTTGTCCTTCATCAACTCTTCTTCACAAGAAACAGCAGCACTTAAGCTTTCACCCATGCACACATCACCCTTGAGGATTTCCAGGAAAGGAAAAACTTTGCATTATGGATCTCATGGCAGGTTCAGTTGCCACCGAGCTGTTGTCTCTGCCGAATACAGGTTTGCATACAATTGTCTATCTATCTATTTATCCTCTCTTCTTGATCTCTTCTTGGGATCAATCCCTCACATGTACACATCTCTTTGCCTGCAAGTCCTTCAGGATACAAGTGGATGTTATCTGAAGGTTGGTTACAAAATGTACACCTGAAACCTGAGCGGGAATGTGTTCATCTTCAATGAATGTCCTGCACAGTTGCAGTGGTGTATACTTCTAGCCACAAGTTTTCTAGATGCATTCCAGGCTTCGAGGACTTTCAGTTTCAAAGATAGTTCTGCTCTAAGGACAAAGCAGTCAGGTTCTCATGGTTTTTGTGCTCGGCACAATGTGCATGTTTTTGCCAATTTTGTTTCTGACAAGAAATGTGCAATGAAGCTTGGGTGGGTTTTCATGGTTTTTGCATGGAATTGTTTCATGGTTTTCATGGGTTTTACATGGAAATGTGCAAGTTTTTGGCTATTTTGTTTCTGACAAGAACATGCAATGAAGCTCAGTACTGATGAACCTTTTTTGTGGCAGGCGAGGAGGTGCTGGTGCTGGTGACTTTGTAGCTGGATTCTTACTGGGTGGGGTTGTGTTTGGTGCACTTGGCTATCTCCTTGCACCCCAAGTATGTATTTGCAGTACCCCTTCATTGTGATTGCATTTACTCCCAGGAGAGTTGGAACTTTGTGGGATGAGGAGCAGATGCTTCCTGTGCTAGTAACTGTATCTGGCAATTACCTGAATACATCAGAGAAAAGAAGGTTAGACCAGGCTTTGCACTTGTGCAGAAGAGACATGAATGCTTGCAAGTGAATAAAAACAGAATGCAGTGAGATCTTGCTCTGCTATGTTGAGTATTCTGAGTATTCCTCTCAGAGGGTATAATCTCGATCTTTGAGGATAAGCAACAGATAAGAAAAAAGCTTTTTCCATCTGGCCCATTTTTTGCGCAGATCACCAAGTCCATATCAGAGGATATTGAGAAAGAGGAAGAAGATGGACCACGAAAGAGGCCAGCCCGATTTCTCGAAGATGATGAAGGACTTGAGGTGGGCTTGTATGTGAACTTTGTAGTCCTTTTGAGCTTATCCGTAATGAGTCGGTCAGTATTGACATACAATCTTGAGGGTAGTGGTCGTTGACAGGAATTTCTGTGCTGTGCAGAAGACCCGGAAGAATTTGAATGAGAAGATTGCACAGTTGAATGCAGCTATTGATGATGTGTCAGCACAGTTGAGATCTGAGGATGGGTTTGGAAACCCAAATGAAACCACTGCAGAGCTTGAATCAGCTGCTTGATGGATCCTGAGGGGGGGGAGAAAGTCATATCTCATACTCACAGCAGTTTGGTCTGCTGCAATGCTTGCTTCCCTTTCTATTGTGGTCCAGCAATGGGCATGGAAACATCAGTGCACACCTCATGGATATCGTTTTTTTTGTTAGTGAAAGATCCAGATTTGTGTTGATGGGTGGGTTTTGTCAGAAAAAGGTGAATTTTAACTGGATATAACCTAGCTATAGTAGAATCAGGACCCGCTGGTTTTTGAACTACTTTCTTCACTCTTTGAATGCTGAGTTTTGGGAGTTTTGCAGTGTTTGTGTGTCTGTCTGTGATTGGATGTCTTCATATCCAATCTATAGCTTGTCTCTGTCAAGATTTGGACATATCCCTGGGTAGAGAGTATTTGGACCTGCTAAAACTCGCTGGTTTAGTAGCACTGTAGATACAATCAGAGAGCTTGCAAAATTGCCTGCAGCCAAGAATCACGGACATCCCTGCTGCTGAAGTTGATGTTGTTCTTTGCAGAGAGTTTGCACCATTTGGACATGTGAGACTAACTACAAAGGATGATGATGTTTTACCAAGCTTCCTCCATTTGTAGAAGGAAAATATCAAGTGACTTGTTTTGGTCTTGAACTAATCATATACTTCTGGAATGAGCTTGACCAATTTGTTGGGCAAATCTCTTATGGGGAATCATCATCTCATGTACCTAGCTTGTTGGTGCGAGAAGCTGCATTTCTTGCTTTTGTCACCACTGTTTGTTCTGTGCATGCAGCAAAATGATGTGGCTGAATTGACCTCCTTGTCCTCCTGTATACAATCTAGAAAACATTTTCTGGCCATGTCCCAACCGCTACCTTTCAGAAATCAAGCTCTTGCCTTAACAAGCTCAAGAAATTCTTGCTAGAAATCAAGCTCTAGAAACTCTGCCTTTTTGCCTCTTTCCAAATCTGTCACAGCACAAGAGAGGTGAGAAGCTACTTCTACACCTGATAAGCTCATCGTGCAAACTGATGGAACTTGCTGTGCAGAGATCTGCAATTCTCTTCTTGGAAACAGTGAGCAGCACTTGAGAGATGTTTCTGTTGCAAGGGGAGACCCACAGCCAAAGGACACCCATGCAGTTTCCTTGACCGCCCCTATTGTCATGCATTGCTGCCGCACTCATTGTACCATCTCCACACCTTTGTGTTGCTGATTATTGCAGAAGATCTGTTGTTACCAATTGGTTGGTTCCACAAGATTTTGTTGTTGCCAATTGGTCACACAAGATTTTGTCATGATCTTCTTTTGCTCCTCTTCCTTGCATTCAAAGCTTCATATCTCCACTAGGGCTCCATGTTGCTTCACACCACCATTTATGCGCATTTTATTGAAGTTTGTAATATGTTTACTTTAATTTAGAATGCGGTAATAATATGACCTCCAAATTTTAGGCAACTGCTAAATAGGAGCAACAAATTAAATGTCGCACAACTTGTAACACTCTAAAGGTTTCAAGAGGCAAAATTGACAATGGAGATATAAAGGGCAAGGAGTGTTCTTTGATGTGTGCCCAAAACTAGACATATTCTTGTACTCAAGTTCTATTAATACACACATTCTTGTTATTGTTTATCTAATGTTGTCTATCTATGCATGCTTCCATTCTTACTCTCATTGTTGATCAATCCAAAAATGAACCTTCATAATCTGTCTTTACTACTCAAATACATGGTATTGCATATAGTATGGTAGACGAGAACCTAGCAGCGATGTAAAACTTAACTCTTGATCAAATCATTGCTAACACCACCATAATTCAATTCTCACCTAAAGTTCCTCACAACCTATTCCCTATCCCCAACCCTAATTTTTTTTTGCTTCCCCCTTCCATCCCTCCTCCCTAGCCCCACTCTTTCCCCATTGGATTGGTTTCCTTGACCATGTCTTCCCCAACCTCATCAACCTTTTCTATTAGTCCTCGAGGAATCCCACCCTCCCCACTTCAAGGGAAAGATCACCATCTCTTTCCAAAGAACCGCATCATCTCTCCTCAAGAATGACATCACTTCTCCTTGACGCACACCATCAACTCCTCTCTTAGCATAATAGAATCTCTTCCCTAAGCACATCATTGGTTCTACCCTTAGAATAACATCACCTCTTCCCCCAATAATATCAACATCTTTTCCTTGAGCACATCATCATCTTTTTTTTGTAAGGTTTATTTAGAATCTTACTTGAAGCACCATCACTTCAATTTCTTCCACATGGAACCTCACATTATTTTTCTTCGAATGTCAATGGGGAGCTTGAGGCCACCTTTCATTCCCCAAGGAGGATGACCAACACCTCCCTAAAAAGGCACTAACCCTTGGGAAAGAAAATGTGTGTTAAAACACATAAATTTTTAAATAGGATTCATGTCAAACAATATGACTTCCTAGATAGAGATTGGTGGTGTAGCACATTTGTCAGCACCAAAATTTGCTCAAGGCTCGTGCTATGAATTATAACACCATCTTAACAAGATTTTTAGTTGTCATGAACTCCAATGGGTGAAGAGAAAGAACAATGGTCGGAGGTTCAACATGCCTTGTGGTTGTGCAACCATTTCATGAATTAGAATAAAATTTTTGAAATGGCAAATGCAAGTGACCTAATGAAGAATTATTTTTTTTTGTAAAGACACATGTCAATTCCTACCAACTTGCTTGAAACACCCAAAATGAATATTTGTTTCATAATGTTGGCATATCATAGTGCATTTGGACTAAAGGATGATAAGTTAGAAAACTATACACCCTTGGATCATGTGAAAAATAAATTTATTTAATATGTAACATGAATCAATTAATAATTAATTCTAGTTTATTAAGTAGTATTAAATTTTAATGACTAAATAATATTATTAATACTAATATTAATATCTAATATCAATCAATTACTAACTATTTTTCGTTTATTAAAAAATATTTAATCTTAATGAATAAATAATTATGATTATTAATTAAAATTAATTGAATATTAAATTCTAACCTTTTTTATTGATTAATTAATATTAAATTAATAACTAGTTAGTATTAACAATTAAGAACTTAAATAAATTTTAATTACGTAATAAAAAATATAATTATTTTTAAAATATGAACCAAATAATAATTAAATATATTTTATTAACTCATATTTAATTTTAGTGATGGAATAATTTATAAATAATTTAATGTTAAATTTCAACTAGCTATTGATTTATTATTATTAAATGAATAATATATTAATATTAATATTATTTAATTTGACTAATATTTAATTCCGAGATTTTAAAATATTAACCATTAACTACTAATTATCAACTATTAATAACTAGTTACTATTAATTTAATAATTATTCAAAATTCAAAATTTCCATTATAATTATTGATAAGAAATATATATAAATTTTTTTTTTTACACGCCTTTAATATACCCTTCATGTATTTTTCACAAAAACTTTACATTAAACCTTTACAAATATGTTGAAAATATTCATAATAAATATATATCATAATATAAGTAGATTTTTTGATTGTACAACCTCAAATATATATGCTTATCATGCCCATAATACACATTGTACAACAATTTGTGACTAAATTTTGGTTACACATGGAATTAATCGACCATGGGGGCTTATTCATGGATGAATATAATCCTAGAAGCATTCACATAAAAGGATGAAAAAGATAGCAGTTGCACATTAGTCGCAATATAGTTGCAAATCCTCCCCAAATTTGGTGAAGTTGGTAAGTAGTTGCAAAAGTAATCGCAAATGACACATAATCGCATGTAGTCGCAAATAGGATGGTTGCATATTCCCCACATTTCTTCTATTGCCACTACATAAATCATGACAAAACATGAACATTAATGTTTAAAATATGACCCCATATGTGAATCACGGACATGAAATCATTATGTGCTTTTGCATGATATTTGTAATGCTATGGATATGGATGTTAGTTTAGAGTACAAATGACTTCAAGGAATGTTTCAACCAACATTACACTATGGGTAGATGCAAATCTGAATTCATTTTCTTACTTTCAATGGGAATTAATCAATGCATCATTCTACGACCTCAAATTCACAAGGCTTTGATTGTGATGTAACATTTGGGACAAATGACAAGAAGATTTGATGAAGGACCTTTTCTACTTTTCTTGTACATGGTGCAAACATAAACAAAATAACCATTTGAATAAAATAATCAATGTTTACCTAGCATGTTTGCAAATTTAATATATCAAATTAATTTTGAAAAGTGTGTGTTGTATTTGTGATGTGCCATTTGTAATCTATCAATTTGGCATCTAGATAAGTTTGAAAGTAATTTAATGAATATAAAATATATTTTCACATATTTTAAAAGTAACCAATATTTTCTAGTAATGTGAATCAATATTAAAATATTGTTGAAACATTGATTATCATTCAACATTATCTCATCATTGTTTGACCAATCTCGTGTTGCCATATCATCTTATCAAGACTATTCAAGAACTATTTGATTTTTGTTAATGGTCCTTTTTATCCTATTTGGACCCTATAATGAAAATTTATTGTCTTAAAATTTTGATGGAAATTTTTCTTACTTTTCTTTAATTTTGGTTATTGATGATTTTAACGAATGGCAACATGGAATTTTGACCATCTTGATCATATTAACTTGGAATGAAAATATGGATGTCCAACTGTGGCTAGTAGTATTGAAGAAGAAAATGAAGCAAAGTATGCCCAATAACAAAGTCCAAATGTTTTCATAGTTGATATTGATTTTGATGCAAATATGATCAACACCATTAAATATTATTTTATTATATTTGGGGAAAAATATATATGTTTGAGGAATTTCTAAGAAAACATGTAAAGGAAATAAAGGAAATATCAAGGAATCATCCAAATGATGTCTTGAAAAAACATGTCAAAGAAATGACATCCCCAATTTTCTTCAAGCACACATTTCTTAAGAACCTATTGGACAATTAATACATGCAATAATGAATGTTTCTCCCATGTCACATCCCATGATTTTTGTGGGAAACTCTTAGGGAAAAAAATTGAGAAGGGCCAAAGGGACCAAACATATGATTTCCATGGAAAAACTCTCCAGGGAACACTTAAAGTTGTTCAAATTGCATGCACTTATATCTCATCTCAAGAGCTTCTTATTCATTTCTTTATGAAAGTTGTGGCATGTGTAGGGCTTTTAAATTCCAAGGTTTTATTTTGCCATTGGCATGTTAATCAATACATGGTTCAAACAATCTTTTAAAAAAATAGTGGATCCTATGGTTCATGCCAATGTTACTAGAGTTTTGGAGATGTCATGTTCCTAAAAGGCATTGTGACATGGACTAAAAGATTCATTTAACATAAAAGGCAATGGGGAGAAAGGCTTTATACCAATTTTGCCAACTCCAAACCGAAATTTGCATACTATGTGAACTCAAAGTCATGATGTGGTGCACAAGTGTTTGAAACATATTGCATGCCAACCAAGACACAAATGTTGTTATTAAAACTTAATATGGGAATTTGAAAGTCCTATGCTTAAAATCACAAAATGTAGGTTAAAGGGGAGGTGATTGGATCAATCAAATCACCAACTTGTTCCAAATATTTTCACTCATTACATGTATGTAGGCATGTTGGAATGGGGAGGCTTCTTTCAACATGGCAAAAATAACATTTGTCGAATGCATGGTGGTTGGTTTAAAGAATCCCCCATTTGTAGATCCATCTCCCCAAAAAAAGAAATATAGTACTAGCAAGGGTTCAATTACAATCACACAATGTTATCATTTAAGAATCTACAATCTTAACTTTTAGTGGGTTTCTTGGATTGCCCTTCATGGGTAAAATTGGAACATTGCAAGCACCATATTGTTGTTCCAATGAAATTGTGGCTTAAACACCTTCCACATAAGATTATAATTATTGATGTGTGTCTAAATTGATAACAATGGGTGGACTTAACACATTGCAAAACATCTCATCTCTTAGCAAGACATCCATTGAAATAATTGATCCAATTGAGTTGAAATCATTTCACAGCAACCAAAAGCCCCAAAAGCATGGTTAGATCGAATCCACCCTCACCCTTCACACCATTGACTCCTTCATGGTTGATCACCAATCAAATCTTGATGGTTACTAATGGAATATTTGACATTGTGAAAAAGAATTATTACCTACAAGCTCAAGTTATGGTGAAATTCAAACACATGCAAGGAAAAATACAAGCTTCAAAGTTCATATTGGAGGTAAAAGGTGTGCCATCCCCTTGGCAATGTCCTTGCCATTGATGTTGATGGCAATAACTAAGCAACCTTGAGAGGGAGTTTAAATTTTTCAATTGCATGAAATTTAAATCAACGTGTGTTGATCCTCATTCCCAACCCAAGAATTAGTCACATGTGTTTCCAGCATAGGTTGCATTAAACTAATTATTGTAAGTCCTCATGCAAATTTACATAACTAACATAAAATTTAGTAATTTCCCCCTTCCTATGTTCAATTTCTATTACACCACTCCTTAATAAATTGAAAATAATCTAGCCATTTTCATAAGAAAGGGATTGGCCTTTTCCATGTAATCTACCAAAGAAATAGAAATGAACATTTCATTCATGTACAAGCCTTCTCCCTAGGGAAATCTTTCAACATTTCTTCTCAAGGTTTAAGGTCACAATCACTTCAATGGGGAAACCATACAACATAAGTTGAAAATTGCCTAGGGAAATATTTTTAAGAAGAGTCACACGCAACTTCCCCCATTTGTTGTTATTAGGCTTATTCCTTAAGGAAAAACATTTTTTGTGATGCAAGTTGTTTCCTTTGAGCTTGTGGGAACCTTCTTAGTGGAAGTTTACTACACAATAATAGTGGAACATTATTGAAGCATGGCATGGGGTATAATTTTGCAAAGCACTTGAAATCACTACTTAATTTTATGTATCTATTAACATTTTAGGAATTTTTACTTAATTATAATTTTTTTTACACAATGTTATTTTCAATATATTGATATACATATTTTGAAATTTTATTAATAATTGTATTAATAATTAAAAATAATATAAATTTAATAATTAATTTATAATTATTATAAATAAATTATTTGTAATTATTATTATAAATTATTAATAATTAATAAATAATTATTAATTGATAGTTGTAAAAATAGTTGATAGTTGATAATTAATAATAATTATGTATTATTGTAAAAATTTATAATTATTATAAATAAATTATTTGTAATTATAAATTATTTGTAATTATAAATTATTTGTAAAAATAATATAAATTTATTAATAATTTATTTTGAAATTATTAATTAAATTGATTAATTATATATATTTTTACACAATGTTATTTTCAATATATTGATATACATATTTTGAAATTTTGAAATCAATTTAATGAATAAAAAATACCCAAAAGAACTTTTTAAACAATTGTAACTATTTTTTTTACAATGTAAAAGGATTCATACCTACTATTTTTTGAGAATTTTTAATACTTGCATATTTATTTATGAATTTTAAAATATAAAATTTAACATAATAGTATAAAAAAAATTTAAAGGTTTTTCTATAAGATGCCAAGAATATTTTGAGAAAAAAACAATGGCCTAAGGAAGTAGGTATGGCTTATGATTGAAAGCTTGCACCCAATAACTTTTGTGATCCATAATGTTCTAAACCTAAATTGCCAAAACATTGTTTGTTTCAAACAAAACCTTATCAATTTGGTGAAAGTTGATGATGCAATATTGACAAATGGAATGTTCAACCATTACGACATTTGACCTTGTCATCTTTAAATGATCAAAATGGATGGATACTTTATCACACAACATATTTCATATTGCAACAAGTGCCTTTACAAAACAACTTTCCAAGCCAATTAAGGCTTCTTTGGAGATCTCCCTAACATCTTCTCCCATGAAGGGGAAGTTTCTTGGGGAATATTAGTTTCAAAATTGTGACACATTTTAATTTGGAATCTTCTTTAGTGCATTATTATTTAAAGTTCTCTTCAAAAATTGGCATTAAACAACCTGAAAGGATGTGGATTAACATTTCATTCAATGTTAATCTTGTCACTTTGGGACCAATGAACAAGATGCTAATGATTAATTTAATTCCCCCAAAAAATTTAATAGGGACATGCTTCCCTTTAGGTGAATCTTATGGGATAAGGTGTGGTGCTAGCTTCAAGAGGCATGGGTGGAAATTTCTCCAAGGAACACCTTGGGTGAAACTTCATTTTGAAATGATCCCAAATGTTCCTTGAAGAACACTTGACTTGAAATTACAACAAAAAAATTAGCCTTCCATCTATTTGGTTATGATTGCTAGTTTTATGTGTAAAGTTTTAAATGACACTTGCATGACCAAACATGTTTATGACTAGTTATCATACATGTTCAACCAAAGTATTTAATATCGTTCAATACTTCTCATTAGGTGAAGTTTGTGGGATAAAGCAATGTGTTCATATGAAGAAAACATCCTTGGGGAACTTATGTGAGAGATTATTTGAAGATTTTCCTTCGAGTTCCTTTAGTAATATTTCTTGAGGAATATTTGACTCAAAATTGCAACAAAAAAGACTAGCTTACCCCCAACAAATTCGTCAAGAAACATTTAGTCATATTTCTTGAGATAGTTCCTAGGGAATACTATAATGTGAAATTTTGCACAATGGACTATTCCTTCAAATGGTGCTAATTTCAATAAGACATACCTGAAAAAGCTACTAAGGGAGTTCACTAAGGAAACTTTTAGGAAGTTTCTTGATGAATCTCTTAATGAATCCCCTAGGTGATTTTCAATATATAACATGAATTTTTCTAACCTAAGATTATTTTCTCATGAATCAAATTCAAAATATTGGGCATGAAATTATTTTTAAAGACTATCCAATTTGAATTTATTAAAAGGAACAATATTCACATGCAACATAATTCAGTGTTTTAATTTTTTAAAAATTAATTAAAAAAAATCATGTGAGCTAATTGGATACAGTGGCTAGAAAAAGGCAAAATCAACCTTGGTTGTCTTAAAAGAGAATGGGAAGAATATATATAATTACTAAAAAATTTCATAAAAGATTATGAAAGGTTAAGATAAGTTCTATAGCTCATGAAAAGATATCCTAAAGACATAAAAAGATGCTTGTTGACACAAAAAAAATTCTACCTCTTCATTATCATCACCGATCACATTAGTGAAAACTAGAAATGATAAATAAAAACCATATAAATAAGGATTTCATGATTCCATGATTCATCCAAAGAATATTTGATAACTTATTTTTCATGTAGAATAAATAAATAAATAAATAGTAAATAATATTTCATGTTTTTAAACCGAACAAATTTATTGAAAAACTTTAAGAATTTTGATTTTTTGTGGTTAAATTTTTTTGGTTTTTTTTTAATGGTGTGTTCTTCATTTGTAGTTGAAAAAATATAAAGTCAAGTTCATATAAAACTTCCATGTTTTGAATAATTTATTTGTCAAGGAACTACATTCATGTGCTTACACGACTTCTCACAGTTAGATGAATGTTTAATCTGGCTTTTTTTTTTTTTTTTTTTTTTTCCAAGCTTGTTGCCTCTTCATTTTCAACATATTTTTTTTGTGACT
>Ga0116231_10003621_pt1 | contig 31966 bp, 18 predicted proteins | sample S1TSphgellanicum_2_FD_89695 | JGI IMG/M metagenome (GOLD analysis project Ga0116231, IMG submission 89695) | Host-associated microbial communities from peat moss isolated from Minnesota, USA - S1T2_Fd - Sphagnum magellanicum MG | ecosystem: Host-associated > Plants > Peat moss > Unclassified... | reverse complement strand
TCTCTTTTTTTTTTTTTTTTGATTTTTTTCTTTTTCTTTTTCTAGGGTTTTTTTTTTTTAATTTTCATTTTTTTTTGCAAGATCTTGTTTTGTGAAAAGATTGAAGCTATTGCACCTAATCCAAAGGTTGTAGTGCTCCATTTAGAAACTAAGAGTATGGAGGAGGAAGTTGGAGGAGTTTTCGCATGCTTTGGAGGATCTTGCTACATGTGAAAATTGGCATGTCTATAGACATGGTAGAGTTTATGTTTTTAGTATGCCTTTGATTTCGTAGGAGCCATAATTCTTTTGTAAGGGGATTTCATTACATAACAAATAAAACCCCTCCTTCCTTCTCTCATTAATGTGAGAGAAGGAAGGAAGCATTTTTTTTTGGTCAACTTGTTTTTTGCAATACCCATGGATGGTTGTTATCTTGGATACAAATTTTCTTAACATGTTTATTTTAAAGATCTATTCACATGCCCTTCCTCTTTTTTTTTCACATATGGAAGAAAGGGTTTTTTTTTGTCAAGTCATTTTTCTTGCAATACTCATGTATGGTTTTAAAGTTGGATTAGGATTTTCTCCACATGAAATACTTACTTTGAGTTAATTTAAAAAATTTGTGGTGTTTTGTTTGTTTTTAGATGCATCCACCTTGGAAGGCCTTAATTAAGTAGTAAGGGAATGGTGAAAAGCTTGAGGTCTAGGAGGCTCCTATTAACATTGTTGACCAATATGTAGTTTAAGATGTCCTAATTTTTGGTGTAGATGATGCGGCCTCTCCCCTTTTGCCCATAACACACTTAAGTGTTGAATGCGTGAAAGATGACTGTAAGTGGTGTTGTAAGGTAGAAAATTGCATGGAGAAATATAATGCAAAGTGGCTTTTGACTACACACTTGAAGAAAATGTATAATCTTGCAATAGAGAAAGGCAAGCTTGGTTGCCCTTTGATGTGCCCTAAGGGTCCCATATGAAAAAACCACATTGCCATGAATGTGAAGGTTTTTAGTGACCTAATAGTGATCATCCAACGAAATAAGCAAAAGGCCACAATTCATACAAGGATCATTGTTGCAATAAAGTGGAATTAATTGTAGAACATTATTAAAAAAAATTAGAGGACAAACCTCTTTTGATAAAGGTTTCCCATGAGCATATGTTGCAAATTTTTTAAATTCTAGCTTAGGGTAAAGTTGCCCTTGAAATATTTTTTTCCATTTGGAGAATGATGAGGACTTTAGGGATGCCATTGTTTCATTTAGAATTGCATATGCACAAAACGAAGGTGGTTTGGGATCTCATTTTGTGGGAGTAGGAGTTTAACAAAACTATTCACACCCAAGAAATGGAAGTGGTATTAAATTTTCATGCATTGAAGATGGTACATGGATGGTAACCAATCAAAACAAAACCTCGTCATTTATTTTAGATTCAAAATTTATTACAACTTGGAATTTAAATCTAATTTTTTCTATTTATTTTTATTTAGGTTGTGTGGATTTATAAGGTTTAGGGTTTAGGACAAGTCTGTGGCAGATGTAGTTTAAGTGGCACTTACAAATTGTCACCTTTTCACACATTGGTTTGTTGTCAAGGCCGAGGAGACGACATAAAAATGTTGTCAAAATTGTGCAATAGATGATGATGGTCCTTGTGGTAGAGTACTTCAAATGTAACATTTTTTTTTGTCTTTAACATTTTTAGACATGATTGAAAGGTAACTTTCTTTATGGATTTTGTATGCTTACATGATATTTCGTAATGTACATATATATTTTTCACTTGTGTATCATATTTTAACCTCCACAGAACATAAAACATTGAACATGTGAATTCATACGAAAAAAAAATACTAAACCTTTCATTTGCACATTGCTTTTGTAATGGTCACAAAATTCAAGATTGAAGTTGTAATGTCTTTAACAATACCCACATACAATTGAAAATAACATAAATTTAATTCCAAAGTACACAATACTCACATATTGAATGACCAAAATCCTCAACTATTTCCCAAAGGATGTAATATTTGCACACATGATACACAAAACCCCCCAATTATACAATATAGTTTAATTTTAGTTAAATAAAATTTTAATTATAAATTTATCTTTAAATTGAATTCAAATATAACTTTAATTCTATTTGTAATTTAGCCCAATTATTTTTATTTTTATTCAATCTAATTATAAGTAGATTTCAATTAAGCTATATTTAATATATTCCATTATGGATATTCAATCTAATTATAATTCTTGTTACAATTACATCTAAATATATTTCAATTAAATAATATTCAACTTGATTTCAATTTTCCCTTCTTATCCAATTATATTCATTTCAAGGATTGTTTTATTCAAATCCACTTTATAATGTGGATATTATCATTTGTGAGGCCTTTCATTTGCAAGTATTGTTATTTAGAAGATTTATTTGATTTTTCATAGCAACATGTAAACACTAATAGAAATTATGTTGTTTACAACTGTCATATGCAATTGATTTTTAGTTGCATGTGACACATGCAACTATTATGCCCCATAGTTGCATAAAACAAGTTGCACATGACTAATAGTTGCATACGACAAAATGTATGTGAAGAATATATATACAGTTATATTCATATTTCATCCATCAATATTATTTTAAAAGGTTGTAAATGCAACTATTGTGCAATTGCAATGAACTATTTAATTTTTGACATGTGGGGGCTATTTTACCCTTTCATTAATTGACATGTGAAACTCTCCACTAGAATTTCATATTTATTAATTTAATTTATTTGGATCATATTTATTTGGATAAATAGTGCATTTTGGGAGCTATGATTGGTTTAGACCATGGGTAATTTTTTAGGAATCCCGCATGTACATATTGCAATCTAAGAAGGGCCCTATGTTCAAATGAGCCATGTTATTTATATATAAACCAAATGTAGGTATTACATTTTGTGAAACATTATGTGGATAGGGATCATGTTTTTGGATTCTCGTATGCAAGTATTATAATACAACAAGGGCCTTTCTTTTAAATAAACCATGCTCTTTATACCCTAACCATATGTACGTATTACATTCTATGAGACATAATTTGTTTAGGCCACATAATGTGCTGAAGGATCATTTTTAAAGAATTTCATCTACAAGTATTGCACTACAAAAAAGAACCCTTGCCTTAAATGAACCTTATTTTTTACACCTTAACCAGATGTACATATTGTGATTTAGAAGTTATAATTAGATTAAGCTACATTATGTGGCCAAAGGTGAATGGGATCAATGTCGTCTTATCCACATTATATTGCACAAGGTGTTCATTGAAATAATTACCATTCATGATTTTTCAAAAATTAAATATGTTAAAATTGATATTCAACATGAGATTTTGAATATTTAATTATTATATTTGATTTTTCATTTGATTTAAAAGGATTTCAGAAGTACAAAGACAAAAAAAACTTTTCATTAAGATTATAACAACATTTTTTTAATGACATGCACTTGATATGAAATCTAATGATGTTTTTTTCATAGAATAAAATCAAACCTTAAATTTATATAAAACGATAATGATATACACTTGGCATGAAATCCAAGGATGTTATTTCCATAGAATAAAATCAAACCCTATAATTTATATAAAATGATAACAATATGCACTTGGTATGAAATCTAATGATGTCTTCTTCTTAATAGAATAAAATCAAACTCTAAAATTTATAAAAAATGGGGATTCATTTAAAAAATTGAAGTTTGCAATTACAAGTACAAAGATTCACATTGAGTTAAAGTGTTAGATTTTTAATATTAAAATATCAAGTTCCTATAAGTAATCACATAGATTAATATTGATTTTGAATGGGAGATTTTTTAATTTCCATATTCACATTTTTTAATTTGAAATATTATATATATAAGGGATTTTCAAATATTTATAATAACAATGATAAAGCCTATCATGGAATTTTACCATTTTTCATTTGAAATAATTTTATTTTCGCTTGCAAAATAGGAAAATATTCAAATATTTATAATAACCGTGATAGAATGTACCAAAAAAAATTTCCATCTTCTATTTGAAATACTTTTATTTTCGCTTGAAAAATATATAAGGGATTTTCAAATATTTATAACAACCGTGATAAAGCCTATCATAGATTTTTTCATTTTTTATTTGCAATACTTCTATTTCTAGTTGAAAAATGTAAAATTTATCTTCAAATATTTATAACAACCATGATAAAACCTTTCATGGTTTTGTTTTTAAAAGTTATTTGGAATATTTTTAGAATCATTTTAATGCAAATGTAAGATTGAAAATTAAGACTAAATTTTGGACATTTCACATTGAAGTTCAATTTCAATCTATGAATGTTTTTTTGTTATATATGGAAATCTATTCTAAGCATGACATGAATAATTATTAATTCAAAAATTGTGAATTTTAATATATTGAAAAAAATTAATCTAAGGATTAACCCGTTCAACATACTACAATATTTTAAAAATTATTAATTAAAAATTATGCATGAAATATTAAAATCTCACCTTAAAAATCAACTTCAATTTATTTAATTTTTTTATATTGGAAAAAATAATCCAAAAAAAACACACCCAACACACTACCATATTTATTAATATAAAATTATGAATTAAATATTGAAAAATTCACCTTAAAGATCAATTTTAATCTATTTTATTTTTAAATATTAATAACTTCGAATATATTAAAATTAAATATATTGATATTGATTTTTAGGGTGGGATTTCTATTATTTAAATATGATAGTGTGTTGGGTGTGTCATTCCTTGCATTAATCTACATATATAACAAAAATAATTGATATACTGAAATTGATATTCAAAGTGAGCTTTTTCAAATCATAAATATTTAAATATGATAATGTGATGCATGTGTCATACCTTGAATTAATTTACATATATTAAAAAAATCATATATTGAAATTGATTTTTAATGTGAGATTTTTAAGTAAGAATTTTTTATCATGATTGTTATAAATATTTATAAATCTTTTTCCTTTTAAAAAAAAATCCATGATAGGTTTGTCATGGTTGTTACAAATATTTGAAAATCCTTTTTGAATTTTTCAAACTGTAATGAAAATATTTCAAATAGAAAATGGAGAAATTTCATGATATGGTTTACATGGTTGTTATAAATATTTGATTTTTTCCCCCTATTCTTCAACCAATAAATACATATTTGAAATTTATAAAAAAAATCCATGATAGGTTTGATCATGGTTATTATAAATATTTCAACATCTTTTTTCTATTATTCAAATAGAAATACAAGTATTTCAAATAAAAAATGAAAAAAATTCCATGACAAGTTTTATCACCTATACAATTGTTATAAAAATTTTAAATCTTCATTTCTATTTCTCAAGTAGAAATAAAATTATTTCAAGAAAAATATGGATATGGAGATTAAGAGAATTTTAGGGTTCAATTTGATTTTATGAATAGGATATCATTGGACTTCATACCAAGTGCAATTTATTAAAACATGTTGTAATTTTTAAAAAATGATTCATTTTTTCTGTACTTAAAAAAAAAATTAATTGAAGGGTCGAATATAATAATTAAAATCTTTAAATTTTATGTTGGATATCAATATTAATATATTTAATTTTTCTTTTTAATGCATTCATAATAATTATTTCAATGAAAACCTTGTGCAAGAAATTTTTTAAAATAATACTTACATGTTATTAAGGGTGTAAAGAGTTAACTTAAAGGAAAGTCCCATCTTGTACTGTATTACTTTAAAAATGATCTTTAATTACATAATTTGGTCTAAATTAATTATATATCTTCCAAAATGTAATATCTACATATGGTTAAAGTATAAATAACATGGTTCATTTGAAGGAATGATGTTTTTTGTAGTATAATATTTGTATATATGATATTGTAAAAATGACTTCCTTTCACATATGTGGCTTAAACCAATTATGTTTCCAAATACATAATATCTACATATGGTTAGGTTATAAAAAAAATGGTTCATTTAAAGGAAAGGCCCTTTTTGTACTAAAATACCTATATATGGGATTCGCAAAATTTCTAAACTTGTTTTATGATATATTCAATAACCCCATGTTACATACTTAATACCAAAAAAAATATCCTTTAACAATAATACTCACAAAAAAAGGATTTAATGTACATTATTTTAACAATAATACATATACATAATTCTTTATATATACACTAAATACAAGTTCCATTGGCAATATTTACATACAAACTTAACCTCTTATTGTGATATGCAATACCTACAATAAAAGACTTAACCTACGTTGTTTTAATAACAATGTTATTATTTTTTCCTTTATATATGCAATGGTTATAAGCTCCATTCACAAAACGTGCATTATAGGCCTAACTTTCTATTGTCATTTATGTAATACCCTTGTTTTGCGTACTTAATACAAATTGAAAGAAAAATTCTTTGACTATAATACCCCAACTAATGTAATTTATTTACACTAAGGGAATAATAATACTTGCATTTAATTTTTTCTATATATATTGTACATGTGAGGTGGAGGCTACATTCATTTTTATAAATTTGCCTTCTTCAAACCATTAAAGGGGCATATAATGAGACTTTTCTCCCTCTCACATGAAAAAATATATAAAATTTCAACAATTGTGTAAACATTGGTGGTGAGATTTTTGGAATTTAAAATTCAAGCAATAATTTTTGTACAATTTATACCTTCAAAATTACATAACCAAGTATACACAATTAATATTAAAAAATAAAAATAATATATATAACCAAAGTAATGCAAATGTACATGATTTGATTTATAATCATGACATGAAGGTAATTTTAACATTTTTTCTTCAAGATGTGTTGGTTGGATATGTAAATGATGATATTTTCAAAGAGCTAAATAAAGATCTTCATTTGTTGATGTGATATGGTAGTAGGAGCAAACATTGTTTTGGAATGATTTTTAATTAATAATTTGATAAGGAATTATTATGGGTTAAAATTGAAATATTGGTGTGCATAATGCAAGTAAATTTTTATTTTTATAAATATCCCAAAACATAACAAATTTAAAAATGATATTACATTTAGTGTCAATCAATAACAAGAATTTTGAGTATGATATTTGTTTTGAAAAAAATCAAATAAAGTAATTTTGCGCCTTGTATACATGTTATAATATGGGTAATGATTTTAATAAAATTCATATGGGTTTGTGTTTTAAACTATAAGAATTCAACATATGTGATTAACATATTGTAAATGTATAAAATATATTTGAGATTAATTTTTATATATTGAGGTCTTTTCATAATTTAATGTGTTGCAAAATGAAGGTGTGAAAAATAATTGAAAAGATTTTTAATTTATTAACATGAGTAAAAAAAATATTATTATATGAAAATGGCTATGTTTTTTCAAGGGAGTAAAAATGATCATTGTTTTCATGATTTAATGTATGTAATTTTAAAAATAATAATCCTTGAATTAAAATTAATTGATGACATTGAAAGAAATTGGAACCTTTGTTAAAAAAATAAATTTGTACATAAAAATTTAATTACATTAATTCATGCAATAGATATTTTAAAAATTAATCAAGAAAAGTAGTGTGTGATGTGATGACACAAGAAATTTAAAATTATTTAACTTAATGTAAATAAAAAAAGAATTAATTATTTGGAACATTTGTGTTAACAATTGTGATAAAATATTCATTTGCATAATTAAATAATGATGACATGAATGACATGAAATTTCAACATTAAAAAAATAATTAAAAAAAGAACTATGTTCATGAATTAACTATCTATGTTTAGTGCCACAATAATGAAAGAAATGAATCTGACAAAACATAAAATAAAACTTTGAAAATTTTATTAAAAAAGAAATGAAAATAATACAGATTTAAAGAAGTTATTTTTAATCAATTAAATAAGGTGGAAAAAATAATGAAAATTAAAATGAAAATGATTAAAACTAATTAAAAAATTTAAACAACTTAAAATTGAAAAATACAAAATGAATTTCAAATTAAAATAATAACATGGCGAGTAATTTTTGACTTGTGGAAGTTTCCCCGCCAACTTGGGGGGTACTTTCTAGTTTATGGAAGTTTTTTTGACATGTTATCAGAGAAATTTTTGGGCAAAAGAAGCACCAAACAATACAAAGACAACAAGAGTTTCCAACAAATTGCTAAGGAATCCACACAATTTTTTTTTATCTCTTTTACCTTTCGCTGAATTTGGTTGTTCTTTTAAGAAAGATCACTAACCCTCCTACTTTAAAAATTTGAAAAAATAACATTGGTTGCATCAAAGGCTTTAGTTTAGTAGCCAAGACGTTTAATGCGGCCAAGATGTGGGTTATGACATGCACCTTGGGTTAGTCACACTATGGTCTAGGTTGGAGTGTGCACCTCGACAGCGCATGTCTTGGGCTGGCACAACATGTTCATGGTTTTCGTAATCATGTGTTCGGGCCCTGAAATTGGATGGGGTGGACCACTGATTCACAAGAGAACGATGAAAGGAAGAATTTAAATGGACGAAAGAAGGGAACGTGATGGTAGCTAGAACGGAGGAGCGTTAGAAGTTCAAGTGGAACCTGATAGTAGATGGAACAAAAGAAAGGAGCATGAAAGAAGGGCTTCAAATGGTAGATGGATAGCTTTTAGCATGACGTTTATAACTGTATGAGTAGGATATGCTAGACCTAACATAGGCAAGGTAAGCCAAAACATAGAAAACGTGAGTGATAGCATAAAAACCATGGGCAAAAGTATAAATAACGCAAATGCTATTCAGGAGGATTCTAAAAAAATAAGGTTGGAGTGTAAAAGAATCAAGTGTTTTGAAGGAAGAAGGTGTGAAATTGTCACGAATAGGGAGGTATTTCAAGATAAAACAAATAAAAAGTGAATGTAGAAATGTTTTGTTGTAGCATAAAGATTGTGAGAAGAGACCATTGTTAGTATGATTACTAGTTTGTTGTTAATTATGGTTCATAATTTCATGAAAGAGGTATGGTCTAGATGTTCCTAGCAACTATAGTATGTTAGCACAACCCCTCGTGTGCTTTAAACTAGGATGCAGCACTAGAATGGGAATCTAACAATGCAAAATGGAGGAGAAGGCGGGCTGTTCGAGCTTTCGCAAAAGGTGTTATCCATCTTGTCGTCGAGTCCTTACAAATAATTAACTATTGTGTGCACAATCACGGTCATGGCTATTGCTATGCAAGTGTCAAAGCTGGAATTAAATTACACTTATCAAAATTGGATTACGGGTTCTCATTGTGCTCATGCAGAACATGGATAATATTTTCCTTCTTAGCCAACTTCTCAATATGCACAAGAAGTTGACTGAGAAAGAACACAATGGGGACTCGGAATCCACTTTACACAAGACCAATGCACGTTTGTCGCTCGCATTTGGTGAATAGGTTTGGAAACTCCAATAAAAAAAATGATTCATCTAATGTTTTTTTTATAAATATTAATTTATTCAATTAAAAATAATTTTATTGACATTTATCGAAAATGTGAATTATACATCATATATATTAATTCACTTGGTCTATTAGTGACAGGGCTTGGGAAGGGGGTTTTGTGTTCTCGCGAGCTCAGCGCTGTAGGTAGGACAATGGCAACGGATTCTGAATGAAAGTGGGCCAGCAAGGGCAGGCTAGGCACGGGAGAGGGGCAGGCCGGGGAGATCAGGTTTTGACTTAGATGCAAACATATCAGGAATGTGAAATCAAGTGAAATATTGCCAACTATCATCACTGTCGCACTGCATCAGAATTGTGCCGTGCTTTGCAAGCACATGTTACCACTAGTTAATATTAATAACAAAGTCTAAATTTCAATTTAAAGTATAGGGTAGGTGTTCTTAAAAGCAAATGATAGATTGTCAAATAAATAAAATTCATGATTTTATTTTTGTATATTTTTTTGTCAAATTATTCTTCTTTAATGTTTTTTAATTTTCCAAGCTTATTTATTGAAAATAAAAATGAACATTTTTTATTATTAATTTCATATTTTAAAGTTTTTCGTGGATTTGTGTAAGATGGATCCAACAACAATAATTAATAGGATCACCACAATTGGCATCCTGAACTCATGCAAACTCCATTGCCTCAACATTATATATATATATATATACTTGATTTGAAAAAAAAAATTGTTAATAATTTTAAAACATCAATAGACGACAATTACTATTTGTTTAAGATTTCATTTAACTAATTTTGAAGTTCAATGATAAACATTTCAACATTCAAAATGGACTTGATGAAAATGAATTTTTTAAAAATGGACTTGATATTTTACAAGATATTAATATCCAAAACGTATGCAATGTTAATTTCAAAAAATGATCATTACAAAGTAACAATTCATTTATCTTGACATTGGATATTAATAAAATCAACACACCCTTCCACCATAATAATTTAATCAAGAAAATACATAGATAAATTTTATGTTATGTAAAAACAGAAATGATGACATTATTGAAATAAATAATAAGTCAAACAATGCCCACAATGATGATGATGAGAACATTGATTATTGAATTGAAGTGCTTCAATTAACAGAAGAAGAAAATGTACCACATCCAAACATATGACTAAACATACAACATTTTTAAAAATTATGCAAATATTATATATTGACAAATTACAATCAATGGGATATGAACAAGACAATTATGCAATCATAGAAACAATAAAAAAAATTTTAAATCCCTTCAACACATTTTTATTAATAATAAGCAATGGATCTTGATCGAAATACATACATTCACATTGAATTTACATTGTACAATATATGATTCAAATAAATCAATGATTAAAACATTACCCAATAACATCATATAATTATTAAATAAATTGACAAATGGTGAACAATTATTGCAAAACTAAGCAAGTGTAATATAACAAAAGAATGATTCAACATGTGATCCATTGATAATAACATACGCCACAATATACAACATTTGAAATTGAACTGGAACAATCCAAATATATTTTTACCACAAGTATAAGATACTTTACAAAACAACATAAATAACAAATACATCTTTCATTTTGTAAAATACCCATCCTAAAACTTCATTTTGTCTTATCCAATTAACATCACATTAACACAATATCATGCACATATATTCTTTTATCATCTTCATAGTTGATTGTCATTGTTGGTTTGTACCCAAGTGGAAAAGATTTTAGTTATCATAGTAGAAATTCTTTAATCATGAAAACAAAGATTTGAAGTTAATTGACAACATGATTCACATGAAAGGGCATTAAATAATAAATTATAAATTAATTGCACACCCAATCACATATGCCAAACTTACCGATTTGCATTTGGGTCATCCAATCATATGTTAGTGTAACAAGACTATTACTAAGTTATTACTTTTTCATATCATTACTTTTGAACTTTTTGATTTGAGTTTGTCCTGATCAAAAACTTTTGAGCACCTTCTCAGAACACACATTTCCTCTATTGACAGTTGAGTGGTTTTTCCATGCATGTGTAAGCTAAGAGCGCTACAACTTTACAATGCTCTAGGTGTTAGCTTAGTAGGCTGTAATCAACACTTGTAAAATTGCAGCTGTTGCACTAAAACTAAAGCACAGGATTGAAATGACCTGAACTGTCCCAAGGCCGTTGTGCATACGATCTTCCCAAAACACTCCGTTGCTTGCTTATGCTGCCATCTGACATATTATACTCAGGAAAATAATCCAAAAACCCTTTTGTCCCTAATGTGTTCACCCCATTGAACATAAACTCAGATATATACCTCTGCAAAAGAGCAAGACCAACAACACTCATGAGGCTAGAAAAGACATCATCATTCATGCTCCAAAAGAGGAAAAAGCCCACCTTTTAACAATTCCATTCTAGGCAACTCTGATCGAATTTAGCTTTCTCTGTCTGTGGAGATAGACTCATAACACTATACTTGATATAAAACACCAACTCACAGACTGCTTCCTATAGTAGATATATCTATGGGATCCCAGAGGAAAATGCACGATGATATATTGAAGGTAACATGACAGTGAGTGTCGTCATAACCTTATGACAGTTGCGCACAAAGTGTCAGACAAACACCTTTCATTAAAATAAGCGGTGAAAGTGAACTGCCATGACTACTCACTGACTCCAGCAGGTCCCAATAGTGGGTGTAGAGAAGTATCCTTCCAACAATATACACTGATGATTATAAATCTCAACCAGATCCTCAGTGGTTCAGATCCTCTTCATTGGACTGGGGTCACACAGTTGAAGATAGAATGTTGGCCTCAAATTTAGAGCAGTTTAAGGCTCAGACTTGCTCACTAGGTACAATTGTATGGAACAAACAAAGTGTATCCTGTGTGTGCTATGTGGGATGTACTGACCTCACATAATTGCTCCCCATAGAGTCGTGCAAGAATATTTCGCCCTGGATCCTACACCCATTCCCCAAAACCATGTTGCATTCCTTAGTATCAAACTGCAACAGAAAAACCTCATGCTGCACTACAAAGCAACTTTGGGTTCAGCCTAAACCCACAAAGCAGTTCAATATCTGGTACAGTTGAGGTAATGTGACATGACCAACAAAAAGCTGCGCAGGTGCATGGGTAATGGTTCTCATCAGAGGACTTCCTGGCAGATTGGATGTCCTGATATAGTAAGGGAAACCTTGAGTCTGATCTGGTCACTAATCTATTTCTTTTATATTATGTGAGACCTACCTTCAAAGATTGAATCACTCAGAGTACTGTGATGAACCTACAAAGAAACAGAACACTTCATGCAACCTTACTTATGAAGGATTCCTGTCATGGTTTTTAAGTATAATAGGGAGGTAACCTTGGTTGCACGCCACATTAAGTAGCGATGTTGAGCCTCTCGATTTTTTGAAATTTGTTCAGGATTGGTAGTTGGTTGAGCTATATCCACCATCTGTAACCAGGCCTGTTCCACCACCAACATCATTGGATTCATTTATACTCCATTTAACATGAATCTGAACAGAAGTTTCTCACATTAAAATATGTAAAGATCTCCTTATCACCCATTGGATTACATGCAAAAATATATAGTTGCAAGAACTAACAGCAAGAAAGCCTCTCTGAATTTTGAAGTCTAGTCAATGTTCCACCTCCTCCATTTTCCACTCTTCACAGAAAACATCTTTCTAATGTAGTCTGACAGCTATATGGCTTGATGTGACATTCAGAGGTTATTACATTTCTTACATGTCAAGGTCCTCACTGCAAGAGAAAACTTCCCTCAGCTGCAGTACTCTTCCTTGCACAACTCAAAATTTCCCATTACGAACAAGTGGGAAGAGTCTCAATGTCACAAATGACTTGAGGTTTTCAACAAAATTACAGTACTTGGGCTAATGCCAAGATCTGAGTAAATCTACAGCAATTCTACAGGGATGGGTATCAATGTCAAAGACAAACCTCAAGATAGTCTTGAAATGCAGGAAACACTTTGTTCTGGATGTCTTCTCTTTGGTGTGGCCTAGACCAAATCACAATTGGAGAAAAAAATTGAATTGACTCAGCAGTCAGCTTGTCACCCCATGGCAAAATCTGAATCCAAACACCCCAAACAAATCTGCTGGTGTCTCAATACTTCAACCCTATATTAATCATGTTCTGGTACAGAAGTGATGAAGAAAAAATGGATTGTCATTGAGGAGGACACACTTTTGTTCTTAGATCAATAAGGAATCTGAAAATTTCCATTCATAAAGTCAGAAATTGGGTGTGAATAAATAAATCAATAGGCAAACTAATTTAGTAGCAAGTGCATCTTTTCTGGCTACTTGAGCTGATCCACATTCTTGAAAAGAATTTCTCACCTGTGCATATTTGTTGGCCATCGGCAGAAGCTCTAAAAAGTATTTGTCTTTGTACTCTGGATTCTGCTCAATGTTGTAAAGTGGATTCAAATCCCTACAAGTACCCAAAAAAACATAAGCATAATGCCTGCACAGAAGCAAAAGCACAGCCAACTCCTGAAATACACTTCACACCAAGTGCTCAGAATCAAACCCACACAATCCTAGATGGCACATGAAGACCTTTAGTCCTCAGAACAAAGTTGACAATGACTTCAGTATTGAAGGCATAGACAGCAAACACAAACCAAAAAAATGTAGCAAAGAACATGGTCAAGTGGAAGGGAGATGGGCGTGGATGTACAAAACAATAATATTTCTGCTTGCAGTTGAGACAAAATCAGTACAAAAGATGGGTAGATCATATTCAGGTCGAGCACAGATGGCCAGATTTAGAACCTGCACCCTTCCCCATTCCCTGAAATCCTTATTCCAAACTATCTTTTTCTTCAGGTCTAACACTCTAACAATTAGCATGGACATGATTCCATCAAACCACCAGAAATCCAATTGCTCAATCTTTGTTCTTCTTGTGTCCATGAATAAGCAAACAATATCACAAAGTGGGCAATTGTGTTTGATCTGGCAGATTTTGTTTAGTCCATGTAGATGATTGGGTTTTGGGCAATGAAGGGCACAAGAGAGTAAAAGACACCTGCAAAGCATTTCCAGCATCGATACTTGCAGCACGAAAAATCCGAATTTTAGCAGATTCATAAGCACAATTCTTGGTCAAAGATACACCATCCAGCGCAACCATGTTGCTGAACTCATCCTGCAACAAGAAAAGAAAACAGAAAACAAGAACAACAACCATTCGAGTTCTCAAAAGTCAAATGTGACAAAACAAGGAGAGGCAACTGTACCCATGAAACATCATGTTTCACAGTGACGTCCATCAATCATGCATCTTGTAATGATAAATCAGAAGGCAATCAGAATCCAATATTTTCCCTGTGGATTTTGCAACATTTTCCTATGATGGTGGTGCAGCATGTGGGTAATCTTTGTACCTGGATAGGCAATTTGGAAATCTCTTGAACATGCTGGTGCAGTTTCTCAACAGCGAAATCCAGAAAATCGTCATACAAGCCTTTGTTCTTGGCCCTCGTACAACTCAACTCTGCTCGCACTCCTCTGATTGCCTCCTCCAAATGCCAAGGATTATTACTCCTGCTCTTCTTGGCAGCTTGTAATCTCCGACTGCCGCAGAAACTCAACCCAAAAACAGAAACTCCCACTGTCACTTGCACCCGTCCCCATGATCTTTCCAATGGAAACAATGCAGAAAACCTCAAGCACTTTGGCAGCCCCAGTTTGCAGATAGCCAATTCTACCAAGCTAGTTCTGGATCCTAAACCTGCCTGACGGCTCTTGATTGCCCCTCTCGAAATGTGATAGCACTTCTGGCTCAAAGGGCAACTCAAAGTCTCCATTTCTCTCTGTCTGTCTCTCTTGTCTGTCCAGATGAGCTCTTGCTCTTTCCAGGGGGCACAGAGCTATGGCAAGTAGAGTGGTATGTCGATGATAGACTATAACATCATCAGTAGGAGCAGCAAAGAGCTTCTCCGAACCCGAATACTTTCCACCGCCTTGACGAACAAAATCTTACATATACCTCCATGTGTAAGTTCCCACAACAGCAACATCCTCTCTTGCAACCAACCCAGCAGCTCTCATTCACGCACAGTTTTCGATGCAGAGTTCGCTCTCAACTGCCATACATGGCTAAGTACTGTGGCATTTGCGTCTTCTTCTTCTTCTGCGCTTGATCAGGCAACAAGAGCCGCCAGATACGCTGCAAATCTATGACCACGAAGCAGCTACCGACGAAAGCTTGAGGATTTTAGGGTTAGGGTGTGGAGCTCCAAACCCTAATGCTGACGACGGACGTTTTGTGAGTTCTGATTCTGCTGTAGATCGTGTAGCACCTGGTCTTTCGTGAAGCGCATTACAGACGAACACCTGACTTCTGGGGTTTTTCGACGTCGTATTTTGACCAAAACGAAGAGTGAGGAGGGAGTATGGGCGGTGGGCAGGTACCAGCCTGGAGTTCTCGTCTCGTCATTCAGCTGGTTAGGGGGTTACCAGGAACACTGCGTGTGCACCGCGGCACGGTTGCAGCTCTTGGTCTTCGCAGACGGCATCAAACCGTGTTCCGTGAGAACAATCCGTCGATTCGTGGCATGATCAACCAGGTTTGTGTTTTTTTTTTTTGCTTCTGAAAAATTCCACTTTTGCTTTCTGTGGACATAGATAGTAGCATCGGTCTTTCTTCTTCTTCTTCTTCTTTGTCATCTTGTTCGCCTGTTGCTTCTTGCTTCGGCTAAGTTCCGGAAGGTGTTGAAGGTGGGGGATTGATTCCTTCCTTTTCCGAGAATCTGATACAGGGATCTTCGTTCTGGTGTTTTGACCCTTTCTTTCTGCAGGTGAAACGGCTTTTGTCAGTGGAAACCGAGGAGATGTACAACGCCCGAATCCAGGCAGAGGCGAAAAGAAAAGCCCTGAGGTTTCCACGCATCATCCAACATTCTCCACCTTCTTAAGATAGTTTACTGGACCTGGTTAGCATGAGGAAGGGCTTAGTCTGGAGCCAAGGATGAAGAAGGGCTTATTATTCTGGAGCCGAGGAAGAAGATTGATGTTCCGATCAATGCATCTTCTTCTTGTGTCTGGTGCTCATGTGAGGGACGTGCAAATTATTCGGCAATCTATTTGTAAATTTGCTTGGCTGTGATTGCTTTAAGGACACTCTTGTCTCATGGATCTGTGTGTCTCTTTCTCTGTCCTTGAAGAATCTTGAATGGAGGCTCCAGCTTGCACATCAGAGAACTCAAGGAAGGGACCAAGTTTCTTTATTCTAGGGTTTCCGTTTTTATTGTAAAACGTGTGCTGTGGATACTAACCACACACTGGTAGATTGATTATATAGGACAATTGATGCTGCAATTACATAGACACATCTGCTGCAGCAAACACATCTGGCAAAGACTTTCTTATGCCACTGCACTAGCATTGCTTCAGTGTTTTCGCTAGGAGAACTCTTTGGTTATGGCTTCAACCCAAACTGTTGCAGCTTTGTCCTTGATAGTGAAGCATGATCCTGGTTCTCATGAAGTTGGGATGAAGATGTCAAGGGATTGAATGTTGTGATTGGGGCTGGCTACAACAAGGTATGAATCTTTGAACCTACAACTGGCTTTATTTTCTTGTATGTTGGCCATGTTTGGATTGAAGGGGTGAGTAACCGCCTAAGTATTGAGCTTGATTCTGTCTGATTGCAGCCAATGTTAGGACTTTGTGGCAGGTCTGTGATGGAGTTGGGTGGACATTGATTGAAGTTATGAGAGGAGTGTTTTGAGATTATGTTTATGGTCGCCTTCCTGTTTGATGGGCTGTGATGTATTAGCTCAATCCTTGTTCTTGATGTCAAGTGGTGATTTGGAGAAGATCCTCTCATGATAATTACAATGAATTCTAAGAAATTGATTCATTCTGAATTTGGTGAAGGGAATTCTATGATGTGGAAGATTACCTTGATGCTGTAAGAAACCACTACTAAGACTCAACTCTCTCCATTAATCAAAGTGTCAATGCTTCTTTATGGAGCAAGGAAAGTGAGGGTGAAGATGGAACTCTAAATTCATTGAAGTGACAATGTGATTTTCACAATTGTGGTATGGTTTTCAGGTAGGATGTGTATGTGCACCTTGTATGTATGTAAAGTCCCAATTCACATGAACATGCCATTATGACAAGACAATATTGACATTGGCATCTGCTGAGTTCAATGCATGTGGACTCTATAACAAAGGCCTGGAGTGGGTACGAGGCTGATAGATTCATGTCAAATATTCTCAAACAATTTCTCTTTGTGCAATTCTAGACAAGGCCTAAGGGTGGCCATTTTTTCTAAAGCAATACAACTATCTTGCAACCTCCAAGTCCCGGGATGGGGATATAACTCCACAAAAGCAACCTTTTGGCACACAAACCTCAAATGTTAACAATACATACACTCACAAGAGGCTACAACATTTCCTGTTTATCAACAGGGATGGGTGAATCGTTTAATACTCTATGTTGAATAATGAAAGAGGTGGAATAATCCTGTTCCAGGTAATGAGATGGTTCTCATAATAGTTCTGGAGCCTGACATCTCCATTCAGATGCACAGAGTTTGAAAGAAAATTCATTCTCTACAAAAGAGCTAAATGAGAGAGTTGAACTCTGTAGAAAAAGTGAGTGTATGATATGTGCAATAACCAGTATAATAAAGTTATCTGTAAATTTACCTTGCCTTTGGGCCCTAGTTTGACCCTCTAATCCCTGTTCCATCCTCAATTCTAGTAATAAACCTATCAATGAAGTCACCCTGTCTTTGGGCCCTAGTTTGACCCTCTATCCCTGTTTCAGCCTGAATTCAAGTGTAGATGTAAACTGAGGTAAATTGGGTACTGTTTCATGAAACTGGGTATCAGTTCAACAGATTTGCAGCACCTTATTCTGCCCACTGTGAGGCTTGACTTAATGAGGAATATGAGCAGCAGTGAAGGTGCGGGCAGGTAAGGTAAATCCAAAACTGGGGGTGAAACTCCTGCAAGGACTAATTGTAATTGTGACTGTAGAGAGATTCCACTGTTCACCCTCAGGTTTGTAGGGTCAAGTGCTCTTTCAAATACATGCTAATGAAGAAGAAGAAGAAAAACCCTGTAAATAAAAATCAAGGATGGGAAGCCATCTAGCAAAAGTACAAATCAAATGAGAACAAAAGTAAACACAACCCAAAGAAAAAACAAACGCAAACAATCAACAAAAATCAGGTAAAGACCCTATACAACAAGGACTCATGGCTACGAAATGACAATCAACAATAACAAAGAAGACCTAAGATGAAATAGCTCTCATCAACCACAAATCAGCTAGTGACAGAGGTGTATTATCTATGATGTGTGGAAGCGATTAAGAACCTTGACCAAGTGTAATAGCCCATTGAAGAATTGCTATGGCTTGTGCACGTTGTAGGACACGCGTTGTTGATAGTAAGAAACAAACATTGATGGGACTAAAGAAAATCACTGATGAAACATGGTAATGGTCTATGCACATGCAGGCAAAAATGAATCAAAACCAAAATGAAAACACCCATATGTTTCAATACCAAAGGGAATGAAGTCATCACCTGGTGCTTACTTAGCATATGATCGTGTCTTCTTTTGAGCAACCATCATTGTTGCATGTGTTGTTGTCATTGATGTTCATTGCAAAATATCTATGCAAGTTGGGTCAGTTATGATGACATCCATCAAGGTTCAAAAGTCATCTTTAATGATAAAGATATCCACTCGTCATTGGGTGTGGCAAGGGAAAAAGTGGGAGATTTCCATTGAATATGTGTTCCATTCTCCAAAACAATAGTTGCAACAGTATCCCGAAATGTATCATGGGCTGTTTGTATGTTCACTCTTTTAAAGGCACCGAAGCAAATGGGTATTTTGGTTGTCAAAGGTATGACCACATTGACATTGTGAAAAATGAATAATTAGAAGATGTGACAAGCCAAAACAAGTACGTAATGTTATAAGGAAGTGGGTTGAGATAAATAAAATGTAGGTGTGGTAGGACAAGTTAATAACCAAGCGCCTACCCTTGGACCCGCACATGAACGGAAACATGCTTGCATGATATCTGAAAGAACATTTACTAGAAGCGAAGTAATTTCCCACTCATATAAGTGATCCACCAAAAAAACTTGCACTTGGAGATAAGATTGTACCACTAAGTTCTCAAAAGGTGCAATTTGAGAGTGAACAATTTGGGGTAATAAGGCCTACGTATCTTGTAGCACCATCTGCAATGGGAAAGTGTAAGTTTCAACATGTGTTATTACATCCAAAAGAATAGGGTGATCATCATGCTAGAAATGAGTAATAAATGCAAGAAAGATTAATGCCCAACATCCCAAGAATGCAAGGTAGCAATCCAAATTACAAAAGGGAGGCTAAGCTTGCCCGAAGAAGCAGGAAAAATGGTTTGACAACAAGCTAGGTCATTGATAAAACCACCAAAAGATCCCACACTAAATAACTTTTCCAACATAATAATGGTACAAGTTCAAACTCAATGTAATGTTTCAAAATACCTAGAGATGGAAACATTATATGAGGTAAGTAGCTAGGGTGTTAAGCATAACACAATGAGAGCATTGCAAAAACCGCCTAAGGATCTACAAACATAAGAAAATTAGATATTGTTTCAAGATCCTCATGAAAAACCTTAACTATAAAGGATTCAATAAATGATCTAAATCCCATCAATGCACCCAAAATACAAAAATCCAAGTCAGGAATAAGAAAGTTAAGAAGAAATGATATAAAGTGGTCCAATCCCCTGTGGAGATTAAACCACACATTTCATTGACTGCATTGAAAACCTTAATGTTGAAAACTCCTCCTACAATTGTGAAAAACATGAACCACATTTGATGTAAGACCTATTATATGTGTATCATCAACCAATGAAAGGAAAACACGAATAAGGTGGGTTGTTGTTATAGGGCAAAGAACATGAAGGTGAACTGGGGCAAACAATGTTCCTCCCAATGGGTCCCTTATCGTGTACTTGATTTTGATAAAATGACTATGAAATCCCCATGTTGGGAAACTTGTGAAAAATATAGTTGGGATGGGCATGCATAAAATCATCAAGCAAATGGGAAAAGTTTATCCAAATAACCGGGTGAAGATTGTAACTTCTAAAAAATGGCTGACCGTGACACCAAATTGAAGGCGTTATTAACATTCATTTATATCACCACCCAATTTAGGTGCAAATCTAACATCGCTCAAACACCATGGACCATTATTTCACACCCACCACGAGTCACTACACCAAGCTAATGAAGAATAAAATGTTTCATGGGAATATCCCTAAACCGAATAATGAGTGCGGGGGTAACTAGGTGATAGGTCACCTCACTGATCGTAATGGGACGTACATGCTTCCGAATTGTTTTTCCAATGTTAGGAGTCAAGATGTCGAAAATAAATGTGATACCGAAAGTGGAACATAACCTCAAGTAATTTGCCCACATGCTTGGAAAAAGAGGTCGAAGCCACTCCTAAAATCATTTAAAACAAAATAGTTTTGTAAAAGTTCATACACCATACCCAAAGGGCCACTGGAGGAAAGATGTGGTGAACAAGCCAAGGAAAAAATAAGTGCCTTTTGATTTTAAATAACCTCCATTTTAGGATGGAAATCATTTACAAAAGGAGAGATATCAACCTCAGCAATTGGATGGAAAAGGTGAAGGACTCATGTGGTCTCATTAGATGGGGCTACAAATGTGTTTGGCGCATACTACTCGAACATACTCCCTTACATGAGTAAGAGCTTGTGCGTGACATAATCGTGTTGATGGAGGTGGGGTAGGATCTAGAGTCGACTCCAAACATTTGAAGGAAACTAAAATGTGTGTTCTAATAGTGTGCTCCTCATGTAATGCCTCCTAGTTGCCACCCATGTACCAATGCAAGTGATTGCAAGTCTCTTGGTGGCCTTTTTCACCACCCTATGGAGGAAAAGACAAACACCAAAAAGGGAATAACAAAAAAATGTGTCAAGCTGCAATATTGAAAAGATTGGATGTTAATAAAAATAAAGGGATATGCAAAGCCCATTGAACATGAATTCAAAGAGCATATGGGATATGATGGTAGGAACGAGGATGAGATAAACTCAAATAAAAAACATCAATGATGTTTATGGATGCAATCCATGTCCTTGGTGAAGAGGGAGGAGAACATGGTAAAGTTGAGGGTAACACTATCCTTGAAACAAATCACTACCTATGAATAATGCATGAAAATCGGTGCCATGTTAAACCCCCCCTGCACTCAAACCTTAAAACTATTGCCTTAAAAGGAATAATGTTTACAAACAAAGTGAAAAAAATAAAAAGGGACATATGAAAACAAATTCACAAAAACCCAAAAAATGGGTGAAAATAACAAATGAACCTAGTTGTAGATTTGCCGTGTGTGTGTGTGTGTTCGTGTGTTGTGTGTTGCTTGTGTGCATGTGTAGAGCTGCCTAAAGGCTCTACTCACTTGCCTTGCATGTTCTACTTTGCCCTTGTCCCCTTCTGCTTTACCTTTTTTTGCCATGTCTACTTTGTTTTGCCTTTGTTGTATTGTGATTTCATCTTTCTAGATCTTGAAGGTTCTAATTATAAAATTTGAGTGTAAATGAAACCCTAAATCCTAAACCCTTCATTTCTTCCTTAGGGCATTGCTAAACCCCTAAACCTTGTTGTTGCCTGCCTATTTATTACTATGTATTTAACACTTAATGGAGTAAAACTTTCTTTATCTCTCACACACACACTCTCATGCACACTTTTTATCTCCCTCTATAACTACATTGCTTAAATCGAGCTTCTTTTGAAGTCTTTTGTGATGCAACTGTTGTAACGATGGGCATTTTGTCACAAGAGTTTTACGAAAGCAGTATTAGCAACTTCCATGCTTGCGCTTTTGGCCATTGGCTTTAAGAAGCCACCTGCTACTGTATAGCTTGTTGTTGCTTTCCTTAGCTGGTGCTACAGTGAGAAGAAGAACATGTTAGTTGTTTTTGCTTGGTTGGTGGTGGTATTCATGAAACACTTGAAGCGAGATTGTTCTAAGCCTGCAATTAACAACAGACATTACATCTTTAATGTGTAAACCTTTTTCATTTAAAAAACACCATTCAAATTATTGACCATGTTAATGGCACTTAAATCACCTTTGATGTTTAAGAAATAGTCTACAAAGTTCCTAATGATGTGGCCGAATCTTTTCCTAATGTTAATTCCATATGAATGGACCCCATATTATGAAAAATATTCCTTAATAACCTTTTTGTTATTCCATATTTGGAACCCTAATATTTAGATTGATATCTGTTGTGGTATCAAATATTCGACTAGATTACTATGACCTGAGGCAATACTAATCTTCTACCAATACATGCCTAATAGGGACATGAAAACAAAGTACTAGCCTTGATGTACATGCCTTTGTAATGACTAGTGTTGTTTGGTTTGTGGTTTAAAGGAAGTTTTTGTTTCAATTTTGAAACTTCTTTTCATTTTTTATGGAACCTCTTGTCTAGTCATAGGACTAATTATCTAGTTTTGAAATTTTCTTAACAAAATTGGAGCTTGATTTAGCTTCAAATAAAAATTGATTTCATTTCCATTACACATAACTAAACATTTTATTTGTTTATTTATTTAGTGTAATATTAGTTGGTTCAACCAATGCACATAATATGTGATAGACATTATGTTGTATTAATTATGTACAACTAATTAAAATTAATTATCATACCTATGACTCATGTTTGACATCATTTTGGCAAAATAATCATTTTTTGAAAAAAAATGGATTCAATGTATAATTGTGTCGTTTTTTCAAATTAAAAAAATTAAATTAAAAAAAATCAACAAGGTAGGTGAATTAATACAAAATAGTTTTAAATGCATCCATTCTTGAAATGTTTATCTTTCAATTTTTTAAGGATGCAAAGGATCCTTTTGAACAATGGCTAGTAGGTATTTTCTTTTGTACAAGCTTGTCAATAACACTAGGGAATTGATTTTTGTTATGTTATCGACTTTAGATTGACAACGGCAATTTACAAGTCATTTCATTTTCATTTGTTGCAATTTCAAATTTGTACACCTAGGTAGGTACTTGTTTGCACACTTTTTTTGAAGTTTTTGCATGATTATGAAACATTAGTAAATATCCTTGAATCTTTTAGATTGACAAACCTTATGTCACCAACATGCTAGTTAGCAAAAAATAAAAAATATTGATTCCATTTTCAACTAAGTAATAAAGAAAAGACTTTTTTTTCTATAGTTCAAAATTTACAATCACTTGTTTAGGAGATCAAATTGTAAGCTTAAGAAAAGGATAGTTCAACCTTTGAGGTGACATGCTAGAAAGCCATGGAAATAACTGCAATTAACATTGTTTTTGAAAAAGAAATTTTTAAAAAAACAATGAAAATGTGAAAATCTCCAAATAACCAAAGATAAGGAAACAAGTTATATAAAAAATTTGGTTTGCCTCGCATATTTGGCCTCCAATTTTTGTTGTTGTGAAAAAACAGTGCATTTCACTACTTGACAACCTTTCACAAGAAACCAAAAGAAGTTAATGGTCCATATGATAAACTAAGTATAGGTTTTTCTACATTTGGTTCACCCCAAGAGGGGAAATAAAACCACATTTGAAATGTAATATAAAGAAACAGATAACTTTCATGACTACATAAATGCATTATTTGATTTTGGAAACAAAATCAAATTTGAAAGATTAATTTATTTACATGAAAAAAATGTGAACTATTAGACAAGGATTTTTGGCACTTGTCGTACAACCAATCATTTGAAGGATATTTGAAAGTAGAGTACTTGAACTTCTGAAGGATTCTACAAACTGAGGAGGATTTAAAGTGACTTTAGAATGGACATGATTTTTTTTTAAAGATGACTCAATTGGTTTTATTAGGTAGCTATATGACATCAATAAGGAAGTTACCACCAACATGGAGCAAAAAATTACAATCATGACACATAGGGTTGCTTATCTTGTTAAAGTGTACAATATACCTACGTACCTAGTTGTCAACAAAGATCAAATTGAGATTCACCTCGTACCCACTAGAAAATATTAGACATGGGAGACAATAGAAATTAAGCATGTTCAAATTTTAGGGATAATAAAGAAGAGACAAAACATGTCAATTGTTTCATCTTCAATGAAAGGTTTACCTTTGCAAATTGTGTTCAAAGGGACAACAAGTCATACACTCCCACAAATGAATTAGGGAAAAAAAAACATTGTATTGCAATTTATTTCCATCCTACCTATGGTTTTAATCATTGGTCTATTATGAAAGCTATTCAAACATTTGTTCAACACATCCTCCTACTTTATAAAAAAGCTTAGGTTGAAATATTTGCCTTGCAAAAATATCAAAAGATGGTCTATATTATTGATTATTGGTCAAATAAATAAAAAGTCATTTTTCGTAATTCATCATTAGAGAAATACAAAAGACTAAATTTGTTTATTAATGGTCTACAAGTCATATTTTTATTTTTCGTTTGTAGGTGTGACATTATCTAAACATCATATATCTTCACTCGCATATTTGAATTGAAAGCACTTTGTGCAAAGCAATGCACCTTTCCTTCTCTTTCTTTATTAGTATGTCCTTCAATCAAAATGCATCAACAATTTTCATATATTGGTCAATTCACAATTTAGTTTAAAAAAATTAGATTGAATGAAATCAAAATTTCCAAGCATTCATCATTTTCATTTTAGAAAACCACACAAATGTATTTCAACCTATTGATGTTATCCTACAACATTCATTTAACATGCTTTCAAGAAGGAATTTCATTCTTAAATGTGTTCAACAATCAAAATTCAACTTGAGAAAAACTTGGCTTTTAGATGTCAATTTTGAATCCAAACATGTGTGCATGGCTTCTTCATGCATGGATTCACATAAGAAGTTTGAACATCATGATTTGCAAAGGTTGGGAAAAAATAGGGTTAGTAAGGAGGTTCAACATGCATTTTTTACTCCAAGCTATGGAAGTAAACACCATTACAACTATATTCTTAATCACTTTCAATTTAAAACTTGGACAAAAAAAACAAGATGACATTGATTGATCAAAAGATTGTACTTTTGAAGTTATGCATAATTATTTGGATGTTTAGATTTTCAAAGCCACTTGCGAGTGAATTAGTTAATAAGAAAACTAAAACATAAATCTTATGTGTATGACATTGTGTTGTTTGGCCTTGAAGGTATTTGTTAAAAGGAGAAAAAGTTTTGAAAAATTGAAGTTTTGAACTTTTGGTAATGATTAACCTACTAAAATAACAAGTTTTAGATTTGTTGTAGGTCATAACCAATACATTAGGACAATGAACCTCCTATAGGGTCACTAAAGGGTGAAAGCACATTACGGTGGCCAAAAAATGTTGTCACAAATACTGTTTTTCAAAAATATGCAACATGTTCAACCTTTTTTTTTCTTGGCAATCAAAATTCCAAGCATGTATCATTTGGCAACTTTCAACTTTCAACATGCCAATAATAAAAGAGGTATTCATAAATTATACTTAAAATAAGGTAGTTCAATTGCCAAAGAATATTATTGTCAAAGGAAACTACATTTATTATTATTATTAAACAATTAAATATATATATTTGTGAGAAATAGGCTTGTAATATACTTCACAATGCACTTTCACTATAAAGGTTTGGTAAGGTTATTGGTCAAGTACTTTGGTTAACATTACTTTTAACAAATATATTTTGGTAGCCTTTCAAATTAGATGACACTTACTTCATGAACAAGGGTATTTATAACTTGAATCAAATGACGAAAAAAAACATTTAAAGGATTTTTCCAAGTGTTTTTAGAAGATCAAGAGTTAGGAACAAAAATATTTACTCTTTGAATATTTTACCTTTGAAGTCCAATGCTTACTTTTAGTAGAAACATTTCTTTTTCAAAAGTTCATTCTATATTGTATGTTTCTTTTGCTATTAATTGAATTTTCATGATCAAAATGTATTTTAATATTTGATCTTCTTGCTTAGAATATTTTGTAATAAGAATTGGGAGTAGAAATGATCAAGATTGTAAATATATATTTGTTAAATCTATGAGTATTCCTTGCATTTTACAAAATAATTATGAGGTAGAAGGCATTTGCAACTTTTCAACATTATATACCTTCCATTTTGAGGATTAATGCTCTTGACTATTTTCAATTATGTTTTTTTTTTTGCAAAATTTTCACTTACATTTGTGACTTTAGGACATTCAATAGAAAATTGAAAATTGAAAATTTGAAAATTTCATATCTCATTCAAGAATTTCACTGAGTGGCCTTACCATCATCTACCTTAAATTCTATGTTGAAATCTATAATGTTACTACATTATTGTTGTTACTATTTTTGTTGCACCACCTACATTACATTTACAGGTCAAGAAACTTCACAAAAATATGAAATGACCAACAAGAAACCTTAAAACCTAAATTATCAAGTTAGTGAAATCACATTTCTTACACACAATTATTGAACAAACATTTGATATGGAAACTTTCGGATGGCATCATCAAACATTTAGTATGAAGACTTATTGACAAAAATAACCCAAATGTTTTTGGAAAACATTTGAAAAATTGGACGACAAGAATAGAGGACAAATTCCATGGCCATTTTCACAAGATGTGGGAGAGAAATTTCAAAATTGCCAATGACATCTTGAAGATGGTAGAATGGTTCAAGAATGCAACAAATTATAGATTCATGTTTTGTAATGTTTAATAGGAAAGAAAAAATTCTAGACCTTGTATTGACAATAGTAGCTAGTAAGAATTTATTTAATCCAAAGCAAAAACAAAGAGATCTAATAAGTGGCCTTGCTTCATTAGCTATTTGGTAGGCCCTTCATAAAATTTGATTTTTTTTATGATGTCCGACAACATAATTGTTTGTATATTTGTGTGACCAAATTGGACCACAAAGATCCCAAATGAAACAATAGTTATTGTCCCTTCAATACAAGGATGTTGAAGGGATACTTTTGAAGTAGTATTTTAGTATTATTTAACTACAAAAATTACCTACAAAAATTAGCCATTAAAATTTGTAAAAAATATGGAAAATACTTATCAAATGTAGTTACGCAATATGAGAAATACCTACTAGAAAAGTTAGAAAACTATAAAAATTGCTTACCAAAAATAACTACCAAAATTACCTCTTTCACAATTTCAAAAAAAATAAAAATTCCAATTGAGGTCATTAATGTGATGTTGGAAATCTCTTTTCAAAGGCTACAAAATGAACACTTAAAACACTCAATTTTGGAGTTTATTTAAATAAATTATGAGGCACCAAAGTTTTTTCTTAAATGTTTACCAAACTTTACCTTTTTATGATTTTAGAGGTTAAATCATCTTTGCTTGTGATAATTGACACAAACTTGGAAAGCTTTTTCCAAGGGCTATAAGGGTGGTTGCACACTACATTATACATAGAATTTTGTCACAATGTTGTAATTTTCATTACACTTAAAAATTGATGTGGCATATTACATAATTCGAATGGTCTAGTGATGAAAATCTGTAATCGATGGTGATTTGCATCTTAGTATATTGACATGTTGAAATGTTTTTACCAAAAATAAATTCAATCTCGAATTGGAATATTTTTTTGTAACATAAGTCTTGTCACGATACAATATATTTCAACAAAAGGACTACAAAATACAAGTTTTAGTTGGAGTTGAAAATTTTCAACGAATTTTTTTTACAACTATTGAAACATAAATTATAATAAATCATCTTTTTAAACTTTTGACACAATTTGCTTACAATTTTTTTTTTGTTTTGACATTGACACATTTAACTTTCAAAAGTGCATTTAGGTGTTATAAAAACTTGTTTTTGCAAAAAACATTATTGGAAATCATACTTCCAATCAAATTATAGTTGGGCAAGGTTTTGATTTTATTTATTCATAAAATTGAAATATTTTTTGAATTAGTAAAAACATGGTATATTGCTATCAAATGGGGTGTTTAAAACAAGTTTTATACTGTGATGAATGTGCATTTTAAAAAATAAAAATGAAGCAATTTGATATTCATTATTTTTTTAACTAATTTTATTTTCAAATCCTAATTCAATTAAACATAATTTTTAGAAAATTTCCAAATAAATTAATTGTAAAGTGTAATACTTTTAATAGTTTATGTAAATCCAAGTTTGAATCTTTTTGTGTATACCATAATGTGCAACTACCCATAACAGAAATTCTTATCTCAATTTGAATTAGAAAAAAGGAAGTTGTGAGTTTTCAAATTTTTGTAATCAAAATATTGGTTTGGTTGGCATTAACTAATAATGACAATTATGTTGTTTTAATAGTGTACTACCTAGTGAGTTTTGGATGATGACCAACTTTTGAAATGACATTGGGAGTTTAATATGGGCTACCAACCTACCTTGAGGCCAACATTATCTGTATCGAAAGGAAATTGCACCTTTTAGGAATTTTGAAAAAAATGGATTGCACCAATTTTGTAATTAGTATTTAATACATAAATATTTAGGTGTTTTATTTTCTTATCTTCCTTTTGAAATTTGTATGATTGTTTTAGGTCATTTGTTAAAAAATCCCCGCTTGAGGATTTTCAAGTGTGTTTTAAAACTTTTATATTTATTTTGCTTGAATATCAATGTACATTTTGGAAAAAAAATTATGATATTCAAACTCTTAATGCATTCCAAAATCTTGTTGCAAATGTTTTTTGAACTATTTGACAACTCCCATTATTTGATGTACATACCTCTATAGTAGAAATTTGGTTAAGATTCATACAAGTTTGAGTTTTTTTTTTGTTTAACCGAAATTCATTTTGGTAAAAAAAACATTTTTATAAGTTTTTTCATATTTTTAATTATTCCTTATTATGGAAGTTTGCAAATTTGTTTTGTTAGAGTGTCCCCTAGCTTTACAAAGGACCTCCAACAAATCCCATAATGTGAGCGTTAGTTCCAAAAACCCAACCTCCTAACAAGCTTGCAACAACACTTTACATTGTCCCATTACATTGAATTGTTATTTGATCTAATGAAGTAAGTGATACATATTTTTGAAGTTGATAAAACAAAGACGAGAAAATGAACTTGCATGCATGGCCCTCTTCACCACACCACTATTATTTGCTTGGCTAGTAAGTTCGAGACTATATAGAATTTGGTCTTTCATCAATGATGCACTTGGGCAAATTTATGGATTAAAAAGCCAATGTGCACCTTTAAATAATCCTTAAATAATCCCAACAAGTTGATGTGGCAATTTAGGATCGACCAAACAATGTTTAAATAATATTTAAAATGATTAAACAATTATTTTTAACATTGGTTACAATGTTAGTTTTTTTTTTTCAATATTCTATACTTATCAAATTATTTTCAAACTTATTCAAAAGCAACATTGATATATTGAAAAAAATATTGAACAAATTTGTCAAACATTCATGAAACTTGGAATTAAACATGATTTTAATCATGTAAACCTAATTAGTGGTTATGCATCAAGTAGCACCTTCATTTGTGAATGTACCCACTCACTTGCACCAATAATGTCTAGGAGAAAAAATATAAACAAACTATAATCACACAAGCACCAATAATGTCTAGGAAAAAAAACATAAACAAACTATAATCACACAAGCACCAACAATGTCTAGGAAAAAAAACATAAACAAACTATAATCACAGAAGCACCACTACCTTTCCCTACTCATTGCCACTAGCAAGCTCCAAAAGAAAAAAACACAAACAAGTTCAATGGAAAAAAAACCTTTTGACCAAAAAAAACTAACCCATGTAAATTGCTATTAAGACATCATGGTCCCAAAAGAGAAAAAACAAGACCTTCAAAGTCCAAAAACTTATTGAACAAGGACCTTAATGGAAAAAATGAAGCATGTTGTAATTGCAACCAAACCAAAAGAAAAAAAAGACCTTTTAGTCAAATTTTCAATGTGATAAATATCAAAATAATAATAATAATAATAATCTCAAGCATTCCATTTGAAGTGTGGCATAACTTAACATTACAAATATACCAATACCAATTAGTAATGCTAGTTTTTACACGTCATGTTACTTTTCTTGTGAAAAGCTAAAATTATTTTTACATTTTGTGATTATTTTTTTTGAAAAATACCATTCAAACGATAGGTTGACTGAAAAATAGCTTTCATCCAAAGTAATAAAAAATGATATCAAATCAAAATTCAAAAAATGAATAGAAGTTTGAACTTGTTATAAACAATCAAAATCAAAAACATTTTAAATTGTCATATTGCACCACATTTCAAACATCACATTCCAATCCATATTTTCCAACTTTATTTTACATAATGACATTCACATCAAAACATCCAACTTATATTCAATTTCAAAGAAGGTTGTAAGTGGTTCTTGATAACATTTTGGTTTGAAAATCCCCTTTCACAAATTGCAATGTATTTAATTGAATCATAAGAAATTTTTGTCAAAATTCCACAAGATCTGTTTAATTGACATTCCATTAATAGAAAACACCCCATTTCCAATTATGTTTTACAACTCATGTTCAATTACAATTTTAGTTGAAAATGACCCTTTGAATTATAAATTATTTTTTAAAATTCAAAGAGTTGACAAGTATAAGTTGTAATTGACATTGTAATTGAAAGTGACAACCACATGTTAGCACCACAACAATAGGCATTTTTTGTCATGGCCTAGGATATTTTGGGATATTTTGGGATATTTTGGGATATTTTGGGCAATGTCATGTCCTAGGATATTTTTGGATACTTTTGGCAATATTGTGGCTTAGGATATTTTTGGATACTTGGGATACTTTTGGCAATATCATGGCCTAGGATATTTTGGGACTAGTATGGTTCAGGGTTATAAAAGGAGATAGTATGGGGAACAACCCTTTAGCAGATTAACACCAGTTGATAGATCAATAAAGCTTGTCTTGTCTTGTAATTCTCCACTTGTTTGTAGTCGGTCCATAACAGTTTGATCCGCTCATTCTTCTTGTTTGTTTGTTTTGTTGTTTCAGTAAGTAGCTAGAGGTATCTTGGGGTGAAACTAAAAAAGGTTATAGAAGACTATAGGACGCTTCTACTCTCAAAGTTTCAAAAGAAAAGGATATGTTTTGTGAGAGTTAAGAGCTTTTGAAAACTCTGTGTCAGATCTGGTTTTTTGGTAATATCTCTTTTTTAAAAGCTTTTTTGGGTCTGTAACTTTGTGATCTTATAGATCATATAGGAATATATGTGTGAGAGAAATTTCATGTCATTTGGACTTGTATTGTGAGAGTTAAGAGCTTTTGAAAACTCTGTGTCAGATC
>Ga0116231_10003619_pt1 | contig 31968 bp, 20 predicted proteins | sample S1TSphgellanicum_2_FD_89695 | JGI IMG/M metagenome (GOLD analysis project Ga0116231, IMG submission 89695) | Host-associated microbial communities from peat moss isolated from Minnesota, USA - S1T2_Fd - Sphagnum magellanicum MG | ecosystem: Host-associated > Plants > Peat moss > Unclassified... | reverse complement strand
TTTCAAGTTCCCAATGGGTTCCCAATATTTTCCCCAACATTTTCTCCATACCTCTTCACTTTTATATGCCTTGGAAAATGGTGTTTTCCTTTCACCTATATAGGTGGGCCAAACGGGAAGAACTGTACAGTTCAAAATAGAGCCTTCTATTTTAAGAACTTTTCATTGTTTCTTTTTTTTGGAGTGATGGGTCAATCAAATTAACACGTTGCCCAAAAGGCACCTCATTTAATTAATAGGAGAGATGACTATTTCCCCAAATTTATTTCCTTGCCATTAGCCTAGGCCATAAAGGTAACTAACAGTTTTGAAAATAGAAATTGCATGCAACCAATGGGAAGGTGCACCATCCACTCAGGTGCCCCATCTTTTTAATTTGGGTTTTTGGGGAGGGGGGAGAGGTTTTTGTTTTCATGAATTGCGGATGTGTTCCTACCATGTTCCCAAGTTGTTCCCCAAGTTCTCAATGTGTTCCCCAAGGGTGTTCCCAATAGCACCTAATATAAAACCCATATGTTTTGCCCAAAATCCTCCCCTTCTCACTTATATAGTTGAGGTGTTCATTGCAAGGGGTAATAGCCCAAGCGAAAAATTGTGATAAACCTTTTTTGAAGAGAAAAATTTCATCCAGCCAATGGGAAATGCAATCATGCTTTCAGAGTGCCTTGAATTTTTACCTTTTAAGTTTTAGGTTTAGGGTTGGGAGGTTACAGGTTGGAGGGGAGGTTTTTTATTTAAAGTGTATTTGGTGTGCAGACTGGACTGTCCAGAGTGGACACTGGACTTTCCATGTAAGTTTTTTTGGGGGGTGGGGAAGGGGAGGATTTATTTTCCTTTCAGCCAATACAAGGGCCTAAGGTGCCTTGCTTTTATTCCTTTTAAGTTAGGGGAGGGGATAAGGAAGAATAATTTTTTTCAGTTTTCCTGTTTCCTAGTGTGTTCCCACGATGTTCCCTTTAAATTCCTTATGGGTTCCCACAATGTTCCCCAAGTTCATAATGTACTTCCCAACATGTTCTCCATATAAGCACCTCACTTTTAACCCATATGCTTTGGCACTTTCACCTATATAGGTGGGCCCAAGGGGAGGAACTATATACATCAAACCAAAACCTTCTATTTTGAGCAGCCTCCATAGTTTCATTTTTTTGGGAGCAATGGGCCAATCAAATTGGTTTTGGCCCAGAATTTTGGCACAGTTTGTTGATGAGAGTGAACACTCCCAAGGATTCACCAATCCCGAATTACTGAATCAAGCACGTGCGGACACCCATATTTTTATATAAGTAGATGAGGTACCAGTACTCCATTTTGAATCCCCTTACAGAAGGGATCCTGTCTCTGTCTCCTTTGGAAGAAAAAACAGTTGGGTGAATTTCACCTGGAAATTTGGGAGACAATTTACATATATTAGCACATTATAGGGATTTCTTGCATAGAAGTGTCAGAGCACCACACTTGTGAATGATTTGCTGCTTTTTGCTTTGGGCATTCGAACAGTTAGGGTTTGTTGAAGAACTGATTCCTTGAAGAACACAGATATATCCCAATCCAACATTTGTCTGTTGTCCAATGTCTGCCCCTGATGGTGTCAGAGTTGTTGTACATTGGTCTTCCCTCCTGAACAGGGTTTTCCAAATGGCAACAGATTGTACCCTTGTAGATTTTCACGCCTCCTCCCAACCTCACAGATTGGTGCACCTGGATGGTGCTACAATATGCCAAATCATGGTCCACTCCACATGTAAATGGGATCGTGTCACAAATTATTTGGGGTAAATTCTTGGAATCACTCTGGACCACTTAAAACAACACTAGAAAAACAAACCTGTCAATAACAGTAAGTTTGCATACCAGACTGGATTACACTACTACACATCTTGGAAAATACAAACTTTCTTAAAATTCAAGAGATGCAACTTCACGGCAATGGGAAAAGAAGTGGGGCACATTATGATCCCCTCTTTAACAACCATAGCCACCTACAAAGAATCATATCCTGGCAAGGCACTTGACAAGCTAAATCTTTCTTCAAGACAGGTACCTAATCCTGGTTTACATACAAAAAGGTTCACACAGCCCACCAACCAGGCCATCTTCATGTAAATACAAATAGATTCAAGCAGGGCCTGACTGACACGTGTGTCCCAACCACTAAACCCCATTGGCTGTAGGGGACCTAGGAATGTCCCAATTGTTTTGCATGAAGGTCTCTGAACTAGGTAACAAAGATAGAAAAGACAGTCACATACTGTTATAGAATGCCCAACACATCTCACAAGAAATAGTGAAGGGATGACTTCACTGTGGTTACCACCTGCAACCCTACATCCCTAAGCATGTTGCAGAAATAAACTACCAGGTGTTGCTCACCAATTCAAACATATCCCCCAATACAATGTGGCAAAGTGCCAGATCAACTGACAGTGCCATCCTAAGAGCAGCATCCACTCTTCTGAACAATGGCTTGTCCAGCTTTCATCTGGACAGTGCTAGGCTTGCTGCTAGTCATTGCAGGCTGACTTGCCATCCTGCAGAGAAATGCCAAAAAATTATTCATAATCAATATTCATCATAATAAATGAAGTTGGACATGACATAAAACATGTATGTCAAACAAAAATTGGCCAGTCAGACACATCAACAAGAAGTCACCAAAATACCTGTTCTTGATCTCTGCAGCCATTGTCATGAAAGCCTGCTCCACATTAGTGGCATTTTTTGCGCTGGTCTCCAAGAATGGGATGCCGATCTCATCAGCAAAAGCCTGAAAATAGAAAATAGCAACAGCTTGAATCAAGATTTTGCGAATCGACACATCCTATGTTCCTGAAACAAATATATCCAATGAGATAGCAGAGAAAACCACAAAAAACCCCTTCAAAAGTAACTGTCTTATCAGTTCCAGCCAACCCAAAAACATAGCAAGATCAGGTGTGGTCAGAACCTTATGAGTATCAGTCATAAAGTATCAGACTGTCACCCTCATCATGAAAGACTAGGAAAGCAGATGGAAATTAGTTGGCAGCCACAAGGGAAAGAAGAAAAAAGAGTAGAAAAATAGAACTCGCAATAGCTCTTTCTTGGAAACCATGAACCCAAAATTACAGTCCTTACCTTAGCTGTCTGGTAGTCAACAACCTTTTTGGTGGCCAGGTCAGACTTATTGCCCACAAGCAACTTGTTCACATTCTCACTGGCATATCGGTCAATCTCATTCAGCCATTGCTTCACATTGTTGAAACTCTCCTGGTCAGTGACATCATAGACCACCTGCATGTGTGCAATTGACTCCAATCATTACTACACATCATTGGATACAATCATCCAAGCATTAAACAAGTTCAATTTGTCCACATTGAGAACACATGTACAAGAGGTACTACACTGACCACAAGACAGGAAAGCTAAGCCTGGAGTTGAATGAATAAATTGCAAGAACTGAATCAGGGAAGTCTCATATATTTCTGTGCTTATCACAAGTGTGGCAGAACACTAATATTTTTTCTCCAATTAAATATTGGCAGAAGACAAGGCCACAAAAGTAAGATGCATGCCACATACTATGATTCCATGAGCTCCACGGTAGTAGCTGCTGGTGATTGTTCTGAAACGCTCCTGTCCAGCTGTGTCCCACTGCAATCACAATTGCCAGACATTTTTAGATCATAGATTCTATAATTGGCAGCTTTCTCAAGCCCTCCATAGAGTTATCTGAAGAAAATGTGTGCTTCAGACATCAGCAGTGTTCAGAGCACCCAAAAAAGTGTCAAGAAAATGCTTACAATTTGCAACTTAATTGTCTTCCCATCCAGCTCCACAGTACGGATTTTCTGTTCTCACACAAGTCAAAAGAGAATCTCAGGCTTCCAAGATAGTCAAAAACCATTCAGAACTACAGCATTGGGGAACCATCTGAATTACAACTAAATGTCCAAAACACTTCCCAAATTCCACCATAAGGTGCTAAGCCTACCAACAATAGGGCAGGCCTATGGGAAGTAACTAGGTTGGCAGACATGTAGATTCATGCTAACACAGAGGAGTACAGCGCAAGATACTTACGAAGTCAACTCCAATTGTGCTGATGTAGCTCTCCAAGTAAGAATCATCCTGCATCAGAACCAGTGTTGGGAGCTGACCATGGGCTAAAAGACAGAACTAAAAACTATCTTATCTATCATACTGAATGGACTGACCATGTCACAAAACACTTTAAAGGCCTACTGCAAATCTGTCCTAAACAAAGTTCTTCACTAGTCTACAGTCTTAAAAGGGATACCACTAGTAAGAATCCATAAGATCTGTCCCAATGAAACAGAAAACACCCTGTCAATCACATCTCTACTGCAAGCATGACTAAAACTTCACAGCTCAATAAAGGGAGGGACATCATACTGCAAAACGCAGAAGAAGGCAAGATTTTCCAACGCCTGAATCTCCAATCAGCAGCAACTTGAAAAGATAGTCACTGCATCCACATTCAAGTGAGGCAAGTATTAATGGGGCTCAGGGACTGCTCTGCAGATCAGCTCACAATAAAAGAAAACACTTAAAGCAATTAGCCAAGCAACAACACCTAAAAATAAAATTAGCCTGAGAGAAACTCCCACACTTCACACATGTCCTGCTTCAGCTTGTGACTAGTGGTACTAGCATACACACCAGAAATGCTTCTACCTTCTGTGAGCATCTAGCCAACACAAATGGGATTCACCATCTCTCATAAAACCTGGGTGATTTTGGACATAGCCATCCAATGAACATGGTAAGGAAGTTGCAGGAGGCACATAGCAAATCATGACATAGAGCTACAGCATGATCCTTGTGAGAACATCATTTGGAACAAGATGGGTTCATTCGATACCATGATAAGCACTTTTCCCACACCCAATGTTTTAGCTAGTGGCCATTAAAGAAATGACTTGATACTCTAATGTGCCTGAAAGAACCCATGTCAAACATCCCAACCTTCATCTTCAAGCACAAAACTGAAAAAAAAATTGTTCAAAGTTCTATTTGACTTCCCCAAAGCAAAGAGATTGCTAATAATATAAGAGTGTATCTGCAGAATCTGTATGAGGAACAAAATTTCCAGCCAGAAAATCTGTGAGAGAAACCTCTAAATCCACAAAAGGAAACTCAGAATGTCTGGGCAGGAAACTTTTTCTCAAGCACATAAACCATTTTCTTCCAAATTTTTAATATAATCAGACAGCAGCCAACCACTAACTGAGCAATATACCATGATTAAGGTTGTAAGCACAGGAAACTCTGTGATGCTCTGAACTAGGGTAGATATGGCTACAATGGTTGAAAGACAGCTTAGCATGATGGCAGACCACTACGACTTCTAGGTGAACATCACCAATCCAAATTGTTGGATCTACAATCTTTCATCAAAAAGCAGAAAGGAAAACAAACATAAATCTCATTGCCAACAAATAGAGAAAACAAGGAAAACCATGCCACTCCAGATGTTCAGACCCGCATCTCTTCGTGCCAAAAGAACAGGAACGACCCTGTCATGATTGAATTCCAAATTGCATGATGAAAAATGTGAGTCTACATTCAAATGATGAAAGAGCCCCCATCTCTCAGACGGACACCAAAACCGACTTCCTTCTCCAAAAGAAAAAAGAACCTCGGAATCAAATTCAGTCATATGAAATAGAAACAGCATCCCACATCCCAAACCCGACTCCCGAATCTCGACACTTCAACCACGAGAGAATCGCACACATAGCCGACAAGAACGAAGAAAAGGAGACGAGAGAGAGAGAGAGAGAGAGACTCACTATTCGGGATTCATCTTGCACGAAGCAGACCGCCACAAACAGGATCGGTCTTCTGGAGCTCCACGCCACTCACAACCGACCACGATCTAGAGGATCACAGGACACCGTCCAAGTTCTGCTCCTCCTTCTCCTCTCCGCCGGCCGAACACGGATGATGGTGCGCAGGTTTCTGGAACGGAAAAGAGTACCGCACGCAAGAGGCAGAAACAGCAGTAAATGGAAACACCAAAAGAAAAAGAAAAGAGAGGCAAAGAAGAGCAGAAGACAAAGAGAGGAGCGAGAGCGATGGCGCAAGAAAGCGAGGGTTTGCGACAACGAACGTCGCTTAACACTCGGGGAAACAACTTGGCGCTGAAAAACAAAAAGGAATTCCCATCTCTGGAAAACGCATAATAGGGTCGTAAGTGGCTATTCCACCTACGGCGGGTACATTCCTGTCCATAACAGTTACCATCACAACTGAGGCGGTTACATTCCAATCCATAATAGTCACCATTCCAACTGAGGCGGTTACATTCCAGTCCATAGCAGTCACCATTCCAACTGAGGCGGTTACATTCCATTCCATAACAGTGACCATGCCAACCTGAGGTAGTTCACATTCTACTACAAAACGGTGACCCATCACAACCGGAGGTGGGTACATTCCACTCCATAACAGTCACCATTCCAACTGAGGTGGTTACACTTTAAAGTACAGAACAATGACCATTCCAACCGAGGTGGTACATTCTGGTACAAACCAGTGACCATTCCATCCAAGGTGGTTGCATTCCCGTCCATAATAGGAGGGTAGAATAAACACCTTTCTTGTTGCTGAAACACACTTTCACTTCACAATTTTAGAGGGTTTGGAATTTATGCAAACCCTAATAGAATTTGACCAAATTGGGTGCAAAACAAGGGACATATTCTTGGGCGGAATACGTACCTTGAACCAATGTGTGCAAGCGGTTCAAGTTCTCGATTAGGTTATAGGGTTATGAACTTCAAACAAGTTATTATCGCTTTTCTAAACAAGTTTAAATTCTCTAGTTATATTTATATAAGTACAAATGTTTAAAAGGGTAATAATCAAGCCTTGTTTTTTTTTAAAACAATTTCTTAGGGTTAATTGGTGTCACATACACAATCTTTTATTTTTGGTGTTATGCACTAGTTGGACAAAACTAATATTATAAATTATTTTTAGTTGGGTGGAATATAATGGGAAAAAATTTAGTTTTAAATCAAGACAATTTCAAAAAATATTACAAGGTGGGCATCATTGGCCAACACTTTCCAAAATTCAATGGAATTTAGTAAGACTTGTGGTGTATGCAAACATTAAAAAAACAAATTAGGTATTCATATTCATTTATGCCCAATTCCACCATTGAAACCATTTGAAAAGTTGGGAATTAATTTGATGAGGTTCCTTCCTATTAGTTTAAAGGATAATAAGATCTTTGTAGCGACAACAAATTACTTCATTAAATGGGCTTCATGTAAAGCTTTTGAAGATTGCAAAGGAGGATGTGACAAGGTTTATACCAAAAAACAAAAATTGTGATGCAATTCAAAATATTTTTTTAAATAATTCAAATTATGACCCACAATTTACAAACAATGTTGATGAAGAATTCATCAACAAATTAACATCAAACATTGCATAATGATAACATACAATCCTAACATGAATAGTTTGGTTGAGGTTACAAACAAAGTGTTATGCAACATCTTGCACAACGAAATGAAAAATGTGAAAACTTGAACAATTGGGACAAAAAAATACATCTGGTGAGGTGGGTGTATAATTTCACATTCAAATCATCCATAGCATTCACTTCCTTTTGACTTGCATAATGGGTGAACTCAACAAATTACCCATTCAATATGAAATACAATAGTTTTACACATGGTGAAATGACATTGGTTGGGAATGGAAGAGTCTCAACACAAAGGGCTTTTAGAGTTGGTGAAATTAGAGGAAAATCAAATGTAATCTTGACAAGTCATCAAGTTAGCCCAAACATGTGAAAAAAATATTTTAACAATAAACTAAGACCATGAAAGGTCAAAAAGGAGACTTGATCAAGGTTTATGATAGTCACCACAATTGTGGGATTTTTAAATGTTACTTTTGAGGTGGTTTGGTCTATGCATAATCACAAAGGTCTTTTCGAATAACAATAGAAAAATTTGTTCATTTCAATAGAGAGGAGAATGAAAAGATCAACTATAACAAACTCAAGAGTTTTCACGATAGTTAGTCGTTGTTTCAAAAATATAATAACAAAGTAAATGTGGGATTGGGACAAAAGCATACTTGGGTGGGACCATTAGGAATGCGAAAACTTCAATGTGTTGGACTCATAAAACTTTACTAAAAACATGAAGGGCACACTTATGAAAAGATTTTTGCTCTAAAACTTCATAAGTACATTCCCCAAATCTTGTAATATTTGAAAGTTTAATGAGATCAACAAAATTTGAATTTTGATGACAATGAATACAAAAAATGTTCCATGAATGTCATCCAAGGGGTTCCTTTGGAATGTGTTGTTTTAGGTTTTTTTCCTCCATTAATTTTTAATAGTACCTCAAATGTCATTTTATTTTTGCTAATAGATTGAGAAATTACTATTAGTTGCCAATTTTCAAAGGTCAAGAACATGGAGTCCTGAATGGCCATTGATGTTAGGAACACAAAGTAAATAGTAGTTATTCACATTTCTTATTGTCTACATGATGAATTGTAGTCATTCTTATGGCATGTACCCAATAAAAGAATATATTTATATATCACGTGTATGTGTAAGGACATTTAAATATAAAAGGTTGTGAATGGGGTTTTGAATCAATTTTCTTTTAATGCCAATGCATAGTATAAATCTTTAAATATTTATGTGCATAGGTGGGGAAGACATAGCTCACATGGTGCAAACCAATTAATTAATTAAAAAATGTTCATTTGGGTTGAACTTTGTTTTAATTTTGGCAAGGTGGTTCCTACTAATACCACCCAAGGATGTTTTCACCTATTGTTAGAACAATGAATCAATATAATAAATAAATAATAGACTTTATGTGCATTATGTTTAAGGATTCTTCAACTAGGGACTTACTTTGGACTCAAATAGATGGGTTAGTTAACTATTTCAAGTTAGACCTAAATAAAAGTTAATTAAGTTGACCTCACTTGTGACATTTAACACTATAATTTGAAGAAACATATGTCACATAATATACAGTTTCATCCATGGAAAAAATTAATGTTTTAATAGATTAGTAGGTGACATAACATCATTATCCTAAAATTAATGAATGATAATATCAATTAAATTTAGCTTTAAATGAAAATGATGGATGAATCATGATGAATCATCCATTTTTCCTTCAAGTATTTAAGGGGTAGTGGAAGGAGCTTTGGGTTCATTCTCCATTTCCATATTTTCATGTTTTTAATCCATCATTAAGTTGTGATAGGTTTTTTATGCATACTAAATTTATGATATTATAATAAACCCATGTGTTGTTTGATTGTGAAAGAATTCACAAAAGAAAATTTACATGTGTATTTCATGATTGATCCCCATAATGCAAGATCTTTGAGCACGTGCAACATGAATTCCCAATAGATTTACATGATCTTAGCCCAAAACATGTAGGTTTCACCCTTTGTATTGTATTCAATCTACCTTGCGTTAAAAATGATGTACCCAAATTGGAACTAAACATCGTGGGTTTACATGGACCTTTAAATGCACCTTAAAATTGGACCCAACATGCTTTAAATGTTTTTTTAAAAATTCAAGTCATATGTTTAAATAGGGGTAAGTTGGGGTCCTATGTTTAGGGTTTACCATTGATTTAATAGGTTTTAAGTAAATGAATTTTCATTATTCTTAGCATCACAATGAAGGTTCAAGCCTTTTTTTTCTTACAATACATTATTAGATTTGGGGGGGGGTTGCACAAAAATGTCCTTCCTTCACTATCAAGGTCCATAATTAAAGGTCAATGGTTTTTATCTTTATTTGTAATCTATTTATCTCTTTATCTTGATCTCATATTTATATGTGTGTGTCCATGGGCAACACATGCATTTTAAGCACCTACAACAAATGGTATAGTGGACAATCTCTCTTGTGGTCCTTCTAGTGCATAATGGTTTTGATTTGTCATGCATGATTTAAATCTTAAAAACATATGCACTAGAACCTTGGAAAATTAATGATTTCCATTTTAAGTGCCCAAATTAGAACTACTTGCTAGACAACTTTAATTCTAGATGTTTGCATTTGTCTTTTCCTCTTTTATAATCCTTAATTTCATGGTCTACCATATGATTTTTCAACATCTATATTTGCCTTAACAAAATGAAGCTCCCACTTTGTTCTTTACACAAATGATAAAAAAATTATAGTGTTTATCCAATCACTTTCAAGAGTTCTCTTTGAAGTTCTTGTCATAGGATTCAACATAGTTTGTTCTTGAAAGCTAATTTTAATGTTTTTTGAAAACCCTTTGAAACCTAAAACTAACCTTGAACCTAGCCTCAAAATTGTCCCAAATAAAGGTCTAAAGTTTGTCCCACCTTCAATTCAAAACTAATAAGTCTCATAAAGCCTAAAACCATTAACTTAGGGATTAACATTTTAAAAATGAAACCCAAGGTCTTAAAATTGACAAGTTTTAATTTTTGAAAACATTTCCCATAGCTAGTTCATAAGAGGGTTCAAAAATTAATATTTGAGCTCAATGGCTCTTTTAAAAACCAAGCATTAGCCAACTTTCATCCAAACCCATCCTCAGCTAATTAGATTTTTACAATCAACCAAAATAGTTAACAATGTTATGTTAACACTAAGAAAAATGCATTTTTTTGGATTGCAACATGAGGAACATTCTCAACAAATGAACTCTTAACAATTTTTCATAAATGACAACTAATTAACGTGTTGTGCATAAACACTAATTTTTTTGAGGAAAAAGTATAATGGAACATTTTTTTTGTTTGTTTGTGCAAGGGTTCATGTTTTCCAATTGTAAAAAAATTACTATTTTTGTCTTTGATGTTTTGCTTCAAATATAACTCACACTAAAATTAAATGAAGGTTCCATGATTTGGAAACAAATCCATTAAAAAAAAATGTATTACAAATCATAAATTTTTGGGGTAATGTTTGTGTGTGCATGTATGTTGTTATGAATAACATTTCATTTTTACAATTTTTTTGATTTTGCAAAAGTGGCAAATTTATGCTGAAAAAACATATGTTACACTGAAAATCAAAATTTTCCAATTTTTTCTCAAAAAATTTCAAAAAATACCATAAATGTGCTACCAAAACAAATCATTAGTTACCATTGTTGGTCTAGTATTGATTGTCAAACATACCAATTGAATTTGGGTAGTGGGTACACTGTAACCTACATATCATGAATCAAAAATTCATATTTAAAAAAATAAAATCCATATTAGACTTGTCCATATATCAATGTTCATTTTTTTTCTAACATGGTATTTGGATGAATTCACATCTTGATATAAACAATTCAAGGAGGTATCAAATATTGAGTATCAATAAATAAGTAACATCATTTTAAAAATTTACCTATTTTGACAAAACAGTTGTTTGTGCTTGAATTGCACATTTAGCTAATTATATGGATAAAAATGGGTGGGTATTCATGAATACTTGGGGTTTAATTGTCCAAATAGAAGGTGAAAACAAAAAATGAAATTTGATACTAGATGTAATTTTTCATTATCTTTAGTTGATATTAATTTATGCCATGCATTAGAAATTCAAAATTTGCAAATTTGAAAGGTGTGAATTAGGCTTAAGCTTTCCCTTCATTCACCTTAAGACAAAAACATTGAACCCATATGATATAAACCATACATGAATTAAAGCTAAAATGAGCCATTCAAGGGCAAAGGGCAAGGATTGGTGGGAGTCCAAGTGGCCTTGAAATTGCCAAAAAGTGAAAATGAAATGACACAAACTTGGGTGAAATAAATACCACATCTTTGAAATGAATTTCATTTATTAAATAACCAAAAAATAATATAATTAATAATTTGCACTTCATATGTGGCTTAAATGTTATTATAGATGATGGCCATTTTTTTTACATTGTTTTGTGGATGATCAACGAACAAACTATTGTGTTGTTCTACATACATATACATCTTTGCATGACCCCCGATGTACTAATGGAAATGTGGCAACACAAGATTTTTTTCATTTGGGTCCATTTGTAATATAATTATGATATTCTTAAAATTGCATTAATACCTAGTTCAAACCTGTTCAACAAGTTTGTGGTAAAATTTTCATGCATTGAACCATATTGGTAGAAATGACTATTTGTAATTGATTTGATACCCAACCTTTCATGAAATGAAAAAGAAATTATCGAAGATTTTTTAATTAATAAACCAATTTTTTTTTAAAATTTTTAAAAATTAAAAAAAAATATAGTCGTGCTAATAGGAGCCACTACCACCCACCTAGGCGATTATTTTAAGGAATATTCTTGAAATATTTTCAAAACATTCTTTTTTAAAAAATCTATTAAATTTTTTCTATACTATCTTGTTAAGATTTTTGTTAAAAATTTGCAAAAAAAAATGTCATTTTCAAAATTTTCCAAGTCCATTTACAAGTCCTTTCATTACTTTAAAAAAGTGGTTACATGGATATTACACTACTTTTGAAAGTCCAAATGTCAATGGAATAATTTCATATTTTGAAAATTTGTAAAGTAAGATATTAGATTTGATAATGTGTAAAAGTTTTAACTTATTTTCAAGTTGAACTTTTTCAATAAAAATTTGGTGGAAAAAACACAAAATTAAACAGTGGTTATGACTACTTTTGATTCCTATTAGCATGACTGCACCCATATATATATTGGAGATGCTCTTGTGAAGCTTGTTAATATATATATATATATGTATATACATATATATATATATATTGGCAAGAATAGATAAATATAGTAGAGCAGAAAAATAAAATTAAACCATGTTTTAACACATTTTCCACAAGTTCATTATAACAAGCTACTTCTAAATTTGTGTTGCAAAATTAGATGCTCCAAATGAAAACAAAATCGGTTGTTGAAAAAGAATTTTAATCACATGTTGTAAACAAAAATAATGACATGGAAATAGTTGATAAAGCTTTGTGATCAAAAGCAAAACAAACAATTTCTTCACAACAAAAGTGTGGATGAACTTGGAATAAAACATTATTGACAATGAATACCTCTTACAAAAAGAAAGGAAAAAATCTTTCATTTTTAGGACCTCATTGGAATTAACATCCCATTTGTTGGCACTTCACTTCATGGGCAACATTGCTAAACTAGATGTTGTGTTTTTACAAACTCCATAAATTGCCTCCTCAACAAGAAAAGGGGGGTGGGGATGCCTTATATATATAAAAATAGGTGTTTTTTTTTTAAAGTGACTAAACCGTGTAACCCTCCCAAATTTAAAAAAAAACATTTACTTTACCTTTGATACCATTGGAAAGCTCTTGAGGAGACAATGCATGTTTGTCATTAAATTGCAATTTTGGGATCAATAGAACAAACATCAAAATGATTTTTGTCACAAAAAAAATTTTATTTTACTGTAATGGAATTTAACAATTTGCCATTAGAACTCAAAATTAAGCCCACTTTGATTAAAATAGTATTGGGATGGGTGACTTTATAAGAAGTTTAATATGTTTGGGCCAAAAATGGAAAGACCCATTAATGTTGTTTGTATTGCATCAAGTCATGTTAAGGCATGACAAATTAATTTAATCGTGTTAAGAATTGATACAAGTACATAATTGATACTTGGTGGTCTCCACTCATTTTAGCTTTAATTCATGTATGGTTTATATCATGCTTGTCATACTAGGCCTTAGTCTATGTGCCATACCAACATCACCACCAATGTTGCACCAAAATATAAATTCTAACAATATAATATTAGTCTAATATCTATAGGATAACTTGGAAAAAAGAACAATAATCAAGTTTTAAATGTTTTCAAAAACTTCAAAATAAGTTTAAACTAAAATCAACAATATACCTCCTTTAAGTGTTTGCATGTTATTAATTGGTTCCATTTAAAATATATATACCATCTTATTGATTTGGGTTTTGATTTTTGACCTTTTATAAGTGTACACATATTTGGGTGGGATAAGGGAAGTAACCAAATCCAAAGTTGGCCAATTTTAGAGCCAATAAACCCATTGTCCATAGTGTCACAAATTAATAAAAGTTGAATTAAATGAAACAAAATATGCACTTTAGTTGAAAGAAAACACTTTGAAATAATTCATCATTAACAACTCCCATTTGAGTAGTTTATGATTAGATGAACCTTAGGACCATTACTTGGCAAATCAATATTACTACCAAATGTGTTTTTTCATTATTATGACACATTATTGTTGACAATTTTTTTTTTAAATGGCCACTATTGAAGCTTGGCAACATAATATCCCATAAATAAAATGTTGAATCTTGCAATCCAATGATTTGAAAAATGATGAATTTTCTCTCAAAAAAAAGGAAGTGCCATGATATCCCTATTTGAGTTTTTTGTTGCCACATTATTTTAAAAACTCAAAAGAAAATCACTAATTAGTATGGGTGCACATTATAAAAGGTAATTAACAATTTCTTGCCACAATTTTGAAATGGTTATAAACAATCCACTTTGGTGGTAACAAAGGTTGACAAAATGTAATTATTGGGAAAATGCAAATATGTTGAAGGTGTTGCTTTATACACTAATTAAATTTAGTTTGGTTTTGAAGACTCATTACATATAGTAAAGGAAGAATGAAGCTTCCCCTAAATCCGGACGGACAGTAGCTAAATATAGCGAGGGCGTCGTGAAGCTTCCCCTTAATCCGAACGGATAGTAGCTAAATATAGCAAGGGCGTTGTGAAGCTTCCCCTTAATCCGAACGGATAGTAGCTAAATATAGCGAGGGCGTTGTGAAGCTTCCCCTTAATCCGAACGGACAATAGCTAAATATAGCAAGACTTGCACATGCTAGCAGTTTAGCTTCTTAGGGAGGGAGGAAAAGGTGTAGCAAAAGAGCAAGCGCGCTCTTGAAAGGAATGGAGCAGTAGTTGTATGGTAGTAAAGGTGAAGCGCCCGGGCTTATAATAATTGCAGCCCCAACCACCCAGGCCCTGTGTTTCTCCGGGCGTCAGGACGAGGACGGTAGGTAGTAATTAACTAGTTGGTAAGAGAGTGGTAGGTGCAGGACAACCTTGACATTGAACGGCTATGTAGTTCGGTTTGTATCCGTATTTCAGATTTGCGTATTTACGGAATGTGCGTTGGTGTTATGTTTTTATTTTCCCATTAACCTTTGGTATGCTCTTTTCACGCTGCGATTCTAAGGGCGAAGATCGTCTGGAGACAGGATGGTATGCGCAGGAAGGAAAGAAAGCGAGAAAGAGAGAGAAAGTGCAAGAGGTAGAGGGAAGGAAGAAGAACGAAAGACAAGTGCAGAAGCAATTGGTGGTGTTTCTGTAGTAGCAGCAACAACGTTTTCTCAATGTGCATTTCATCTATTTTCCTGGAATTCTATTTCCTAGATTTACACTTACTAACCTTCATTTTAGCCTTTATTTGTCAAGGATTTCAATTCTCTTGGGTCATGGCTTCTTTTCTTTCATTTCATCCACCCTCTTTCCAAGTTTTCAAAGAGGTTTTGGAAATGTAGTTTGTAATTATAATTTTGTCATATGTACCGTCAAATGCACACAAACCTGTGCATTAGGCACGGGGTTCAAACTAGTATTCATAAAAATATAATGTAATACCTACGTTGGTTTGGCAACAATGTGCATAATAATAATTTGTCTCATTAATGTTCAATAATAAAAATATTATTATTTTACAATTTGACATTATATTAAATAATGAAGCTAGTGTGCTTGAAAGCTTATTGATTATTTTTGCATGGAAGGCACCTATTTTCATAAAACTAGTTCAATTCCAAGAAAAACTTTGTGCTTAATTAGCTAAAGTATTATCATATATACCAACATCGCACACACATATTGATACAACACTACCATTGGTTTTTACCATATGTGTTTAATTACCACATTTATGCTGTAGGGGTCACTTTTTGTAATTTCAAAGTACAGCATACATTTGAAGGGTATTTTTTCTACCTAATTTTAAATGAGATGGTGTTAATATATATCTTTATATATTTATAAAAATAAGAATTTTGACAATTGATAAATATCTAAACTTAATTGCAATGAGAAAAAAATATTAGTATTCTCAAATGCCTTGTTTATTATATAAATGTTTTAGAGGTTTTTTCTAGGGGGCTAATTTATTTTTGAAATTTGTTTATAAAGTTTACCTCCTTGAAATAATAATACATACCTTATTTTGAATTGATGCCCTTTTGTAAAAATGTAAATGAAGTTCCCATGCATTTATGAAATGATATGATTTAAGAATTCATATTTTTTTAGTATTATTTGTGTACATGTTTTATTTGTGTGTATTGATTGCTGATAGGCCATTATCAGAAATGGAACGTGATAATTGGTGGTTATCAATTTTTTTCAAATATATATATGCAATTTTAAGAAAAAAAATGATTTCTAATATATAATTGTGGTTCTCAAAAATTTGAAACTCATTCTAATATGTAACCAATTTTTTTCAAAAGATCTAAGAACCGATCAAATGACCTTCTTTTAAATTGTCAATGATTTCATGAAAACCATTAATTCTTTGAAACTTTTGGGAAAAAATGGAATCACGGGTTCTTTGATTTCTGATTTTATATTAAAAAGAACCAAATGGGAAGTTATCAATAAATCATATAACTAGCCAACACTAGTCTTGACCCTTGTTAATTCATTTATTATATTTTGGTGTTGATGAATGGTGATGAGCAACAATAAACAATCCTATCCTAGGATAATTACATGTTACATGAAAGTAATTTTCCAAGTTCCCAATTCAAATAATTAATTAATTTTGTGAAATATATATTTTAGTAGATTCACTCTTAATGTGTTTCAATTAATGTTCCCAAGGATTCAACAATGTTCTCAAAATAGCCTTGGCCCATTGGTATGTATCTATATAAATAAACTTCAAACCTTGTCCATGAGTTTAAAATATACAAAGAATCTCAAAGTTGTTTACCTAGATTGCAGAAAATTTCAATCTTTCTAATGACCCTTGTAAACCAAATTGAAGTTGCCAAAATCGTTTCCAATTCATTTGTCCCATAATTCACAAGTTTTTCAATATGAACCTTATTTAGTTATTTCCTTAAATATTACCAAAATTTCCTTCATTACATGTTGTTATGTGTGTTACAAATAGAAATTATTTTGTGAACAAAAAACATTTAATTGAAAGATGAAAAACATTAATCATGAATGTGCACGTTCAACACTTAACCATCTTTTTTCAACAATTCTAAATGTTTCAATTAATAATTCCAATTCAAAATAAACAAAAACAATTCAATAAATTCAATCAATATTGGACTAAAAAATGTGGATTAGGCATGGAATTGTTGCCTAAGGTATATTTTTCCTTTTGGGGTTTGTTATGGGTTCAAGATTTTCTTAATATATTTGTTAATTATTGAGGAAATTATAGTTAAACCAAGATGGATATATGACCTAAACATCTTAAGTAAGGAAAAATGGTGGAGAAGATGACCACTCATTGAGACTTTAAGTGTTTTTCAACACTACAAAACCCACCTTTATGCATTTTTTTCAATTTCTAGACACATAATATTAAATGTTTCATTATAATCTCACATTACAAATTTTCGGGCATCATTTTTATGTGATACCCAGATCACTAAGTGGCCCACCAACTTTTATGCTCTTGAGTGTGAATTGGGTGCATTTTTTATTTTTCAAAAAAATTGATAGTTGAGTGGGATCAAAAGCCCTATTAATGAGGTCTAGTTCTTAAAGTAGGTTGAAGCTCCAAGATATTTCTTACTATGATTTCAACCTAACCTTTAAAGCCTTGCAATCTTTTCCTACTATGAATAGTAGTGTTTGGCCAAGGGTTGGTATGCCTTGATGCCATCATTAGACATTTTGACCTTATTCTTAGTAGAACCTTTGAATACATATGAATAAATCACACTTGGACAACCTTGGAAAAAACCCTTTCTAAAAACTAAAACCAACAATTCCAAAAAGAAGTGAAAACTACTCAACACTAATATTAACATATACATATTTTTGTGTTGTCCATCCCTATTGTTAATATTTTGTCATTCATGCATGAACAAGAAATTAAGCCATGTTCAAAAATTTCCTATTCTCTAATGTCAATGTTAATTTTAGATAACCTTGGTGAGTTGCCATCTTGAGAACAAGTGTAACAATTCAAACTTGGGTTTGGTGGTTTTTGTGTAATTGAAAGTAATTGCTCTTCACAAAGTTTTGCATATGTTGTAGCCTTTGCATTTGCTTCATCTTTCCTTGCTTTCTCCTCTGCCAAAATAATTCCTTCAATGTTGGGGAGATCATCAATCCAAAAGTCCAAAGTTGTGTCTTCCCATTGAGGTTTGATTTCCCTAATATTCTTCAATTCTTCTTGTCTAACTCTGTAACCCAAGTAAATTTTTTTATTATTATCAAATTCAATTCAATTAGATTGAAAATTTTTGTGCACATATATATAATTGGTCCATGATTTCAAATCCATTTTTGCCAAAAAAATAATATTGTAGGTGACATTTGCATAGAACTTGATTTGATATAAATGTTCCTAGATTTTAGCACCAACTTTGGGAAAGTTCTTGTATTTTCAAATAGTGATATTGTGGACACTATTGTTTATTAAATGCTTCAATAGTTTTTATGCATGAGCATGTTTTGAAGCCTTTTAAAGGCACTTGGCCTATAATAAAGTTTTGCCAAAGCCCATTTGCAAGTCTTTTAATTGAAATATTTCCTTAAGGAAAATTTGACATGGTCAATCACATATTATGGAGGTTCAATATGAATAACATACTTCAACTTGCATGGTATTATTTCCTTTGGTGGAGAGGGTGGTTGTTTGGGAAGCTTATGCAATTTTCTTAGGTGATCAATTTCACCTTTGAACCTCTTATAATACTTTTGAGTATTCAATTTGTCAGCTTTTAACCTACATGCATGTATTTAAAGAAATAATAAAATAGTCACACATCAATTACTTGTGGAATTAATCATGGATGTTTTTATAAAAATAATACAAAAATGTTAAAAAGAATGGTATAAATTTGGAATATTAAAAAAATTAGTCATAGTTCAAAAAAATTGGCCATGATGCAAAAACTTTGTCATGTGGAATGTTTGTTTTGGGGGCGAAAATTCATAAACCATCAAGACATAATAAAATGACAATTTTATGCCTTTCTACTTTGGTTTAAGTGAAAATTTTAATAATTATTTATAGATATATATAGTATTAGCATGAATGAAAATATTTACATTTCTATGACTTGTAATTCTTCTATTTCGAGGTCATCTGGGACACTTTTTATGTTCCAAGGTATATTAGGTGGCACCCAATATTCAGGTCGAACCCAAATTGTGCTAGCTCGACGTGTCTACATAAATAATATTAAAACATCACATGAACCAAATTTAAATGCAATAACATTGTGCAAAATTATGAAAATTTTTCATCAAAACACATAATGAAAATATGATTTATAAACAAAACATATATAACATCAATTCATTTTTTTGTATTATGCAATGTGAGTTTTTTTGTGTTCATACCACTAATTGAATTATAAGCATACTTATCATGAGTTGATTATAAAAGAGACATTAGAACATATATAATAGTGTGTTAGTTTACTATGCAAGTATTAATATGACAAGCTTCTCTTTTGAGAAGCAACAAAGGTTTTGATGAGGTTTTTCAAAATATGTAATCATTACTCGAGGGACTGGTGGGTGATAGCAAATTGGATGGATGAGCTTGGGAAGCTTGGGAAGCCAATAACATTGTAACCTCCTAAGCTCGGGCTTCATATGTAAATGAACAAGTGTGCATGTGTTGTGTAATAAAAAATGACCATCCTCTCTATTGTAAAATGGTCGAGGTGGAATCAATCTCACACCACAATGATCCCATCTTCTTGGTGGTTTAAACCCAAATACATTTGGATCTTTGATGTTGGACCATATCCAATCATGTGCTTCCTTAGCCTACAAAATTATTTACAAATCTTGACAAGATATAAAGGTAAAATATGTTAGATTGATGCAAATGAGGTGCAAGTCTTAAGTTATTGGGCAATTTCAATTATTGTGCAATGATAAGCTTAAAAAAATTCAATTCTTTACAATGGCAAATTTGAAAACACTTTGATACAATTGACCACAATAGCTATACGTGAAGGTAAGTGCAAAGTATTGGTATAATTGATGATCTAATAATTAATGTATTCACAAATTTTTTAAATATCATATTTCAATAGGTTAATTAAATTCATGTGAAATGCATTATAATGATTACATTTTAAGATTTAGAAATGAATAAAATTACTTGAGGATTCCTCTCAAATTGGCCATCACTCATGACACGATCATCCCAAGTGTAATCCATTTGCCCCACCCTTCCAACACCTGCATTCCTTGGTGCAATACGTTTTCGAAATAATCGTTGTGGTGCTCCATCATTCCACATAGGAGGTTGTGAATGATCTAGATAACCCGGATATTCCCCAAGTCTATGTGAATATTTCCCATAAATTGGAGGATTTGGAAGTAGTTCTAACATGCTTTGTGGATTTTGCACTTTTGGACTAATGAGCACATTTGTTGAAAAATGTTGTTTTGGACTTGAGATTTTGCTTCTTGTAGCTTGTGATGTGCAAGCACTTGTTGAACAATTTGATTGTTGATTAGAAACTTGTGGACTAGCCATTTTCATTAATTCAATTTCAATGTCTTTCACTTAAGCATCCGTATGCCACACCCTTTTCATGAAAAAACAATGCTAAGAAAATCATACAAAAATGTTAAATGCTTCTTTTACTTCACACATACACTTGATTTAGAAAGAATAATAATAATCGAAACGTTTATTCGACTTCACACATACATTTTGACTAAAAGAATGTGATAACAATTGAAATGCTTCTTCTACTTCACACATACATCTTGACTTAAAGAGAGTAATAACAATTGAAGCCCATGAACACAAACAAAATTGAAATCATACATTTGACAATGCTTGATCCAAGTGAAACAAAAGTAAGTGAATATCATTCCCATGCAAAAAAGCACAAAAAAACATGCCCAAATTGAATCTAAAAAATTCAAACTTTCAAGGTTATTCAAAAGCAATTTGTCTTGCCTTTTACATTTTAAGCTAGAAAATCTTTCTAACATGCAAAAATGTTAAAAATTTGCTAAACAATAGCAACATAAATTCATCAATCACTCTTTTCCACTTGCCAAGACAATCTACCCTCAAGTGGAGATATGGTGTACCCAAAAAAAACATCACCAAATCATTATCTAGTACTCTTACAAGCGAAAGAAAATTTCACTAAAATCATGGGTATCTAGTACACTCATTGAAACTCAATAAAAAAAATTTCACCAAATAATGGGTATAAAAGCTTCTTGCAAAAAAAATATTTTTCACCAAAAAAAATTAAAAAATCACAAGTACCAATGTGATAATAATACTCTTCATATTGAAAAACAAAAGAAAAACGAAGAAGAGTTGGTGAAAACAAGACATTAAAAAATATATATCATTTAACTTAATAATAAAAACACACACAAAACCTCCCAAATTTTTTAATAAAAAAACCAAAAAAAAAAAAAAGATCTAAAAAGACAATATACAATAATAATTATAATTGTTACACATTTACAACTCATTTGCATAGCAATTTTTTTTAATAGATTTTTTAATTGAATTAATCTATTTTAAAATAATAATAATAATAATAATATCCTAGTGAGCTTGTTTGAATGGTCGGTTCAGTCCCCAAAACGTAACGTTTCACTCGAAAGTTTGTGTCCTTAAATGCTCGCGAGAGAGAGAAAAAGGAGTTCCTTTTGTAACTGCCATGGAGTTCTAGGGTTACAGTAGCAAGCAAGGATCCATTTCCCACCGAGAAGCTCAAAGGATTGAAACATAGACCCCCGGCGATGGCCCCTAATTTCGATGCCTTGCGAGCTTTTGAGGAATATATTTTGCTGCACTGGCTGCATAACAAGAAAGAAAGAAAGAAAGAAAGTAAGGACTTCTTTGTGTAGAACAGCAATGAAGAAAGGACTTGATGTTTTGGAGGAGTGATCGAGGATCTGAAACTGTTGCGGTGGTTTTTGTTGTTGTTGTTGCAGCAACGACTCCAAGTTGTAGTATCTGCGGATTTAAGGAAGTATTTTTGAAGTAGTATTCTCTACCTGTTGTATCAGGTCCTGTTGCAAATTATAGCATAGGATTTCAAGAAGTATCTCGCATTTTTAAAGTATTTTGCATCTGCAAACTGTAACTTGCATCAGATCCTGCAAGCTGTCTATAGTAGAGGATTTAAGGAAGTATTTTGCACCTCCAACTACTGCATCTGAACAACTGGATTTCAGGAAGTATCTCGCATCTCCAAAGTATTTTGCATCTGCAATTGTTGCATCAGATCCTGCAAGCTGTATATAGCACAGGCTTTAAGGAAGGATTTTGCATCTGCAAACTGTAACTTGCATCAGATCCTGCAAGCTGTCTATAGTAGAGGATTTAAGGAAGTATTTTGCATCTGCAACTAGTACTGCATCTGAACAACTGGATTTCAGGAAGTATCTCGCATCTCCAAAGTGTTTTGCATCTGCAATTGTTGCATCAGATCCTGCAAGCTGTCTATAGCAGCGGATTTAAGGAAGTATTTTGCATCTCCTGCAACTGTGTTTTGCATCAGATGATCCTACAAGTTGTAGCTGCCAGGGGCTGAAATTTTATGAAAGCATAATTTTGCATCTCCTGTAACTGTTGATCATACTAAAAAGGCTTGGAAATATGGAATCCGATCGTGCCTCAAAAAGTGGAAAATTTGTGTCAGGAGACATGGCTGCAATGACGCTTTAAATTCCGCTGCTGCTTGTGCTGTTTTCGAGAGTTTGTGCCGTCATCGTCGTGTCGTCGTCATAAATTCGCCTCAAGGAAGCTGTAGCGTCGCCTAGAATCAAAATCGACAGCAATCAGGATTTCCTAGATCATGCATGCATGCAGCCATCTGTCTCTCGGACTACGTTACACAAAAGCATAAGTTTCGTCGACTCGTGGCGGTTCCTCAAAGTCTTTGCTAATCTCGAGTCTCATCGCCGCACACCAAGCATCTAACAGAATTCGGAAGCAGCAGCAGCAAAAGAAGAAGAGCATGCAAAGAGGAACAAGAGTACCCAATCGAGCTGCACATGATATAAGAAGAGAGCGCGCTAGCTAGCTGCTCGCATGCAGAAGAGTAAATACGGAATTCTTTCAGATACTTGTTACAAGTACTGTGTGAAACTGTACAGCACCTTGTGTTTTTGTTGCTAATTCGGGACTACAGCGAACAGCAGACTACTCGGATTCTCTTCAGGATTGGCACTGGACATCGTCGGAGTCGAAGAAGGATTCTAAAAGCTGCGAAATTTTCCTTCTGAGACAAAAGGGGTTTGTGTTTTGTCTGTCTGTGCGGTTTGAATCTCTGAGTTTTGTAGTAGTTTGGTTTCGTGTTGATCTCGCGGTGTCTCGAATTCCAAGAGTTTCGATTCCAAGATTCTGGTATATATCACAACGAGAGAATGCCTCGTGGACGACCAGCAAAAGGGGCCAAAAAAGGCCAACCTGTGAAAGCCGCAGCTGATGAAGTCGAAGCTGGTAGGTTTTCCTTCATTCTTCTCTTCGCTGCAGTTGTAGAAACTCCATGCTTCGGAGGGCTAGAAAGATTTGATGTTGATGACGTTGAGAAAGTTGCACATGTTGGTGAATCGTCTTCTCTTTGAACTAGCAGTACTCAAGCCTCCCAATTGCTCGAGCCTTGCAATTTGCTTCCGGCAACGACCCGTCTGCTTAGGGTATGGAGGGTTTATGCAGCAGCAATACCATATCCTATGTAATCTTTAAAAAATTCTGAGCATCTTGTCATCTCCTGCAAACCCTAAACTCTAAACCCATTTGTCTTCCCATCTCTTAGCAGCTTGATCCCAGACCTGCAAAAGAAGTTCAGTTCAAGGTTTCTTAAACAGTATGGGTTTAGGGTTTAGGGCACAAAGTGATGATCAGTGAAGCTCCCTATCGTTTTACTCTTGAAGGTTGTGTTATTTTTGTGTCATGTTCAAGTTGAGTTGCTGAGTTTTTTGTGTCAGAAATGAGGAATTCTGAGAAGGTGAGATCAGAAAATGATGGAGATGATGATGCTCTTGATGTGATTATGCAAGGTTTGTATCTTCAACCTTTCACATGATTCAGGAACACATCTATGCTGTGCTTTATTTTGGTCCACAGTTCACATGATGGATTTCTTCTCTAGAATTCAACATTGACAGATTGTCTATTGCAGAGTCAAAAGATAGAGCAAGAAAGCGCAAGTCTGAAGAAGTTTCAGACACTAAGGAATCTGAGCAAAACATAGCCTCAGAGTTGAAGACAGAACAAAAGGAAGAACAGAAGGAGAAGGAGGAGCGGGAATTGGCAGAGAGATCCAAGCAAGAAGGACCTGAAGAGATTGAAGTTTCAGACACTAAGGAATCCCAGCAAAACGTAGAAGCAGAGCAGAAGACAGAACAAAAGGAAGAGCAGGAGGAACAGGACTTAGTGGAGAGTTCCAAGCAAGAAGAACCTGAGGAGATTAACAGTTTAGACACTGAGGAATCTGAGCAAAATGTAGCCTCAGAGCAGAACAAGGAACGAAAGGAAGAGCAAAAGGGGAAGCAGGAGCAGGACTTAGCAGAGAAGTCCAAGCAAGAAGAACCTGAAGATATTGAAGTTTCAGAAACTAAGGAATCCAAGCAAAACATAGCCTCAGAGCAAAAGATGGAACAAAAGGAGAAGGAGCAGGACTTAGTAGAGCAGTCCAAGCAAGAACCTGAAGAGAATGAAGCTTCAGAACACAAGGCAGAAGACAGAAAGGGTGATGGAAATGGTGAGTTGAAGCAAGGACCTAAACAAGTCCTCATAAATCGTGCACCAGTACTTACACTGTGGGTTGCAGTCGTTGCAGAGAGAGAGGGCTACACATTTGAGGAAGGATTATCATTTGGAAAATTCATATCAGGGCTTTTTGCTCGCACCAAGGGCAAGCGGATTGGCATCTTTGATGATGAAATGGAATCAGAGGTTCAAAAGGCAGCTGAGAAGGGTGGTTCCAAAAACCGGAAGAAAAGAAAGGTGGAGGAGGTGGAGAGGTTTGAGGTCTTTGGAATGAAGCTTCCTGGTAAAAGATTAGAGAATGGACTTCGTCCTGCAGTCCAGAATGGTAAACCGATTTATCCAAATGTGGTGAATGCATACCTCCATCGAGCATCGGGTGTGGATTTTGATCCTGTGAAAGGTAAGAAATGCTTTCATAGCACTTTGATTTCTTCAACAATCTTCATTGATTTCTGCAGCAATCTTCTGACCATGATGCCGCAAAAAAATGCATCAGTTGCAGATCATTGGTTAAGATTTCTGGTTGTATGATGTTATGACAGAGCTCAAATCAACTGCATTGCAAACCTCATGTGGACCCATATGCACTCAAGGAAATGTACTTTGCAGAAGTGAAACTTATAGAATCTATACAAGCATTATGAGCTAAGTTTATTGATCCTTTTTGCTTATGAACATGAGGTTTCTTTAATGTGCAGCTGCAATGGAAGAGCTAGCAAGAGCAATTCCTTCTGACAAGATTGGGAATGAGGCATACCATCTTTATGAGAAATTTAGGCCACAAGTGCAAGATGGACCAAAAGGATGGGGTGCTAAAGGTGTTTTGGACTTGAACCTTATCCGGCATTTAGCACAGGAATATACAAAGAGTTGAAAATCAGGAGAGCCCGTCTGTCACACTGCAAAAGCAAGACTCCTGAGACTGTAAAAATGTATAGTGTATTTTGACCAAAGGTTGTTTATAGCTGTATAGCAAGTGAAAAAGATGTCCCCATTTTTCAGTTTAAGCAAGGCATTTGCGGAACAGATGTGGAGAGTTGGGACATTTACATGTCTCTTCAGGCAGGCACAAGAACATGCACAAATCTGTTGACAGACACCCAGACAATGCCAGGCAATACTCTGAGATCTTGTCTGGGGCCTGCATGGGTCAGATTCAAATATGTTCTTCTCATGCCCAAAGTGGTTATCAGCTCCTAGTTATTCACTTGATGCAGACGATACAAAGCATCAATGAAATCAGAAGACAGAAGTTCAAGACTGAAAGGGTTGCTGCTTCTTGTTCTGAATGTAATTGCAATCAAAACAAAGTTATCAGCAAGCAAAGAATCCCTCCAGCTGAGTGATTATTGCATGCACAACAGTACATGAACTTTTGCAGGTAACAAAAACTTGAACCCAACTTTGCATTAGCAATCTGTTTGATTCTCTCTAGATTTGGGCGCACACAAAACCTGCACAACTATTTTTCAAAAAGGGAAATTCTTTTTCAGAAACGTGTTTAGGGTTTAGAGACCCCAATAAGCAGGAGCAGACATGATCACCAGGATATCATTCACTGACACGATAGAACTAAGCACAGCAGCAAGTACTTTTGGTGAACAGCCAGGTTTCACAATCTGCTTCACCTGCGCCACACATGCACCACATCAATGCATTCAGTTGTGGACATTTTCTGCCCGTTGCTGCACATTATGTTTACTGTACACTGGCACTAGTTTCATGCCAACAAGAAAAAGTCAAGAGAACTGTGCCAATTTTACCTTGTCAAGGTATGTGCACAGCTACTGGATCTTGCCAATGTAGTTGTTTCCTTCTGTGGATAGAATCTATCGGATTGAATTAAAGCCTTCTGTGATTGAATTGGATCCAGCACCTTCAAGCTGGATCGGACCTGGGTTTCTGTACAAATCCTCCATAAACCAGGTACTGGCATTCTGAGTTAGCAATATGTTCCACAAACGAAACACAATTAAGTTACATTCTATTATCCACCCAAAAGACCAATGGCAGCACCACAAAATCACCCACACATTAGTGACAACAAATCTGTTGCCAAAAACCAGCCTTCTTTGTCACATGAGTTCTGCATACTCCTGATGCAAATAGAAAATAACTAAAGGAAGTGTTTTGTTGATTGTAACAGCAGACCCAGAGAGCCAAGAAAAGGAATGTTTTCAACAAGACCTTCTGGCAGAGGGATCACACCATGATATTTGCCTCTAATCTACTGTTCCATCTTCCGGACCACAAGCTTGATGGCTGAATGGTGACTTAACAGATAGAAGCAAACACTGACTGAGAATATGCAGCCTCAGGTAATTTGCTGCATCCAGAAAAACTCCCACTAGGATTGCAGATCCTCCAGATAGAAGGCACTCATATGTTGCTCCTGTTGGGCTCAACTTGCATCCCTAATCTGCTGTATTACATCAAACAATGTCATCCTCGACATTTCAACTTCCTCACAAAGTATGAACTGGTACCAAAAACATCACATTGCCCTGCAAACAACCGATCTCAAGTACATGCACTTCTCTTGGCCACACAGTACAACAAAATTATGCATCTTGTGAGTGTAATCTAGTTACCATGTTGGGGTTACCAACTGAAAAGTTCATTCCAATGAAATGTGAGACACCTGCCTTCCCATAAAGCCTGCTGAAGTAGTACTCCAGAAGCAGAAGTGCTTTTCCAGGTGGCTGTGCCTCTTGGCATTTACCTTTTCTGCAGAGAAAGCATCAGTACACATGTTGCTAATAAGCTGTGAGTACACACCTACAATTCACATATCCACTTGTCAAGAACCATGCTTCCCACTTCCCATCATACCAAAACTATCCACAAAACCTGAACTACAATGATAACAACCCCCATCAAGACCAATCAATGCTCTACCCTTCTGCATGGAAGGAGCATGTTCAAGACTGCCAAAACTGTAATCCAGACTTGTTCTAGATATACCTTGCAGGTGTTGCCAAACCTGACATCGGTCTCAACAAACTGTTTCTTCAACTCTCCAGCAAATTGTAATGGGTTTGCCAATCACCTGTAGGAGTAAGAAGTATACATGTTGAATTTCGGTCCAGTTGGGTCATTGCTAAAACAAGCTGATAACTTGATCAAAATACTGACAATTGTTTGCAGGTTTTGTTCCACTGCTTTCACTGACTTGAGACAGCATATAAAGTAGACCACCCAATACACAACAATGAAAAAGGCAAGAATCAAAGAGAAAAAGCACAAGCAAAGTACAAGCAAGTGGAAGAGCACCTTAGTTGCACATCCAGATGCAGCAAAAGTTTCCACCAACTGTGTAGCATTTGTGTATGTGCTGCAGCCTGGTTCAAACTCCAACCACAAGATCTAGTAGATCAATCTTTATACTGAGTTTCTGACCTTCTTTTTATGACAATGCCAACATGGGACATTCTGGAGGATTAAGTTGAGGCTAGATCTCTTCCTTGACAGAGATGGAAAATCTACAACACCACAATGTGTACATTGTGAATCATCAAAGTCACTTCATTATTTTCTCCCATTCCTATAAATTGCAGCTAATAATCACATGCACCTTGAAGATACTTCATGATACGTTTCACAACTTTTCAATGTTCATATCCTAGCTTTTGCATGAATTGACTTATAGTTGTTATTACAGTCACAATGTCAACCCCAATTATAATCATGGCATACACGATATAGATCCAGCAGTTGCCTTGTATGGTATTTTTCCCATTTTAACAATCTCCTTTTTTGAACCAAGAGTTTATTCTTTGTTGAATTGGACATTGACATCAAGAGGTGTCATAATAACTTTGATTCTTCCATTCCAAACCACTTGAGCGCTTTGGTGCCTATGTATTCAGCTTGACCAAGGTTGATCATCCTCTTCATTCGATCTTTGGTCACTTGGATGCCCAAACAAAAAGGAAGTTCTCCCAAACCTTTCATGTCAAACTTTTCAAAAAAAATTGTTTTGATCCTTTTGATTTTGTCAATATTTTTATTGAAAATCAATAATTCATCCATGTAGAATACTAAATAGACAACTTGTTCTCACTCCATCAAGACATATATGTTTGTATTAGATCGACATTGATTGAAGCCCTTTTGCTTTAGAAAACCATCAATCCTCTTGTTCTACATTTGAGATGATTACTTAAGCCCATATATGGCCTTTTGAAATTTGTAAACAAAATCTCTCTAATTAGGTTTTTTATACCTTTCTAATTGCACCATGTAAAAACATTCTTTCAATCCACAATGGAGAAAAGTTGATTTTACAACCATTTGATGGATTTCAAAATCCAACATAACTCCTATTCCTAACAACACTCATATTGATGAATATCTTGCAACTGGCACAAAAGTTTTATCATAATTGATTCCTTCAACTTGGGAGTATTTTTTCGCCACTAATTGCACTTTGTAGCAATCAATCTCACCATTTGTATTCCATTCCAGTTTGAAAACCCATTTATAACCAATAACCCTTTTTCCTTCAAGTAATTTCACAAGCTACCATGTTTTATTCTACAACAATGAATTGCATTATGTCTTTTTCTTTTCCCCACTACATTTTTTCTTTTTTTGGAGGGCTTCTATTAGGGTTCCAAGTTCATAAAAAATGGTGGCAACAAAAGCATAATGTTTGAACTTTATGGGTGCACCTTTTAATTGAGCTCACCTCTTCACAACTTGTTCATCTGCTAGTATGTTTGCAAACTCACTTGGAATAACTCCATTAGGTAGTTGGTATGTTGGTTCCAATAGGAAGCATGTTTACTTCCTATGACTTGATTCTTCAATTCCCACTTCATCGTCATTTTCCAACTAAATGTTTATAAACTCCTTTTTGATTTTTGGTCTTCCTATAATTTAATTTTTATTGAAGAATCTTTTGTCATAACTTCATTAAATACCAAATCTTGATTGATAATCAATTTCCTTGTAGATTCCTCTATGAATTTATAAGCCTTAGAATCCATCCAACAAAAACACATTTAATGTTGTTAAGTTCTAGTTTGGTTATTGAGCCATCAAGCTTTTGCACGTATGTTGTACACCCAAACACTTTTAAATGACTCACAAAAAGCCTTTTTTACCCCATGCATGTTTAGGTGTCATTCCAATCACAACCTTGTGACAATTTCTAACCTTGAGTTAAACCTATTATATTCATAGGTTTTACCCAAATTTTTGGACTCAAACCATTATGTTGCAACATGTTGCAAGCCACTTACACGATTTTTTGATTTACTAGTTTCATAATTCCATTTTGTTCATGAAGGGCTATAAGCATATAGACTTTTGATATTGGATCCCATGACCTTTCAAAAATATTTCAAGCTCCTTGGAAGAAAACTCTCCACCATTGTCATTCTTAAGGATTTTTAGCTCTTCCCAATTTGGGTTTCAACAAACATTTTGAATTCCAAAAACTTGGAAAAACATTCTCCCTTTCCTTTTAAGAAATAACAATTTTTTTCCCTAAAATAGTCATCAATGAAGGTCAAGAAGTACCATACTCCTCCAAGAAAAATGATTTTTGTTGGACCCCAAACATTCAAGTGAACTAATCCAATCTAGCTTCTATGCATGATCTTCCTTCTGTAGGAAATGGTTCCCTATGTTACTTCTTGAGCACAGGACCTTTGCAAAATTCCAATTTTATGGAAAATCCATCTATTGGTCTTTGTTTTACTAGTGACTTCAAATTGTCAACACCAAGATGGCCCAACAATTGATGCCATAAGTTTACATCATATACAACTTGCACTTGCAACTACATGCACTAGCTCTATTGCACTTGTAGCAACATGTGTTGGCTTTGTTGCACTTGCAAAATGTGCACTCACACCATTGCATTCGCACACTCTATTGCATGATATGTAATGCACTATAATTCATAAAGCTGATTTTTTCAAATCCCATGCACAACCACATATTTTTGACTATTTTTTAATTGACACACATCATTGTCAAACTCAACACTATACCCTTGAAATGTTGTTTTACTCACAAAAAATAGTTTTGTTTTAAAACTAGGAATGTACATGACATCATTACACGTGGTGAAAATTATGTTAGTTCTCACTATTAGTTCATTTTGATTTTCCCTTTCCAATGCCCTCTAGTGTTGAGTTATATCCCTTTTTTTTTTTACACAAGTAATAGCCATTCAAATTCAAAAAACTAGTCTCTTCTATGACATAGGTGCATGGAGGCACCAAATTTGACATACCAAGTTTCATCACCAAATACTAACAAGTTGTAATAACTATTTTTTTTACTTGGATGGTCAATAACATTGTTTCCATGCTCATTTTTCTATGCATTATCAACTTTCTTGATTTTTTTGTCTTTTTTTCTTTTTGAACATTATTTTGCCCAATGACCTTTCTTTTTGCAATATTTACAAATATTTTGAAATTTGTCTCTCACATTCTTTTTGAAGCTTTTACATTTTTTATTCTTATAAACTAAAGTTATGTCACCTTTATTGGAATCATCACCTCTCTCCCTCCTCGTGAGTTCTTTGTTAAATAATTTCATGGTAACAACTTCCTAGGTTAGTTTGGTAAACTCATAGAACTCTAATGATGTGACAAATAGGTGGTAATGATTAAGCAGACTCATGCAAAGCACCATCACCTTCACCTAAGGTGGCATTATAGCTCCAATGGCATCAAACTCTTCTACCATTGCACTCAACTTGTTGACATGTTCTGCCAGATAGTAAACTCTCTCTAAACTAATATCCTTGGGACCGGCCGGAAGATATTAGTTTATGGAGGATATTAATTTACACAAATTATATGGGGGGTAACAAAAATCATTCCGGAACCTGCTAGAGCAGCATGAAAGGTCATGGAGGTTAGTAGAAGGTCATGGATCATTGGGGAAGGTAACGGAACCTTGTGGAGCTTGGTGGAGGATCAAAGAAGCACGTAGAAGATCATATGACATGAGTGGTAGAAATCTTGG
>Ga0116231_10003618_pt1 | contig 31978 bp, 20 predicted proteins | sample S1TSphgellanicum_2_FD_89695 | JGI IMG/M metagenome (GOLD analysis project Ga0116231, IMG submission 89695) | Host-associated microbial communities from peat moss isolated from Minnesota, USA - S1T2_Fd - Sphagnum magellanicum MG | ecosystem: Host-associated > Plants > Peat moss > Unclassified... | reverse complement strand
GCTCCAAAGTCCCGGGAGTCCCATTTGGTGCGATTTCGGGACTCCCACTCGGGAGTCCCGGGAGAAAAAAGCCATTTGGATGTAGGCTCCGTGGCCAGCCACAAAATATATTATGAGGTGGAAGGTGGTGGCTTCCCCTAAGTCCAGGCCGTGGTGAGTCTTGTGTGTTTGTGTTGCCCGTGGCTCGTCCTAGCACCAAGGGTGTTCCAACTATGCATTATGGGTTGTGTGCAGGCCCGGGTGAATGAGTGAAACTTGTCAACTTTTCCTAGTCCCATCCCAGAGCTCTAACACGCCCCTCTACCCCTCAAAGTGTTGTGAGTTACGAAGCGTGCTCCAACTCCTCCCTCTTCTGCTGTTTTTTACTTGGGCTCACATTTGAGTCCTTTAAGGAGTTGGGAGTGCGTCACTCATAATATTAACCTCATAGTGTGCATGAACCAGTTCTAGTTTTTTAGATATGTTGTACACATCTAGTAAAATGTACGAATCTCCAAATTTTGTAAAAACTTGTTGTAAAACCTACGCATGGAGTGATGGAGTACCTTCCAACAAACGAAGATACTAATGGGCAGCTTCTAGGTTGTGATGCTCTGAGTATCCTCTTTTAAGCTTGAGAAGCCTTTTGTAGAGCATCTTGAGGGTTTCATCCTTCTACCAAGAGAAGGTGGCGAACTATAAAATTCTTTTAAAACTCTTAACCGAAAATTTCGGTTCAAGAACTCGAAAGAATTCCCCCATTGGATCAGCAAAAGCTAATGCATTGATGGTGGGAGGAATGTTTGCTATAACAACAATGAGTTGTTGATGAGAAAAGTTTACTAAAGTAGGTACTTGATCTGGATTATTGGGCATAATCCCATGATGTGCAATGGTAGTTTGTAGTGCAACTTGAGAGGCGGTGGCGATGGCTGTGGCATAAGCTAGATTGGGGATTTGGGTGATGCCCAAAATCATCAGAGAATGTTGCTTGTAAACATCCAATGCTTCATAATGCACATAATGGGCCATTTGTTTGAATGCGAGCGCTTCAATGTAATTAGCGTCATACTTAAGCTCCAATTCACAAATCATAGTTGAGAAAGTTACCTTGAACCTTTTTAAAGAAATGGTATTTGGCCTTTTGCTAAACTTCTCAATTCTCCCAAAGGAACTAATGACCTCCATGGTGTATATGGGTGTAGAAGTAACGACTTGTAGTGGAATATATGGTGATGGTGTGAAAGTTAGTGCGACAACATGCGTACCCCACTGATTAACCCCTTTAAATGGACTCTGATGTATAGTTGATATAATGTAACTTGAACCTGAATTTCTAGTAGGAGTTGTACTGGATGGTACCATTGTGAAGATTGCAAGTTCAAAGAAATCAGCTCAAATGATTGTGTGTTACTTCGTAGTTGATACCTTGGCTTTAATTGAGTGGTAGTGTTCTCATCATTTGAGGGCATGCTGTTGTCCCATGCCCCAAAATTTTGTAGCAATATAGAGCACTAGCTACAAAGTTCTAACACAACCATGCAATTAAATGCAACCGTAATGAAAATTGAAATGTGAAATGTTTAAAAAAACATACCCTAAACAACTTTCAGTTTTTGTAATCACAAGTGCTAAATGACAAAGTAGAAGAAGAAATAATTGTATATTTATGTGTTAATAAGATTATGTAAGTGTATGTATTAATACGAAAATAATGTAAATATATGTATTAATACTAAATATGTAGATGTATGTATTAATACGAGATGTCAATGGACGGACGGGTGTCGACGAAGGTCGAAGGTCATGGTGCTATAGAGCACCCGTTAGCCCTATAACAATGGTGGACAGCAATGCGATGTTGAAGGCCACGACATTGCAGAACACTTGTGAGTTTCGCAATGATGGCAGACGGTGACACAACGTCGAAGGCCACAGCGTTGTAGAAGCAAATTTTTTTTTTCTCACTTGCTTGGTGTCTCTTCGATATTCACCTTCACTCCTCTTTTGTTGTTCGTGCGCGATCCTTTTGTTCTCGACTTGTAAAACACTTTGCATTCTTTGCTTTGTCTTCGTACACACTTCTTTCTTTCTCTCTTTCTCAAGAAAATATGCTTGTTGTTCGTAAACAGTGGATGTCAGAGCTTGGTCTATCAGCACTTGGTAATTTTGATCCAATTCAAAGAAACTAGTGGGAATAGCTTAGTGATGTTGGTTCTATTTCTGAAAGAAGGAAAAGTGCTGCTACAACTGCCAAAGCCAATTTTATTTTTTTAATAGTAGAAATCTCTCGCGACATCTTGTATCCTACACTTGTTACCACCAAAAATTGGTCTTCCTTACAAAAACACAGTAGAGAGAAAGAAAAAAATAGAAGACAGGCAGAAGGGAGAATCTGAAAGGGAGATTTTGAACTTTTTGTAACACTAATGGCGGCAGTGAGAGTGATCGTGGTGAGTGTGGCACATTTGCCGCACGGTTACACCATACCAATGACAAGGGGAATTGTCACAACCCTACCTTGGGAGAGTGTGAGGATGAAACTCACATTCCCAAAGTTGGGACTTGGGAGTCCTCTAGGACTCTAGAAACTTCAAAACTTGATTGCATGGGTCAAAACACCTTGCATTGGGGTGTTTTTTATATTATTGGAAAGCTATTAAAGTGTAGATGTTGAAAATGACCTCGCATGGGCCATTTGGACATATATAACACAAGTTATGGCAAAAAAAAGGGTCGGGAGTCAAATTGCCAATTTGACTCCCGACCATTAAAAGTTGGGAATCGACCCGACCTTAGTGCGTGCAGGTGGAGTGCAACACACTGTTGGAAAGCTCTCAAAGAGAGCTACAAGTTTGCTTCAGACCTCATCCTAATCGGAGGTTTAAGTAAAAAGTTATGATCTCGCAAAATCTCGGGAGTCCAAACCGGGACAGTTTCGGGACTCCTCCTTGGGAGTCCCAAGACAAAAAACCATTCGGATGTGGGTGTCGCATAAAGGCACAGAGTATACTATATGAAGGAAGGTGGTGGCTTCCCCCGAGTTTGGGCTGTGATGAGTCATGTGAGTCCAAAGTCGCCCGTGGTTTGTCCTAGCACCAAAGGTGCTCGAGAAAGTGATCTAACCAACTTATTGGTTGGTTTTGGTGCAGGTTCGAGTAAGTGAATAGCTTGTCACTCTTCCTAGTCTCATCCTGGAGCTTCAGCACGCCCCTCTACCCTTTTTAGTGTTGAAAGCTAAGAGCATGCCCCGAGTCCCTCACAATTTCGCAACTTGAGTAACTTAACCCCAACTTGGGACTAACTAGGGACTTGGGAGCATGTCAGGAATGTTGTTATCGAAGTAGGGAACACCACTACACATGGTTGCTTCAAGTTTGTTAAAGCTACGTTGGTCCTCCTCGGCAACATGTTTGCATAGTAGCAGAAGATAGTAGCAGGTGCAAGGCAGAAAATTCAACAATGGTGGCTACATTCACAATTGCTAGGCTCGTAGAACAGTGGAATTTGTTCTTTGTTGTATACAAATCTTGAGAGGAAGTACCAGTTTTCTCTTCAGAAGTGGTGGCCTCATACATTGAGACACAACAACTGAAACTCAAAGTCAAGAAAAATTTGTTGCTTTCAACATTAAGCAATAAAAAATAGTTTTTTTAGAATTAAACTGCAAAGAAGGAAATAAAACGTAATATATGTCAATGGTGGTCATGTAATAGCCGTCGTGAACATCTAGAAATCTAGTCTGATTATGGAGGAAACTTTCCCGGACAAAGGAATTCTAGAAAAACTAATAAGAAAAGGGGAGAACTTGGCTTTCTATAGAGCTGCCAACAAGTTGAAACCTTAAACAAGCCATAACCCTAAAACACCTAATAGCGTACAGTAACCTAAGAATGTACATTAACCCTAAAAGGCATGATTGACATGCCCATAACTGGCCATCATGTATGAGGCCATGCATACGGGCATGACATATATCCAATAACAAGTTTACCATGACAGACCTCACTTTGTTTGTTTTTATGTTCTGGATTGAGGTATATCAATTGACATAGGCTTGGGTCTTGGTATGGTTATAAGTTTATTAGGAAAGACCTTTGACAATTGTATTTGATTGACATACTAGCCAATGTCTTGGAGATTCTAGTGCTCATTTTTGCACCTTGGTTGGATTTTGGGAACCCCAACAAAACTTTTTTCCCTTTTTTCCTTTTCAATGTATCCTTTTGCTCGTGGTGTTTCCACATCTATTGTGTGGGCAACAACAATTATTGCATATCATGTGGAATCACTTTTTTTCTATCTTTTAATCAAAAGTTACAATTGAACCTGAAGACCATGGACATTAGATGTGAAGTTAAAACCTAGAGATTAACATTAATTTGCTAGAATTATGGTCAAGAATGGGTGGGGTATGCATGTCATTTGTTAACTTGTACACAAGTGAAGCATTATTTGTTCAAGGTGTGTAAAAGTGTTCAGGGTGGAGGATTGAACATGGTCTTTTGTTCTGTTGAACTTGCATGGGAAATTCTCATTGTCTTGTTCACCATCCACAAAAATCTTGTAAGTGGTCCCACATAATCATTGTGATTTGATTATGGGTGTACAAGCCTCTTCCATGTGTTACATGAAGCACCCACTGTATGTCAAACTTCTGAAATGGCCAAAGAAGAGTTTGCTACATAATTGTTTTCAATGCCTCAAGCAAAGTCTCTTTTTTGACTAGCAACATAAGTTTATTGCCCCATGTCTTTGACTCCTAAACAAGTCAACATAATTGTAAAATCATGGCTTGGGAAATGAAAAATCATTCCTAGCAAAACAAGGGGTGAAGGTGGTGGTATGCAAGGTGGGCCTAAAAGACTTTGACCATCACTAGATTACATATAAACATCAAAATACAAGTAACCAAAAGCTTACATATATGTTCATAGGTTGAAAGTCCAAGGTTGGTAATTGTGTTTTGTACATCATCCACAAGAGATTTGTCTTCTTGGCTTGCCATAGCCACAATTATCGAATTTAAAGCAACTGAGAATTTGTAATGTTATTTGCTAAAATTGGAGAAGACAACCTTGGCTAAACACACATTTCATACCAATAACACCTTTGCACGTTAAATCAAATGCAACTAACAAAGATACATGGGGTGAATGGCAAGGTTTGGGCAAATTGACCCACAAAACATAAACTTCTCTAAATCTGCTATACATCTTAGGTAATGGAAAAATAATAGTAGAGCGCCCTAAATGAAATGAATGTAGGGAAGAAGCCATCTTCTCATATTTCAAAAATACCTTGTTAGAATTGAAAACAACAAAACAATGTAGTCTTATCTACACTTGTTGCTTGAAGAAGGAAACATGTGAATCTTGAAGTTGATGTCTACACTGAATGCAAGGCTCCAACATGGAGCTAAAATGGCTGGTTATGGTCGTTTCACAAACCTCATCTAGAAATTAGTTATTTTTAGCCAATTTTCAAATTTGCTCCTGCAGAGAACAATCATTTTTCTCAAGAGTGCAGAAACCTATAGAGACGCAGTTGACGATGCAATGGCAGAATTTCAAAGAGATGCAATCAACAATGCCCAATTTAGATGTTTTGTCAATGATGATAGGAAGTGGGCCTGGATGTGCCATGTGGCAACTCCGATGGTGGGGTTTGCACATTGAAAGGGCATTGGATAAAGCTTGTTAAGGGTTGTTTAGCACCCGGCTTTTAGGCAAGTGCAACTCTCAGGAAGATCCTAAGTACCCTCCATTGAGCACTATCCAACGCCTTTTTTAAGCCTGATAGTGCAACCCCGCTGATAACCATGTGGTTCTACCACATTGTTTAACTTTTTGACTGTAGGTATTATTTAAATAGAAAAGAAATTGAACTTCCACAGTGCCTAAATCTATGCCAATGTTTGGTACCACGTTCTATGCTTGGGAGGTTCAAATTTCAAATGCTAAACCACAATAATTCACTCAAAAAAATAAAATGAAAAAACATTGACAATTTCTTTTGCTGAATAAAAGAACATGTAGAACCATGCTATAAGGTTTTATGGAAAACCATGTAAAGCCGAAAAACATGTGCAAGAAGACAAGAAAAACATGCCCGGACAAAGCTTGAGGGGGGGTATTTATTGTCTCACCAGTTCTCATGTTCATGTCAAATAACTTTTTGCTATACATGTTTTGCTATCCAAAACCAAATTTCAAAACCAGCACCTTTCCACCATTGAGAGGATACCAACCATCAGCATGATGAAACCCTGCCAATCATAAATAAACCAAAGCACCCAAAAAAACGGGGATTTCAAAGAATAAAATGGACGGACCCACGTCCAAGAAGACAAAAGAACCACCTAAGAGGTGGAACCACAAGAGGGAACATCAAAACAATGTATGATAATATCAACACTGATAAAAAACAATGTTGTTTCATAGCCTATAAATAAGGTCCAACCAATCAAACCTTACATTAAAACAATGTGACTTTACACAATTTGCTGCGTTCCCATCCATACAAAGCTCATTGGGTGGGTATTAGTGTCTTTGGTTGTTTGGTAGATTATGGACCAATGTTGGTCAGTTAATGAATCCACATATGACGAGAGCATATAATGTCGTCACACATGGACCAATCATTGTGGTTGATCAACTTGAAACAATCTTTTCCTTTTTCAAAATCTTTTTACACCCACAATATCTTACATGTCCTTACAAGAGTTGAAATCATTTTCACACCCGTGTGGTATAAGTGTGAAAATGCTAAAAACAGCCTTGAAATAAGTCAGTATTATTGGACGAGGTCCAGCAATTTCAGTACGTGCTACTATGGACCCTGTAGTTAAAGTGTGACTTTGTGTGTACATTAGTTTCTGCTGGCAATGTTCTTCTGTTCCTAAAGGTCAGAGAGTGTGGAAATCACCCACTTGTACAAAATGTTGGGAAAGTTCACCTCATAGCAAGCTCGGGGCAAACAGTAACACTTTATAAACATGTTCATGACCTTGGGCCCCGGGAAGGTACAGTAATTTTTCTAAGAGATAAACATGGAGCAACAAATAAAACTGGTCCCACCTTTCAACCCTTTTTCCTCTCTGTCAAGGAATTGAAAACATTGGGCCACATGATTTGGGCTTCTGGCATCGAATGTTGATGGTTGGTTCTAGTGACTTACTTTGACAGAACTGGCATAGAATTGGCTCCCTGGATCTGGGGGAAAAAAAAAACAGAAAAAGGCAAAAGCAAGCAAACTCCCTTTTAACTCTCTCCAGGGTTTTTTTTTCATATTTGTGATCTAGTAGAACTAGCAATAATCCATAATACAGTTTAGCCAAATTTCACTACAAATAGGATATGAAAATAAAAGAAGTTCAAGATTCCTTCATAAATTTGGATACAGGCTAGAACCTGGTAGAGAAATCTTGAAATACTTCAGAAAATACTGTTAAATGTGTGACTAGAAAACCAAAAAAATGCATATTTTGAGACATTTGGAAATTTCTCTTAGCCAAATCACTAAATTTTAGCCAGGAAAAAAAAAGGTTGACTCTCTGTGTGTAGTGTAGGGTTACATCATAAAAAGATCCCTGTCCTTTCACATTTGGTCATCTTGGCCACTGTCTATTTGTGGTCCTACACAACATAAAGGAATGTTGGTGGGGCTAAAAACGATACCCAACTTTAACTTTGTGAGCTAAGATTACCTCAAATCAATTCTTGTGCCTTGTGACACAGAGAAATTCCATAAGAGATTTTACCTCATAAGAAGGGATTCACCCCAAAAAGGATGGGACTTTTACTTTGTATTGGTGGTAACTTTGTGTCCAACAGCCATGGCCCATGATCACCTCATTTCAAAGCTTGTAAGTACCTTGTGATAGCCAAGAATTTTGGAAAGAGCTTTTGAGTGTTAAAATGGTGTCCCAACACCAGCCCAAAAGGAATGGCACATCTGTTTTTATTGGTGACATTGCCTCCAAGAGCCAACCCACTCAAGAGACCAAAAACTAAACTAGTGCAATGACTTAAATGTAACTTGGTCTCCAATGTTTGGGAATGCATGTTACTATTGATAATCAGTGTTCTTTTGGTATTCAGTATTTTATATACCAGTCTGGTCCTGATATATGGGTCTTGCAAAAGAGAAATATCAGTCCGATTTTGGTACTACAGAATTTTCAAAAAGTAAGTCACAATCTGGTATACCTAATGCTTACACTAGGAGTTGGTGATGCAATGGTATCAATAATCATATATTTATAATTGTGCCAGCTGGCATATGCAATGACCCATGGTATCAATATTGAATTTCCTTCAACTCAGTTTCAACAATAGTTCAAGAATTCAAAGGATGTTGAATCCTCACACATTGTTCCTCTACTTTTCAAGTTCAAAGAACATTCGTAGCTCTTCACCTAGAGCTTCCAACACCACAAAAATTCCTTAATTCAGTAAAAGGAACAAGGAAGATATGGGGAGTTTGGTGTAATGGGGTTTAGTGTTTGGTTATGGGTCAACTAAAATAAATTTGACCTAAGATTTCGAGCTTAAAATCTTTGATAATTGCATCTTTGTCTTTAGAATACAAAGAAGTTTTGTAAAGCCATAGTTGGTGCACCCATTAAGCTTTAAATCACTCAAAATAGACTAAAAATGAGGAAGATCGAAGATTAGAACTTAAGAGGGGTCTAAAGTTATTTTTTCAAAAGATTTGAAGTGAATTATCATCCATCCTTTTCTTGTGTTTTTTATGTTGTTCTTTTATTTCGGACATTCAAAAAGAAATTGTAATTCTCCAATTTTCAAGTCCAATGACACAAAAATTGCTCAATTTGGTGAAGGAATGAGGAAAATATTGAAAAATGTTTAGTGATAGGTACGCGTTTGGTGATAAATACTATGTGTTTAGTGATGGGTAGTTTTATCCTAGCTTTATGACAAAGTGATAATTCAAAGACAATATGAAATCAAAGATAAAGCTTTATTTTTAAAATCATAGATTCAACCAAAAAATGTGTGCAAAAACTTCTTTCATTATGATTTTGTGAAATACCATTGTTGTTCCCCCTTGCTTAAATGTTGTTTGCAAAATTAATGGTGTTGAATTGTCATCTTACAACTCTTTGTGTTGTTGAAAGCTCCAATTACTTTCATTTGATTGATTCATTTTTGTTTTAGTATAAGGTTTAGGGTTTAGTAGTCATGGCAATTTGACATTGCCAATCATGATGAAAATGGTGGTTTGACATTTTATGATTAACTCTAAAAAGGTTAAAATTGCATTCATTACCATGTAACCTTTTGGGTTGTTGGAGATGTTTTTGTGATTTCATGGATCTATAACTAGTCATGCTCAATCCACCCAAGCTTGAACATGTTGTAGTATTGTGGCAGCATAAATGTGTTTGTTGAGAACATAGTATTGAACTTTGCCCTAAATGTACAAATTTTTAGTGTGATTTTAAATCAAGTCATGTTTAATTTGTTGTTTTTTTGTAATTGTAGGCATGGATTTGAGAAATGGGATCACTGTGAAAACTGCTATTGATGAACTTGAATTGGTTAAATAATAATGAAATAAGATTTTATTTTTCTTTGAATGTTTTGCTAAGACCAAAATGTGCATCATTGATGCTTACAACCTATTATGCTAAGATTTATGTCTATATGGTCCTAAATGTGAACAAGTACCCTAATTAATCACAAAGCCAAATTCATGTTTTTCTTGGATGATGTAGAAAAATGAAGAGGTTAGTTTATAACTACATTTATGAGCATTTTGTTGAGGTTAGATTCTTATGTGAAAACTAGGAAAGCCATGAAAAACACAAAAACAAGGAAAGCCATCAGTTATGTGACGAGCATTAAGGCCATGAAGCACATTGGGAAGAAAACAACTATATTAAAGGGGTAGGATGAATATGTGATTATGGATGAACAAGGCAATTAGGATAGGGATTAATTAGGGAACTTTGTTAGTTTGAATTTTGAATTCTTGTTGCTTGGATCATGATGATATGACTTGGGATGACTCAAAAGGGGAAAGTTTTGGAGAATAAGAAAAAGGAGAGGTGAAGATGAAACACAAAGTTTTAGAGAAGAGTAAAAGGAGCTGGAGGTACTTACAATAGAAAACCATAGACTTTTTTTTGATATATCACATATTAAATGTTGTTTTGGATTTTTTTCAACAAAACATGGGATCACGTCGTAATTTGGATTCATGTTTTTAGTAATACAAAGAAGTACAAACTTTTACAATGAATTCTATGTTTATCTTTTGTGTGAATTTTTTGTAGTGTTAGATTATGATGAAATGAATTGTAATGTTGTTTTTGGAGTTTTTTACAATGCATTTTGAAATGTAAATTCTAATTATATGCAATAACCATGAATTTGATGTTGGAATGAATTGTAGTGTTAAGTTTGTTGAAACTTAAAATAGAAATAATGAACATATGCATGTGAAATGCAAATTTGTTATTATTGTAGTGTGAAATATTCTGCAAGAATTTAAATTTCACTTCTACCAAATTCACTATAAGAACATCATCAAATGCATTCCACCACTGTTGTTGCCATGATGTCACCAATCACGATCGCCATTGCCACCATCATCATCATCCACTGTGCACAAGCACAAACCACAAACCATATCCACAAAAAGAAAACAAAAAAAAAGAGCTTAAAAGCAATGTGAAAACCCAGAAAGCCATGAGCTTAAAGAAGATGATGGCTAAATATACAACTTACCTTGTATGTTTTTGTTTGTTGAAGTTGAGCCAAGGCATCTGAAAACCACAATTTAACTTGAACTCCAATGAAAACCACATAAAAATGAGTAGTGAACAATAGAACTTGAGCTCAATGAGAGCTTGAAACCTTTTTTCAAAACTCCAAACTCTTACAAACTCCCTAAACCCTAAAAATCAACAAATGTTTTCCACTTTTTTCACAAAAACAATAAACACTAAAATTGGAACCATAACTGGAACCGGATTATTAAAAAAAAAAAGTTTGATTCCGGCTCTCAACCAATCTTAGAACCGGATTTCGGATCTGGTTCAATTACTCAAATGTGAAGAACTGCAAGGCGATTCCCCGCTGATTCTAAGAACCGACCCCTCTGTGACCGGTTTTGTGTCCACCTGGTTCCAGAACCAAGACTTGGTTCTGGTTAGATTCTTTGGAACTGGAACTGACAGTTCTTAACCGGCTATCTGGGTACCCGGCCAACACTGGGAAAAACTCAGTTTACCACCAAAATTGCTGGAAAAACTAGTCTGGGTCCCAGTTATTTCGTTTTGTAAAATTTTCATTCCCACTTAGGCGTTTGATGCCCTATTATGCCAAAACCGATCTTTCTTGCCCCCTAATGGCAGGACTTTAGGAATAACACTAATACCCTCCAAAAAAACAGTATAACTTGTCTTGCCACAATTTTCCAAAAAATGAGAATTTTTCTAGTGTATGGGGAGAGCTCCTGGCCTTCAATAAGTTTTTTGCCTCAACAAAAAGGATGGCACCTTCCCTGTAAGGTGCCACCCTCTCCTCTCAAATGAATCAAGGCCACCCATTTATTGAAGCAAAATTCTAGGGCTTTGCATGGGTCCCTCATTCTTAGAACACCCCCACTCTTGGTCCTTACCCTACACAAAATAGGAGACCTAACTAACTCGTTTGTTTGTTTAGCTATTTATACTCACTTCTCCTTTCCTCGAGCCATGAGTTTCAAACCTGGGATCCTGGGTTTGACAATCTCTTACCACCTTAGTTGAACTCTTATCACTAGGAGACCAGGGTGGTACTAAATAGTAATAATATAAGGCTCTTGAACAAACGCTACACTTCTTCTTGTCTCCTTCACATTGTGAAAAGGGTAAAGTATGAAAACCACGTAGCCAAAACCAATGTGGAGTCTGAGCTTAGATTGATTTATAATTAGAATAATTCAAATGTGCAAACAATCGGATGCTGTCCATTTGTTTCCAAAAAAACTTGAAACAAACAAATGTGTCCCATTATAGTACTCAAGTGTGCATCTTGGCTAAATCCCCATGTAAAGCATGTGCTTCATATTGACTCATACCATGTTCAGATTCAGATGTGTGTTCTGTGGTTCTTCCTTTTCAAGAGAAACTCTGGTCATGGTTTTGACATTTAAAATGTTTTTGGAGGTTTGCTGGGTTCCAGGTGGAGTCCAGTCTTTCCAATTTTAGACCCTTCAGTTTGATTTTGGCACATTTTTCCTAATTCAAGAACTTCCAGGTCAAGTTCAAAAACTAAGTCTAGTTCTATGTACATATTACACAATCCCCAATGCTAGAGATTATATATGTACAAAAGTTTTCCAACAAATTAGAACAAGGACCAATATAAGTATGAAGTTCAAGAACTAATCAAAATTGATATTTGACAATAAACTTCAGCCTAATTGGTAGCTTTTCAAAAAAAAATCAACTTTCCTACCTAAAGAATCTATTTAAAATCGTATTTTCATAATTTTGATTACAATTTAAGATGTAGTTCCGTAATTCAATTTTTGTGTCAATTCTGACAAAAGGATATGAGCTTGAGTTTGACTCACAAGAACTTAAGCTGAACCCCCCCCAAACTTAACATTTCAAACCAAATACCTTTGCAATATTGGTTCAAATGGCCATTGATAACACGGCCTCCTTTTCCTTCATGCTCATCCAATATGCAATAATGTTGCAATTGGAGAATGAAAATTCAAGAACTGGGGGGGCAACAATGGTCATCAAGGTGGAACCATGATAGGTTACCAAGGTGAAATGTTATGCATAACTTAGTCATAATACGTTTTGATGGGTGGTGGGTGCTGGATCACGTAGTGAATCCTAGGGAGAGTTCACTTATGTGGCACACACCATATGATATTAGCTTACTAGTTATATCACCTATTCTGCTGCACTATGACATTTGCATTCCTCCCTGACACCATTTTGCCGGTTCCTGCTCGTTCGTTGGGTGAACCTCATAACTTACCCTCTGGTATGTCCCATAACCAGTATGCTGAGCTCCCAGACAATTGACTATGTCTGGCAAGCAGCATCCTCTTGATGGTTATCTTGTCCATAGTTCCAACTTCCTATTCTGCTGGCTGGCTCCTCTTTGCCAACATGAAGATGTGTTCAATTGCCTTCCATTTTAGTTGGCCTCTCCATTTTGTGGTTGATCCATGTTTTTGTTTGTCTGATCATAACAGTGTTCAAAAACACTTCCCTGATTACCCCTTATAATAATTTAGTTTTTGAAAACTAATGAAAGGTAGTATCTACTGGTTTCTAGCAATGTCAAAATTTAAGTTTTAAAATTGGTCTTTTAATGTGGAAGACAGTAATTTTTCTAAGATGTGGTACTTCTACTACCTATTTGTGATTTCTATAACTCAAATGACTTTGACAATGCTATACGAACAGAGCACATTCTTTGTATGCTTGGGAATTCACTTCCCCTTGTAACACAATTTTAAAGTCAATTTATCTAAACCAAAAAAAATGCTTAACATGCTTGGGATCCACTCTCCCTTGTAACACAAATTTCAAAGTCAATTTGTTGACACAAACATTTTGCTTAAAAGCACAACTTTCTCATCAATTCAAAAGATTATGCAAGTATTATAGCATTATATCATATGCTGACTATGGCCTTTGAAGTTAATTTCATTAATGTGCTAACATGATGTGGATAGCCAAGGACACCAAAGGCCCTCCTTTATTGGTGTTGCATTCCTTTTATAAAGAGAGATTGTCAGTGGCATTATAGAGAGTGCAGGCCGATTCTATCTCGAGATTGGCTGTTACTGCAAGGGAGGGTTCTTCTAGGCTTGGAGTTTACCTTCCCTTTCTTTAATTGATATGCTTCATGCCACTGGTGGAGGCTTCAGTTCTTAATGGTTCCCTTTCCTCTGGGTGGCCAGCCTATTTTGGGCTGTTAGCTTGCATGGACTTTGGTCTTGCCCCTTGTTTCTTTTTCTCTCCCTTTCTTGGGTGCTTTCTTTTTTATAAACTTTGGAAGGGTTTCATCACTTAGTCGCATTATTTTACATAGTCAAACTTTGCTATCATGTTCAAGTTCAATAGGACTTTTTCACATTCTTTCTCCACATGGGTTTTAAAGGGTTGAAAATCCTGTCAAACCTCTACAGTAGTTGGTTCTGCATGTCCACCCACATCTGCATCTGGGCCTCTCTACTAGTATGGGTCACATACAACATGGAGCGTAAAGTATTTCCCCAGCCCCACCTATAAACATGAAAAATTGAACAATAAGAGGTCAGAGATTATTCAAATGCCATCACCTGGGCCAATTCATTTTTCCTAGCCAATCAGAAGCATGAAAACAATGTAAAGTGAGAGACTAATTAAATGTCAAAACTTGTGCAAATCTTTATGCTCAACCAATTGGTGCTACAGGAAAGTGCAACAATATAAAGTGAGAGGCAATTTAAACCGACTAACCGCTGTTTTCCTCCCCTCTCCTTTTTCAACATGCTTCTAGCAACTGGAGGGGGGTTGAATACTTGACTTTTTTCCACTCCTCTTTCTTGGTTGTGTGTTTCTGTTTATGGCCTGGTCGTGAGTCCTTTCCTTTTCTTCCGTGTTCTCCCCCTCCATTGGGTGCGTTGGCTTTATAAAGTTTGGCAGGGTTTCACGCTTTGAAGAAGAGATGAAAGTCACATCAGTTGTCTAATGACTTGAAAAGCTAGAGTATATTTAACTTCAATTGGTGGCATAACTCTTGCAAAAAACAGGAAAGAAATCTATTCCAAAATGCAAATAGAAGCAATTTATTTTCTAAAGAATTTTTAGACTCGTACAAAATCGCATTGCAACAATGATAGTGTATTCATTTTCATGTTTATACAATTTCTAATATATGTGGCTTGGTTGAATCACTAACATTGCATTTTATCCTTTGAAGATTCAACTTTTTTTGTATTGTTTGGGACATGAGCCAAGGTAACACAACAAAAAAGGATGTAAGGTTTAATATTTTACCAACCTCATAGATTTGTTCCTTACTAGATGTTTGTAATCTGATTTCGAACATACACTACATTTGTCACTACTTTCACCTAGAAATTGTGGTCTACTTCATAAAATATCACACCAGAAGTGTTGCTAAGTTCCTTGGTTTACAAGGTTAAATGCACAGGTCTCCATTTGTATACAATCCCAAGTTTTAATTTGTTGTAAAATTTGAACTATATTATCTTTAGCCTTAATATGTACACGAAATTGGACTCAGTTTTTGAATTAGGCCCAAAAGTTTTTTAATGTGAAAAAATGTTCCAAAATTAGGACATCAAGGTTTAGAGATTTGAAGAATCAAGTTCAAAACATACATATGAAATTCTTCAAAAAACTAAAAATGTAAAATTCAAGACTAGTAAAGGTTATTTAAAAAGGAAGAATTGGCTAACATTGGTCACAATGCACATCACACATTTGTGGAGTTGTTATTTATTCATAGTGTCATTGTCCTTGGCAAATAAAATTGTAATCAATAATAAAGTTGTATGCACCATATCCACCATACCTTATTCTCCAAAATTACTTTCTAGTTTGATTTTCGCATATTAAAATTGTGCACGCATCAAACTTTTGACCCGATGCAAGCCTCCCTTGGCATCATAACTTACATGATTTATGTGATGTGACACACTTATTAGACAATCTGGATTGGGCAGTTAAATTTTTGTTGCCATCTTGATAGTTTAAATTATTTTATTTTATTTCATTTTGGTACTAAAATTTGATTTTCATAGCAATAGGAACTTCGTCCGCCCTATCTTGATTTTTTAAAAAAAATCTGAACCATCAACGTGGTGGCCAATATTTAGTCATCACATGTTGATTTTTAAAATTATTATTATTTATTTATATTTTTTGTGATTGAAGTTTTGGTCACCATATGTATCAAAATCAAGTCTGACCTTGATGACCTATTGAACACTTTATAAAAAAATTATCAAGATGATGATCAAAATTCATTTGCTAAATTTGGACATTCTAAATTGTTTTAGGACACCATAGGGGACCCCTTTTCCACCCAATTGCAACTAGAATTTTGTTATGATAAAATTTTGATCACTAATGAAATAACTAATGTTTTCAATGTTAAAACAAATCTTCTTTTATTTAGACACTAAACTAATGTGATACCAGATTGTGTCAGCATCAAAACCAACCTAACATAATTAAAATTGATAACATTAATGCAATTATTGTAACCTAAAAATAGTGTCATCTATTTTTGGATGAAGGCTACTTAAACTGTGGCTAGATTAATGGTAGCATAGTGTTTCAATGGCGCTAAAAAAATAAAATAAAATAAAATAATCTATTATGTTTTTGTGTTTTTGGTGACTTGGCAAATTATGATGAAGGAAATAGGTGAAATAGTTTCTTAAATGGAAGAAAATATGAGTAGCCCAATGAAAACTCTTCAAGAACTATGTGGATCATATTTCTATAATGTGATTGGCAAGGGGGATTTTGGGGAAGCAAGAAGATGAAATGATGAAGAAGATATTTGAGGCAAGTTGAAGAAGGAATTGGGGGATCATTTTGTGAAGGTTTTGGGGGGTGATGAAAGAGAAGTTAAGTTTTTAAACTTTTAAGGAGGATTAAAAAATGTGGTTTAATTTTGATTTTGGGGTGTTATAAATAGGTAGAAGCAGAATTTGATCAAGAGGATTGAATGAGAAGAATCCTGATGAGAAAACTTTCGTTGTGCTAAGAATGTCAATAAAAGGTCTAAAGTTGTTACACGTGTTTTTGTAAGGACTAACACAAGGGAGAAGATGAATGTGTCTAGGATTTTTGGAGTGGTTATGTCGTAGCTCATGCATTATGTTTCTGGAGATTTTGAACTGGGTATGGAATGTGTTTTGTTTTGAGAAGAATACCTATTGTTTTGTGGGAGCTCTGGAGGTTTTTGGGACTGAAGGAATGTTGGGAAGTAGTGATGTTTAGACTGGTTAACTTTGTCCTTGAATTTTTGTCCAATTTTTGAAACTGAACCATGTTGAAGTAGTAGAGTTAATATTCTATGGGGATTCTGTTGTTAAGTATGAGTGGCCAACCACATAAAACAACCTATTGACTCCAAGAGAAAAAATCAAAATGAGTGATTGATCCTTTGTGATCCATATAGTTAAAGCCATAGAACTTAAATGTCTATTAGAATTTTGATGAAGAAAAATATTTGAATAAGAATTGTCACACTTCAATAAAAGTTTTAGAATCATACTTTAGTCCATGAATGTCCAATAAGGGGGGTGTGCACACTGCAAAAAATATTCCCCTTGTTTTTTGGTGACACTACCTAAATACCAATCATAAATTACAAATTGGAACCAAAGGTTTCCTTTCAAAATCAAGAATTAACATTGGTATGAATCCCTTTTTTTCGTTTCTAGAATGTGCATACACTATGAATGGAAAGTCCAAAAGTTTTTGCCTCAATGCTCAACCTCTTTAATGGCTTTAAAAACGATGTAAACTTTGAAGGCAACAATGAACCAGCAGCCACCAGCACACCATGCATTAGATGTCCATTATTACTAAGTTGTGGATGAACCTCACTTGAGTTAATATTTGGTTTCATCTTGGTAACCACTTCTTTAGGAAATGGATTTCACATATAGACAGATAGGTAGGAAAATAGACAATTTCTAGGCAAGTTGATGGTTAATACATAGCTAAGGGCTGTTTTTATTACCTACTTACTTACCACCTGCTTGTGGGTTGTTAGTAGGTAGGTAGAAAAAAGGAAAACTGAGTTAAGCACCATGGTTAGCTAGGGAACTGGAACCCAACAGAAAACTGTTTCTTGATCACTTACCATTCATCCTTCATGGTGCATTGCTGGGTGCTGGTTCACTGTGGCCGGGTTGGAGTTGATATATCAATATAGCTAGTTGATGTTTTGATATTGAGAGACCCATGGGCCGTGACCACACACAACTGCTTAAGGTTAACAATGGACATGGCGATATCATTCTGAAAGGGTTATGGCACCCATCCCCATGACTCAAATGGCCAAAACTATACACCCTTTTTCACATATTCCTATGAAGTAATTCACTATGTACTTTATAAGCTCGTGCGAAGCTTTACCCCATGTGCTCTTGGTTTCTTCGCCCAGGAAGATAGTGAACAATAGGGATAATGGGGAATTACATCATATCTAGGATAAAGAAGAGAAATTGCACAAAGGTTTAAATTTGAAAAGTGACTTTACCATTCACGAAGTTATTTTTTCTGAAAGATTTTTTTCAGAGTTTTTTCTCAATCTGAATTATTATAAAGTTTTGTCCTTTAGGCTTTCATTATAGTAGGTACTAGGTACATTACAAATTTGTCAACATTAAATAAAGAGGAAAGTTGAAAACTTGGGATTCTTTCTGTTTTGGTGGTGACATTCTGGAACCTATTGTCGAAATATAGCAATGGCTAAAAACAAATCTCCCTAGTTTGACAACTTGGGCCCAATTTTTTCCCAAAAAAAGCCTTTGTGTCATTCGCACCTCCACTCCTTTTTGTCCAGCATGTGAAGTTTCACCAAAACTGTCAAGTCTTAACTGCTGCTAAAATTCTTTTAAGTTCTCTTCAGGATTTCTAAGGTATCACAACCAGGGTTTTTTTTCCTAATTTTGTGAGGTAGGTGGACTGCTCTTCTTCTACACAAGTAATTAGCAAGATTTGGTTACAGGCTAGAGAGAAAAGTGAAAATTTTAAGAAACCTGTTATATTTTAGTGAACTATTGTAACCTATTGTCTAAATAAGGCAAATTCATAAAAAAGAGTTCATCAAAATATGTCGATTTTTGCATTTGTGTGAATTGGGAAGGTCCTTTTTTTTCTTCCTAGTGTGTGAAGATTTGCCCCCAAAAAAAGAAACACTGGTCACAAATATGTGATTTAAAAAGGTAACATTTTACTTGAAAATAATTCCTAACCTTTTCTCCAGTGCCAAAAACACATGTCCTCCGCATAGCTGAACAATCAAACACCACTAGGGACAAGGTTTTTGCTTGTCCAACAAATCTCCCACAATTATAATCCTTGATCATCGAGTGGCACACATGCCATCCTTCTGTGCAACATGAGATGCTCTATGGAAATGGTGGTATTCAATGTCTGGATGACCATAGCTATGAATTGGAACTCCATCAATAGACTCCAAGGTTTAGAGAACCATTGTCCACTCCAATCAAACATCCCTAAACCCGACACATAGGAGGGCAACTTGCACACATATGAAACTTTTTTTTCACCGTTGATGAAAGTTCTTGTGTATGTATAGTCCAACACTAAACAGCATGACATGGGGATGATCTCAAATGAAAAATGCTAAACACCCCAACAAGCTTTGTCCTGTGCATTTTTTGGTGAACAATGCTCAATCCTACACAAAACCATGTGGTTGGATTCTAGGGTTTGATTGGTTTGAGTTTACTTTTACATTTCTAAATTTTTATTTGAATTGTTCAAAGCAAAAAACTATGTTGAATGTAGGAATAGTCTTTCTTTAGAAATATTGGTTTGAAATCAAAACATGTAAAATAATAATTTAAAAAAAAATCTTTGAAGAACATGGAGAATAAGCATAATCATGCACAATGGGTTCTATGCAAAACCATACAAGGTGAAAAAAAGACAAGCCTGGAAATGTAATGGACAAAATTCATTTTAGGGGTATTGTCACGTACATTAAGCAATATAAGTTTTTTAGAGATATTTTTAAAGATTTTTGAAAAATGTGCAAAATAGTTTGTAAAAGATGTAAAATTAGTAGAAATTTTTAGAAGAATAATTGTAATTTATTTTAGAAGATATAATTAACATAAGCTTTTTTTTAAAAAAATAACATTAGCTTTTTCTTTAAAATTGATGGAAACTTTTTAAAAGATGTGATTGGTGAATTTTAAAAAGAAGGATATTTAATAAAAGATTATAAAAAACTTAGTTGACAATCTTTTTTAAAAAAGTTGATGAATTTATAAAACAATTCCATTGGATAGTATAAATAATAGTTTGGAAGGTGTCGTCCTTGAATTTTTCCAACACAAGTTGTGACCTTGTATTCTTATTTCATTTCATGCTTAATTTTGTGACATGTCTTGTTCAAATAATAAAATCATTTAATTTTTTATTTATTGAGTTTTTGTTTATCAATTTCATATGATCTTTTTCAACTTGTGTCATTATATTATATTTGATAAATATTTTAGTGTGTACCCTTCAAACTTTGTATGGAATATTGTTAATTTATATATGTCATGTTTTTTAAAAAATTCAATGTGGTAATGCAACCACCATTGGGAACATCCTTAGATAGATTCTACTTACTTGATGATAATTTTGTATAGGACCATTAAACCAATAGTCAATAACAAAACTATGGTGACCTATTTCCAAAAACAAATTGGGCAAAATTTGACAACTCTTCTAGGGAAAAAAAGTTTCACCAAAAAATTGGAATTATTTTTGCCTTTCGACAAATTTTCATTCACAAAAATTGAATGGCACCAACTACTATTCGTCAATTATGGGTTTTTTCATAAATAACCAAGTAAGTTATGTATTTATTTCTTATTTTCAAACAACAAGGTATCAATATCTTTTTTTGGAAAATTTAGATTCATCAATTATCAGTTTCATTGTCAAAATAATACCCTAATTATCAATTACTCAGTTGCTTTTAGGTAATAACCACCAATTATGCATAAGGGTTGGTTTTTAAATACCTACATGGAGAACTATTAATTATACTACTTATGTAAGGTAGGTTATAGGTTTTTTTAAATTTTTATTTCATTTTATCATAAACATGTTTAGGGTTTTAGGACTGGTAACTTAACCAGATGAAATTCCAATCATCCAAGTAGATTATTAAAATTTTAAAATGCAATAGATAGCCCATAAGGGTCTTGCTGGTTCTTGGAATGACATGAACCTGTGAGTAAGTTATATATTGATTCTTAATAAAAACAAATAATCAACTATGGTAATAGGTTATCAATACCAAAGTTGATAACCAAGTGTTTTCTCAATAACTAACCAATGTTAGTACTTAAATGGCTAATATTCTTTCTAGGAAAGAGACGATTTGCAAAAAAATGTTTCCTTTCATTTTGAAAAGATTGCACTACAATTTATTCATCTTATAAATGAGAAGATTTGCAATGAAAGGTCATTGAAATTGATCTTTTAATCTTTTACATCACCTCTTTGCTCTCACAAGTCTGAAAAGGATTTGTGTGCATGTGCTTCAAAAGTGATGCACTCATAAATTAAAAACCTCTATTGTAGTAACTTGCATTGATAAAGTGGATTAAAAAGTGGTCCAGTTCTCCAATGGGAGCACAGTAGCTAAATTGGTGTGAAACATTCTGTCAAGAAACTTGATCAAGACTTGGTGGGGCAAAATTGTCAATATATATGCATTTCCAAATGAAGGCAATATCCCTATTTGTGAAAAGAAGTCAATTTGTAGAGTCAGAAATTCATACTCCGCAAACTCAGAGTCAGAAAGAAGTCAATTACACCTCAGAATGGGCCCAACTACCTCTCAATGTTCTACCTGGGCCCCTCATGGACTCACCCCCAATTCTCACTTCTGACTACAGGTTGTTGGTAGTTAAACCTTCATCCCAATAGCAACATTTCGGAATGACCAGAGAAGCTTGACCACCCACCCCCACCCCCCCAAAATTGTGGTTTAAAAGTTCAAGCTAGAGACTTTGTCCTCTTTCCTTTTCCCATTGTGGTTTCTAACTAGTCTAACCTTTGTCCTTTCATGTACCTTCTTGCCTCTTCCCTTTTTTTCAGAACTTTGTCCAAAGTAGCCATATTTTATAAAAGAAAGTTCTCAAGGTGCCATAATTAGATATTAGCTTCTAGGTTGTCCTAGAACATAGTGGGATTCCTCACAGGTTCAACTTAAGGCTTTGGCCTGGAACCAAAATTGGCCTTCTTGTAAATAATAGCCTTTCCACCTACCTCACAAAAATCGAAAGAAAACCCTTGGTAAACATGTGTTTTCTTTTCCCGCAATTTTGCTGTGTTGCTCAAGTGGCCATCATCCATAAGTACTACTGTGGCCTGTGCCACTGGCCCAAGTGTGAACAGGACCTTGAGTACAAAGCATGATTACCAAAAACAATGTTTTAAATTAAATTTCAGCGATAAGACCTTCTCAAAAGCCAATATCTCACACAACTTAGGTACAAAATCATGGAATTGCTGCCTTAAATCTTACTTGTGGAAGACTTTCCAACAGTCCCAAGAGCAAGCCCTGATTTTCCAAAATATTTACTTTTGATTTTATTGACTTTTCTTAGACAAAATTGTTCAATGTTCAATAAGTTTTGCACAATAGAGATATCCGTAAAGTCAGGAAAAGACAGCACCAGTACCCTCAGTTTGGTCATACACAGGGTGAGATTTTTAAAAACCTGCAAAAAAGAGTACATTAGCATTCAAGGGGCAGTGAAACTCAGAAAACCATCAATTTTGATGGTTCCTGAGTTTCACCCTGTCTTTCTTTTTTCCGGAGTGCCTCCAATGCTGCTACATAGATTTTCACTGCTCCTACCTGTACAGCTACTACAATTTCTCTCGAATCTTGTGCATTAAATGCTGAGATTCAGAATTTCGTACCGAGTTTTAGCATTTCATACTGAGATTTTAAAAAAATTCCTTACTTTACGGATACCACTAAAAGAGGGGTTAGGAGGTGAAAGGAGGCCCAAAGACAGGGTGAATTTGCAGATATCTCTAATATGTCTAGACATTGCTAAACAACCTCAATGCCTCTATTCATTGAGGGCTTTCCAACATACCAAGAACTCGGGTGGCTGAAGGAGATCTCAATTTGACAATTTACAAAACGAAAAAGTAAATTTCTTTAATAGATATATGTTTTGCCCAAATTTGATGATATTCAAAATATGAAGTTAGAACATCTTAAGCACCCTTTCATATTGTAAGCAATTGTGGCACTTTTTGGGCAATTTCTTTTACAAAAATGGAGAATTTCTGACAGAATATTCCTTTTCAAAATATTTTTTCGCAAAATGTTGAAATTTTTTCCCGAGAAAAAGTTCATTGCCTCTTAAGGTGCAGTCACACCTAATGTTAATTCAGCCTTATGAAAATCTAGGTGGCATTTTAGGTGGTACCAAATGTGAAATGGGTCATTGTCTAATATTAAGTGAATGTTAACTGAACATAAAATCTTTGTGGTAAATAGGTTTAGGTTCTAAATCACTAGCTTGGTGTTAGGGGACTTAATACTAGAGTCCTTAACACCAAGTGTGAATGCACCTTTAATAAGTACGTTTAAGCTACAAATTTTTTATTTGAACTCAGAGAGTCTAATTCAGTCTAATTCAGAACATGACAAATTTAGATTAATGTCTGGAAGCATCTGAAAAGAATTTGGGGCTTTTATCAATGTTGGGCAGTTATCAAGAAAATGACATGCTATCACAACTTTACCTTGGTTTGCTATACTGGATCATTATCAGGTCTAATCTCAAAACTGACGGTTATGCACAACAATTCAATATTATAAAAAAATAATTGAGGAAATTGATAAACATGGTATTGCTGAAACAAACAAATTGATAGTAGGTGAGTCTCAAAGAAAATCAAAATTTGATCATTTGATGCCTTTTGTGAGAGACAAATAAAATAATTGTGACACAAAGACCTTGACCTGTCAGTTATCAAAGAAAAAGAAAGAACCCACCAATATTGGTTTTGTCCCACCAACATTGGTTTTCTCGTGGTGCTTTAGTGACAACTTACAAAGATACGTCTCAGGTTGAACAGGCACATGTGATCCACCTCACATGCGAGGTTTCCATTCTTTTTTATTCCTAGGAAAAAAAGCTATAATTTGGGCACGTCACCCCAAATTGATTATCAATTCAAAAGGACTTTCAAACAACATCCAATAAATTGATTTATATTCCTTTTTTCTTTATAATATCTATATACTCTATTTGTATGAACACACCCAAAAAAAAAAAAAAGCATTTTAATCATAATATTCTAAACATTATGAGAGTCCAAAATTGTCCTTCCAAGTACAGATATTAACCTCTAGGGGGTGACAATATAGGGCATGTGGCAAAAAACTAACCCTATACTAAATAACAATTTCTACATGATTTAGACCATCCATCTATATTTCCCCATGAATTCAAATCTTGGAATTTTCACTCCTCCCCTGACCAGGGACTTTCACAGAAAGCCATTATCTGCTGGGAACTTCGTGGTATGCTCGTGCACTAGGCAATCTTGGATAATAGATGTGAACAATAAATATTCTACCACATGAATCATGATCTGCAGTAGTAGAAGATGCAATCTTCACAAACTTGTATGTATGATTCATGTATGCACAGAGACAGAGAGGAGACACAGAGAGAGATATCACTAGCTGGGGTTCAAAAGAATCTGATGGGGAGCTCCAGAAGATTTTACTAACAACAGTTTGCTTTTGCTGAACTAGCTAGTTCAATCTACTAGCTTATAATTTCAACCATTTAATTTTATGCTTTGGGTTCTTGTATGATTTATAGAACATTGATCTGCAAGATCAGTTGCTGGTGCATCCAATCTTGCTCTTGACTGTTCAAATTGGGACTGAATTTGATTAGTTCATTTGCATCCATTGTTGTTGTGGACTGTTCAGATTGCGACTGAATTTGATTAATTCATTTGCATCCAGTGTTGTTGTTGACGGTTCAGATTACCATTGAATTTGATTAATTCATTTGCATCCATTGTTGTTGTGGACTGTTCAGATTGCGACTGAATTTGATTAATTCATTTGCATCCAGTGTTGTTGTTGACGGTTCAGATTACCAGTGAATTTGATTAATTCATTTGCATCCATTGTTGTTGTTGACCGTTCAGATTGCTACTGAATTTGATTAATTCACTTGGTTTTTAGAATTCATGTGCTAGTGAGATTTTTGAATATTCTTCTTTCATTGTTATAACTAGTCTACAACTGGATGGCCCATGATGAGATTTGCAAGCTTCTTCTTCTTCCACTTGTGTTTGGTAATTGGATGCCGTCGGGAGTACTAATCAGCCCGTGAGTTCTAGATCAGCAGCCTGAAATCATTCTGCAGTGGCACTTATTATAATTCCTAGCAAACAAGAGATTGCATTGCATAGAAGAACCTATTTTTTTGCAATACGAGACAGCTGACGATCCGGTTCATGTTTCACATCTTCTAATTGCAAATATAAATAGGTCCCGCTGAAAATGGTATTTTTTTCTTCTCTTTTCAGTTTTTTTTTCGGAATCAGTTTGTAATCAGCTATTGTTGGAAGAGATTAAGTGCCTGAAATATATCAGGGTGCAGTGATCTAGCTAGTGCTCATGGATATTGGGAGACACCTAAGCCAAGGGATGAATAGAATGGGTGGGGGAGACTGGGAATCAATCCAGTGCGTAGAGAAGATCCAAGAGATGTTGAGTAGGGCCATAAGAGACCAAGAGGATATGTGGAAGATACTTCTATCGACGTCCAGTACTCCTAGTGATAAGTCGGGAGAAAAAGCTGGAACTTCTCAATTTGGTGATCAGCTGCAGCAACAGCTGGAAGCAGGCTGCAACGAGCAGCAGCAGCAGCAAACTACTTGCAGCAAGGAGTTACTTCCAGGAAGGATTTTGAGGCCTCTGATGGCTAAGATTGAGAATTCATTAGACTGGTGCCACCTTGCCCTTTGTCGACTCAAAGAGATGATTACTACTACACCCCAATCTCCTGCATCCGCAACACCACTACAGCAGCAGGCCGGCGCAACGTCTATGTCCAGGAGGTACCCCAATCTGCAGGCCGCTCCCAACCTAAAATTACTTCACGCGCCGTCGAGTGCGCGTGGAATTCCGACAAGGACAGAGGACTCAGCAGTCTTGCAAGACGGGGCTTTTCCCATGAGCCACTTCCTGCGTCACTACTCTCGAGGAACCAGCTCGGTTGCAACCCTAGCTGATCAATCAGGTACTACTCAAGAATCCTTGCTCATGAGAAAACAATGAATATGCCAGTTCTTCCTCCTTTAGATCTTCCGTTAAACTTTAAAGAAGAAGAAATCTGCAGCCACTATAGCTGCAGTATTAGCTAAACAATGGTGGCCGACGTCGAGGTTCATCTAAAGCAAGACTCCAAGCATGGTCGGGATAACGACCAGCGATCAATTGTATCATGCAAGTCCGAAGTCTTTGAAGTACAAAGGCTGGACCAAGCAAAGAAGGACTTGGCAGTGATCCAGAATTCCAGATATCTTGCTGAATGTAGTTGGTGATTGATTCTTCCTTAGGCTTGATCAGTTCTCCAGATTAAATTGCAAGTGATTAATAGTGGGTGTAAAACCTTCGCTTATCTCGACAGAGATTAGCGCTAATGAGAAAAGTGAAAATTAGCACCCATTGCTAGGGGTACACATGGTTGGTTTGCAGTGTTTGCTATGAGAGTAGTGCTGATTCCAAAAACGACCACTGTGAAGTCTTTTTCTGTATCAAGACTGAAGTCTCAGAGTGTCTCCTTGCACTTTACGGCTTTACATTTTGCTTAGTTTCTCAACTTTAGCATGACTTTTCACGACTTTTGGTCAAAGCAATAGGATAAGAAAGAAGATAAACGGTTGATGAGTAGAGGGAGCCTCAAAACTAAATGAAGGATAGAATCAGAGGGGTGATGGCTCACTGGTATAGTCAATTCTGGGACCTGGGAACTCAAAATCGTCCAGGGTTCAAACCTAGTGGTGTGCAAGTGAAACTGCTTGCCGACCCTCTGCTAATGAGCTGGACTTGGGGGTGCCAACAGCTTGTCAGGTCAGGTCTTCTGTTGTGCTTCAAAAGAAAAAAAGAACAAAAAAGAAACGATGATCTCCTCTTATTTGTTCCTGTCAAATAGTGTTCATCGTTATAAGCGATCATTTCAAAGACATAAGCAAAGGTTTTACACCCACTATTATAACAAAAACCGCTCAAAGGTTTTATAGTAGTGTATATTCAATTACATGATGCGGCATGTGCAGCTACTGATGAGGCTGCAGCATGCAGGTCTAGAACGTTCGTTGAGCATGCTAGCTCCCGACTTGGAACCCATTCAAGGACAGAACTTCAAAGGGATGATCAATCCGGCACTAGGATTAATGCGAAACGATGACCGGCCCCAACTTCAGGTCAGGTCAGCCATGGAGCACATCGGCGCTGTAGCAGCACTAGCTGGTCAGTGCAATAAGCTGGTGCACAAGCCAGTGGAGCAGCAGCAGCAGGTCTGCACGTCGGAAGCCTTTCCTCGAAGCTTATCGTCCAACATGGTCCATCTCAAAATTAGGGCGGATGAGAGCGACGTTAGCTGTGCTATTCAAGACACCAACAATGACGACGACGCTCCACGAAAGATCTCGCGAAGCCGCTCCATGAAGTCAAAACGCACCCAAAGTCGTCTGAAACGCGACAGGTAAGCCCTGATATATATATAAATATATATAAACTGTTGACACTCTGAATATCAATTCCCACGGTTGCATATGATTTCCATAAACCTGGTCAAAATTGGTACACAAGAAGCTTGCAGCTAGCTTGCAGGACTAAGGGCCTCTTTCCATTAGGTGGTTGTGATCACACAGGATCCTAATGGCAAGATAATGATCAAGGGCCGAGTTTCTTGCTGGATAAACCAGGGTTTTCCATTGGAGAGCTGCAACTGCATTGAAAAAGTATGTAGGTTAATCAATGTCAAACATATAGCTGGGTAACATTAATGGAAAGCTACTGTGATGATTGGTCCACTGAACCCTAATGGGGAAACGTCCCAAGTTCGTCGAGTTTTCAGTCAACTTCAGACGGAATTTTTTAGGTTTAAAAGTAGAAAATTTAGACCTTGGGTGATTTTCGAAATGCTTGCGGCGCCGGATGTTTTAAAAGTCTTGGTCCAACAACCAAAGCGTACACAGCTTCCGTTTTCTCTTCAATGGTCCCTCGGGATCTTTTCTGGATTTCAGAAGAAGGAGCGGGGTAACCACAAGAAACTTTTTTGGCATTCTCTGTAGGGAAAAGAGTGGAAATCTTTGACAAATTAAAGCTGAATTAAAAAAACATAGCGAAAGCTCTCCAAGGGAATCATGGGACCAATATTTCAATGTTTAATTTTGATTTTCCCATTGTAGAAACAAAGGTCCATCATGTTGTATTTTCCCATTGTCATTTAACAAAACCATTTCACGTTTGCATAGGGGGAAATTCAAATTTATCTGGACGGTCCTACACGGAATCCTAAGAAATAATTCTTGAGAATAAACCTTCCTCCCTGGAAGACCTTTCTCCGAAAACTATGGATAATCAACACAGGTTTTCCATGGCGGCTGAGGTCAAACAAGCAATTCCAGCTGCAGTCCAGAAAAGCTTGGTGCCCAAGAATATGTATGGCCGTGTAGTATATTTTGTGTAGACCTTCCTGTACAGAACCTGATCTTTACTCACGTCGACGTCGTGCGTTATAAGAAAAGGAATTTGAACTTCCCAATTGAAACCTGGAATTCATGACCTGCCTAGTTTTTATTTGCAGAGGAGCAGCAGCCGCCGATGGTGACTTAGCTGTACGGGAACATGTGATGGTAGCGTACCAACGTTTACGACCAGGGGTCGACACCAAGAAGGCGATTCCCCAAGATGGACATCGAGGCTGGAAGAAATACGGAAAGAAAAGCATTCAAAATGCAAACTTTTGCAGGTAAAGAAATTGATATCATCCATAGTAGTACTAAAACTCTTGCTACTTTCTAATATTTGCCATTACCTAATGTCAAATTGTCAATGTAAGGCCTGAGGTCAGGGAAGTTACTAGAATAAGGATATGGGGCCAGGCCAAGGTGGTGCCCGCATTCTGGTTACGCCCTCGTTCGAGAGCCTTCCCAAGCGTAAAGCAACATAATGAATGTTCCTCTTTAATAAAAAAACCTAAGATCCCTCTGGTGTAGTACAGTGAATGTTACCATTTTAATGTGCGCTCGAAATACACTATGAAATTTTTGGGAGTGCTTTACTATAATTATGGCAAAATAAAGGCACATATTGTACATTGTAATGAATGAAACCACTAAGTTTATCTCACACATGTGTTAAGAGCCACGGCTTTTGTGTGAGAGAAATCACCTTCCCTTGTAGTGTGTATGTGATCTTCTAGTTATTGTAGAGTCTTCTCCACTGCAACTCGGCTTCATTTCCTTACAGCTGCAGGCTGCTGATGAACGAATCGGTTGTTCATGAGGTGTGCTGTATATGTAACAGAGGATACTACAAGTGCAGTGAGAAGGAGTGCAATGCAAAGAAGAAGGTGCAGCCCACAGACGCGGATCCCTCCCTCTTTGAAGTCACCTATTCTGGTACTCATACCTGCAGCTCCATGAGCAAGAAACAAAAAAGAGTCCAGCTGCCTCATGTGCCACCACCTGCGGCAGCTGCTGCAGCGTGTCTAGCCGAAGTGTCTGATGATCTCATGGCACTGAACCATCCTGATCAATTATCCAAAATTACTGCAACGCCGGATGAAGCGGCAGCCGCACCAGCTGCATGTCCTGAGATGAAGCTGGGGCGAGAAACGGCTTCAACAGCTAATGCTTCAGGGATGAAAGACGGTGATCAGCAGGAGGACCTTGCGGGACTGGTAACACCTGAGAATGGTGTCTCAGCTTTATGTTTGCTATCGACAGCTACAGAAGCAGCAGCTGCTGTTGAAGACAAAGGACTGGCCGTCGACGTGACTGCAAAACGTTTCTCTACTTTGCCAGAACTTGCTGCAGGATCATCCTGCAGGCATGATATTGCAGAGCCCGCTAACAGCTCTGGCGCCGATCTGGAAAGCCTTGAAGCAATCTCGAGTGATTCTAGCATGCCAGGAAGCTGCTGTCATGATGATCAAGACCGGAAAGCTTTGGGAAATGATGATCAGAGTACTAGTGTAGACATGATCGATACCTACATCTTGAGGACCGTCACATCTAATATTGCTGGAGATCTTACATTATACGACCCAGAAGGATGTCCTGATCTTAAACACCATGACCACTGGCAGCTAGTACACAATGCTGGTGATAAGGCTAACATTTTTCAGGATTCATTGTTCGATTGGCCAGACCTGCTGATGGACAACAAGCTACTTTAAATTTCTGACTTGATCGAGCCAACGCAAGGTTCATGGAGCACCCTTGTCCAGGTTGCGACCGAGTATCATAGAATTCATGCTAATTTTGCAGGCGAATTATATGCATCCTGAGCATCTCTGGACAGTAGTAGCTGGAGTACTAGTTAATTCCATCTTACTATGATTTGATAAAACAGCATCAAGATGGCTAGAAGCATGATAAACCCACCATATTGAATACTGGGTGCCATGAGCCAAATACTTCTCAAATTTAGAGGAATTCGTATAACTAGGGTATGACGTTCTTGTTGCAAGCCAAATCTTGTGTATGTGCAACCAATTCGACCAAACATTTAGCTAGGGGCTTGGTTAATATTAGAAAGTGTTCAATTTGAAATTTGGGAGCAGCAGTGGCACTAGCTGCTGGGTAATAGCTGAATCATGATGTGCACCGGTCTGGAGCTTCTGTACCCTGTCATGATGCATAAGGCTGCAAAATTACATTCAGAAACATGCAGAGTATTTTAAGTCATGAATTATCATTTGATCATTCTTGGCAGATGCAGCCATCTACGATCCTTTTATGTGTCCAGTACACACACTACAACATTTGGAGTAGTTTTCCACGTTTTTCCCATAGATTTTCCTCACTGTTGCCACGCTTTTGATGATTCGTATCATGGACTGTATGTGACAAATCTGTAGCAAGACATGGGAAATTTATGGGTTAGAGGTGTGGCAAAAGTGTGGGATTTAGAAGCGTGATAAACTGCGTGGAAATATTGACTCATATTCACATTTGTAACATGGAGGTTAGACTGCACTATGCTCCTACTATCCATGTTTTACCCTCACTTTTTTCACAATTATGACATAAATGTTAAACTAAGCTATTCCACTCTTTTTTTCAACTTTTCCATGCAAATGATAGATAGGCTAAACCACTTCTGGCTCAACATATCCCACTTTTTTCCCTCAAGTTTTTCACATTATTAACAAAAAATATTGTAATTTTTCCCTCAAGTTCTCTAAGTTATTAACAAAACAAAAAAAAACTCTCATTTTCCCTCAAATTTTTAGTGTTATTTAACTGAAAGTACCCCAACATTTTTTTCATTATTAACAAAGAGTATCCCACCTTTTTCCCTCAAGTTTTTCACATTATTTAACAAAAAGCATCGTACTTTTTTCTCTCAAGTTTTCGAAGTTATTAACAAAAAGTATCTCACTTTTCTCAAATGTTTTTCACGTTATTTAATAAAAAGTAGCCCAATTTTTTTCATTGCTAACAACAAGTATCCCACTATTTTCCTTCAAGTTTTCCACATTATTTAACAAAAAGCATTACACTTTATTTCCGAACTTTTTTCACCTTACTTAAAAAAAAGTATCACATCAATGCCTAGGTGGTCACTAGCATTGATTGGTGTCCTTTAATCACCAAGCAACCAACAAGGCCAAATGCTCACATACAAATCCACCCTAATGAAGACTAAGCTTTACTGTATTGTACATCAACAGAGCTGTCCTTTATTGTATGTACTAAGTTTACCATTAATGCACCTTAATAGTGTGGTCCCGACAACAGTTTTGTCTGCATCAGCCTCACAACGGCTGGCTCGCTCTCAATCTTGCAACTGAATACACAGACCACAATTACGAATCATCAGCTCCTGATCCTGAAAACCTAAAAGACATGAAGTGGAGAATCATGAATTGAAGCATGAGCATTCACACCTGCAATATTGCATCTGTAATTCTAGTTTCAACAACACCATTT
>Ga0116231_10003617_pt1 | contig 31981 bp, 28 predicted proteins | sample S1TSphgellanicum_2_FD_89695 | JGI IMG/M metagenome (GOLD analysis project Ga0116231, IMG submission 89695) | Host-associated microbial communities from peat moss isolated from Minnesota, USA - S1T2_Fd - Sphagnum magellanicum MG | ecosystem: Host-associated > Plants > Peat moss > Unclassified... | reverse complement strand
GTGTTTTCATATAAAACCCAAAAGGGGGGGAATTTTAAAAATTTTTAGGAAAAAATTTTTTTTTTTACTTGTTTTCATTTTTTCAATTTTTTTTTTCCCTTTTTTTTTTTTTTTTTTTTTTTTTTTTTTGTGGCTATACAGTGTTTTTCTTCAATCCTTCCATTCCACAAGATTTCATTGCTGAAATACACATGTTACTCTGAAATTACACCATTTTCCAAGTACAGTATTTCTCAAAGTTTTGTTTGCTAAGTCAAAAAAATTTGTCAAAAAAATCACTTACCCCATTGCAGAAGAATAAAGTCTGGAAGATTCTGTGTTCCCTTGTCTTTCTCTAGGGGGAAAGGAAGTGAAAATTTGAAAAAATGAACCAGCATCCTCCAGTGCACCATTCAATCGATCCCCCCTTACCCAGTTAATGGTTGTAGATGGACCTCAACAGAAATGATTTCGGGTTTCACCTTGGTAACCCTTTTGTAAGAAGTAGGTCATATACAGCCAGGGCAAAATGACAATTGCATTGGGAAGTTACTTGGACAAAAGATGGTGCACGCCATTAAGCCTTTTTGGTTCCCTGTGTTCCCAATGGCCATTCCCCAAAAGTCATACAGGGAACAACCATTGGGGAACACAGTAACTCAAAATCTCCAATTAACAGTATATATATATTCTTCTTCAAAAAATTGTTCCCAATGGGAGGAAAATGGGGGGCAGTAGGCTGAGATACCAAACTTGCCTATGATGAGGTCCTGGTATCAAACCCAGGTTTGCTACATACTGTGCTGCTATAGTACATAGCAGCTTTGGCGCATGGTGCACCCTGGAAATGGGTACTACAGCACTGGTGCAACCCCACAAACATAGATATTGCAAAAATTCTTCACCAAACGATTTCTAAGGCATTGGAACAAAGAAGCAATCTCATCCACCATCTTTAAGCAGACAGGCAGGAAAGTAGGTTTTTTTACCAGTTAATCCTTAACTGTCATTTGACCAAAGCAGTCCAACTTTGAAAGAGGTAACAAACCTTTAGAAAAAGAGTTGTAGAAGACTTTGAGCCAAATCTTTCAATACCAAAAAAAAAAAGGGATTTGGCTGCGATATGAAAAACCTCCACCACTGAAGGTGAAATCTTTTTTTTATTTTGGGCGGCCTTGAGAATTCCAAGTTTTTAGAGATTTTGACCTTGCTACCATTCTTTTCCCATTTTTCCAACTTCAGGTGTGGGAACGGAAGGTTCATTGAAACAAGAGCAAACACAATAACTCCATAGTTTGAGCTTGGTTGTTGGGTTTGTCTTTTCTTTTTGTGGAGAGGGGAGTTTTTTTTTAATTTAATTTATTATTAATATATTGTGGTTTGGGGTCAGGGAAGAGTGGGCCCCTTTTGACAAAGAAGTCCCAATTGTTAGTTATAGGTGCAATAGGGCGTACCTATCAAGTCCCCCCTCCCAAAAATGGGCAAAACAATTTTCTTACAATAATGCTTTAAGACTTTTTTTTAAATGTGTCCAAGGCTCAATAATGATTGAATGTTGTTTTCATCGATTTTGATTTGTTGCCTAAGTCATCATCATCCGCAAGAAGATTTAGCCAAGTTGAAGACCCATGCAACTTAAAGAAAACTGAAAAAATATATAACAAAAAGGTTATACAACTCTGAAAATTGATCACAAAATGCCAGAAAACACTGGAGACCTCTAGTTGAACAATTGCCGATAATCTTTCTGAGTTTATTACAATTTGGTGAAAATTGAATCACATGTTCCTACCTAAATACGTGGACCTGTGCAATTTAAAGAAATGAAAAAAAATAAAAAATTAAAAGTTATATAATTCTGAAAATTGATGACAAAATGCCACAAAAAGTTAGGAAACCACATTCATATCATATTGTTGTGGATAATTTGAGTAATTTTCATAGAGCAACATGACCTATTAAAAAAAAACTAGATAAGTCAAATACCACCAACTTCAAGAGTTGAACATGAGAGGGCAATCAACCATGGCGTTGATCCTTTCCCCCATTAAACTAACCTACAATATATATGTGCTATGTAATTTCACAAAACAAGCACCAAAACAAATCATAATATTATCACAAATAATACCTATTCACTTTCTTTTTACATACAGCACGCAACTTTCTTATCCTTGATGTTTCTATCCATTGCATGGAACATGTGTCTTCTTTCCAACTCTTCAATCATATAAATTTTAGTTATGACACAACTTTTTTAGTATATTAGTGGGTCAAAACAATAGGAAAAAGTCAAATGTGCTTTCACAACAAGATAAAGTTTAGCTTTTGCTCCTCACCTTTCCATTCAACTAGTGGAATTTGAATGTTGGGAGAATTTCATGTGTTTTTTAAAAACAATTCCTTGTATGGCAATTCTTTCATCATTTAGCACACTATGAAATTCAAGTTCCAATTCCTGGGTAGGAAGTTGGGAATCCAAATACCATTTTATTGTGTTAGGAGACAATCATGTGTTCTCTAACCTCCCATCAAACTTGAGAATTTTGAAAAAGGCCCAATGAATTTTATTTTATTTTTAACAAATTTATAATATAAATCAGAAGATGTAAGCATAAGTTTACAACCCTCAAACTTGAATTTTAGAACACTAAATGAAGTGTCATCCTCATTTACATATTTAACCACAACTTCTACACAATCAAAAAACCCTCATGGACTAAAGTAAAAAGTTGTAAGCATGCCCACACCTTCATATGCATGATAAAATTATTGTTTTCCCAAAATTCAGTTAAGTTTGTAGCTTTAGACGAAGCATCAATGCATAATATTAACAATTCAGTACTAGGTATAATCACACACTTACTTCTAACCTTAAATCAAATCTAAAGCATAAACCACAAATTTGGAAAAGAAATTGGCAATTTTTTTATGGAAATTTGCTAAAATATGAAAAAAAATTTGAAAATTTTCACCACACTCTTGAAACCAAAAAAATGGGAGTTTTCATTTCATACTACAATTTTGGAAAAACAAACTGATAGAATATTGGGAAATTTTGCTAAACTCTTGAAACCATAAAATGGGAAATAATTTAAATTTTTAAAAATTTTACTAGAATGCAAAAAAAAATTGGGAAATTTCACCAAACTAAAAAAAACCACAAAATTCTCAATATTGGAGTTTTTTTTTGTTACTTAAAGAGAATTCTGAAAAATATGACAAGAAATTGGAAAAAATCACCAAACTATCAAAACCACACAAAACTTGAAATAATTGGAAAGTTGTGTTCTTTGCTACAAATTCTAAAAGAATGGAAAAAAATTTGGAAATTTTCACCAAAGTCTCAAAACTACACAATTATAAAAAATTGGAGAAGTTTCTTTTTTTTTACTACAAATTATAAAATTTTGAAAAAAATTTGGAAAATTTCACCAAAATTCCAAAATCAAAAATTTGTCAAAATTGGAAAATATTATTTCTTTTTTTACTGAAAACTCAGAAAAATATGACCCCAAAAAATGCAAAAATTTGTCAAACTATTGAAACCACAAATCTTTAATAGATTAGAATTTTTTTGTTCTACATTGTAAATTTGGAAAAATTCGAAAAAAATATTGGAAAATTTCATCAAAGCCTTGAAACCACAAAATTAGAAATTTTCATTAAATTCCCAAAACCACAAAATCGGTTAGGATTGGAAATTTTTGTTTAGTAGTGCAAATTTGGAAAAAAATGTGAAACTATGTAAACCACAAACTCTACAAGAATTGGAAGATTCAAGAAATTTTTATTGAAAATTGGCAAATTTTGCAAACTCTCAAAACCACAAAATTTGAAAGAATTGAATTTTTTAATATTTTTATGGAAAATTCAGAAAATAATGACAAAAGATTGGAAAATTTTGTTAAATTTTCTAAAAGGAAAAAATATTATTTTTACTTTCCTATTTTTTTTACTAACACTCTAAAGCTAGGTCCCTAACATTTCAACCTAAACACCTTGGTCCAAAAGAAAATTGTGAACTCCATTGTCGAAAGCTTCCCAATGCTTATTTTATTTCTAAAAGCTTGCACACACAAGGGTATTCAAATCAAGAACATTGGCATCACCAAGAGTTTTTTGACATGTTTTTTCTTTGTGAGTAGCAACATCAATGGGGGGAGAATGGACCATGTGTGGTGATGCATATGGTGATCCTTAATGCCATCACCGAGCTCCTTCTTTTGTTTTGAAAAGTAGCATTGACATTTGTAGCTTTTAATTTTTTTTTGAAGAAAATTGACAGATATTTTTGATCTTTTCAAATGCTACAAAGGATGTCAACTTGGTATTTTCAAGTGTTGAAGAAGACATCTTATAGAAATTTGTGCTAGTTCCATCAAAAGTTCCTTCAAGCTCTATTGCTATAAATTGTTCAAATGGAAGGTGATGCAACTCATGCAACAAGCTTGTCTAGGCACCATTCCTTTCAAAGAATGCATGTTACCTTGCTAAAGAAGCTATCATCTTCTCTTTCATTCTTCTATCCTACCAAGCAATGTATCTCCTAAAGATAAATCTGAATTTTTTAAGTTGTGAACTTTTTGGCTAACTCTTCTTTAGTTCTTCATTTTGCAAAGCTTTTAAGAGTGGTAAAATTTTCCAAGTTTTTGGCCCTTGTTTTATTTGCACTAAATTGTTTATAATTTTTTTCAAATTTTTTAGCTAATTATTTCCAACCTTTTTGTGTACCCATAATGCAAAAGCCCACCATAAGAAATGTTTGGTCATGTGGTGCTACTAAGAAGCTCTTTAATTATGACCACGGATTAGAGTCATTCCAATCCCTTCTCAATAACATGTTAGTAAATTTTCATCCATGAACCTTCTTGCAAGTAATTGTTGGATAAACTTTATTTATATTGATGATTCTATTGCATTAGAAATCAAGTTGGACAATGTGTTAACTACATTGAACAAAGGTGAAATTAGAGACTTAAACCTTCTTGAACAAGTTGGGTTTGATGAATTTTGGAAAAATAGTGTGTCATTTTGGCATAGACCACAAACATTGTGAAGTGAAAGATGTGAGACGTTTCATCATCAACTAGAATTAAAATTTGCTACACAACTAGATTGTGTGAATGTTGGTCTTGTTTAAGCTAGTGTTGTAGTTCCACAAGGAGTTTGAAGCATGATGATTCTCTAGCATTTTTAGGTTTTGCCATGGCAACATGGGGTGTGAGATGCTTGTAGAACCTAGCTAGTTCACGTAATAAGCTAATGGATGTTAACATTGGCAACATCCCCACAACATTTGAGCCTAAAAACAATAATTAAAAAAACATTGTTTGATGGGAATGTTGGTGTTGGAATTTCTTGGGGCAAGAAAAACAACATTTAGTATTTTTTATAAGTGACTCTTCTACTACTTAAATTCAATTTCTCCAAAGTTTCAAGATTGCTACAAAACTTCATGCTCCAAAAGCATCCTTGAAGCTTTCCACCACAATAACATTTGAAGCACAAGATCTCTTCTCAAGTGTAACACCCCAATTGTTTATGTTGTTCTCTTGGTCTAAGAATATGGTAGCTTTTTTTTTGTTGGAAAAATTATTGCCATTTTTTTAAAAAAATGCCAACTACTAGTTAAAGGGAAAATGGGGGAAAATAATTAAAATTTGTCAAAAAACACCCAAGGTTTGGGCTAGAAAACATAGTTACAACATCATGGAATTGTCACCCTAAACCCTAAACCCTTTTAGGTTGTTGCCTATTCACATAGAGGAAAATTGTACAAATATTACCCAAAAGCCACAATATAGCTATCCACATGTTTTATTTGTGAAAAACTTCAATATTTTCTTACCACCTTTCTTGTTTAGTGTTCATTGAAGGTCATTATAGCTTCACTCCTTTGTGTTTCATCTCATAGCCATTCCTTGAACTTGTGTTTTGTCTTATGGCTACTCTTTGAACTTGTATTTTGTTGCATCAGCAATCAATGAAATTGTGTTTTGTCACCTTGTCATTTAACAAACTTGTGTCTCCTCTCCTTGCTAGATAGCATTGCAATTTCCTTTGTAATCACCAACAATTTTTTAGTTGAGTTTAATTAACTTGATCAAGCAATGCTTCACAAAGAAGGAAATTCATTGAAGCTCACTAAAAAGTTTTGAAGTTCTCCCCTCGGCAAAAGGGAATATTTCTTTGCCAAGCCCAATGGATTTAATTCTTGTTTGTCATGGATATTGAAACCTCAAGGCATGCTTGTGTTTATTGCAATGTGGAAGATGGTAGTCACAATTTGTAAGCATCATGTGCATTTTGCAATGGATTTGTTCAAATTAGAATGGTCAAAATTTATTGCACAATATTGCCACATTTTGATGCAATAAGATCTACAACCATTACATTATTTATTTAGATTTCCATCAATTCTTCACAAAAGACATCAAGTAAGCAATTACCCTTTGTCTTAAGTTTTTTATTCTACTTTTAAATCATCTTTAAAAATTGAAACTTTCATTGGAAGTTTGTAGCCATAACTTTGGGATGTGTTGAATCAATTCCAATGTTGTGCAATTCCAAAGAAGAAAAGTTTTAATATAGTTCCTTTTATTTTGTGTATTTTGGAAAACAATCAAAACTTGATAATGTGACCATGGAATGAGACTTTGTGTAGATTTTGCTACAAGCTATTATCTTGAATGATTTTTTACACTTAGAATGACCCTAAAAAACTAGAGCATAGCCCTTACACAAGCTAACTTTTTGAAATTTCAAGAAAGGAACACTTGGGGTTCCTTTGTTTAGGAACACAAAAGGAACATTTTTTCTTTTTTTAATGGTTTTTAATATCTTAAAAGGCCTCAAAGTCATTTTTTATATTTTTTTAATTGATAGTGGATTGAAACAACCACATATTTTTGAACAATTTTTGAAGGTTTTGAAAGGTCATCACATTCCTGTTTACAAATTTGTAATAATTTTCACTATTTTTTTCAATCAAAAATTTGGGCCATAACATGAGGATTATAATTGATAAACAAAAAAAAGAGCTTTACAATGGTGCAACTTGACATTTTATAATAAGGGGTTTAGAATTTTAAGAACACATTTTAGGAATACAAATCTTACTTGTGTAGCTTATGTAGGTGTTCACAATTTTTTCATAGTGTATACATAAATGGGGAACACAAACCCCTTGTGGTGCAAGTCAATAAATAAAAATTACAATTTAAAAAGATTAAATTTAGTTAATTAAATTAATCTAAGTTCACCTTTCCTTGAACTTTAGTGAAGTGTTTTTTAGTGGTATGACCCAAGGATTGGTTTACCCTATACTATAAGTCATATAATTAAAGGTAGGGTGTTTTGGGTTTTTAATCACTCCTTAAATCATTTGGTGTTTTGATAAAAACAATTTTGCAATAACTAATCCACTCGACTAATAAAATGATGGCACATTAGTTTTTTTTCCTAGATTTGCTCTTGTGTATTGTGGGAATTGATTCTACAACCTCCTCCATTTGTTCTTTTTAACCTTTCATGTATAAAACAACTTAGATGCACACTTGACTTGTTATGAATTGGATAGTCAAAAGTTCATGTGTTCATGTGAGGTTTCTAGTTTCTTAAGTACGATCTACTACTATGAATTTTCTTGCTTGAGTTTGTCAATTGTCTTTCATAATTCCTTCACAACTCCTTAAGTTTTACAAGTTCAATAACTTCTATTCTACTAGGAACCTTGTTGTGAGTGGGCCTTTTACAATTCTTGATCAAAATTTTGTTTCTTCATCTTGTGATCCTTTGCCATCTTTTGCTCCTTTGTTTTCTTCATACACTTATGATCTTGTAAACCTTGAAGATGTTATGAATGATCTTGTCATGAAGATGTTATGAATGAGAATGATCCTTTCTTGAAGCCATTTTGCCCACTATCCAATCCAAACCATTAATCAAGATATGTAACAATGATGTGATTAGAAAATTTCAATACATATGGGTTGCAGAAAACTTCCATGGGCAGAGTTATTTATAGGGTTAGATGATAACTTACACATTATCAAGTGCAAGATTTGTAATGAAGTGGAAGGGAAAGATAAGTTGATTGTTTTTAAGTGGGACTTTATTTGTAAACATGGATGTAAATTAAGAAAATCAATTTAAGTAATATTGGGACTAATGTGAAAAAAGGGGATTAGTTTTACTCCAAATATTATAAGCATGCCAAGAACTAGAAATTGTTGGTTAAATGTAGTTGTGAAAATGTTGTTGCCCAAGTTGCAAATGGGATGGCAAGAGAGAAAGCAAGGAAGATCATGCAATTTGCCATTCTATTGGGGTTCATTGTATGGCCCACCACATTAATTTGGTAGTCCAAACATTGTCAAAATTGCCTTTAGTAATGCACCTTGAGAATTTGCTCCAATGTTTGTTCTCCTATTTTTCACATTCACCTAAGAAGCACTTGGAGTTCACAAAACTTGCAAAGAGCACAACAACAAAAGGGAAGAAAATTATCTAGATTGTCAAGTTGAGATGGATTTTGATCTTGAACCTTGCCAAGAAAATTATGGTAGAATACAAAACTTTCCTTGTGAAGATGGCCTTGGACAACCCTATAAACCAACAAGCTATGTTGAATTACACCTTTGTCACCTCCAACTTTTGCTTGGACTTGTGCGCATTTTTCCATTACTAGAATCTATGCATGTTCTCATCAAGTTTGCACATCCAAAAATGTGTTCAAGTGTGTGACCTTGTGATAACATCTCAAATACTTGTTTCCAACTTCTTACCATATGTGAAACTAGTTGAATTAGCCATGGTTGAATTAGCCATGGTGTAGACAATAGGCAACGTGGAGCATTAAACATTTTTCCTTACTTTGGTTTTTATGAAATCAAAGCTTCACAATAGGTTCACTACCCACTTGTCACTTGTTGTGCACATGTTTGCACAAGGATTTTATACTTTGTAGAATTTCCCATATGCAAATTGCATTAAATAATGGTGAAGAACTTGTCATCGATATTGTTATGATGAGTAAGCAATGTAGTTTTTGTGATAGCCCTACAAGTTTTGCAAATGCAAAAATGTTATAATTGACGTATTTCTATTGAATTGAATGACCATTTTACAAGTCACACAACTTTCTTTGCATGATGTTGACATTTTTTATCCTTTTTTCACATTCCAATGCCAATGGTTTATCTTTGCATTTGTTGTAATTGGGTACCAACTTATGGTTTTGTAGGTCACTTGTGATGGAATGGCTAGTTTGAGGGATTCACTTCCTCCATAAGTGCTTATGTTTGAGCTTGCAATTTGAACTTTGCATTGTGTGTGCAATACTACAATTTGTTAGAAATAGTTGCTAGATTATGACCAAATTTTTTTTTATCACACCACTTTTTTAAAACTCTAATTGCAATAGTAGCCAAAAAGCCCTAACCGAATTCCAAATATAGACAAACTTTTTCCCCTTGACATTTAAAATGGCAGCCATCTTCAAATAAACTTTTGTCAATGGGCCAAACAGACCTTCCAACACAAGATAGTTTTAGGTGTATCAGCACTACATGCACTTTAGATGTGGGCCCACTGGCTACTTTGCAAAAATGAGAATGAAAACTTTCTGGGAACTTGATGGGAACAAAAGAATTTGATGGGTTATTGATGAGAACAAGAGGAATTTGATGAGAATTGTTTGGGAACTTGATGAGAACAAAAGGATTTTGATTGGATATTGATGAGAACAAGAGGTATTGGATAGGAACTGTTTGGGAACTTGATGGGAAATCAAGCATCCACCTCTTCAAAAACATAATAAACATGCCTTGGGGCCATGTTTGCACCACCCAATTGGCTCACACCCCTTCAAAAAATAAGAATAAGAAACATCCTTGGGGGCATGTTGGTGCCATCCAATTGGCGCTCCTCACACGCTTTATCCTAATGTGTTTGTTTAGGGTTGGCTAGGGAGGATTCTTTTCATTTTTCCCTGGTTCCCAATGTGTTCCCACTGTGTTCCCTTTAAGTTCCCATCAGCTTCCCAATAGGTTCCTCAAGTTCCCAATGTGTTACTCAACATATTCTCCATAACACCTCATTTCTATCCCATATGCTTTGGTAAATGTTGTCCTCCTTTCACCTATAGAGGTGGGCGAAGGGGGAGGAACTTTATTTTTCTCTTCTATTTTGGGGAGCCTCTATAGTTTCAATTTTTTCTCAGTGATGGGCAAATCAAATTGGCTCGTTGCAAAAAAAAAAAAAAAAAAAACTTGGGAGGCACCTCATCTAATTAATAGGAGAGGTTACATATGATCACGGTAAGCTGCTGGGTGCAGGTTCACTCTGGCCAGGAAAAGTGTTAAAATATTGTTAAGTTGACAATGAGGTCACAGAGGTCACAACCAATGTGGACTGCTTTTGGTTCTGTGTTTCTGGTTCCCCATGTGCCAGGGAACCCGGGGCCGGGTGACTTTGTCACTGCAATCATCTTCCTAGTACCGTAGCCTAGGGTTAGTTTCCACATTGACAAAACGAGTAATTTTCTGATTTTCAAAACATGAATTCGTTCTTTAATTTTGAAATTATTATTATTTTCATCATCTACTATAATATTTTGTTATGAGTAATGAAATTATTCAGAGTGTAGTCTGTGATAATTACAGTGATTTTCAACATGTCAAATTCATGTTTTCACAATATTTCATTTCGCTATTTTGAGGACCTTAGGGTTAGGTAATTGGATCAAGTGCGCCTCACAACTTTGTGGGAGCAACTAAGGCAATTCATATCATAATTAGTTCATGGGTGCACTCACACTTTTTTTTATAAATAGCTCAAAGGGCCATCTTGATTGGCCCATCACCAATTTTTTTGGGAATGTTGGGCACTGCCTGATAGAACCACCTCTTTAGGCCCCTAGTTGCAAAATAGGAACAAATTTGGTCACATTAGCCCACCTTTTCAGTTTATATACATGAGAATTGAATTTAGGGCAAACCATATGGGATAAAAGTGAGGTGCTATTGGGAATGTTTTGGGGAACCCTGATTTGGGAACCTTATGGGACCACATAGAAAACCTGATGTGAACAAGGGAAAAAACTCTTTGTTGAGTTCCAAGAATTTTTCTTTCTAATCTCAAGGGCTAATTAGGACTTCTCACCCCAGTAATCTTAAGAAAAACGAAAATTAGCCATTTCAATTCATAATTTCATGAAAGTGTTTCATGCCTCCGGGGTGAGAAATGTGAGAAAATTTGATGTTAGTTTTTGAAGTGTCAACAAAAGAGTTTTTAAAGATGAAGATGAATAATTGTAAGCAACCATTATATGAGATTAGGATTAGTTTGCAAACTGCACTTATTAAGGCCCAGTTTACATGAGGGCCTGGGCCTAATTGCTCATGGGCCTAAGATTGAATGTTTTGGCCCAACAATGGGACTCAACAAAGTCATAAATTGGGCCCAAGAGAGGAAATTGGGTCTCCATCCCAAGAGCATTCCTCTTATTATTTTAGGCCCAATTTTAAGTTCTTAACCAATAGGATTACTCGATTCTGTTTTCAAATTGGACCTGGTGGGTGCTGTTTCCAACTGGCTTCCCAAAAAGAGCCTGAAAAATTCAGTTGTGTCAAACTTTCAACCACCATTTGAGTCCCCAGTTCAGGCCACAAAATTCTAAAATGCTATATAGATGGGAAGTCTTTCCCCTTAAAGCAAAACCCATGGAACAAAAATTCATTGTGACACAATTTTTTAAAGGAATGTACTAATCAAAATGATGGCAACAAGCAACAAAAGAATCATATATGAGCATTACTATATGGGTGCCAACACACTCTACAAAATAGTCACAAGAGAATAATTAAAACAGCACCAACAAAATTCTATAAGATAGTCACAGGAGCATAACAAAGACAGCACCAACAAATTCTACAAAACAATCTTAGGAGCCTATTCAAAACCGCATGAGCAGAGTCCACCGAATTAGAATCATAGCACTCTGAATCTTCAGAGTCTGCCATCGCAGTGCTATAACAATGATGTTAATCAAGCTAGCACACTCTGATTATTGACAAAATTAAAGAATGAACACATGCAAAGGTATGCAGACTGTGTACCCTACTTTGATATCAGATTTCACACATATTAGTGTTTTTAGATTTTCCTTGTTGAAATTTTTGGGAAATTTTTCTCAATATGTCTGAAATTTCAAAATAACTTTACAATCACTTAGCTAACGATGAAACAAAATTTCAATTTTCAATTAGTTAAACTTCAATTAATATGCAGAAAGCTGAAAGTACAATAACCTTTCACAAGGTTATTTGAAAAATAAAAACTATAGATATATGTTGCTATCTATCTATGCTTCAAACTCTTTCATTAATGCATGCAGCCATCATTCCCATGAACTCAACGTCCTCAACTAAATCCTCCCAATCTTGTTCATCCTCATTGGTCTCTTCACATGTGTCAAATGTATCAGCAAAGAGGGAGCACTTGGCATTTGATTCTATAACTAGCTTTTCTCACTAACTTACACATGCCTTGAAATTGTTGAATAAATATAGGCTCCTTGTGTTGAAAACCTAGAAAAGAAAAATTCAGGGTTCGGTATTGTAAACATGGGGTAGCCCACAAGGAAGGACCTCAAGGAAAGATGGGATGAGATAAGGCAGTGGTTGAAATCAAGAGAATTGAACAACAACAATCTTAGCAAATTGTTATACATGTTGAAAGCTCTATCACACACCAAAAGCTTTTGAAGAAGCCAAGAAAGGAAAAGATGATTGAAGAGAAAAAAGAGAAAGTGATTGACAACCTTGTAATGAAGAAGCACCTAAAAAGTTTTGACATTGTCAAATGAGCAGGAAGGAATCTATTTTCGAATATTTTTACCACATGGAATCTTCTTGCCTCGTGGATAGAATATTTTTTCCATGTATACAAAAATAATTTGTCTATGTGGCAATATTTTTCCAACTAAACCAATGCAACATTCAAATTACAAAAATAATTTTCTTGTTTTCTTTGTTAGGGGTAAGAACAAGCGAAGACAATTAAACCACCCAATATAATGTTGAGCATAATTAGTATATATTTATCTAGCACACTCAATCTAATGTGTGATTTCTCACACAATGAAACATGATTCATACCTACCAAATTTATGAATCAACATTAATCCAAGCCTTTAACAAATGAAAACCTACGAAATCAAAACAATTACAATTAGTGCAATTCTTGACCATGGAAGGAAACACATAGCATCATGTTCAATGTTACAATAGACATTATATTTTTACAAATTTTGGTGTCACTTCTAACTATTACTCCTACTTACATAGAACTACAGACCAAGCCAACAAGCAACAAACTTCATTGCAACTCCAAGTTGGGAAATGAATGAAAATTTCAAATTACACATAAAACATGACATGTTGTAGTACATAGTACATGTGTTTACATGGCACCCATTTACCATGTTTCCCCAATGAGATTGAAATTATAATAACGAAATCCGTGCAAGTGCAAGTTGGAAAGTTCCCAATTGTAATTTCATATTGCATCTTGTTTGCAATTTTGCCAAATAAAATCTTGTAAATTTGATCATATCCAAGAGCAAGAACATCCAATGGTGGGGTAAAAGCATGCTAGGGTGGTTAATTTTCAATAGATCATAGTCCCTTTTAAAAGTCCCTAGTTTTAAAAAATGGCATGCATCCAAATGGGTAAAAAACCTAGTCCATTGGATTTTGTCAAGTTTAGGCCTTGTACAAACTTATGTACACACGTGGGATTGTGACTGCAGAAAAATGCATGCAAGTTTTTTTTTTATTTCCATATTTTTGCCTTGCATGAAAGAAGTCATTTTTCCAACAATGGAAATAGTTTTTTTACATTAGATTTTCAAGTTCTGTTAATTATCTGAGAATTGCCAACACACAAGTTTCTAACCGACTTTGTACTTTTCAAAGGACTTGAATTTTCTTGATTGTGAGCTAGGTAACTTGTAATTTTGTGGGGACAAAACCTTCTTCACAACTTATACCTTTCTTGCCTCCTCGTGCTTTCAAGAAAAGAGTGAAACTTGAGCCAAGCTTGAAGGCTAGTTGCAAACCTTTAGGGTTTGTTGCACTTTTGTATGTGAAACCTCCTGAGATTGGAAATGGTGGCCCCATTATGTGAAAAGAGTTTGCAAAGAGGTTTGATCTTTGTGCAATAGACATGACTCTAAACCACATCAAGATTCCACAAGATATATCAATTAAGGAAATGGCTAAGTATTTTGGACCCATTGTTAGCAAAAACATTCATAGCTACATTTAAAATCAAGGTCTTATGTTGATTGAGAAAGTTGAAAAGTTATGGATGGCCATTCATCAAAAGCTTATGTTCCTACTACATGGGTGGTTTTTTTGGACTTTGCTACAGGGATAGTTGTGTAAATGGTAGGGAAATAAATGAATTGGCTTTTATATGTAGAATGGACAAACCAGGAACAACAACAATGGAGAAGGGTTGTGTTAGAAATCTTGAATGACTCTAAGCATGAAAGAGATGTTATAGATGATGTAGATCTTTGTGCAAGTAGCGATTGCACAAAACCATCACTTGTGCCATAAGAGGTTTCACAATATATAGAATTTGAGACAATTTGGTTTTTGAATTTAAAGTTCGAGAAGTCTTGCAAGAGGTGTTCATGACAATGTACAAAGGGCAAATATGCCCAAGGCCTAATGGACAATAAGATTAATCACTTGAAATTGGAAAATGAAAAGCTTAGCACTTTGGTTTTAGCATTGGACACAGCAATTTCTGAATTGGAAAAATCGAATGAAATCAAAGGTGGTAGGGATGAATTGCAAAAGAAGGTGGAAGGGTTGCAAAAGAGGGTGGACTACTAGAAATGTCAAATAGAGGATTATCATGAACTTGCAGAAAAGGGGAAGGTGGAGTTTGAAAGAGTTTGCCAATATTTTGAAATTTTGAACAATAAGGTTTTAGGCGAAGAAAAAAAGGTTTTTCTTGCTAAAAAAAATTGTGATGTTATTAGAACATTATATTCCAACTTTTGAAAATGCTTATCCTGTCAAAATCTTGTTGCAACATTGCTTTCAAATTTGGTAAACAAACTAAGGTTTGAAGAACCTTTATTGATTGGGCTTTGTCCATTTTGTGGGCTTAGTTTTACACCTTTATGGGTAGGAAAAATAATTTCTTGCAAGCATGTATTTCATTGTTGGTGGGCATATTCACAATTAAAGACGTACCCAAAAGGATGGTTTAATGGAAAAAAGACTACAAAGGATTATTTTGGATTTTTATTACATTTATTATTTCATGATTATAATGGATTGGTATATGACTATAGGGTGCAATCACAATAAAAGGAACGAAGCCCGCCAGGGGCCCAATCATTTTCTAAACACAAAGCCTTGGCACAACTAACACATGGCCTTTTTGGACTAGTGGGGCCTAACAACGAAAACTAAATGAAAAAGTTTGATTTTAAATTATGTTGTTCTCCTTCACACGCCTAACCTACGTTCAAGCTATGGATGACCTAGTCTATGTTAGGGCATTTTTGATGTCACAGTCACTTGACGAACACCCAATAAACATGCAAGTTTGTGCAAGCTCTATTACTAGTGTGATTTTGAATCGCCGCATGCCTATGTGCTTGACCTTCTTCTCACATCACAAAACACAAATGTCAACATGAGTTGTGAGTAGCTGAAAAATTAGAAATATTCATGTGTGTGCATGCAAGAATTTATTTGGAATAAGGAAAGGCTCAAGCTTCTAGAGGTAAGTTGTTTTCATCTTATAAAGTTCTTTTCAAATTGTTTTTAGTAGTGTTGAATTATATTAGTAGTCTAATTAAGATTTCTTTCAATCATTTTCTTTTTGAACTGTTTGGTGGTTAATTAAGGAGCAAAGCTCAATGTTGCCGAACAATGAATACACGGCATAAAATTTTAACTTGCAATTGTTGTGTGGGTGTTTGACCATTCTTTTTATCACAAGAGAGTACCATATTGGAATGGAGGGTGCATAGGAATGTTTTGTGTGCCCATGCAACCTTTTGTATTTCATTCAATAATGAAGTAAGATCGGTAGTTTGAAACACGAACTACATCTGACAAATGGAATGAACTTGATCAAAGGCCGCATAATTGTAGTTATAAGTTCTTCACCATTTCTCACCTCCTTTTGAGCATCAAATGATTAGCATGGATGCTTGTTGAAATGCTTCAAGATTATGAAAACCTACACCCTAAGTTCCTGAAATTCTTATTTGATCCATGCTGCACATGAACTTTACACCTTGTAATATGGCACTTATGCTTATTGAAGTGCTTTGATTGTGAAACCCTAAACCCTTTGTTGAAATTTTTATTTGATTCATGATGTTCATGAATTACATAGTTCTTACAATATGGCACTCAAGTTGAAATGCTTTGACTATGAAACCCTAAACATTTGGAGAAATTTTTATTTGATCCATGTTGTTCATGAACTACATAGGTCTTGTAATATGGCACTTATGCTTATTGAAATGCTTCAAGACTATGAAACCTTAAACCCTTTATTGAAATTCCTATCTAAACCATGCTACTCATGACCTACACATGTCTTGTAATATGGCATTTATGTTTGTTGAGATGCTTCAAGACTGTGAAACACTAAACCTTTTCTAAAATTCTTATTTGATCCATGTTGTTCATGAAGCACATATGTCTTGTAATATGGCACAAGTATGTTTGTTGAGATGCTTCATAACTAAACTTTTTATGTTTAGTTTGATTTGTTAAGTTTGAAATGGTGCATTGATGGTTTGGATTATTTTCAAACTAAGTAAAATCGGTCCATGAAGTGAATTACATCTCTTGGTGTCAAGATTGATCATGTTTTAGGTCTAAAACTAAGGAGTTCACTGTCTATCCATCTTGTTTTCAATTTGCAAAATCAACTTCAACATGACCAAATGTTTAATTTGGTTTTAGGTGTCCAACAATGCATGTAAATCTTCATCTATCAAAAAAGGTGCAAATAAATCCCCATCTATCAAAAAAGATGTGAATAAGTCTACATCTATCAAGAAGATTGAACATGCCAAATGGGAGACATTGAGTAGGGCACAATTTGCTAATGAAAAGTTAGCTTGGGGTGATAATGATGGAGATTTTGAAGATGAAACGTTTTACACTCCTTTAGGAAGTCTAGAAAAGGAAGGCACTAGTTTCATTACTATGCCATGTCCTAAAACCCATTAACAAGTTGACACATATTTACATTATGCCATTGTGAAGCAACTTACAAAGCTGATTATTATTTTAGACTTTTAAAATTCTACAAGTGCCAAGTCAGCATCAAAGTGATTGGTCAGTTAGAAGATACGATTTTAATGGCCATCTCCCCATAGAAATGACACCTAGTAGAGGTGACCAATTAGTGAGAGCTGCAAGCTCTGTAGCCAAACTTATTGCGAAGGGGGGTTGACTAACCACACTAAGATTACCTTTTGGAAAGGTTCATCTAATATCTCATGATTGTTTAGCTACAATTGGCCAAGTGGGTCACGTTGATGCTAATAATCGAACTATAGGTAAAGCCAGATCCAAACATTGGTTAGGTAAACCATAAGCCCATTGTTATAGTTAAGTTGCTTTTGTGGGAAGTTAAACTTGGCTTTGACAATCTAAAAACCCTTTGCTAAATTTAAATATCTTATTTAAATGTTGAAGTGTTTTGTTTCTTATCTAGTCTTGCTTTAGATCATGTAAATCTATGATCCATACAATTGCTAATACATGTACTCTTTCTTGTTGTGGAAATAGGTATATAATATTGTTTTCAAGTGTTCAAATTCCATATTGTAACAAAATTTTATAGTCCTAAGCCAAGTACAACCTTGACAAAAGGTACCTTTGTTAACATTCAATTTGTTATCTTTTCATATCTTGCTTTTGAAATCATTAAACTGCATCCAAGTTGCTAAGGTTCATTCAATTTAAATTGTCATTATGGAACACGATTCAAATCATAATGCAATTTATAGATATTAATGCTTGTGATTATCTTAAGATCATGTACTAGATGTCTTTTTTTTCTTTAAAATAAATCATGCATGAATAGTAGAGCTTGCTTTAAAATGTAATCTTCGTAATGGCAACAACCCAATGCTACTTTGCTTAACAATATGTACTTTTGTAGGAAAGGCACGCTTTCTAAAATGCTTGATGTTTTGTAAAAAGAATGAATGTTTGTTTTAAGATTGTCTACTATGACTCCTTTTTCTTTCATAAGACCAGTCCTTATTTAGTAGTAGCTTGCTTTGAAATGAAAATTTCAAATTACACAACAACTTAATGATGTTTTACTTAGTAGGATCTATGTTTTTTTAGGAGATGTGTGTATTTTTAGGACATATGTGCTTTCTAAAGTGTTTGATGTTGTCGTTACCACATAGCCTATGCAACATGTCCTTATAACTATCCTTTGCTTAGGAGCATGTCCTTGGCAAAGTGGTGTAAAGTGCCAATCACAATGACATAATTATTAAATCACTATATAATAAGATCTACTACAAACATAATAATAAATTGATAATTATTTGGTGTCCACTTATGATTTAGAAACTTTGATATAAGATTTTGTCCATTGTGTACAAATGTCATTACTTCGACTTTTTACTCACAATTTCTAGGACTTTGTCAAAAACCAACTCCTATTTCATAATTAGTTTTCAATGAATATTACAACATAAAACACATGTAGAAGGTACTCACATAATGCCAATAATGTTTATTGTGTTGACATGGCTACCAATCTTTGGGAAAAGTCTTGCAAGACCAAAATTTGCAATCTTGGCATTTAGATCTATGTCAAGCAAAATATTGACTGGTTTGATGTCTTGATGTATTATTTGGGGTTGTTTGCATCTTGATGAAGATACTTGAGGCCATTAATTACAACAATACAAATGCTTTTCCAAATTGGCCAATCCATGTTGTGATCTCCTTTACCCTCTGTTTTAGAAACAAAATAATGCAAAAAAATAAAATCAAACAACTTGCTTATTTAATTGAAATAATACCTTGAACATATTATAATAAAAAGTGAAATATTTCAACAACAATAATTGACCTATAGTTTAGAATGTAATCTATAATGTTTGCACAATTTTAGTCCCATTCAATCAACTCAAAGGTCTAAACATGTTACAACAAATTGTTTTCAAGCAAAAAAAAATTCATGCACCTTGAAAATAATGTCAAATTCAAATTCATTGAGTTCAACCTAGGTCTTGTTAATAATATTCACATAAGAACATATTGAAAACTAAATTGACAAGTTGATAATATTTGAAGTCATGTTCATTAAAATAAAATTTGATGATAAAATCAACACGGAACCAAATAACAAACTAAATCAATATGTAACAAAAGGATATAATGCTTTGAAAGATGATCTCATGAAATATTTGCTTGACTCATGGTGGTAGTTTTTGTTTTACTTACACCATAACTTTTTAATTATGTAGGAAAAAAATTAATTATATCCCATGTACCACCTTTGCCAAAAGGGTATTTTGATTCCCCTCACAACTAATCAACACATTATAAAAAACACATTTTCATTGTTCATAAAATTGGTTTCAAGAAAATGTGGTATTATCTATTTTACTTTCATCTTTAATTGGATTCATTCTCCCAAGGACCAATGGTAGGATAAAATAATATTACCAAAAATAACTTCAACCAAATTGTTGTTTTCAACAAACTCATATACAAGGATTCGTTGTTCATAATCACCGAAACAACAACCTTTGAGTTTCACGAGATTCTTGTGTCTCATACTTGTGACAAGTATAATTTCATTGCAAAACTCCTCCATCCCTTGTTGCACTTATGGTAATAATTGTTAGAGATACATTTTTATACCTTCTGGATTTTTGTCTTACTCTATTAATATAAATACCGCATAAAAATATTAATTAGGTCATTTGGATTGTTGCTGGAAAATTCTTTATTAATGCTGAAGAACTACACTTCACCATTTTGCAATTATTGAATTAAGACTATGAACAACAATTGGGAAAATACTCAAGCTTCAATAAATCATAAAAAATACATGCCATTCTTCTCTCACAAAGTAATCTTTTCACTTGGAGACACCACTACCATTGTTTTGAATAATCCTCATCATGTCCTCTCTAAGCCTCCTATGATAGCTTACCACCATATTGATATGACCTTTGGCAATTACAAGAAATGGTTGTAACCCCTTTGTGTCATATTGATAGGCAATTAGTTTATCTATCTATCATGTCGACATAATGAACTTTCTATCTAATATCATTAACTATCTATCATATCATCATACTGGATTTCGACATGCTATGTTTTGACATTTCCCAAAAGAGACTTAGTTAAATTTGTATAGTATTTCTACTCTCTATCAGCATGCCTAAGTATCTCCCTTACATTATTCCCCCTCTTAGTGATGTAGTGTCCCCACATAGTTGCACATACATTCTAACTACACATTGCAAAAGTTCTTCTTATTTCACTACAAGTTCCTAACTCCTAGAACCTCCTACCTTGTCAAAATGTATGAGTTGTGTTGGAATGTAGAAGTCATCAATTTCATTGTCATAAGACTTTGCCCCTTCCTTTGTGTATGTAATCTACTGCCTCCATAAATACTTATTAGTCTGCTCCATCTTCATAGGATGTGGTAAACATTGTTGGCAATGAGTGAACTTACCAACATGTGGTCATTTTGATAGCTTCTCCACCAAGTGCCTTGTTTTCAAGATGGCTATCCATTGGGATAGTTCATGCACTCCCATATGTGCTTCTTGAGTAGAATACTTGGTTTGTTCGTTCTTGATAGTCCTCTAGATAATAGAGGCCATGGTGCGATATGTAATGTTAATGAGACAAGCTAACTCCTAGTAATCATCCATAATTTGCTTCCACTTCTCTGATTGGGTCTTGGGCTTGCTTTCCACATGGTCTAGAATAGCCTCCATTCAAATCATGGCGAAAGTAGGTTTGTTGCATGTTGAGGTCTAATGGTGATGGTAGTAATCTTCGAATGTGATCTTTAACTTACAATAGTATCATAGTGCATATAGTCCTAAGCAACCTACCTCAAACTCTAGAGCTCCATATCCCCTAGGTTGGTGGTACTAAACGTAACAACATACAATGTTGTATGCTAAATATTCTCTCCATTCCAAGTTGTCTATCGCCCACATAGAAAGAAATTGACTCTTTGTGATATGTGCTCCCAACATAAGAGGTGTTATTTTTATTTGTAGACAAATTTGGAATCCATGCATCAGATAATACATCCTAAGGGTAGGGATTACTAACATGATATATTCCATCTCTAACATCAGATGGAGCATATCATTTTTGGTGTAAGGTATAATACTTGCTTTTTTTGTCATTGTAGGATGTTCTATTTGTGGTGGCATAGTTCCATAAATAAGTTTCTTCACTTGAGTCTCCACTCCCTATTCTTTGGTACCAACCTTTGGTCTCTGAAATCCTTTAGTTGGTTTTTCAAATGCTCCTACCTAGTTTGTACTAATGTTGGTGTTATTAGGTTTTTTTTTTATCGTACTTTGAGGATAAAGTTGTGACAATGAGGTAGTCTCATCTTCATCAAATATATATATTATATCTACATCTATAGGGGTTTTTTTCCCCCTTCTTATTTATTTAGTCAACTTGCTTTGCTCCTTATTTGATTTAATCTCTCCTTTTGTGGTAGCATCATTTTTTGTTTTGTCACTCGATGTTATTTACTAATATGCCACATCCAAAACACTGATGTAATTTTTGATTTGTTCAAAATGCCACCTCCTGAATTCAACTTTAGCCTTTTCTAAAACTTCCCTTAATTTCACAAGACCTCTTTTAATCAATTGGTCATATAATTTTACCTTGGCTTGATTTCTCATAGTTATAACTCCCCATTCTGTGTTGACTTGTAATTGAAGCTTCTACACTTCAATTTGACTTGTATGTACTTCTTTCTAAAGTTTGTTTACTTTTGCCATAAGCACTCCATGGTCTTGGTAATGAATATGTTGAGCTCATTCAACCACTCCCTCCTAAAAAGCTAGTTCATTTTCTTGTTCTCACATTGCTCTTTCCATCTCCTTGACTTTTTCTTCCATACTCCATTATTTAGCCTTGAAGATTTGAATTTCTAGTTTTTATAGCTTTATCTTTACATTTGCTCTCAACAAAAGTTCTTCCTACCCTTCTATAAATTTTTTTTTGCACAAATGGCACTTTGTAATTCCTTTCCTTGATGATTTTTTTAAAGATTACAATATGTAATTCCAAGTTCTTTTCTTCTGTTCTTTTTAGTCTTTCAACTATCTCCTCTAGCTTTTGTTTTATTTCCATTCTAACTAACTCTTTCCATGCCAAATCTACATTTAATAAACCATTTTTCTTCTTTAACTTAGTAATTTTCATCTTGGATTGTTGTCCTTCTTTACTCAAAGGCCCATTATGAGTTGTGAGCTTCAGTACCTTCTCTTCCATGTTTTTCTACTATTGCTCCAACTCTTGTTTATGTGCTTGGTTTAGCGATTGACTCTTTGTTTCCACCAATCGCTTTGCCAATGCATCCTTTTCCTTCTGCAACTTTGTGAAATGTGTTGTCATAGCACACCTCCTATCTCCAACTTTGAAAGCTATCTCCATAAGTTGATCCACCACAAAGCTCAATCCATCATTAACATTAATGTTGTTCACCTCTTTTAATTTTTTTGTTTTGTTCGTTATGGCAACACGATTGTTTTTTAGGTCATGATGGAGTTGGTTTTCTTCTAATTGTTGTGGTAAAAACCTATGTTCACCTTTTGGTATAATTTCCTTTTCTAATGGCTGCAAATTGTTTTGGTCTTTCTGTTGCACAACTGCCAATTGTTGTTGCTTTGGGATTTCTTCTTCCATTTCCTATTACAAAATCTCCCTTTCTAACTCTTGGTGGTATGGCTTTTCTCGTTGGTGTCCCATCTTTCCCATTTCGTTGATGATCACCACCACGTCATCCTTTAATGTAGGAAATCTTTCTTCCACATTTTGATCTTTAATCGCTTCTTCTTCTAGCACTTTTACTTCAAGAGTCTACTCAGTGTTAGCATCCCCTGAATTTTGTTTTTCTTCAACATCTAGTTCTATAATTGTGCCTACAACATTAGATGCGACAACAAGTTTACTGGCATCGGTAGTAGTCTTGCCAATAATCTCACCAGTATCCCCCTCTTGAGGTAATGATATTTCTTTGATCACTTTGTTTGGGGCTGTTAATGATGTTCTTGTCCTTTTCTTCCTATTTTCCAATATTATGGCATTAACATCCACAATGATTTTCTCCTTCCTTTTTTGGAGTTTTTTCTCTTTACAAGACTTCTTTGCTCCTTGGAAAATTGCTCTCAATAGAAATACCTGATTATTGTCCGAATAGGGTACTAGTCAGCTTTCCAACCTTATGTTGAATTGCTATTAATTCATTTTATAGCTTCTAGGAAAACCATGTTGCCTAGTTAACTAACCCTTTTTCAATAGCTAACATCATAAAAATTAAAGAACTAGGGGCAAACCTATTACCTTGACAAAATGTAAAAATTTATGTCAATGCTTCTAGTCTTTTGACTCTTGCCTTCTCGTCAGCTTGGGCAATCCTAAACCCTAACTTAAAAACTAGTGATCTTGTTATGTTCCTCTAAAATAAGTTGCAGCAATGCCATTGTACCCTTGTCATACTCTTGCCATCAATCCTTTATAAGGTAGTTTGAACACCTTCGCTATGCCTTCCTCACTTATATCGAACTACTATTTCTCCAACTTGACATATTAGTTGTCATAATCGAAACTACAAATCAACTCCTTCACTAGAGGTTCATTGATCTGAGTCTAGTCAAATTTTTTCAACGACACAAGACCCACCTTCATGTCTCCTCTTGAGTGTCCAAGGCCCAAATACTATTGTGAATGCATCCCAAGAAAATTACTTTCCTTAACTTAGCCATAGTTGGTAGCTTCTCCATTGGTTTGATCCTTCTTCATTTGGTGCTCAAAGAAATTGTACTAGTGTCGGTTTCATGTTCATGCTTCATCTCTCCAACATCAAAAGCTTGTTAATCCTTGTACAAATCAAATTCCCAATTCCAAAAAATAGCAATGTAATGTTGGTAAGGTGGTTTTGGCAATTTTTGGTATATCCTTACAAACAAATAATCAAACCCTAATCGTAACACAATAGTTTCAAAATAATGTTGTTTCCTTGGAATGTTAAGAACCAACCTCTTTTGTTGCTTCCTCCTGAGCTATTCCCAAATTTGTAGTTGAGTAACATCGCAACCAAAATTTTCTTATTTGTGTTGTTCCTTGGAATTCTCTTAGAAGTCTTATAGTTGTAAGTTGTTTGTTTCACAAGATCGTTTATCTCTTCATTTTTATCCTCCAAAATAAGAATTGTAGGGTTTGAATTCTCATTTGCTTGCAAGTATTATTGTTTCAAAACCACTGTCTCTATTATCATTCGATTCCTCTCCACTATTTTCTATACCAACTATTTGTTCATAGATATCTTTCCAACACTTGGTCTTGTAAAACTAGATGCAAATTGTGTTTTTTCTTGTTCTTTAGATACTGTTTTGCCATTAAACTTTCCCATATTGGTTTTGAACCAAACCTTATGCAGTTCTACAAAACTTTCAATTTTGCATTGATTTCATTGTTTAACAATTTCTCTAGCTCAGGCATTCCATTCACTCACACGTTCATTGTCTTTCCTTGAACATTTTTTCCACAAATAATATCGTTGCTTGATTTTCTTCAACTCCACTAATTCTTTAGGGCTTAATAAAGTATTTAAAGGCCATATTGGCCGTAATTCATTTAATGGATTTTTTAATATCTTGGTGATAACCTCTTTGTTTTTCCTTGTGGGGGTCTAGGTTAGGTGGTTATGAATAACCTCTTTTATAGCCTTTCTTTCTTAGGGCATAGTTGGTAGGGTTTAATGATTTTCTTTTTTTAAGTTTGGCTTTGTAACCACTTCTTGCCTTTCTCTCATTACTTCTTGATCTTTCTTCCTTTGTCCAAAAATACTCATCATTTTCAATTTTAGGTATAAAATATGTCCATGGTAGTTTTCTAGGTTTAGGTACAAGGTTAAATAAATTTTAAAGTACAGTAATTGAAGTCCTACCTTGATGGTACCTACTAGGGCATCTTTCGACATGGATATTGGCCACCATAATGTCGATTGCCATATTTTTAAAATGATATTTTTTTAATTTATTGACGTTTACTCTCTTTACCTCAGCATCATCATCACCTAGAGTAGTTAATTTTGATAGTGTTATTATTAAAAGTTTACATATTTTATAAGGACCCTTCCAAGGTAGCTTAAATTTACCTCCCTTGATCTTAGTTGATTTGGGCATCCATAGGACTAAATCACCCTCACAAATGTTTTTGAGTTTCCCTTTTTCATCCCAATTTTCCTTTGGTATTAATTGTATGTGATTGATGTTATCACTAGCATACCAATGTTTTTCATCCAATCAGATGAGATCTTCCATTCTTACATGGATGGCTTGATTAAGGTCTTCTATGGTTACATCCTTAATCCTTTTAATAGGGATCATAAATTTAGTTGGCATAATGGGTTGAATGCCAAAAACTAACTCAAAAGGTGTAAATTGTGTAATCACTTTATATGTTGATCGATATGCCCATAATGTTGTAAATAATATAATGTCCTAGTTGGTGCAATTAACATTAACTAGTTTGGCCAAAATCTTTCCCAAAGTTTTATTAGTCAATTTAGCTTGACCATTTCCTTGGGGATAGTAGGTGGTTGACTTGTGATGTATAATCATAAATTTTGCTATTAACACTTCAATAATTTTGTTAATGAAATGGCTTCCTTGATCATAAAATGGGTGGGACATTCAAATCTAGTTATGATGTTTTCATAAATGAACTTAATAGTTTTTTTTGTTATACTCATTTGTAACTAACATCATATTGACCAATGTAATAGATGATCTATCAACAGTTTATACTTGATCATCTAGCAAACCACAGTTATGTAAATTGGCCTCACACAATTGACAACAACATGATGTCATCAACAACATTTTGTTAGGCCTGGATCATCAATCTCCCAAGGGAACTAGTTATGAATTAAAGTTTTACAAATTACTGGAGGTTGTGTTATCCCTAAGTGCCCTAACTTTTACCCACTTAGTGGTGTAGTTAAGGGGTACAATAATATATTGATTACTAGTAGTTTTAATTGTGGGTTTAATAGGTCCCATAAAGTCTAAACCCCATTTCATGAAGGGTTCATATGCCATAATTGGTCTAAGTGGTCCCTTGCCACTTCACCACATAGGTTCTAGTCATTGATAGATGTTACACCTTTGACATAAGTTAGTAGCATCTTTGTGAATAGTTGGCCACAATAGCCTATTGACATGATCTTCTTCACTATTGTGTTATTGCCATAGTGACCTACAGTCAGTCCTTCATGGAACTTTTCCAAAAATTTAGAGGTTTCAATGGGTGTTAAACATTGCTTCAACATTCCATTAGGTCTTAATTTGTGCAAATGGCCATCACATAATGTATATGGCCTTGCTTTAATCACCAATCGATTCTGTTCTTCTTTGGGCATATCATTGTTCAAATAACCCTTCTTGAAATAATTAATTATTTGTCCATACTAATCAATTTCTATGTTAAACAATTGGGCATTAGGTAATTGATCTTCAACTCCAATGGTTGGTTCTCCATGATTAATTTTCGATAATTGGTCAAGTAAGAAATGCACCCGTCCTGGTTTGAATATTACTTTAAAATCAAGTTCTTGTAGTAGCAATAACCATCTAGCAATTTGACTAGTCATTATTGGTTTGTTGACCAAATATAATAGAGCTTGGTGCTCCACAAAAAAATGAAGTTATTTCCTAAAAGATAATGTCTAAATTTCTTCATCAATTTACTAGCATAGTAAATTGGTTTATCAATAGTTTTATCTAGATTTTGATTTAACATGGCTCCAAGTGCAAAATTTGATGCATCGGTATGGACATGGAATTCTAACTTCCAATTAGGTATGATAAATACAGATAAACATGTCATGGATGCCTTCATCCATTCCCAAGACTTGGCACATGCCTACGTCCTTATAAATTCTACATCTTTTTTTAGTAATTTGCACATTGGTGCTGCCTTACTTGCAACATCTCGAAAATAACATCAATAGAAACTAGTCGTTCCTAGGAATTGTTTTATTTCCATTACATTGGTAAGTATTAGCATAACGATAATTGTTATAATCTTTCGTGGATCTACCAATAGACCATCATGACACACTATGTGTCCTAGCAATACTCCCAAATTTACACAAAATGCACATTTTTGAGGGTTAAGGCTAATGCCATTTAGCCTACATTCTTCTAAACATTTTTGTAATTATTCTAAATGATCTTTCTTATCTCCATATACACTAAAATCATCTAAAAATACTTGCATATTTTTTTAAAAATAGGGTTTAAACGTTTTTGTTACTACTTTTTGGAAAGTAGTAGGGGTGTTACACAATCCAAAAGGCATAATGTTATAAGCATAGGCGCCCCATTCCGAAATGAATGCCATTTTGTCTTTGCTTTCTTCCGCCATTTTAACTTGGTTATAACTGCTATAATTATCCATAAAGGAATACATTTCATATCCAACTATTGAATCCAAAATTAAATCCAAAAAGGGTAAGGGTAATGAATCTTTTTTTGTTTGAGCATTTAATTTATGATAGTCCACACATATTCGTAACTTCCCATTTTTCTTTGGTACTATCACCAAAGGAAACAACCATTGTGTAGTTTCAATCGGATAGATAAATCCAATATCAAGTAGCTTATCCAAATCTTCTTTTATTCTAATGCATAATTCAGATCCATTCTATATTGTCTTTGCTTAATTGGTTGGGCACTAGGCACTAATTCAATTTTGTGTTCACAAATTTGCCTAGGTATTCCTTTCAAATCCTTATAATTCCAAGCAAAAAATCATGATAAAGCAATAATTCTTTAATTTGGGCTTGAAAAGATGTTGGTAAGATTGCATAAATGAATACCTCCTTAGGATACCCTTCACTTCCTAAATTTCATCAATTGCTCCTTAATTGCAACTGTCCATCCTACAATCTTCTTATCCTTAATTGTCACATCGGTAGTTTCATCCAATATCAAAACTTCTCTAGGTTGATGTTTATAAAAACAAATTAGATATTTAGGTTTTTCTTCCACTTGAAGCATACCATAATCAATTTCTTTCAAAAAATATAACTCTTTTAGTGCCACTTTTCCTATAGGCCATAACTTAAGCACCACATTATAAAGTTGCTCTTCCTTTTCATTCGACAATCCCTTTTCCCAATCATAACCATCATCAACATATTTTAATCTCTTTGATGGTTTTAAGGAAATATTTTTAAGTGTATTCATTGCCATTGTCCTTTCTCCTGTAATGATGATAAAAATATTATCACCCCAATTATGATTTGCCTTTGCTTGTTTCAACCAGGGTCTTCCCAAAATCAATGAATAAGTTTCTGTTTCATTCCCCATATTCAACACTGTAATAGGGATTTTGTATTCACATCCAACCAAATCGATTTTCAAGTTCCTTATTAACCCAATGAGTTGCACCTTCCTCTAATCAGCCATCCTGACTACAAAAGGAGCTAGCTTGGGTTTCTTCAACCCAAATTTCTTCCTCAAATTTTCAAAGATAATATTCACATTGAATTCGTTGTCAAGTAATACATCTCTCATTCTGAATTTCCTTATATGAATTTGAACAACCAGTAGGCTTCATCAAAATCTTCTATTTTACTTGTTGTGACTTTATAAACATCAATAATTTGGGCTTTTCCCATCTTCAACAATGACTTTGTCATCATCTCTTTTAACTAAGGACAAATTTCTAATAATTGTCCTAATTTCACTTCTATCTTTGAATTCATCATGAATTTTTGTAATTCACCACTTTCTTTCTCCATTTGCTTTGCTCAACATTCATTTTCTGTGGCAACACCTTTCACTTTGCCATTGGATTGTTTCTCAGACAAGTCGATTCTTCCTTGTCTAGGGTCATATTCATCTCATCCACTTCACTAGCAATTGGCTTGTTGATACTCATTGTTGACTTGTCATTAGCACCCACCAACTCACTTTTCCTCTTCAATGAATTCAATTCTTTTAACGACATGTCTCTTTATGTCAACATGTTAGTTCCTTTCGCCTCAACATGTACATCACTTCCTTTAGCTACTTGAGTTAACTTCCTATCATCCTTCATCAAATCGATTTAACATGTTGACTGCAACAATCCCTTTTCGTTCAACCTTTTTGGTTGGGCAATTGATTTGGTCGGCTCTAAATCAAAGGGAACATCCTTACACATTTCCAATGGTTTGTCTTCCATTTATTGTATTTTTCGTAGTTTGTTAATTATATCCTTGTGAATCAATTTCTCCTTTTCCCATTTAATTCGTCATCCTTTAGTGGGATTAACTTCTATTTCTAGAAGTTTTTTAATAGGCATATTGGCCTTTAGTATCCTCACCTTTTGTCCTCTTGTGGTCACACACACACCCACTACTGGTTGATCCCTTTTGACCATAACCACATTCATTCCAACTTTCAATATGGAGTTCTTATTTTCTTCAATAACTTTTTTCCATATAGGACAATCATTCCTGACATGACCTCCTTTTTGATAGTAATGACATTTGACACTATTCCATTGAAATTTAGGATTTTGATTATATCTTTTTTGGTTATATTAGTTGTCGCAACCCCACTTTGGGGCTAAGTGTGAGAATGTAACTCACACTCCCGAAAGTGGGAAAACGGAGTCCTTCAGGACTCCTGAAAATTTAGAGCTCGATTTGAGGGATCAAATCTCCTTGTATTTGAGTGTCCTTGGGCTCATTGAAAAGGTCTTGAAGTGTAGATGTCCAAAATGGCCTCGCATGAGCCATTTGGACATATGCAACCCAAGTTATGGGCAAAAGAAGGGTCGGGAATCGACCTCTTCCCGATGTCCGCTTCTAGAGTGCAGCATGGCGTTGGAAAGCTCTCGAGGAGAGCTACAACTTTGGTTCAGACCTCGTCTTGATCGAACTCTGCAGTCGGGAGTTATGAGCTCCCAAAATCTTGGGACTCTAACCTAGGACAGTTTCGGGACTTTAACTTGGGAGTCCCGGGCAAAAAATGCCATTTGGATGTAGTGTCGGCGGAGAGCTGTAGAGAATACTATATGGGGGAAGGTGGTGGCTTCCCCCGAGTCCGGGCCGTGGTGAGTCTTATGTGTCAAAGTGCCCGTGGCTTGTCCCAACACCCCAGGGTGTTCCCGAATGCTAACTAACCCTCTTGTGGTTGGTTTTGGATGCAGATTCAAGCTTGATAATCTAGTCCCTCTTCCTAGTCTAATCTCGAGACTTCTAACACACCCCTCTACCCCTTTTTAGTGCTGGAAGTCGGGAGCGGCCCTCAAGTCCCAACTTTCTGCAACTCTATGTAGTTGGACCTTCAAGTGGGTTCGACAAGGGACTTGCGAACGCGCCATCAGTTATTTCAATTTGACTGATTGTTATTTTGCCAATTACAACAATTGGGTCTTGCATTATATTGTCGATTATTATATTGATTTTGATCATTTGGTACACTATGATTTGATAACTATTTTGGCTTTTGTACAATTGGTATCTTTGCTTATACAACATTCACTGCTACAATCTCTCTTGAAGTACAATTCCCATTCATTGCTTTACTAGGACATTGATTTGTATAATGATCACTAGCCTTATAGATTTAATAAAATTTCATTAATAGTTTGCATTCCTTTGTGAAATGGCCTTCATTAAAACAATTTTGACAATACACACCTTCCCTTATTGTGTCAATATTCACTTTCTTAGATTCTTTTTTAATCTTCTTTTCATAATGTTCATCTTCATCATCATTATTTTCAAATTTGTCACTATCAAAATTATTTAAACTATATTTTGCAATACTCTTCTGTTTCACATGTAGCTCTTTTTCTACCAAAATTACAGATTCAACCATTTATGTTAATGTTATTCTTGGCATATTGATGATAACCATTTTCACTTTAGTTCATAATCCTTCTCCAAAGGCTTTTCTCAAGTAAATATCATCTAGTTGTTGAGGAATTACTGCACACAGTTGAAAGAATTGATCATAATAATCCTCCATTGATTCATACTTATTTTGTTTTACATAACGTAAAGTGATAGTTGCTTGTCCTTCACTTTTTATTTCACTAAATCAAGTCATAAAGGCACATTGAACCTTTGCCCATGTCGTTGTTGGATGAGCAGTTTCATATCTTCGAAACCAATTGACAACTTTTCCCCTCAAGGAATTTGGAAAATATTGTAGTTTGTGGCGATTTATATCTTCTCCATTAGTTACACATACCTTTGTCAACTGTTGAATGTGTAAAACCAGATCTTTGTTATCATGATATTTAGATAATTAAATTTGTAATGCATTTGTAGGGGGTCTTGCAATGATGGGTGGAACGTTCATTATCGATGTAGGAGTAATTGATGGTAAATTCAAAGAAATATCAATCTTGATGTGATTAGGGCTTTGGAGAAATAGTTTTCTCTTCTAGGAATTTCATTAGCAGTGTTGCCATTACAAGCTTCCTATGTTGCATCTTCTTCCAACCGTTTTTTTGGTATACATAGCCATCCCTCTTCCATGACCCATAATTCCGTCCATAATCCCTTTTCCTATGCTCTTAATAAGTAAATTTTATCAAATCATTTCAATTTTGTGACTTTTAAAAAAAAATCTTGAAATGTGTGTTTTCAAAAAAAATCTGCCACTTTTGCACATTAAAAT
>Ga0116231_10003616_pt1 | contig 31982 bp, 20 predicted proteins | sample S1TSphgellanicum_2_FD_89695 | JGI IMG/M metagenome (GOLD analysis project Ga0116231, IMG submission 89695) | Host-associated microbial communities from peat moss isolated from Minnesota, USA - S1T2_Fd - Sphagnum magellanicum MG | ecosystem: Host-associated > Plants > Peat moss > Unclassified... | reverse complement strand
TTTTTTTTTTTCTTCCCATCTTTTTGATCCCATCCCATGAATCAAGCACACATGGGCTTTTGGTGTCATGTTTGCCCAATTTTATGGATAATTTTTAATGTGTTATGAAGGAGATACATGGCGTGTCAACTAACATCGCCAATTTTGCACAAACCATGCTTTCAAACATAATCTTTAAACCTTGACATTAATTCCTAAAAATTAAACTTTAAAATATAAACTCAAAACTCCAAAATAAATATCTCAAAAATAAACCCTAACCCAAAAACCCAAAAATTAAATCTTAAAAGTCCCAAACATAAACCTTAAAATGGTGCAAATTTGATATCAAAAAACACAACCACCCCCTTAGGGCATTACTTATAAAGTATTGAGTTTGCCAATCCAAATGATGTGCAAATTTTGGATTTCTTTAGAAGGTGATGGATTATAAATCCATAACTTTTATCATGACTAAAAATACCCATGACCCCAAAAAAAACCACACTATATTTTTATGTAAATGTACATACGTTTATTGTTCATGGTTTTGTCATTTCAAACCCAAAATCTTAATCCTCAAAGCTAAACCTTAAAACTCCAAAAACCTTAACTATAAGAACCCAATATTTAACCTGAAAAACTAAACCTTAAACCAAATTTATTCACAAGGATGTTTCATATCAATTGGGAGAAGACCTTCTTTTTCATCATTGTGTTCAAGGTATACAAATTCAAAGTATTATTTAGTAGCTTCATTATGGTGTTGGTGGTGGTCAATTTTTTGCAAATAAAAATTCATAACATTGGATATTGGTTGCTTACTTTGCCCAAAGATGCTTGTAATTTTTGTTGCACCTTTGACTCTTATCCAAAAGCAAGTGGTTTGAGTACTCTTAGCATGGCTAAGTTGACTATTATTTTATTACAAGAACCATTTACAAAATGAACACATATTTGATTAATTCCGTACTTTGAAAAAAATCCAAAAATAAAAACAATGAATTTTGAAAGTTTAAATATAACTATAATATATAACATCTTCCCTAGTGGACACCCAACAAAATGTTGAAATGACAAAATTTGCATAAGAAAATTCTTCCACCATGAAAATAATTAACATTCATGACAATAGATAGACCTGGTGGCCACCAAATTTGAAGAACTAAAAGACCATGAAAAGAAGGGTGCAAAACTAAAACATTGCATAACATCATGAAGCAAATAATTTAGTGGTAAAATAAAAAAAACACAATTTGAAATATCTACTAAAATTTATGTCATTGAATTCTGCAAAATATTAACAAAAAGAATTTAAAGTACCTAAAGTTATTGTATCTCATAAACTGTTGGTGGAGCATTGAACATAAAAGCTTGTGGGGCATTGAGCAATTGAAAAGAGTTATTTAATAGAAAATAAAATCATATGGTGGCCACGAATGGGTACAATAGACCTAGTTTAAAATGTATTAAGACATCACATTCAACATGTAACCTTGAGTAGAAATAATTTCTTTATTATGAAATATGAAATATGAATTTCACCCATTGGAGCCAACAACCAAAGTAAACTTCAAGTGCACGAAAAACAATGATTATCAATTTATTGATTTCATACAAATACATTGAATATCAAAAACTATTTTGCCATCCCTATAAGAATTCAGAAAATTCATTATTGGAACTAAAATTCCACTCTACAAGCAACCAAAAATCAAGGAATTGTTTAACCTTTTAAACCAAGAGTAAACTATGCAACTACGTCCTTTTCCTATCTAAAAAGAAAACATGGTTGATAATATGATTTTTTACCAATTATAACTACAAATGCTTTCATGTGATCTACAAACAAAGACTGGAATCCACTATAAACATAATTGAATAATTGAAACTACAAACATAAAATGAAAAATAAAATAAAACAAATAATTAAATGAACGTGAAATGAAAGACATGGAAAACATAATTGAAACAAAAATGGTTTAGGGTTTACTTAGGACATCATCTAAAGGAAGTTGTGATATCACCAGATCCTTGTTCAAACTTCCTTCAAACTACTTGAACCAAAAATAAAAAGGATATCGAAAACTGAATGACGGCCTCGGAAACTACATAATGACTACAAAATCGGCATAAATCGTCTTCACACAGGGCAAACCTTTCAACGATGGCCACAACCGAGATGCAAGGTCTAACCATTGCACCTTGTTCTTGGATAACTCACATCCTCTGAATGGGACAAGGAAAAGTCTATTCCATTTTGGATTTTGAAGGGCCTTGCTAGGCTCATCATTAATGAATAATGTTTGATCCTTATGCCCATGAGGTAGACGCTTGCAAGCAAGGTGAACTTGATTCGAGTCTTTTAAATAATAATAAACTAAGCATGTGAGCTAACTCATTGTTACAGTGCATTGTTCACGTCCCTAAACAAACACAAACTGATCGACAAGAGTTTTGGGCATCAACAAAGGTAGAATTTCAAGGACATCTTCTAACAATATACACAATCAAATAGCAATGTAAAAACGTTCAAATGCTTGAGAAATGAAATCTTGTATTCCAACACAAATTTCCAACTTGGAAATGTCTAAATTTTTCCCAATCTTTTGCTAATCCCCTTGAAGAAGGGCACATTTTGGAAAGTAGCAAAGGACACCATTCACACTAAGAATAAAGAGCTTTTTTAGTTGTGCAAGATCAAGGTCGAAAAGTTCGAATCCGTGTTTTTGCATTAAAAAGAAAAACATCATGCACCTACCAAAAAGAAAAAAGGTTAAAGCAAAAAGAAATTAAAGAATGAATAGAGGCCTTGATCCTTGTCGTAGGAGATGTTCCAACATAGAATTTGCAAAAATTAAGTTGATATCCAAAATATGGAAGGATAATTTTGACCATGGATTTGATAGGAACACGGACTAAAAACACACAAATCATGACTTGGTGGCCACTAGGTGGATGAGGGAAAACACTTGGCGACCACCAGGTGGATGAGGGAAAGCACTTGGTGGCCACTAGGTAGGTGTTGGAGAAGACTTGGCAGCCATAAAATGGTTGCAGATGGTTGTAGGAATGCAAAGTCCAACCCAAGGCCCACTAGGCCAAAACCAAATCCTTTAAAAATAAAAAGTACAAACAACATTCAAGTAATAAAATTAAATATTTTAAATAAATTGTATCAAAAGGAAAGTATTGAGATATTCAAATAAACCAAAATTTGAGGATTAATAATTAATAAGATGTTTTTTGTTTCAATTTCAATTTCATATTATTATACAAAGTGGGTTGACAAGTTCGACTACATTTCATAAATAACATTTAAAAAGTCGCTAGATTATTTCAATCAATACAACTAATCCTACCAAAGGGATTATGTTCAACACAGGTGGGAACACTGTATCTAGACAAATGAAGGTTTTCTAAGGGAAAATAGACCCCAATAAACATTAATTTTCCCCATGAAGGTTGTCAAAGGACTTTTAAAAAATGGCATTATACGAGCCATTAAACATGCTTTTGTATGGCGTATCATTTACAAGCAACGTGTTGCTAGCGTGGGTGTAAGGATAAGTAGAAAAGAAATTGTCAAGATTCTTGTGGAAAATTGGCTTGTCAAGTTTATCTAGTAGGAAATGCAGATTTCGCATGCAAAACTCCTAATCAATCATTTTAGAAGTATGTATAGAGATTTGTGTTTTGTGCCAAATTTGATCCAAATAATTATAGATATTGTGATGTTGGGCTACAAACCAAATATACACCTAAAATTGAGCAAGGCATTTTTCCAATAATTCTTTCAATCCAGGACGAAGAATGATAGTGCGAGAACCTTTATCGAAGAGTGTTGTGATCAGAACTTCATTCATATCAAAAATCACATGAAATGGATTCACCTTTGTTGTAGGCAAATGAGGCAGTATAATGTCAAAACTTGAAGTTGATGGAATTTCATCCAAATTAATTTCAAAACTTGCACATGAATTTGGTGATTCCACATCTCACCTAAGGCATTTGGGAGTCAAAACCCAAGGTCAATGGAATCTCATCAATTATACGTGAATTTGGTGACTCCTTATCTTCCACCTCCTTAAAAAATAGTGCACTGATAATTTTTTTAAAAAAAAATGGTAGTTGTGAAAGTCCGAAAATGACTAACCATATAAATCAATGAGATTGGAAAATTCAAAAAAGAAAATGGGAGGAAGGAGCAAAATAAAACATTTGGACTACTTATTATGGATGTTGAACAATTTCTACATAAACTAGAAGAACAGGCCATGGTGCATTTTTCGAACAACATCTGGTATCTAACATCATCTTCCTTGATACTTTTGATGCACCAGAAGGATAGAGCTCCACAAAGGTGGGAACACTAAACCCAAAGTTATGAAAGAACTTTAAGTATGGGAAAAAAGTCTTCATTAGATAATTATTTTCTTTTGGCGTGTACTCATAGGACTCAACAAAGATGGCATTAAAAGGCGGATTCAAACAGGTTTTGTATGGTGTATCATCTACCAACAATGTATTCCCAAGGTAGTGTTAGGATACCGAGAGAATAAATTAGAAAGGTTTCTATGATAAATTAATTTATCATGAGTGAGATGATTGATGTGATAATAGCTTGCTTTGATGGGAAACTGCAGAAAATGTTCATTGATCTTGCACACATTTCAACCCATAATCCTTCATAGATTGATCTCAATACCCGTTTCTTCTGCTATTTTTCTCAAATAGGCATTCATCTTGGCAAGCAAAGTGGATGTCCATATGTAGACAATAAATTGCTTTAAACACCTAAGGAAGAATTCCTTTAGAACTGGCTTGGGTACAATGTTCTTGCCTAGTAAGGTAGGACCTCGAGTTAAGTTAAATGGTGGAGGCAAGAAGTGATTAATTTTGAAATAGTCCTTCCCAACAAGGACCCCTTTCAAATTGAAAATCATATGCTCAGGATTCACCTCTATGTCCTCTACATCACTGGGAGGAGAAGATATGAATATTCCGAAAGTGAGCTCTTTCCCCTTATCTTGTTTGAAAAATTCATGGAGATTTCTTGGAAGTGTATTAGTTCCGACCCCATCGAATCTTACAAGGGTCAAATGCAACTATGTTGGGACCAATTGTTGGAGGGATGGGAAAGACACAAATGGAGAGTGAAGTGGGGAAATAAAACTTCGATGGGGCAAAGGGTAGATTGGAAACAACATCGGTCTCCTCTATCTTTTTTGCCTTTTTGCATGCCTTTTCAAATGCAATTCACTCTTGTCTAGTTGTCCAAGTAACTAAACAACCATCCTTCAAATTCCACTAAGGCCAAAAATAGACCTAAGCTTGTCCTAATCATTCGAATCTTCAAATGTGTACTCACTCAAATCATCAAACCCAAATGCACTTTCAATTGCAAATAGAGAGTAGAAAAGGGTGAACATTCAACCAAACTAAAATTGCAAATAAACCAAGTGAAAAGAAAAAAAAAAAAATTTTAAAAAAACGTTGAGGAGGGATTCATAATCCTTTATGACTATTTTTTTGAATTTTTCAACCACCTACAAGTTTGGTGGCCACCAAATCAAATATGGAGGCCACCAAATATGTTGATTTGGTGGCCACTAAATCTTTCTATCTAGTGGACATCAAATTGCCACTAAATACATCATTGTATTTAGTGGCCTCTGGATTGACCTTTCTAGTGGCCACCATATATAATGATCCAGTGGCCACCAGATGAAATCTATGCTTTAGAATTAAATTGAAAGAAAAAATCCTATGTACATGTATTCATAATTTAAAAGAATTATAGGAGAGCCATTAGTCGTAGTATAATCTAACCTTAAATGGACTTAAGTCTTCGAGAGGAATTTTTTTTGTTCATTTTCGTACTAATATTGTCATCATTTAAATCCTCAACATTGTTCTCCCTAGCAATAGTGGTCATCTGTGATGATTCTATAGAAGAGATTTCAAGTTGTGCTAATATATCATTCAAGGGGTGTTCAACGTTTGTCATTATATTTTTTCTAGTCGCACAAGATTAAGAATTCCTTGGGGTCAACACAAGACCATTACTTGTTCTTGTGCTTATTTCTAGAATAACAACCCCATGAGTAGGTTTCTTCTAGGTTTTTTTCCTTCTTGTAACAAAGGATATTTCCTATTCCTGTAGTTTGTCTTCTCCACCTGACCTTTATTGTTTGGCATTTGCAAATGGAGGTGGAACACAAATTGCAAGGGGCATTGAGTTTTGTATTATACAAAACTAATAGACTAATCATTGTAATTTCCTCAACCTTGTCAAGGAATTCCATGTGAACGAACTTAAGAACCCAAACCTTTTTTTCTTACACATTCCATTAATACTTGTTCAAACTTTGAAATGGCTAACAAACCTTGAAACATGGAAATATATTTGGGATTTGCGGGAACATATCAAGCATATATATGTTAATATTCCACCACTGAAGATACTTAGACATGCCATTCCACCACACAAAAGTGGTTGCAAAATGAGTTGAATTGTGTACAAGTTGAATTCCAACTTGTACAACTTTTGTTCTTTCGAAAATGGACCATTATAGATGGGGACCCACGCTGGAAGATGCCTTGATGCCAAAATGTTTACATGCACAAACTTTCCTTCCTATGAAGGAAGAATGTAAATGTATACCAAAAGTGGAAGACTCATCCACAAGCCTGATGACCTCAATATAAAAACTTCTTACTTGGAAGCTTGGTAGAATTCGTACTCCATAGAAATGTCGTCCATGAAATCATTTTCTTATAGTGTGACGACCAAATTGTTAAAAGACCTTTCACTACACCAAAATGTGTCCTAGTTCATTTTAAGTTTCACTATATTTTGAATGAATTTGGACATTCTTACCATGGTGAAATTGGTCAACCCCTTAATGAATGGGGATTAATTGTTACAGACAATGAATTGGTCCATTAACATTGAGTGAAACAAGGTTACTCTAAAATGAAATATAAATTTATCAAACCATTTCATTTGCTAGTTAATTAACTAGGCAACATGGAAATCAATTAAATTTAAATTATTTAATATTTAATATTATTGATAATTTCATGATTTTTAACTTATGAATTATTGGCACGTGTCATTACTTATATTAGGTTAAAAACTTAGCCTATGTACATAAGCCATGTAATCAATGTAAATGGGCACCTATTCTAGGGAATTACATAAGAGAATATTTGGTCAATTTACCATTGTTGACCATAAACACACCATTTGTGAAGTTTGATCCCTTGACCTTTAAGATGAAGGTAAACACCCCTACCATCAAGCCACCACACTAATTGTGATAATGTGTTAGATTACATTTTATTTATCAAATAATTCATTTAAACATTACAAAGACATAAAATTTGAAAATTCTTATCTTATTGAGATTTTGTCCAAATGAAATGAGTAAAGTTTAATTAATTAATTTTAATAATGTATATAATTACATTTATTTCCTTTTGAAAATGTAAAATCGTTTGAACAAATTGTTTTTTGAATGTCACTATTCAATAACATTTCAATGACCATTATTTTGAAAAAAAAAAGTTCAATAAATGAATAATTTTTTTGTTAATATAATAATACTACCTATGTTAGACTACTTTCAGCTATTTTAGGATTACTTTTCATTGTTATGAATTATTTCACCTTACATCATTTACGATTATTTATGGCCATTTTTAATTATTTTTGGTTATTTTTAATTATTTCACACTAGCTACTTTTAGTTATTCTAAATTACTTCTGGCTATTTTAGGTTATTTTAGGCTATTTCACCTTAAGTTATTTTCAATTATTATAAATTATTTTTAATTATTATAGGTTATTTCACTTTAAGTTATTTGTAACTATTATAAGTTTTTTTTTGTTATTTTAAATTATTTCATCCTAGGTTATTTTTTATTATGTGAAGTTATTGTTGGTTACTTTTGGCTATTGAAGGTTATGTCACCTTATGCTATTTTGGTTATTCTAAGTTATATTACCATAGGCTAATTGTGGCTATATTATTGGTGACTATTTTATTTAGTGGCTATTGGTGGTTATTTTATTGGTGGCTATTAATGGTTATTTTATTGGTGGTTATTAGTGGCTATTCTATTAATGGCTATTGGTGGAACCCTATTTTATTAATGGTCATTAATAACTATTTATTGGTGGCTATTGGAGGTTATTTTGGTCTTAATTACCATAGGTTATTAATGGCAATTAGTGGATGTTATATTGGTGGTTATTAATGTCTATTACATTAGTGGCTATTGATGGCTATTTATTAATGGTTATTGGTGACTTTGGTGATTAAATTACCATAAATTATTGGTGGTTAGTAGCAACTATTTTATTAATAGCTATTAGTGGCTATTTTATTGGTGGCTAATAGTGGTTATTTCATTAATGGCTATTGGTGGTTATTGGTGGTTATTCTATAGTGGTTATTTAAAATTATTTTTCATAGGCTATTATTAGCTATTTAAGGTTATTTTACCTTAGGTCATTATATTATATTATAAATTATTTTAAATTGTTATACTTAGTACAAAATAATTTTTAATAATATAAAATAAAATGAACTTGAATAATTTAAAATATAGCTTGAAATAACATATATTAACTTACAATAAAATAACCTAAGGTATAATAATGTATAATAGTTTAAAGTATAATAATTTATAATAACCTATAATAATTTAGGGTATAAGTTAGAATAACTAAAGTAACTTAAAATAATGTAAGATATATCATAAAATAACATAAGGTATTTAAAACAACATAAAAAAACCTATTTACCGCAATAAATTATAATAGTGAATTATATTAATTAGTATTGAAACAAAATGTTTACATAATGATATTATAGTGAAATAACTTTAACCAAGGTGAAATCACTAAAATGTAGTAAACTTATTTCACTTTTAAGGTCCCATAGTGATTTCAGTTAGTGAATTACACCCCATTTTTGTATTACTGTTTGGTTGCAAATACAAAAAATTATTTTGATGTTGACCTTCATCATTATAACAAAAGGTGTCCCAACACACCAAGTGATTTCACTGGTTATAGTGAACAAGACTAGTGATGAAGCAATGAATTCACTAGTCTAATGAACGGGGACTAGTGAACTACGCCCACATTTTGTAGTAATGCATGCATAACATGCTCAAGAGAACATTATTCTAATCTATTGGAAAGTAGACATCCAAGTCCTTGCTTAAAGAATTCGTTGTCAAAAACACAACAAATGTCCTCCTTGACTTATGGTTTAAGAAATTGACATTCCTTGAGGAGCCGTCCACAACATTTTTAAGGTTGTCGAGTTCCAATAGTGGATCCACCCTATGATACAACTCCATGCACACAAGGCCCATTTGTGGGTTATGTTAGCGGACCTTGAAATCCAGTGTTCGAAAACCTCATTAAATTCATCGGAAGGAGGATCTTTGGGACAAATTCATATAGATATTTCCTTTGAAGAAATCATCACTTAGTGTCCTTTCCAATAGTGCAAACAATACCTTGTTGTACTTATGTTGTAATTTCATTTTTCCCCACAATTTCCAAATCATCTTGAGAAAACAATCTTGCAGTAATTGGATTGTAGTTTTGAGAACATCTTGAAAAAACAATATGGTGGCCACCAAATTGTCATCTCGAAAACATCTTCAGAAATGTTTTTAGTGGCTGCCAGATTATGAACCCTAGATTAATGGAATTTATTTCCAAAAGATCAAGGATGCCAATGGCAAGCTCGATGGGTCAACCTTTATTTAAAAGGACTTTTAGGACATTATCTTTAGCTCAATTTCAATGCCTTTTTACATATCTTCTAGGGTATATTATATATTTTAAAGAATGATAAAAGTTATTATAGAGAATTATTCCAATTGATTGTAAATCCTCAAATTGAAATAACTAGTACCTTGTAACATATAAATTATTGTCAAATGATAAATGATAGAATCCAAATTGATTTATTTGATTAAAGACATTCATTTGATACCTATATCTTATGTTCTTGATTGAATAAAAACATTCAATTTCAGGATTGACAAAAACCATGGAAACATTGAATTCCAAAGATCTAGTTGATTTATGGGAGTCATGGGACGATCGTGGAAAACTTCACGTCGGCTGTAGTGTTTGTATAGACACGTCTATTCTTTCTATCATGGGTCCTAGGGACTGGAATAATGCATCATTGATTCATCGAAGACTATTTTTGTTTCATACCATGAATGGGCATTTTATAGCCCGACTCCAACATTGTGGAATTTCATATCAATGGTAGGAAAAACTTGCTTTTGGCTAGTAAGCCAAGTGATTGATACATTGGAACATATTGGAGATGAGATTATCAATAATCTTACTACGAAGAGGGTGTTTGTCCAAGTGTGGTTTGGAATGTTAACACAACTATAGAACACCAAAATGATCAAATTTCTACCCAAGAGCTCCTTGTGTTTTTAGGGGGTGAATATAATGAAAGTAGTGAGTTTCTTGGTTCTAATGAAGACAATGTGGTAGTTCACTTAATTTTGAAGACTTGCACCAAAGAGAAGTTCCACTAATAGGGCATAGTAATTGGCACAAAAAGGAATGCGAACTTCTAGATCCTAAAGGTGTTTTTCTCGCAAGAGGTCATATTATGGCATTTGACCTAAGAGAAGCAATTCTAGACAACATTTTTAGAAATGATCATGTTAGTTTGACCATTCTTTACTATCTTAAAGACATTTTAGCGATAATGACTATTTGGAAATGGTCATTAGTTTAGACAGCTATGGACAAATTTTCATTAAAGGAGCTTTTGTTTTCATATGATGAAAGCTACGTACCTAAAGTGGATGTAGAAGGAATGCTTGGTGTCAATAAAAAAAATAGCTTCAATAAAAGAAAATAGAAGCAGATTGTGTCCTTAAATTCCATCTCGAAGATAAAGAAGGTGCTGAGCAAGGAATCCTGTGGTGGTGTCAAGGCGGTGATGTATTGTTCCTTAAACTGATGTCAACATTTCCTTTGCAAAATGACAAGATTACTTAAGCATGAATTTTGGAACAAGTCATTTAAAGAGAAATCCACCAACACGTTGGATATTCCAAGAAGGCTACATTGAAGAGGAGATTGCAATCGTGCAAAATGTGTGACACTTCAAAAAAGGGATGGTTACAAAACTACTTGGTGCAAAATCATGGGGATTTCTAGGTCAATTTACATGAGTTACAAGCAAGAAAGCAAAAAAGGGTGTAGGATTTTACCACATCGAAATAAGGGGAATCAAAAGTAGTGAACCCTAAGGATACATGCTGAATCAAACATTCAGTCCTTGATTCAACAATGTGCTAATGTAATGTCACATCAATTGATGGGCATCGGAGATGGGAGAAAAGATGTTCATCTCCTTTTTCTAGATACTTGGAGGACAATGGAGGAGCGTAGTGACTAAGTAAGTTTGGAATGTTGACTTTGATTGTGTTGTATTAATAAATGTTGTATACTTTTCAATTAATGCTTGATTTGGTGGCCACCAGATCATGTAATTATGTGTTTATTATCTCGTATAAGTTGATTATTCATAGAGTCTTGGAATCTTACAATCTATTGACAATTTGTTGACATGGTGGCCACCAAGTCTATAGAGTAACATGGCTTTAATTGAAGTTGCAATAGATATTTAACATTCTTGTTTTTCTTTTTAATAGTTGGTTTCTTTTACACACTTACTGATTAACAAATAGTTGCAAATTGGAAGTATCTCACAGCCTGCTATGAGCCGTTTGAGAAAGAAAAAAATCTGAACATGGATGTGTAAAGGAGAGGATTTGTTTTTGCCAAGTGTACCATTTGTGAATCCTTAAAGGATTTGATATGCAAAGTTGGAAAAAAAACCTTAATGTGAAGGAATATGAAATTAAATTGAAGAAACATAACTTCACCAAGAACCTTGTCGATGTCTATATCACATTTGAAGAATTGAATCTGTGTAATTTAAAGAATATTTCTTATGTGTAATTCATGATAAGATGGACCATTATAAGACAACTTTTCTTTGGCTTTAAGTGAAGAACAAAATGGTGTTTGGGTTGGGGCAATTGCCAGAGACCTTGATCGAAATGATTGCTCATGGCCATGGGGGATGAAGCCTTTGCTTAATATTCTAATGAACTTTGGCCCAATGATCTTAATTTCATGATTGGGTCATTTTTGCTTTTTTTCATAGCCTTGAAGAAGAGCCAATTAGGGAGTCACGGGTTTTGTTTGAGTTTGAAACGAAAAACACATTCTTCTAACAAATTTTGCAAGGAAGTTCCCATTGTTTGAATGCATTGAAGCATGTAGATAAAATTGTGGGTGTGAAGCCATTGCTAAGGAAACTGCTTCTTCAAATGGACAATTGTGTGAAAGATAACAAGAATTGTCACTTGCTAATGTTTCTTTCCTTGCTAATTGACTGTGAAGGTTTTTGAGAAGTCCAATTGGGGTTTCTTGTAGTTGGGCACACACATGAAGATATTAACGAAAGTTTTGGATATTTATCAAAGAAATTGAAATAGAAAAATAATTATATCATGGCAGATTTGATGAAAACATTCATGCTTTCCCCAAGATTGTCCATTCATTCCCTAACTCATTCAAAAAATCCCTAATTTCAAATCTTGGGTCAATGAATATTTGAATGATGGCCCAAATGTCCTTATCAGTCATACAAAAATGCATTTGTTTTGGTTTTTTGTGGACAAGGTAGGGTGGTCGATGATGTAATACAAAATATTTCCTATTGATGTTTTGTGGAATCCTAAAGATGGCTTGACCATACGATTGTGGAAACAGGATGGAATTGGATGGCCAAAACTGTTAGCGAGGGTTCCAAATCCTATTCCATTTCCCCTAATATGGGGAAATGATGAATTGAAGGTAGGTGAGAAAGAAAGGTTCATTAGTAGTGGGATCTGAAATATATTGAATTATGGAAGCTTGGCTGTTGAAGGATGATTCATATTCTAAAGTTATGGGTCCTTATGTGAAATATTAAGAAAGATTTCGAAGTTGTTATCAAGACCCAACCCATGGCAAAGTTTTGTTTTATTGGAAGGCTTTTGGCCTTTTAGCAATTGGAGAGCTAATTATGAACATGCATCCATTCCCACCATTGTTGATGTTGACCCTAAAGATCTTGTCATCCCTCCATACTATGGGCCTAGAAGCATGCACCCTTCTTTGAACACTACTACATACATGCATTTTTGTGACTTGTTTGTTGGTAGTTTTCTTCTTGTGAAACCTTCAAGCCCTATAATCTATCATGTTTAGATGGGAAGAACCAAAAGTGATGTTATAAGAGATTAAAAAAATGAGAATCATAGGAAAGTTTATGTTCAATGGTGGGTTCCTATGAAAAAGGGAGCCAAGAATGATGAGGAATTGTATCATAATTATTGGTCAAGCAAGTGGAAGTGTAATAATGTAGACCCAAAACAATGCATTGACATATCATATATCACATTTTCTTTCTTGGTTAGAAACAATACAATAATTAATTACCATGTAAGTATTAGTGCAACCCATGCATTTAAAGCCAAAATTAATCTTGATGCAACTAATAATAACTCATTTGCATTGTAGTTATAGATCAAATTTTTTATGAATATGAAGCAAAAATGTTGGTGCTATTTTATCATTTCTATAGTAGGTTTAGTCTTTTTTTCAAATGGGATTTTCATGTTTTAGAATATATTCAATTTGCTTGTGTGTGTTCATTGAGAAAAATATTGATGTTTATCCTTTTTATAAACATTTCAATGTGCTAGCCTTTTGTCAATATGGACATTGCTTATTTTAAAATGTCATCTTAAGTGTGCATGAAAAACAACTATAGAGGTGATATATTTAAAATTTTCCTTTTAATGTCATGGGTGGATGAAATTTTTGTCGATGTTTGGTGGCATTGGTGACAAATATGAAAGAAAAGTGGCAATCATGTACTTAAGTTTATGATTTGTGGTTGGCAAGATTTAATGGGTTTTTCTATTCCCACTAAGGTGGTTCAACTTTTGATTTTTCCAACAATCGGTTCTTAAAACAATAAATAAGTACATTTAAATTAACAAAACTAGAACTATTTACAATTCCTAAACTAACATGTATTCAATTTGCACATAGTTTCAAGAAAGATATTGCTAAAGTACAAAAATGTTTTCATGTTTTCAATGAAAGAGAAATACAAAATCGAATTAACATCAAAAGTCTCCTACTTGATGCAAATTCCCTTCCTAAATTCTGAACAAATACAAAATATTCAATGCTAACAAGTACTCCAACTTGTAGTGAAAATACAAAACTATATCAAGAAATCAGAGTTTGTACATCAAAGATTTTAAAAAGTAAGTATGAAAAGTAGAGATTTGATGTCTTTCATGTTCTACCATCCTTCCTTTATACTTTAAGTTTGAACTTTGAAATGCTTCATGCAAATCACCTAAACAGTAACTAATTGATCAAACTCCTTGTTCTAATCAACTAATAGAAACTAGTTAGTAAAAATATTAAAAAAATCATATTTTTGATAAAATTCCTTGCTTTAATCAATTAATAGAAATTAGTCAGTAAAACAGTTATAAATAGTCATAATTTTCAAAATATGCTACATGTTCTGTTAACTATCTGTTTTGCCGAGTATAGGTTTTGCAAACTACGTGTTTTACCATCTACCTATTATGTCAACTACAAGTTTTGTAAACTACATGTTCTGCCAACTACCTATTTTGTCAACTACATGTTTTGTAAACTACTTGTTCAACATGTGTCACTAGTTTAGTTACTATTAATTAAAGTACCGGTTCAACTATTACTAGTTAAAATATTGGTTTAGTTACTATTGGTTAAAGTACCAGTTCACAAAGAGTTTTGGTGAATAGTCTAACCTTCATTTCAACCAACTAGTTTAGTTTATACTGAATTCAACAAATTTTAATTTGAAAATATTGTTTGCAATTGATGATAGGAGGAAGGAAATAATTACTTGAAATTTGGTGAGCATCACATCGGTTAAACTTCAATTTACAAGTTTGAATTGATTTAAAACATGTTTGAGTTTACACGTTATTGTGTAGATTTTATGCAAATTAATTAAAACATTCTTCAAATTCTAGTAATTCAAAGGCTATTAGACAATCATATTGAATTTCAATGGAAATTCAAGTTTTTAATGAAAATTTATGAAAGTGCCTATTGGCATGGTGGCAATTCCTCCTATTTGGTGGTCACTAGACGGATTTTGACATTTGCACCATGTTGAATTTGATGTCAAATTCACATTTTTCTTGAAAATTCATGAAGTTACATGAAAACTTGGTTGCAATACATCTTATGTGGTGGCCACAAGATGAGTTTTATTCCCTAGCATGTTGAATTTGGTGTCAAGTTCAGGTTCTTGTTGATTTTTTTGCAATTAAATGAGAAGATGGTTGAAATACGTCCTATTTGGTGGCCACCAAATGTGTTTTGGCCTTCTCTCGCATATTGAATTAAGTCTAGAATTAAAGTTGAAGTTCAAAATTAATTAAATATGTGTTAATGAGGTTTGAGCTTTATTCGCCTAATGAAACCTATTGGCAACTAATATATCCTTGTAATCATAGATTATGTTACCAAGTACGTAGCATGGCTAAGTCAATTATTATTTCACTAGAAGAAGCATTTACAAAATGGGGTTTGGACTTTATTGGCCCAATGCAACCTATTGAACAACCAATATATCCTTGTAACCATAGATTATGTTACCAAGTGGGTAGCGTGGCTAAGTTAATTATTATTTTACTACAAGAAACGTTTAAAAAATGGGGTTTCCTTATTTCTTTATTTTGTTGAAGTAGAACATAATGGTTTGGACTTTATTGGCCCAATGAAACTTATTGCCAACTAGTATATCTTTGTAGCCATAGATTATACTACCAGTGGGTAGAAGCAAAGGCATTGCAATCTAATATTGTTGTAGTGATAGGGCCTGATTTTTGTATGAGTACATTCTTTCTTGTTGTGGGTTTATCTATTGTTATAGATCAAGGAGTTTGTGCTTTATGAATGAAGCTATCAAGTATTTTACTCAACATTTTCTTATTTAATTGTAATCGTTTTATGTTTATTCCTCACACAGTAATGGTTAGGTTGAGTTAACCAACAAGGTTATTATTAACCTAATGGGTTAATGACAAGTGTTGGATTGAAATGAACACATTTATAATGATTTTTTTTCTTACATGACAACATTCAATGTTGCAACCAGCCATACCCCTTTTTAGCTTGTTTATGGCTTATACCAATTGGAGCTAAAAAGGACCCATTGGAGGCTTAGGGTGTAACATATCTACCCAATGGAACAATGCCGGTTGGTTACAATAACACAATTCACAAAAAGACTTTTCAGTTTGGAATTTGTGTTCTATGATTTTTCAAAGGATTTAAGGGTCATATTGGCGAATTCAAGAAACGTTAATTTAATCCAAAGTTCATACCAAATTCAATATTGTCTGCCCAATAATACTGGGTTAAATCAAAGTGAAAAATTGATAAATTTGAACCAAATCCTATTTTGGTTGATGGCAACAAGCTTAAGCCGTATAGGAGTTTACCTGGAAGTCTGGAACAAAAACTGAGCAATCAATGAATTGCTGACAATATCTCGAATCATATTGAGGAGCCAATGGTTGCACAAGTTTATTCTGTTACAACTGGGTTGTGTTTTCTTATTCTCAGCTAATGTTTGTTTCCAATTCACAGGTGTTTCAATACTCAAAATCTATTGTTATTTCACGCTGTTAATTCAGTATTACTAGAGTTGCCTGTGCCGTTGGCCCAAGTGTGAACTCGTCCTCAACTGATTTTTCCTTCCAAAACCTGGTTTTAAGGAATTTATTTCAATTTCCTGTGGCATAAATCACTTAAAAATCAATATCTCCCACATTTTGAATTCAAATCTTACCAAATAGAATTCCATTTAATTCCTGCTCATCAAGATCTTTCCAACAACACCAAAGGCAAATTCCAATTTCTCCAAAATTTTCAGCTACAATTTAATTTAATTTAATTTAATTTTCAGTGAAGAAATCATTCAATATTCGAAAACTTTTTGCAGGCAAGTCCAACCTTCATGGAACCAAGCCCATGCACCCCTCCTTGGTTGAGAGCTTTCCAAGACACCAAGAACACAATCTGGAGCATCCCGGTTTGGTGGATCTCATAACTACAGGACAAACTACCTTCCTTCATACATAGATTTGATGATCAATACAGATCCTACATTGTAATTTACCAAAGAAAAAATAAATTGGGTGACAACCAACACAAAAACAGTTGTTGTCAACAATGATTGTCTTGTGTACTGGGTGCCCTAAACCTAAAATTGGAAGGATTAGGGTGAAGCCTTTTTGTGACACATAATTCTTGTCATTCTAGTGTCAGAAAGAAAACATTGAATGCAGAGAATAGCAGAATCACCACCAAAAAGATAAACGGTTTCCACATGCTCACCATGCCGTTCCTTTGAGTGCGAAGTATCCTGACGAGTTTGATTTTCCACCAACTACAGAAAGAGTTCTTGCTAGGGCAGAGACAATCAATGTGCATGTTGAGTTTATTTTAGAGCATTTGAGAGAGGAAGTCAGAAGAAAACTTCCGTTGTTGTTTTGTTGAATTCTGAAGAAAAAAGTGAACCAGCGTTGAAAGAAGAATTGAGCTTGCTAAAGTGCTTTTAGCATAAAATCTAATCAACATCTGACCAAGAGGAGGTGACACATTCACAGAATTGAGTGTTCCCTGTGTCACCCAGGTCCAACTTTTCCTACAAGTCAGGTACTTCTAGTTCATCTATGACACATTTGTATTAGAAGTTGAGAGTTTCACTGACACATTATGGCAGACAAAGACAAAGGATACAACTTCCAAGGAGCAGAGATTGAGAGCTTTGCTAGGTACTTGGGAGAAACTAGTAAAATTCCAAGGATGGATGAATTACAGCCCAATTAGAAAGCAAGTATTGGATCCAATTTTCTGCCATTTTGCAGGCAGTGCAAACAGGTAGTGCCTTTTAACAATAAAAATGCCTTGACAATCAGGAATACATAGTTCCCACAAATTGGTGTTTAATTTTTCGTACTTGCTTGGGAGTTGAATTGAACAATTCTAAGAAGACTGTTGAAGTAGGAGCCAAGGAGAACGGTTGTGGAACAAGCCCTCCAATTGACAGCTCACTTTGAAAGTGGTTTCCATTAGTTTCTGAATCATCAAAAGACAGATTCTGGTGATGAGACTAATGAAGATGAACACGAAGCAGAGGAGATGACTCAATCTTTCTATCAAAACGAGCTAGAAAAATTTATAAGAGAGAAATGTATTGGAGTTTGTACAACACCTATTTGATCATCAAGTGAATGCAAGTTGACTCGACTTCAAGCACAGAGTCAACCAGTGAGTCCAATTCCCGTAGATTATGCAAAAGGAATTGGTGAAGAAGAAAAGTGAGAACTTGAGGTCCTTCAGTGCCTAAGTCACACCAAGTAGACCACAATCTCCTCCATGGTAGGTGCTGAGATTGAGATGAAACCAGTGGTGCAAGTTGCTACACATGAAGAACAAGCACAACAACAGTAGGTGATCACTCAAAAGTTACAGCAACTGAGCAGTTATAATCAGCTGAACATGAACCAGTTATGGTCCAACCAGAGCAGGTGTCACTAGAACAACTAGTTTTGGAGCATGAGCTTCCAGAAGCAAGTGTTATTGTTTAACGTGAACAAATATAGTCTAAGGATCCTTCTACTTCTGTCAACTCACTTCAAAAACCAGGACCATACAATATGCTGGTTGAATTGAAGGAAAAGTTGAACCAGTGTAGGTGGAAGTGCTGAACCTACACCTATTCAATTTCCAATTAGATTGAATATACTTGATGACTTTTCAACCATGGAGGAGGATAAGTTTCCAGAGTAGGTAGTAACATTTTTTCAATAGCGTGCAGTGCATCCCAACACATTGCACAGCAGTTGTTGTAGCAATTGTTTGAATTATGTGTTACTAAAGACCTTATTAATCATGATAACACTTGAGTATAAGGGAAACCTTTGATGAATATATTATCACAATCTATAGTTTGGAGGATATACCATCAAGGAGAAGGATCAGGTCATTCAGGATCTGAGATCACACTTGGAGCTCAAGCAACAAGTGCACAAGGATTTGCAGCAGCAGAAATAGGAGAAGGAGCAGCTTCAGGTTAAGTGTGAAAATTTCAAGAGTGAGAAAGATGATCTATCAACCAAGCATTGGGGGATGAAAGAGGCTTTTGATAAATTGCAGATCCAAAAGGATAAGTTGGACCGTGGTTACAAAAAGCACTTCAGAGTGCCATCTTGCAATAGGAGGAGGCTAGCAAGAAGTGGTAGGCTATTGATGAAGGCCTTGACAACAAATTATGTGATCTCAAGAATTGGTTGCAGCAATTGAGGGACATTCATGGAAACTAGTTTTTGATAGTGATACCTTGTATGTCCCAAAAAAAAATAAAATCTACCTTATCGGTTATGAAAAAAAAGACCTGAGACAACTTGGAGTTGTATTCGGAATGACTTTGTGTGGTTAAGCCACGAGTCATGACAAGGACAATGGGTTTCAAGGCCTTAGACTTGCATTTAGACTAAGTTTAGATTGAGTTAGCAAGTCAAGTCCAGATAAGTTCAAGAGACTTCATGCTAACATTGTGTGTCATGGGATGTGCAAATAGCTAGGAGTTAGTTTGTGTCAGGAGCTTGGTAACATGGGAGCACAAGGGATGAATAAAGGGGCATCATAGCTTGTATTAGAGCAATAATTGGTTAACATTGGTTTCAACCCTTTCCAAATTCTCATCAATTGCTTGCAGAAGTAATTGCCTCACATATAAAGAAAACTTATATATGGAAAAACCTAAGCTAAGTCATACCTAACTTTGAGATTCATGATTTAAGCTGGTCCAACTTCATTGCATGAAAGCACTACTACAAGGAAGAATTGGAAAAATTGTAGAAAGAAAGGGTGTAAGTCATACTTAAAGAAATTCTGAAGGCCATTTATCTTCAATAATACTAGGCTGATCAAATTAAAAACCATAATTCAAATGCCAATAACAAGTTCTAGAGGTGGGAATGGCAAAAGACTAGGAAATATTGGCATTCATTGCAAATGTTCACACATGTAACCATATTTACAATTTATATAGGTGAAATTTGACAATTAGTAAATTGAGTGATAAAGTTTTAAAGAGAAAGTGGATGAATGAGGATGGTAGCCATAATTTGCATGCCAATACTTAACAGGAATTGAGTGTACCTATTTCAAATGTATGTGGTCTTATAGGGATCTTATGCTAAATTTCCATAAGTGCTTTCACCATTGTGCCATCTTGATCAATGTTTTTTCTTGTGTGAAATTTTTTCAAAATGCAAAAATGTTATTAAAAATCAGGGGTTTTCAATTGGGTTCACTGGAGTTACTTGCTCTTGTAAGTTACCAAACAATAGCAAGATTACAATTTTTTTATTGTCTTACTTGTTCTATTGCCATTCAATGCTAAGTCCTTTTTGAGACACTAGCCAATTACACAACATCAAAAAATTGAAAAAAAATCACTGATCCTAATATGAAGTAAAATGGTGATCTAATTAAACTGTTAATGAATGCTCCATGTTTGTATGAAATTCATAGCCATAATTTGGATGATATTATGTTTGACTAAATGATTTATTTCATTTGTTATGTTTTGAAGTTATTTATATGAAGTTGTGCAGAAATAAATTTGTTAACTAGTCTTTAACAACAATTGCAAGGTAGAATCACCCGCCATAGATTTAGATTTAACATGACACATATCTTATTCATTTTTATTTCATTTTGAACAATCTTCATGACCATGGGTGTGTTATGTGAAGGTCGACAATACCTTTTTGAATTCTAAAGGCAAAAGAATAATAAAGAGGAAGGACAAAGAGGAAAAGCTATCCAAATCACAAAATACTTGAAAATAAATAAATTAGACGCTTCACTTTCAAAACGCATTTTTTCTCATTTTCAATTTGTTTTGAGCCATCTGAAAAGCTATGGGTGCATCAATTGGAGCTTTACAAAACCTCTTTCAACTCCAAAAACAACATACTAATGTCCAAAGATTTTAAGTTTCAAATCACAAATTGTTTTACTACATCACCAAACATTGACCTCTTTACTTTGAGACCCTATATTTTCCTCATTTCTTGTTTCTTTCTGGTGATTTTCATGGTTGCAAGTGCATCAAGTGGGTCTTAACAATATCTCTTTGAATTCCAAAGGCAATTCAAAGAAATGTCCAAAATTTTAAATAAATTATATATTAAGTGTTCAGTCATCAGCCTATCTACCCTTTGCTTTGACATGCCCACCTAATTGACAATTAGGAAAGCTACATCCATCAGATGTAGCTTACTTTCCTTTCCAACTTCAATTGCAATTTTCATTCTACATGCACACATGAATGGTGCTTATTAGTGTCATGCATTATTTTGAGTCCTTTTTGAACCATCCAGTCAAAATAAAAATTGGTTACATTCATATAATAATGAAGTGAAATAAAACTTGGTTGAAACTGACCATTATAGTTAATACCTTTTGGTCCTTTTGTTGCACATGACAAGCCCTTTGATAATACACATATGTACCAGACCTTTCTGGCAAAGGTTTTGTTCTAACTAGTGACATTTTTAAAAACACAAATTTACAACTAGTATAAACCAAAACAAAACAAAAATGTTCAAGAACTTGCATCCACAGGCATATTCAATGGACCACTAAAACAATGCCATCTTAGGTTCATTACACCTCCCATGCACCTACATTCAATTAGGTTTTCTTTTTCCAAATGTTGTGATGTTGTTACACCTCAAAAACCTCAAGAAAAATATTGCCAACATCATTCCACAAACCAGGGTTAAATTGCATGAATGGAAGGAAAATAAATACTGCATTGGTATTGTTGAGGCAAAAGTGGGAATGAGAAATAAAAAGTGAATTCAAGGATTAAAGGGGTTTCAACAAACAAAAATGCATGTACTATGCATAATTTCCTTGCCTCATGATGGGGCCACCAAATGAATACCTCTTGTTTGGCACTTTTCATACAAAAGATATGGCAAGAAAAACATACTTAGTGGACTGATAACCATACATCTTCTCTAAGCTCTAGGGCAAGAGTCCATGGAGTGGCAATAGTTAAATGGAAGGTAAAAATAAGTGAAAATCCAATGCCACTTGGATAGAGGGGGAAACAACAAAAGTTTCGAAATAACACAATGTGCAACAAAAAAATGATAACAGATGATGTTATAACTTAATTATACTCACTTTTGAATAATGTAATGTACTAAAATTATGAGAGCATATGATATACTAACTTAATATGGTAATGTACTGACTTTTTGCATAATGTAGTGTGCAAAAACTACTATAGCATGTATGATTTAATATCTCAATAATGTACTTACAATTGCATATGTAACGTGCCCTTGTTTTTGATCTTATGTTCTCAATAATCAAGTTAAGATGGAGCTTAAGTGAATGTTGTTAATGAAGACTCAAAGAGCCATTGAATGATAAAGTGGATATAATGAACTAAATAGTTCAGTTCATGTTTATTTTTTTGGGTGGGCACGATTCAAGATTTTTCTAACAAATGTGTCTTTTGCTATGTTTTGATTTAATTGAAGATTCTAAACTTGGACAAATCATGGATGTGAAGTTTCAAACCTTGTAAGTTATTCCAAGGTTTATCGGATACAAATTCTGTAAACTTTCTTACTTCCTCTTTCCCCTACCTAGGTAATTATCCATAAGTGGGAAAATATCACAGGCAAGTAGGTAGGGAATGTAAAATGTTACTATGCACCTAGGTAAGGCACTTGCTGAATACTAGCTAGGTAGACGGATGTGCATGATACATAGCTAAACAGCGTTAGCTATGGGACATGAATACAACCAAAAAGTATTTCCAGTCCACAAACCATCCATCTTGCATGCTGCGCTGGTGGTGGCTGCTCACTCTAGGATTATGTGATCCAGCACTCACCAATGCACCATCCATTGGAAACCATTATGACTCACTCGTCAATGAACCACAATTGAGTTATCAAGGTAGGCCACCTTGGTAACCTGACCTGTAAACCCTCCTACATTACATTTCCCATACCTATTTAACTACTAACTATCTATGTAAGTGGGGTATGTATCATAGGGGGAATGCAAGTGGTTACTATGTATGTCACCTTTCCCGTATCCATTTAACTACTAACTACATATGTAAGTGGGGTACATATCATAGGGGGAATGCAAGTGGTTACTATGTAGGTCACCTTTCCCATATCTATTTAACTACTAACTACATATGTAAATGGGGTGCATATCATAGGGGGAATGGAAGTGGTTACTATATAGGTCACCTTTCCCATACCTATTTAACTACTACCTATCTATGTAAGTGGGTATGTATCATAAGGGGAATGCAAGTGGTTACTATGTAGGTCACCTTTCCCATATCTATTTAACTACTAACTATATATGTAAATGGGGTGCATATCATAGGGGGAATGGAAGTGGTTACTATATAGGTCACCTTTCCCGTACCTATTTAACTACTACCTACCTATGTAAGTGGGTATGTATCATAAGGGGCATGCAAGTGGTTACTATGTAGGTAAAAGGATGTGCATGGTTAGTACATAACTAACTGGAGATAATATACCAGTGTGGGGGTCAGAAGATACGAGCAGGTACTGGTCTTGAATCTTTCCAAAAACATCATATCAACCTCGTACTAGTATTGGATCTTTTTTCTTAAAATTTCATACCAACCTGTTACTGGTATTGGATCTTCTTTTAAACTTTCGTACCAGCCTGGTCCTGGCATTAGGGTCCAAGACTGATTTTTGGCTGGTATGTGGCGGGTATATACCTGATATTGAGACCAGTACAGGCCTGGTACTTTTGACTGGTATTACCTAAAGTCCTTAGCAGGTGGGTACTGGTACGAACTGGTATTACCTCACATCCCTACCAGTTAGGTACTTATTGCCTCCTGTCATACCACTCTAGCCAGTTCTTTAATACCAAGACCAGTACCAGTCAATATACCAGGACTGCATACCAGTCAGGTATTTATTGCCTCATGTCATACCACTCTAGTTTGTTCTTTGATACCAAGACCAGTACTAGTCAATATACCAGGGTTGCAGCCTGGCATCCGCCCAACACTGGAATATACAACCAAAAAATGTTTCCTGACTACACACCTTCCATCCTGCACGGTGCACTTCACTCTGGCCCGCATAATCTAGCAGCCAAGCTGGAAATTTTGAGACTCAGAAGTCAAGCTCCTACATTACCCATAGCTGAAAGAAAGCCACAAACACACATGGAAAAGAGTTTGGATTGGGTCGTAACATGATTGTGAACACCAGGAACCTTGACCATACAAATCTTATGAGAAATCTGTAGAGTCCCAATAAAAAAAGGTGTGATATTATCCCAATGATATCATTTGCTTCTTCGACTTATTAGAGTTAGGGTACACCTAAATGCACTGGCTAGAAGAATTTGACACAAAATGATCAAAAGGCCTTATCAATCTTATGGTCTTCGCATTCTGTAACTGTGTTTCTTGTCCTAAAATATTCTCTACCTTGTCAAGGAAATAGTTTGCTTTCTCAATGTACTACAGAACTGGCCCTACTTGTAAGGCCCATTCCACCTAGGAACACATCAAGCCCAGAAGGGTGCGATGCCATTTCATCAGGTGGCAACACATCAAGCTAAGTACGGTATGACACCATTGCATCAGCTGACATCAGGTTCTAACAGAGCCCATGCCAACTTGCAATTGGTTTTCCACACAGTAACGAGAGTGTTCTCATTGATTCACATAAGAAAGTGGAACTGGCAAAACCAAAAGTGGACCAAGCAGATTAATCACATGTCCCACCTATTTAAGAAGTACATGATTGAGATATCATAACCGGTTACAAGAACAAGGTTCATGTCTGGCAGAAGATGGGAAAAACATTTAAACAAAGTACCTGATTAAGACACCAAAAGAAGGATATGATAACAATGAGGTCCATCTCCGTCAGAAATTATGTAACCAGAACTCAAAACAACTTATAGTTAAGTGTAGGGTGAAGGCAGGGCTGGAGGAAGTTATGGTGTTTTCAGGCTCAAGTTCCTAAGACCAGAAACCACACAATCTCCCCCTCCATGTTACCTCTTATTCGGGCTTTCTGTACAGCAGAAGGGTCTATCTTGAAATCCTTCTGGGACTTTTGAGGTGGAAAATCACATGAGGGACAAAAGATAGGACCCTTAGCCTGTGTTATTGCCTATTTCAAGAGTAATTGTGAAGAAGAAGAGTCAACAAGTTGCGGAAGAGGGAGTGTGAAAACATTGTTCTGTTCAAATTAATAGAGATGCCAATCCACGGCACATCTTGACAACAAAACTTGTATGAGTCCAATAGTTGAACATTAGAACAAACATTTGGCTATGGAGTTTCTACACACACTAATAACATTAAATTCCCAAATTTTTCCACACATAAAAATCCCCAACACCCACACCTCTCTAGTTTGTACAGTTTCCCTCTTGACTTGTACAAAATACTGGGGGGGGGGAAAAACGAAGAACTAGGTACTCATTTTGTGCAATTTCAGTTCTGGGTGCTGCTCTTGATCTGGCATTTGTGGGATTGCGCTTTCTTCCAATGTCTACTACCCACCCCTCTACATCTCACAGTTAAATACATAGAAAAACACAGTGTTCTTTGATTGTTGTTACCCTCTTCAAACTGTAGAACCTTGGAGCAGTGTGTTTTGACAATTACCAGAACTGAGTGAAGGCAGGGACAACACTATACAGTCCAAATGAGTTGTATATGTTTGAAGCTTTTGGCTATAGACAGAATGCAACCTCTTGTCAAAATCTGTGTGACAGATCTTGACCTCAGCTGCCTCCAATGTACTTTCCTCCAGTGATAATGATAGCAATCTCTCTTGAAATGAAGGTTATGTACAACGCTCACGACCAGTATACAAAATTTCGCCTCCAATCCACATTCATGTAAAGCGCCTTCAGTGATTATGATGATAGTAATCTCTCTCGAAATGAAGGTTGCGCACAAAACATTTGCAACCCATGATGTACAAAAAAAAATCCACCACTTGAGCTTCTGACCCACATTCATGAAGAAGCTCCCTCAGTAATGATGATAGCAATATCTCTTGAAATGAAGGTTGTGAAAAACATTTATAACCAATGTACAAAAAAAATCCGCCACTTGAGCTTCTTCCCACAGCTTCCCACTCGCATTTCATGCGAAGCTCCTTCCCTCGCCCCTCGCCCCACCCACCCACCCACAACTCCAACAAATTCTTGGGCTTGAATGAATGCCTTTGTCAAAGCTGGTGAGTACATTGCTGCAAGTCTCCTGCAATTTATGGAGTCTTGGGTTGATCCGTACCAAATGGAAAGTTGAAAGGGGATGGGGAAGATGGAGCTTGTGATCGAGAATACTGCTGGAATGGGCTATGGAGATGAGTGCCAGGTGGTAGTGACGACGAAGTGTAATTGCCTCTGGGCGTAAAAGAGCTCGACAAAGTTGCGGTCTGCCGATTTGATGGACCAAAGAATGTTTGCGTGCGCATAGGAGGAGGTCGTTGCAGAGAAGAAGTGTTGTCTGAAAGTAACAGATTCAAGGCGAGGGGGGTTTCTTGCTCGCCGGGCTGTTGTTGTTGTTGTTTCGGAGGAGAAAGCGTGATTTGATGGAAGAGTGGCGACATGGTGGATGCCGGTGACGCAGGCTGCTGTTCCTCACTCCGGCTGCTTGTCGTAGTATAGCTAGATTGTGATGTTCTCCGTCCGGTGGAAGTTCGCGAACTAAGCGCAGTTGACGCCGCAGCTACTTGCAAGAGCATTTTCAATCCCATTTTGTTCAATGTCCACGCCGTGTTTATCACATTCCCAACGGCGCCTAAACTATCTTGCACAACTTTGCCTGCATCAAGGCCGAACTTTTGTTGCACAAGATCGGTGCCCACTACACTGGTCACTCCGTAAACCGACTTTCCTGCCGTCTCCACTGCTTCCACAACTTTAGCAAACGCGTCAACGCTTGCTACCGCCACTTCGTTTGCACCTCCTGACTCCGGAGTACTGCTGCTGCTGATAGTAGTAGTAGCGTTTACGTCAAGACCAAGACTGCCTGCAACGTGACCTGTTGCACTGATAGCACCTTTGAGAAGAGTCCTGGACATCATCTTGGCCACTGCAGACATACGACGCGCTTGCTGCATGCGTTTCAATATGCGTGGACTCATCATAGCTTCCGGGGGGCCTCCTCCTTCCGCCGTCGCCGCAGTGGATGCTCCAGCTCCTACCTGACTTCTCACGAACGAGCCGCCCTGCTGAATGCCCAGAGACGCCCACTGTCCTCCCATCACAATGCTGTCCGCCACTATGCTTGATGTGCTGCAGATCTGCCGAGCAATTCTCGAACTCAGCGTCTCCACGTCTGGTGCCACGGCCGTCCAATACTCGGCAACACCTCGACTTCCTCCTCCGATGAACGGAGGAGTGAGCTGCTCTGCTGGGATACAAGGATAGAGAGAGAGATTGAAGTCAGCACGGTCTACATCAGGAAAGAGTTCTGTGGATTCCGAGCAGGATTTTTGTTGTGGCATGCAAACAATAATCGGATTCAGATCTGTAACAACAGTGAGATTTACCTGCGAACTTCGCTACCATTTCTTGATGCACTTCGAAGGTGCAGAACCGATCCATGACTCCTTCTAACTGCTCAATGACGTGCTCCGGAGTGTCATTCGGAAACAGAATCCCATATACCAAGCCAGGCAGAGCAAATGTGTAGCGACGGTTCCAAACTTTCAACACCGGTGCATCTTTGCCAACCGGCCATTGCACTTCGCCGACGGCCGCAACAACCGCTGCTAGTGGACTATGTGCCTGCTTCAGCAAGCGCAAGGAGAAATCGCCGCACTGCATCAGCACGCTCTCCTCTCCATCTATCAAACACAATTGCGCCCCCGCAATCTTCACCAATTCTGTCTCGCTTCCCATGGGGGGCAGAACAAAGTTCGCCACATTACCACTGGCTGCAGTACTGGAACTGGACTCGCCTCCCATTCCAGACCCCGGACTCTCAGGAAACCACCTCGATTACGTACATTAAAATAAAAAAAACCACCTGACAAACAGGAGATCCAATACCACCAGATCAGGAAAATCCACAACTTCCCTGAAAGAAAACACACAATACAAACTAATTCACGTCAAAAGATCACGCACAACAACACGAACACAAACATGAACACTTTTTCTTCCAAACATCAAGCAAACTTTGATTGAACCAAAGATCGCAAATTCGCCATCGCATAATAAGGATCGCGTCATTCAACTGTGCAAGAACTTTCTACAAGAATCACTCGCCACAGAAAATATAGTGCGTAACTGCAGTAGATTACATACCTCTCCGCTGGCACACACACGAACAAAACAAAGAAAGAAAGAAACATAAAATTCAAGCAAAACCTTGACGACTCATAATATGCGCCAATAATGCACCAAATCGTACAATCTTTAGATCAAAATGTGAAATATGAGGTCAAGAACCAAACTGCAACAACAAAAAGACTCCACAAGAAACTTACAGTTGCGAAATGCTGCGAGAAATGATGTTGTGTGCGTCCTCCTTGGCGATGGCGCTGCTGCTGCTGGCTGGCTGACTGCGAGAACGAACGTTATGGAAAACTAAGGAGCGGAACATGAGGCGCTATAAAAAAAACGGGGGAGGGCGGCAATGGGAGCCAGGTTCCACGTGCCAATCCTGGTTGTCACCTGGAATTGACAAAATCTGCCTCTGTTTTTTTTGCTGGCAGCGTTTCATTTTTGGTGCGAAATTTCGCCAAAATGCGAGACAAAGAGTAAATATTCCGTTTTTCTGCATATAATTGCCAAATTTCCCCAACACAAAAATTTGAATTTTTTTTTGCCACATTTGGAGTTTGGTTTTAATTTGGTAACATTTTTGTAAACTATTTTTTCTAATTTTTCAGACAAGTTACCTGCCTAAAACCCTCTCAGCATTTAATGTTAAGTACTTCGTGGGGTGCTAGCCAATGATCCAACATCAGAAAATAAAATAAAATATCACTGGCTCTATATAACAACTGAATAGCAGACTAATAAGTAATTAAAAAGTTCTAAAATCAAAATCAAAGTGCGTTTTCGAGATTTTCAATAGCCAGATTTCTCTCTCTACATGGTTTCCAATAGGTAGCCAAATTTTTATATATATGGATGTTTAAGAAATTTTAGTTAGCTTGTAGCCAAATTTGGCTAAACCTTCCTACAGATGATCACCACTTTGGGTACATCACAAAATTGACCAAAAATAAAACATTGCATCACAGAATCGTCCCCTTCAAAAAAGAAAAAGGCATGTTTTTTCTTTTTTAATTAAAAGAGCGCCTCCCCGTTTGTGTTGGCAACTTGGCTGTCGTCTTTTCTGGACACGTTGAGTTTTTTTTTTACCCACGGTTACCGAACCTGTGACTAAGCACGGTAATACGTGCCCTGTATTAACCGCTCATAACCGAACTGATAACCTAATTTCATCCATAAGACCATCCCTGGACCCAGCTAGAATTGCCCTTCCAGAGTCCGATGAAATCATCCACGAAGGGATGGCATCTAAGGGGGATGAAGCACTTATACCCGAAGTAGGACTCGTTTCACAAGAGGAAAAGAAAAGAATAAAAGAAAAGGTATCCGTAACCTTTAAGAACTCGACACGTGGTCCAATCGTCACCTGGTTTGGGCGGTGGCACTGTGCGTCACGTGAGGATCTGCAAGCATTTTGTTGGACCAAATCCCGGGACCTCGATCTTGGCATTTGGTTTGTTGGTTTTTCTGGAAACCTATAGTAAGTTAGAAATTTATTTATTTTCTTGAATATTCCTATAGGTTTTTTTATTTTCCTTTACAATTTTTGGTTCTTTGAAGATTTTATATTTTGAAAATCTCAACATTTCTATAAAATTCTTTAATTAATAATTAGTTTTGGGGCGCTTTTTAAGTTCAGAATTTTTGCAATGAGCCAATTTGATTGATTGAGGTATTACAATAATTTTTTTTGAAAATTCCTCAATATAGAAAGAATTTGCTCTAAACATAAGAACATTAAGTTGCAATTTTATATATGTTCAAGAGACCAATGTTGAGCAAAGCGTATGCGACAAAGTGAAATCCTATTAGGAAAATGTTCAAGAATAAATTAAGAATTTGCAAAACATCAAACCATAAATTTCTTAGGTCACAATTTGACAATAGTAATTGTAAAATTTTTTATTTTTCATATGTTTGTATTATTTAAAATTTAAATGTCATGTGTTTAAAAACATATATAGATAAGATGAATCTTTTTCATCTTACTTATCCGTGTTTTAAACATGTTTTAAACACATGACATTCATGTTCAAATAATACAAATCTATAAAAAAATAAATTTCATATTATTATCTTCAAATTGTGACTTAGGAACTTTATGATGGAAACACATTGAAAATCAAAAAAATCCAAGACCCCTTCCTTTCCCCCAAATGAAACCAAATTGGGTCTATTGGGTGGGTGGTGAAGGGGTAGGGGGTTTCGGAGGTATGCATATGTTTGTTTCTCCTCTTCTTTTTTTTCCTTCTTTTTTCAAGACAATATGACATGGAAGAGGAGGAAGACTGTACAAATTGTGACCCCACAAAATCTGTGGAGAGGCTTATTTTTCACACCAAGAGGATGTTCCTCCAAAAGGATTGTTGTCTGCTTGATTGTGCGCCAAACTTTTCCGTGCTTTTCAATCCAACAAAGGGGGGGAAAAAAAAAGTTGGAACTGAATGTGATGTTATGTGGCAAGGTACGGTAGGAAGCGTTCATAAACTTTTTAATATAATATTTAAAGAGAAGACTAGAACTTTGTGTCTATCTAACCTTCCAAATGAACCACACGGCACAACATATGGTTAGTTTCGATATTATTGTTCTAAAAGATTTCTCACAAGAACAAGACTTTGGGGCGGGCAAGGGGAGCAGGCTATCGAGTCTAACCTTCTAATCGACTACAACCACTCAATGCATTCAACTTGTCAATATACCCGGTGGATTTGACATGCAGCCTAGAGAACAACTCGTCGTAGCCCACTCTCACTAGGAATTATTTATTTTTTGCATTTTAGTGGTGTCATCATCCGATTAGAAAACTTGACTTGGGTTCTCTACCAAAAAAAATCTGGTGACTGAATCTCGTTGCTCGACATGAAGAAAATTTAGTGGCCGACCCATTGACATCTGGATATTTCAGGGGCCCCTGTCTCTCTCTCTCTCTCTCTTGCTCGGGTCGGAAACTCCCTCCCCTTGGGTGTCATGATGCACACAATTTAATTGATTAATTAATAGTCCTGGATTGTGACATTTTCATGCCCCAAATTTCAACAAAATCTTTTTTAATCACCACATTGTAACATACAGAATATAAGGATTTAAAAAAAAAAAATTCCTTCCAATTTTAATAGTCAAATTTGGCTAAATCAAATTATCACCACCTTGGCTACATTACAAAATTGTGGGAAAAAAAAAAAAAAAAAAAAAAAAAAATTTTTAAAAAATTAAAAAAATTTTATTTTTTTTTTTCAATAAAAAAAAAAAAAAATAAAAAAAAAATTATTTTTTATATTTTTTGTATTAATTAAAAAAAAAAAAATATAAAAAAAGTTTTTTTTTTTTTTTTTTTTCCCACAATTTTGTGATGTAGCCTAGGTGGTGATAATTTGATTTCGCCAAATTTGACTATTAAAATTGGAAGGAATTTTTTTTT
>Ga0116231_10003615_pt1 | contig 31996 bp, 11 predicted proteins | sample S1TSphgellanicum_2_FD_89695 | JGI IMG/M metagenome (GOLD analysis project Ga0116231, IMG submission 89695) | Host-associated microbial communities from peat moss isolated from Minnesota, USA - S1T2_Fd - Sphagnum magellanicum MG | ecosystem: Host-associated > Plants > Peat moss > Unclassified... | reverse complement strand
GGTTTATGATTTGGTTTCTACTAACTGGAACCAGAAGCAGTTGTTTTAAGCCTCCAAACCAAGTAACTGGCCAACACCAGTATATTCTTGGTATTGAAACTAGTATAAAACTGGTATAATGCTAGTTTTACCTTAAGTCCCTATTAAGTTGGGTAGTAAGAAAAATACAATCACCTTATTAGGAAACATTCTTGTATTTTTCTTACTACCTACTTGAACCATGTATAGGAATGTAGCAATTTTTAATGGATTTTTTTTTAATCTTTTTATTTTGGTGATTTTTTTTTTCAAAAAAATCAATGGATTTGCAACAAAAAAATCCAATTTTTTGCAAAAGAAAATTTCCCCTCTAATGTGTCCAATTATAAAATAACATGCAATTTCAATGTCAAATTGATGAATTCATAAGCAACTTACATGATGTTCGCAATACAAGCAAAGGCACATTTTGACAACCTACCCAATCATTTCCACAAACATACATCACCATAAGGTATCCACATTAGTGAATTATTATAAGTATAATTGTTCAATCGTGTGTAGGATCATTCATCATAGCTAACTAGTACTCATATGTACATCTAGGACACAATTGCCTCACAATCATTAACTATGTTTGGCATAATGTTCATTCAAATGTGTAGTTGATGTTTGCCAACATGTTGACCATAAAACAATCACCTTATGTATTTTCCCATATTATCATGTGCATTCATGTGGCTTACATGACAAGTATGGAGCTTAAGTTATAAGAAAATGAGGCATGACCATGAGTAGGTCATGATTGGAATCACATTTTGCAAGTTGGTGGTAGCGAATTGGGTGATTAGGATAAAGAAGCTAACTCCACAAGATCTTTCATTTTTAACAATATTATGTTAAATCAAAGAATTAAAACACAAATCGGGTTAACCTTGGAAATGAATTTGAATGGATCCTAATGAAGGAGGAGTCAAAGTGCCTTCCAACTTCCCCAAACTTCATTGTTTTAGATCGATGTGCAATGTTATTTCCCTTCACAAGGAAACTAGGTAGGTAAGGCCAAATGTGAAGAATATCGTCAACAAAGTAAGCAACTAATCATGCAAACAAAGGACAATGAGGGACAAATAAACAATTGAAGGTGATTTCTAGCTAACATTTAAGGTGAATATTGTAATTTTAAACATTGAAGCTTCAATAATATAATAACATGTTGTCAAGATAGGTAAATGCCTAAACCTTCTATAAAAGCCTTAGGGTTGCATTATTTACTTTCCACTCTTGGGTTTGTTTAGCAAACACATCCATGCATTCCCTTATGTTTGTATGTTGTTTTCCAAAAGCTTTTGTTGTTCTTTCCCAAATGTTCCTAATCATTTCTATTAAAGTTTTGAATTTCTAATTACCATCGTCATATAATTGATTTATGTGCATTTTACAAGTCATCAAAATCTTTGTCTACAAGAGTTTGGATGCTTCCATGTGCAAAGATAGTTGGAGGGCATATAGAAATAAATCATGATAAATTCTAAATATACAACAATAATAAAAGGAGGCACCTACACAAAGTTCTTGTTTAAAGGCCATAATACACTTGTAACTATTGTGATTTAGGGATTTACAAAACATGTCCAATTTGAGATAGCTAATTTAATATCACTAAATCTTTAATTTTTTGAGATAATTTTTTTGTCAAAGGCATCATTTCCCCTTGCAAATTGAAATATTTTCTAACATGTGCTTAATTATTATATTTTACATTGAACATTTTTGCACATTTTCATTTGTGTTCTTCCATGTTTTAATTTTTTACTCAAATTTGAAACTTTTTTAGCCAAATGGATAAAAGAAAAGCATGATATGGGACCTAAACTCTACCAACATTTCAATACCCTTTCTAGATTGTCAATTGTTAAATCCATGCATTATGCAATATAGTCACTTTGTTAGTTAATAACACCTCATTGAAGGGAGTGTCAAGCACCTATCATTCCCAAATTATGCACAAGATTTCAAACAAGCTTTCCCACCTTCCACTTGCAAGGATCAAAACCTTGTTAAACAAAATTACTAGCTAATTGTTTTGATACAACCTTGGAATTGCAAGTACTTCTTGAACTTTGTTGGGCCATGCCTTTAGTAGGCAAGGACTTGGGACTCACTTGAGTCTACAACACCTTAATGCTAGAAGTAGTTTGAGCCTATTATGGACGCACATAGGGGATCTTCTAATACACCCATATACAATAGCTAGCAAAATTAGAACTAGATTAAAAGATTAAGTACTTTGGACTTAAAGCTCTAGAAGTAGGTAAGGGGAAGTGAATGATTTTATTTTCCACTTATTTTAGACATCTACTCCATTATTATACATCTCATTACATTTTGTTTATGTACAATTTTGATTTGATTGCAGCTTTAATCTTATGTGAAGGAATACTACAAATTGTTGTATATGAAGTTATATATATAAATATAAATATATAATTATTATTATTTTATTTTATTTTCAATTTTGTGATATTGCCATAGTGGCAATCATCCACAAGGAGATTTAGCCATGTTAAAACTTCAACTTCCTCAAACTTCATTGTCTTAGACCCAAAGGACCTATAGTCTAAATATGGCAATCTCAACATTTTTTTTTTTCCCCTCTCAAATTTCCCTCTTCTTTAGGAGACAAGCAGAAGAAGACCAAGAAGAATGTGGCATAATTTACAAACATGATAGTATTAATAATTAATTAATTAATTTGGCAAAACAGAAGGGCTATGGGAATGCCAGAATAAGGGGAGATCCTACACAACCATGGCAACCCTTTAGCAGCAATGGTAGGAAAATCATATGACAAAATAATTTTAAGTGGCCTGATTATTAGGCAGCATTATTGTTAGGGGGGCTTCCACATTAGGTGGATGGATGATGGATGGATGAATGGATGAATAGATGGATGGATGGATGAATGCATGGATGGATGGATGGATGGATGGATGGATGGATGGCCCATGGGATGGGGCTAACTACAACACATGGCTTCATAATATGCAAAGAACTGATCAAAATCTTTTTTAGTGTATGTGGAGGGTGCCTGTGCCCTTGTGAATATTTTTGCCTTGACATAGGCAACACCTTACACGGTTATATACCAGAACCCGGGTCTTTGATCTCTTTAGAACCGCAGTTAAGAATTGTAATAACCATCCTGATAATCGATGGTGGTCTGTTGGTTGTTCCCCTTTCTAATAACCGCCGCCCAATGCTGACTTAGACCCAAGATTTTTTTTTAAAAAAAAGATTTTGTGATGTAAAGTGAAAATGGTGATTGTCCCGAAAATAATTTAGCCTAATTCGGCTACATACCATATAAAGAAAGTATAAAAAAAGAAGAATCTTTCTATATTCTTGACTACCTACTGGAACTTATCATTAAAATATGGCAATTTGGATTTTTATTTATTTTTCCTTGGAAACCTGGCAAATTTGGGCCATTTTTCCCATGAAAAATTGTTTTTCGTGTAGGTTGAAATCATATTATTCAGGTCAAATCTTGACAAATGTGGCCCCGTAAAAAAATCATTTTTTTTTTTAATTTCTCAAATTTTGATTATTTTTTCAGGGGGGGCGGGAAAAAAGGAAATATTAAGACAGAATATTCCCTTTATTATTTTTCAAAATCTGCATTTGGGTGAAATTTCACACAAAGAAAAACATTGCCACAATGAACAATTTACCTCACGGTTATATTAACCTTGTACCAATTTATCTCACGGCTTTCAAATACCTAACCTAGTACCCGACCCAATAACCACGTGGCATAGTATTGGTAGGTTTTTTGTAAGCAAAACTTAACATGAAAAATAAAAACCTTCATTTGAAACCAATCCTCAAAATTGCCAACCCACACAGACCAAAAGCAAGTTAACAAGAGATTTGGAAATGGAGCTCAAATGGGAGAAGTTTAGCCAAATGAAAAAGCAATAGCTCAAAGACTTTTTAATGTTTAAAGGATTCAAGAACTTGATGGGACAAAACATGGCAAGAGTATGATCATTTTTTTGAGTTTTCATCAAAGTGATAGCCAACCCATAAAGGATGATGATCTTGTTACAAATATCTCTCTACCTCCACAATCACTAGAAGCAAGGAAAAACAAAAGTAAAAATTGCCCAAAAAAAAAAAATTATACCTTGTCAAACATGGTTTATTCATATGGAAATGTTTTTCCACTGAGAATAACAATGAGATCATGTCAACACTTTTACTATTGGACCTACAAATCCCATAAATCAAGTTACTTGGTTTATTATAGATGCAAAAACAAGAGCTAATCTCCTTTTGTGTATAAAAGATGATCAATTCGTCCATGTTAAATCTTTTAAAACATCCCAATAAAATGAGGATCAAATTAAAATTCATTTTAAAACAACCAACATTGTCAATAAAAATTATCTCACAAGAAAAGTCTATACATTAAAATTGGATGGCCACGAAATTGTTCAAGTTTATTTTGATAGATTCAACAATGTGCTAGATGAACTTATTATTTCCTAAGGAAAAATTTACACCATTGTTGGTTTCTATGCCTTATGGGAATCTGGTTATGGCCCAAACGAGTCAAGTGGTTACCTTTCATGAGACATTAAATCTCCTATTAGAATAAGAAACCAAAAGCAATGCAAATTTTTACAAAGGAGATATTGAAAATTTTGCATGGTATAGTGTGAAAAAAGTACCAAATCCTTGTAGACCTAAGAGGCCTAACCCTTTTCACTTAAAAAATCTAAATTGTAAAGGAAGTGATAGTAATTTAAACAATGGACCAAAGAAACCTTTGGGAAATTGTTTCTATAACAAGCTTTCTAAGCATCAAATTAAAATTTGCAAATGAAAAAAAATGCAATGAAACTCAAAATCTTATTTGAAATGAAACAAAAGTACCCCATGCTTAAAACAATAGAAGCTTATTTGTGGCGTCTTTGTCAACGTTCAATTTAAATAATAATGAATTAAGATGGCTAGTACATTCCAATGAGAGTTGTCATATGACAAGCAATAGAAATTGGTTCCAAGAATATAAGCCTCATTCAACTAAGTCCAATGTATACATGCCATAATATACATGGAAATGGGAAAATTACAATTAAATTAATGTCACATTTTATCTCAAAATTAAAAAAGATGATCCATTTCACAACATGGATGAAGCTAACATTTTTTACCATGGTGATACAACATCAATAATACTAGTTTGACAATCATTTAGTACATGGAAACCATTTCAATAGTTCCAAGATTCCATAAATTATGCACTAACAACAATAAAAATAAACTAAATAAGTATTACTAGAACCTTAAAAGAGGCTTTGGAACAAGAAGATGTTAATCAATGGCATGATGTCATTCAAGATGAATATAAATCATTAATTAAAAATGAAACCTTAACCTTAACAAAATTATCTCTTAGAAAACATGTTATTGGTTGTAAATGGGATTTTAAGAAAAAAACTTAAAAGTGAATGGTCAAGTTGATAGATACAAGGCTTGTTTGGTAGCAAAAGTCTATTCCTAAGTTTTAGATATAATTATATTGAAACTTTTTCACTAGTAGTAAAATTAAATTCCATCATAATTCTTATGGCCCTTGCGGTTGAATATGATTATGAGGTCCATTAAATGGACATAAAATTGCTTTTCTAAATGATGAACTTGAATATATATATATATATATATGAATGAAACAACCTGAAGGTTTCCTACAAACATGCAAACATATTTTTTTGTAAATTGAATAAAAGCTTGTATGGATTTAAACAAAGCCTATGACCTTGGTATGCCCACATAAACACCTAATTATTACAACAAATGTGTCTGTCAAAATAATGGAAACATTGGTTATGACCATAACATTATTATAAATTATTATGTTATAGTAACAAATGATTTCATAATATTATTATTACAAAAAAAGTATTAATTAGTGCAAAATTTGAAATGATTGGTATGTATTGTGGGGGAAATAGAATTTTGTATTGGTACTCAAATTAAAAGGAACCATCAACTTTGTATTGTGGAGTTGAACCAATCTAAATATATAAATGGTGTATTAAAAAATTATGGCATGGAAAATTGTAAACCAATTTCCACTCCATTTGAATCTGAATTGAAATTAATTAAAGACCAATTTCAAAAAAACAAAGACAAAAGATGGTTGAAATTCCTCATAAATCGAGGGTTGGGAACTTGATGTATGCAATGGTCTATACATAATTAAACATTGTTTATGTTGTGTGAGTTGTATTACAGTACTTGGTTAACCTTAGAATTGTTCATCAATTTACAATAAAAAGGATCGTGTGTTATTTGAAAGGAACTTCCAATCATGGGTCCATTTACAAAGGAAGATCAAATCTAAAATCTTTACCAAAACTAATGTCATATGTCATGGGTATTTTTGTGTAGATTGGGTCACGGTTATTGATACCATAAAATCCAAGTTTATATATGTCTTTATTTCGTCCTTAAAAAATTGTAAGTTGGACTAGCAAAAGGCAAACAACAATTAATTATTCCTCCATCGCAACAAAGTGCATGGTCTATATAAAAATATACATGTGTTTCATTTGTGCATCAATGAAAAACATGTTCACTATAATCGTAATACCAATGTTCATTACATACATTTTGGTAAAAATCAAACATATGGGTCAAAACATGTAACTAGGAGCCAAAAAGGGCTTTAGATGTTAGACATAATCAATCAAAATCAAGAAATAAAATAAAATACCATTTAAAACCATAATAATCATGGCAAGTTAATCATTTTCCCCTCATATGAATGTCAAGGAACTTAAAGTAAAAAATTATTTGATCCAATTTTAAAGTTTTGGTTTTAATTTAAAACATTTGAAAATGTACACCTATTATGTCAGATGGAGTCAATTTTGCAAAGGATTATCAAAAGGACTCATATAATATAAAAAATCCATTGAAAAAATGTAGATGATAAAAACATATTAGCCACACTCAAAAAATATTCATACTTTAAAAAATGTGGAATTTTAAAACTTTAAAAATTCAAAGAATGTTTCAAAATTGCTTCAAAATTTCAAAGCTTCAAAAGTCATGTACCACATATAAATGGGTTATAACGTATATGATGTATGAAGAAAAATTTATATCTTAGAATATAATAAAACTAAAAAACATGAAATTTTTTTGGTGATGACTTAAAATTTTGAACATTTTTCAAGATGAAACATTAAATTTATAAGGAATATGCACACTTTTTAAGAATTCATATTTATTCATTAATGACTAAATTTTTTTTGATGCAATGGGAAACATTTAAATATTTTTTACAACAAGTTACCAAAAAATCCATTCAAAAATTCATTTGCATGTAAAAACATTTTTGGGAAAAAAGACTTGTAGTCCTTTTCGAAAGTAATTCCTTTGGCTCCTAGTTACAAGTTTTGACCCATACCTATATTGGTACCAGTGCATCATTAAAGGACCATTCACATTTAGTGTCAAACCTATGGTAACTCAATGTGACAAATTTTAATTTACTTTCAAATTCACATATGCAATGTTGACTGACATTAAAAGTGAAGTGGCACTCTTTTTGGTAGCAAGTATTAACCGATCTTGAAGTTTTCTAACATGAAAAATCCATGCATAGCAATAACATGACCACATAGAGGAGGAACTGAAGAGTTTGAAAAGAGGAAAAGGACAAACATTTTTGTGTATGGAATGGAATTTAGCATTGGAGCAAGAATAATCATTAGATAATGTGCTAAATGGAGCTCCTCACACACAAAAACATTGTACGAAAAAACAAAAGAAAGGAAGCTTTAGGGTGATCTTGAAGTTTTGAAGGTTCAAAGGCTTGCATTTTTACATCATGACCATGAATATGAGCATGTAGGATAATGCATAACCACAAAGATAAACATGAAAAATAACAATATGGTGAGCTCTATAGAGTGGTTCTTTGTGATAAAGTAACACTTCAAGATGCTCACATGCTTGAACAACTTGCAAAAGAAAAAGAAACAAAATTTAGGGCCTTTTTGAGGTTATAAGGGGGAAGGGACGTATCATGTTGTCACATAGAGACAAGAATGCATATTAACAACAAACAAAAAATGCTACGATGACCACAAAAGACAGTAGCTAAGCAAGGCAAGAGGTGGTCATTATTTGTATATTTTACAAAACACCTAAAATAAAAGGGCATTTTTTGGTGTGCTATGAAACATTTTAGGTGTATTTAAAAATATATACTAGGTCTATTATAAATATGCTCATAATGAATTATAGGCACCTTGTTAACATTTAAATAAATTATAAACTATATGTTTTATCAATGAATTACACCTTATATTTTTTGCATGCCATTTGGAATAAAATGGAAATGACCTCCCAAAGAAGCAAAGGAACCCATTGGAAAGTTGCAATTAAGTCGAGCTTGGTGATGATGGTCTTGATAATAATCGGGCATCTTTGAAATGGCATTAAGGGACTTGGTTGTAAAAAAGGAAGGGGGGCTACAAGGGGTTAGGAGACCAAAATTTGATAGTAGGTAAGAAAGTGGGAGATAGAAAGTAAGAAGGCAAGATGTAAGAAGAAATGAGTTCGTAGATTTTGGTTTATCCTAAATAGATTTCAAGTAGAACAAGACCACATCTTGTGTGAATTGATGTCCATCCAAATTGGTCCATAACAAGTTATTTTTAATGGTTCAATTAATGGGTATTGGGTCACATGGGCAAGAAATGAAACTCTAAATACCATTCCTTGAATATAACCTCCAAATGACACAAATAATTCATTGACCTTATTCTTTGGTTGTGGCACACAATTTGGTTGTCAAACCAATTTGACCCATTTAATCAATTTATACTCAATTATAATCAACACATTTAGGCCCCCTTTATAGTATGGTGAAGGACCGTGACCATGGAAATATTGAAAACCTTCAAAAACACATCCAAATGTCATCCCATGGAAATTCAAAATTTGTTTATGTGTGGTTCTTAGTTATGAAGTGTAATGTAAAGTGATAAAAGACTTTGTTGAGGTATGTATATTGTGACTCACATTAATTAGTTGTGAGGATCCCCCATTTTCTATTTTATTTATTTATTGTAATGTCATGGGCATCTTTGTTTGGCCCATCAAAAAGAAAATTTAATCAAACTTTGGAAAATCCTGAATAAAATGTTGTAACCTCCTCCTTTGGGTTGGATATATAATATTCAAGAGTGGAATTTACAATAAAGAATATGGATAAAGTGAGGATTTATTGGGAACATGTTGGGGCACATTGGGAACTTGAAAAATATGTTGGGAATTCAGTGGGAACACAATAGGAACAACAAAAATCTAACACCTTCACCTACTTTAAAAGAAAAAAACTTAGGCCTTTAGTACATGGTGCCCCATTTCGTTGGTTGTAAGATTTTTTTTGCATACCTATGGCCTTTGCCATTTTTGACCTAGGCTAATGGTAGGGGCAAAACTATGGGTGAATATTAGAACAAAGTGAAAAAAAACAACATTCTAAACCAATCATGGTTTTTTGGGCTCATGGTTTAATGGACTTTGTGCCAAGCCCACCTCAAATAAGTGGTCTTGGTGTGAAGTCTATTAAACCATGAAACATTATCCATAAATTGCCACTTAGGATTCCATGTCAAGTTTTCATCCACCTCCATTTCCTTGGTCCCTTAGACCTTCAAGTTTTGTGTAAAATCAATTATACCTTGATTGTCATTTTCCTCCAATTGTTAATTTTTCTTTTTCAATGGCCTTGGTCTTTTAGGCTATAATGTAAAGGGGGACTTCAATAACCATTGAATTGAAGCCTCCATAAAAATTGGGTGAAAATGAATACAAATGAAGCCAAAAACCATGCTAATCCCTATGAACTGTGACATATTTTTGACATATATTTATGCATTGCAATGTGAAAATCATGTTAATCATGGGAACTTGTGATAAATGGCTAATATTAATGTTGGGTGGAATCAAATTAAAAATTCATTTATTTAGATTTTAGGTTTTGCTTTAGTTTAAAACTTTTGAATTATAACAAAAACCATGATGTCAAATAAAGACAATTTTGCCTAATGGGTCACCATGTGTTAGTTTTTCTTGCCTTATCATTATCTAAGTTCCTAAAATCCACATATTTAAACCACCATAAACATAATATAAATTTTATGCTTGCATTGAATTTTGACACCATATACTTGTTTAATTTTATTTTTAATTGAAGGCATGAGAAGTGATGAAGGAAGTAAGGTTATGACATTGCGTGATTAAAGACACATCATGCATGAAATGCTCAAATTGGATTTAAAAAACACATTAACAAACATTTCAATCTCATATCACATTTCAATTGATGAATATCATGTTTATCGCCCAGAAAGTCATTAAAGACAATGAACTATGGTTCCATGGGAAAAAATATGCGAAGGAAAAAATGATTTTTAAAAAAGTTTTAGAAGAAAAACAAATAAGGTGTGCACTGCAAACAAATACATAAAACACCAAGTTGTTACATTTAGGCCTTTATCAACTATGTGTTTTGACTAAAGAAACACCATTTCATTAATGCTACCTTTTTTACTCTAAATTAACCTTTAGTATAAATTACACCCTCTTCATCCTATTAATGGAACCTATTAACAATTAATACCTATTATAAGTAACTTGTGCATATGTTATTTTGTTATAATACTTATTATTGATGCATACCCTATGTTAGATATATTTGGATTTTGACAATAAACCCAATCTTATTATAAAGTTAATTGAATTATAATTTTTACCCAACAACCAATGTATGAGACCTTATATTTTTTCTCATGTAGTTTTACATAATACAAAAAAAAGTAATCCTCCTCCCTTAATCAATTTTGCAAAGGAAATGACTCTCTTAATGAAAGAAAATTGATAGTAAAAGTATTGATATGATAGTAACTCATTACCCAAAGTCAAAAAGGCATTCACAATTTGTAAGATGTGGAATTTTGTTCATTTAAAAAAATTCAAATATGTTTTAGAATCTCAAAATTTCAAAAGTTCACAACCACATGTAAATGGAGTGTAATGTATATGATGTATAAAACAAATTTGTTTAACAAGAAATTTAAATGTTTATTTTTTAAAAAATTAGTTTAGTTTTTGAACTTTAAAATGGTTCGCATATTTTGGTATTATTTGGAATTTAGATCATTTTTCAAAACAGAATATAGAATTTGACAAAATATGTGCACTTTTAAATTTTCATATTTATTCACCAATGATTAACACAATTTAACATTAATATATTGGGGCAACTATAAATAATTGTAATAAAAAAATTAAATAATAAAAAATATTTTCTATGAAAATTTTTATTTTTGAAAAAAAAGCTATATTCCTTAGAGTAAAGTAAACACATTGGTTCGTTTGAACTTGTTTGGTCCTAGTTGGTAAGGTTGCAAATGAAGAATTGAATTATATTACACACACCTCATCAAACAACACATACAATAAACTATAAAACCTCTAATTGCATGGCTTTCTACTAATAATGACTTTGAAGCAAATAATTGATCCTAGCTACCATAAAGAATTCTTGGGCATCTTCAACATTGTTCTCTTGTATTTCAAATGTGGTGCTATTTATGGACATGCCCATTTGACCATATTGTAAAAATGTGAATTGCATTTTCTTTTTCAATAATTGTTTTGCATAATTTTCTTATCCTTGTACGTAATTGTTAATAATACATTCCCTTACTTGTAATTAAGTAAACATTAAAACACACCTTGGGAAACATCCATCAATTCTTCTCATAAATCATAAAAGATATGTCAAATATTTAAAATTACTTGTAGACATTACATATAAATTATGTAGCATATTTAATCATTCATGGATGAATTTTTTCTTGAACATTCATGTGGAATGTCACAATTTTTTTCCATGAACATTCATATTTTGTCCACCGTGAATCAACCTTCCTCCAACCATCAATTTCATCCACCATCCACTTTTCATCCATAATGGATGCATTTCATTCATCAGTCTCCATGTTTCATGATGAAATTTGTACATCATGTCTTACCCCCCACCCCCAAATAGGTATAAATGCATGCAATCAACCCAAGTACAACCTTTCAAACTAACCTTTATGTTCATGTCCATGACTCATGTTCATGCTTTTACATGTTATGAATAACCTCCTTTAGATAATGCATACTTTGCATACTTTGTGCTTATGTCCATATCATCATATTTGTGGATGGTTAGGATTATCTTAGAACTTGTTGAAGTTTGTATTAGTTCTCATAGTTATGATGATTTTCATGCCCATGAAAAGGACAAGGGCTAAGACATGTTGTGTTCATTGCTTTTATTATAATACCCTTGATTTGTAAAGGCATCATGAAAAGAGGGCCCAAACCAATGTTTTTTTTTTACTAGCAAAATTTCACTTTTTGGTCAAATAAAAGCTTAACAAATTGAAAATCGGCCCATCAGTGCACCATGGGAGATGGATGGTGTATGGATGGAAAACAATTTTTCATTGGATTTCTCTAGCGGGGATACTTAGCCACAATGGTTTAGCTATGTACTAACCATCCACATACATCTACCTACCTAGTAGTCACCAAGTGCCTTACTTACCTACATAGTAACCACTTACATTCCCTACCTACTATGTAGCATGAGGGGGGCAGTAGGTAGGAGGGAACTGGCGGGTATTATCAAAGGCAAAGATCCACCCGACACTGGTTAAGACTTCAGACACTCTTAAGAACATCTTTAGATTTAATGGTAGTGACAATTCGAACAAATGCACCTCACTAGAACAATTTCTCAGAACAAAAGGCCTGATAGCATTTCTCACAACAAATAAAATGTACACAACATTTTTCACAACATAATAATGCACAACATTTTCTCATAACAAAATGCAAAGTTTTCTTTTAATACCAGATCACATTCAATTCTTAGATGTACTCACATACTAACTAAAGTTGTGGTAGTGGTGGATCAATTTAGAATCAAGATTGGGAAATTGTTACTAATTAATCGCACAAACCCCAACTCAAAATGCACAACAAGTTTCAACCACGCTTGCTTTACAACAATAGTTTTACAACATCAATTGCCTGATCATCAGCACACGGAGTCCCATTGTTTATGCTCACATGCTTCAACTTTTAGTTCATTTTAACAAAGAATGTGAAGTAGTGCTAATAAATTTGGATCTGCAAGAATGTATCAGAAATATAGTTTTAGAACCACTACTGAACTGTGACTTGATCCTAGACCAACCGATTGTTGCATCGACCCCTGAAGTAACAATCACACAAATCCATTCACCATGAAACCTGTGTGTGTACACCAGATCACCAAGCCAAGCAAGCTTCTTGTCAACAGCATTAAATGTTAGTAATCTGTGATGGGTAGATTTCCCTTCACTCTATTTTTCTTGCTTACAAAACTTTGCTTAATTTTGTGGATCATTTCATGTCTCGGAGGATCCTGCTAGTCTCGTTACTGCAACTTAGCATTTGAAATCTGTTGTAGACAAATAATCTAGCTTGAAGCAAAATAGAAGAAGCATTTTTTTGTGAGGAGGTCATGGATTTCTTTTATCCGATGCGTGCTTGTGGGCAAGCAGAGTACTTACTTTTTCTGGATGTGACAATTCTCATGTGAGGTTTCTTTCACTTTTCTCCGATTTGGAACGTTTGTTTGTTTGATTGCAATTCTTGTGCATTTGGGTGTTGGTAAATCATCTGTGGAGTTTCTAGCATCCTTGCTGCTGGCTGTCAAAATTTCTGCAACTGATTTTGATACCTGAATGCTTGGTTACTCACTACTCTCATGTGTTGCTGAGATTGCTGCCTGAAAGGCTCTGGTGTAGTCATAGAATGCCAATTACAAGGACACCATTCAGGTCGAATGTGATGTGCACTCTCAAGGCCCGAGTGAATCATGGGTCCATGGTTCTCAGGTTAGGTTCTAGGTTAGGGTTAGGGTTAGGGTTTTTTAAGGTTAGGTTTTACAGGCAATTAAAGTTTTTCAGTCAATCAATTGTTTTGTCAATTTACATATACCCTTTGATCAAAGAACTGGTTTCACATATTCGACTATTATGACACGGTAGAGAACCGTTTGACAAATATCCGACGGTAGAAATAATTTGAGATTTTAAGATCCTTCAAGGTTCTTTGATTATTTATTTATTTATTATTATTATTTTAAAGAACTGGCCTGAACTGATCCTTTAAAAAAAAAGTGATATCCACCCAACACTCGTACTAACGACTAAACATCCGCGTCCATCTAACTTTAACTAGTAGCCACCAAGTGCCTTACATATGTACCTACCGTCCTAGTAACCGCTTGACATTCCTTACATACTCACTTATGATACTTAAATACTTACCCCGTTACATAGGTAGTTACTAGTTACCTAGGTGGGGGAAGGCGGGAAGTAGGAGGGTTGGGTTTACCCCCATTGGAATCTTGGTAAGTTGGATGTGGTTCATCCACAATTGAGGCATAAGTGATTTCCAATGGATGGTGCTGAGTCACATAATCCCAACTTCCCAAGTTCAATTTGGGCTTGATCAATACATTCCAAGAATGAGGTTTGCTTTGTGACTAATGTTGATTATTGTTGATGGTGTTATGATTTGTAAAGAGTAAGGCATCACATCAAACTTATAAACCCATCCATGATTTCATGATTTTGTGCATCATTGGTTTTGTATTTGGCATACCACAATTTTATGCCTACCTAAGGAAGAAAACTGAAAATCTCAATGAGTTGATGGTAGGCTATATATATATGTATATACATATACACATCTTGTATGGAGAGAAAAATGGAAAGAAGTGTGTCAACTCAATCAATAGACCTTTTCTAGTAGACACATTTCCTGAAAAAAAGAATTGCATCAAATGGTGTTTACATTACGAGAATATGTTTATTATTTTTTTATAATATTTTCTTGTCAAAATTTCAGAATTAAAAAAAATCAAGTGCTGAAGTTAAGATTTAAAATTTAATAAATTATTTGGCAATTTGTTGCTGAATCCAATTAGGGAATATGATATCACATTTAAGTGCCAATTTACTAAAAAGGGACTCTTGCAAACAATTCAAGGCTCCAATTCTAACCATCTCATTGGTCAAATAGGTTTTTTTCTTCACACTTAGTCGAAAGGCTATTTCACAAACCTTGTATATTTGTGTACCTACATTTTTTACACTAATAATAAGCTTACCCTTGTATATGGTTTAAAACATTGATTTTCAAGTGAAGAATATTAGGTGTCTACCTTTACCCAAAGTTAGCCATCCTTCATTTTGGGTATTTCTTTATTCTTTGTTTTATCAATTTTATTTTCTTAATTCTGAATTTTTGAGTTGAAGACTTTGTTTCATGCATGGTGTATTGATGTAGGGTGGATAGGCTAGTGATTAGACACTTAGTGTATTAGAAAGCTTAAATTTTTTGGACACTCTTATGTTGCCCTCGGAATTCAAAGATCTACTGTAAACCTTCACTTGGCACACCATAACCATGAAGATCGCTACCAATGACAAAATGAAAAAGATACAATGTTTTGAAATAAAGGGGTATGTTCAGTGATGAAAATATTTAAACAATTTGTAATTTGGAGCTAAAATATTTGGACATCTTCATTGCCTTTAGAATTCAAAAGGTTTTGTAAAGCTCTAGTTTGCACAACCATAGATTTTTAGATCATTCAAAACAAACAAGAAATGGGGAAGATATGGGGTCAAAAAATAAAGGGGGTCTAATGTTCTTTTCCAAAACATTTTGTAATTTGGATGGCTCATCCTCTTTGTTCTTCTTCTTGGTTGTTTTCTTGTTTTTAGAATTCCAAAAGGTATTGTAAATCTTCATTTTTCACACACATAGCCATAACATTGTTCAAAATGGACAAGAAATGAGAATGATATGGGTTTATGTTTGGTCATGAATATGTGTTTGATGATAGGTGACCTTACCTTACTTGTTGGTTGCCATGTTAGCCATAATGATATGGACGATATTTGATGGTGGAATAAATGGTGTTGAGCACTAATTAGCCTAACCCAATTCGAGTTAAGCATAGGTAGGCCGACTAATGAAGTTCTGGGGGTTTTAATTGGAAGTTCATGAAGTAATGTAATAGGAGGATCTTTATCCAAGATGGATTACTAAGGGTGGGTAGCCTAGATAGGATAAGGTGGGAGGAGGGTAAAATCATTGGATTAGGTTCAGAAAAGGATATCCTATCCTACCTTGGGTTAAGTAAGCTTATTAGATAAAAAGATATGGATTTGGTGGTTTAGGCTTCTAGGAAGGTGTTAAAGATTAGGGTTAGGTTAAGACAACAACTTTCCTTCTTCTTACAACTTGTTGTCCACCCTCATTCTTCTGAATGATGAATGGGATGTTCAAGGTAGTGAGAGGGGATTGAAGAGTGATGATGAGTAATGTGAAAGTTGTGGAGACTAAATACATCATGGGAAAGCAACACATGTAGGAGGAAGCTGCTGCATCATGAAAAGGTGGGCTAACCAAGCTTGTCCAACCCAAGTAATATGAAAATTTAGAGGTGGAAACGTTAGTGGTGGTGATGGCAGTTACTCAAAGTAGTTTTGGTGGGCATTGGGTGAAGGTGGGAGAGGTATGTGGATCTTGAGCCATGGCTTGGCAAAAAAGGAGGATGATGAAGTGGAAGAAGGGGTTGGCTTGATAAGAGAGTAAAGGTCTACCCCCTTGAAGTGAGGGTAGAAAAATATAGGAAAAAGTTTAGTTTCAAAGAGTGGGGAGGTTCATGATATGGACTATGACATTAAGTTTTTGGCACTTCAAAAGTCCAATATGTTATGGTAATTCAAAATCTATTCATGAAATTCATATCACATATAATATTATTTTTTGAATCTTTTTCACATATTATCCATTTATATTTGGTTCCATGGCCCATGATCGATAATCCAACAAGTTGTGATAGGATTATGTACTCTGCCTTAATGTGCTTTCACCTTTCAAGTGTTTCCCCAAATAGTCCTTAGCAAACCCTAAATTGACCCTTAATTTAATAAATCCCTAGCTAACCCCTTAGATAGGTTTTGTATAATTCTTAATTTCCTTTTAGATATACCATAACATAATAAGTCAGCCCTAAAGAAACACAGGCACATGCCAAACACATGAAACAAGATTTTGGGTGGACTTGGACAAATTTGCCATGGTAAAAAAGTCCAACCCCTTAATGAATAAGGATTAGTCATTATGGACAAATGAGTTGATTAATAGCTAATCAAATTCACTAATAATTAATGCATTAGACTAGCCTTTTAGTTCGTACTAGGCTTAGTTAAGCTATGAACCTTTGTTAAAAAAAAACACCTAAGACTTTAGGTTATCCTCAGCCACAAATGTGAAGGTTTGAACCTTTCACCTCCCTTCAATTTCATGCTTAAAGAACAAGTTTTAACCATTAAATCACTATGTAAATAAGTGAAATGATTTGTTATCACATATTATTATGCAATTTTTTTTCCTAACATATGTGTAAACTACCATAGGCTAAATTGTTATGTTAGTTTTACATTATTTTTAAATTAGTGTAAGCTACTTTAAACTATTCTTACATTAACATAAATACTTTAAATTATTTATGGGGTACCATAGGTTAAAATTTTAAATTAATCCTAGGCTAATACCTTAGCTTAAGTTATTTTCAACCATTCCACCATTGGCTATTCTAAATTATTATATTTTAAGTTATTCCACCTTAAACTATTTTTTGATATTTTAGGTTATTCCACTTTAGGCTATTATGGGGTATTTCACCCAAAGTTATTTTAGGCTATTTGACCCTAGGCTTTTCTTAGTTTTCAAAATTATTTTACCTTAAGTTTGTTTTGTTAATTTTAAGTTATTATGACCTAAGTTATTTTATTATTATTATAGGTTAATCCACCTTAGGTTATTCTAGGTTATTTTGCCTTAAATTATCATCAATTATTTAAAATTATTTCACCTTACGATATTTTAGGTTATTTTATTTTAAACTATTTTGGTTATTCTACATTAGTACACCCAGGTTATTTTTGTTTATTTAAAGTTATTCCACCTTAGGTTATTATACCTTAATTTATTATTGGTTATTTTAAATTATTCCAACCTAGAATTATTCCAACCTATTTAAAATATTTTAAGTTATTCCACCCTAGGCTATTTTAAATTAATTTTAATTATTTTGACCTAATCCATTATAACTTATTTTAGGCTATTCCACCCTATGTTATTTTATGTTATTTACCCTAAGCATTTCTTGGTTTATTATAAGTTATTCCACCTTAGATTATTTTAAACTATTGTACTTTAAATTATTCACAACTATTATAATTTATTCCACCTTAAGTTGTTTTAAGTTATTCCATCTTAAATTATTTTAAGTCATTACATTAAAAAAAGGGGGGGGTTTTTGTAACCAATCAATTTGTAACTAATAGCAACTATTTGTCACTTTTTATTATCATTGATTATTTTTTCAACTATTTTTTGCATTTGGTTGTGTTTATAATTACTTCTATGTATTCAAAGCACATTTTGTGTGTTCCAAGTTGTTTTGGTTTGTAATGGTGTATTATTTAAGAAATTATTACTATTTTCCATTCAAAAAAAAATCCAGTAATTATAATAAGATAATTATTACAATTAATGTAAAATTATTGTAAAATAACTATAAATATAGTAATTTCCTAATAATTGTAATATTTATATAATTTATAATTGACTTCAATATTCATAAATTTTAGATTTTTAAATTACGATTTCATATATTCATAGTAGTTTTAATATAAAAATTAATTTGATGTAATTACTATAATTATAGTAATTGAACTAAAACAATTTATTTCAATTATATCCAATATCATGTTTTTGAAAATAAATCTCTTATAACATAAAATTGTACACAAATATTTAATATTGTGAATAAAAAATATTTTTAATAAAATAAAATATATATTACTTATACTTATTACATTTTAATTATTTATTCATAATTCAAAACTTGCAACTCATAAGTTAAAACATTAATTCGAAAACAAATTGTATTAATTTAAAAAAATTGATGAAGTTTTTTAATTAAAAAAATAAGTATACTAAAATATTTTATCTATTTTATAATTATTTATTAAAAATAAATGATTATTGTTAGTATAGAGATTTCTATAGTAATAATTTATAAGCTGAAAATAATAATAAAATTTCCTGTAATTAATGTCTAATTACTATAACCTAGCTACAATTACATTGTTTATATATTAATTATGATATTTCATAATTTATCATTGAACTTAGTTACTCATGATTAAAATTTTATAGTTATTAATTTTGAATCTGATTTTGTAAATTTATAATTTTTTTAATAATCAATAATGGCACATTTTGATTATGCCACATGTCACAATCTAAAAAAATCCAAAAATCTTGATTGGACATCTTAAATTATTTCAAATTCTCCTAAATAAAATAATAATTAGGAAAATATATTAAATTAATGACACATGGTAGCATATCATAAGAAGACAAGGTTGACCAAATTAGTTGCAAATTAGTCACAAGTGATAATTCATATATAATGGGTGGGTCAACAAATGAACATGTATTTTGTTAATTTTTCTTTTTATCCATGAATAATTGTCATCTACAACTTGTCCAATGCAACTAAAGGAAACATAGTTACAAATGTTGTTTACAACTAAAAATTAATCCCAAAAACCAATTGAAAAAATCTTGATTTCTTCTAGTGTTATTAGTTATCCTAGGTTATTTCATTTAAAATTATTTTATGTTATTTCACCCTAGGTTATTATTAATTATTTTACCATAGTCTATACCTTAAGTTATTATAAGTTATACCTTGGAATAAACTACAACAAAACAATTTAAAATAATTTGGAATAACCTAAAATGGCTTAAGGTAAAATCACTTATAATAACATAAAGTGGAATAGTAAAATAACTTAAAATAACCTAAAGTACAATAAACTATAGTAACTTAAAGTACAATAACATAGGTTATAGCCTACAATATTTAAAGCAACAACATAAAAAAAGAAAATCTATTATAATGGATTACTTCAAATAGGAATAATTATGTCAATTAATAATGAAACATTATGATTACATAATGATTATATAATTACATAACTTTAAGCAAGGTGAAATGACTAGGTTGAAGTGAATTTATTTCATTTTAAAGGTCCTAGAATGATTTAACTAATGAATTACACCCCATTTTCGACTAATGGGATGACATTGTTATTTATTTGAATGGATTACCAACAAGATGGATAAATTCAAATGTGTGTTGGACAATTTTTGCTTTACTTTTGGAGCAAAAATTAAATGGGGTAAATTTGATGCCATATGGTCAACAAAGGTAGCCAAAGGATTGGGAATGGGTTTGAATGTTAGGCTTATATGGATTATGCAAGGGGGAAGGTGCAAAATATCTAGGTGTGCTAGCAGGTTCTCATTTCTTGCTTATGTCCAATTTTGACAAGTTAATGGCCTTTCTTGAAGTGAAATTGATTGCATGAGGCAACAACAAGCTTTCATTTATTGGCATGGTCCTTGTTTCTAATGCAATGTTTTTAACTTCAATGTGGTATTTAATTGCATGTTGGAACTTGAACATTAGGATGAATGATCAACTTAAAAGCACAATATGTAACTTTATTTAGGGTGGAAATGTAGAAAACGAAAAGAATTACAATGATGTGGGACTTTCTAACCCAACTTGTTACAAATGGAATAATAGGTATAATTGACCTTAATGTGCAATATGAGGCACTTTTTGTTAACTTGTTAGTTTGGGGCTTTGTTTTAATGAAAAACCTTGGAAAGATTTGATCATGCATAAAGTAGAATAGGCCCAACCCCCTATGCACTACACTCAACGATGCCAATGGATATAATTAATTGCTTTTTGCTACTTCAAAGTTTCACAAATTTGCCTTTCCTTTTTGAAATGGCATTTCAATTAGGGATGTTTTGAAAAATGTAAGAATTAGCTTGGAGAAATCTGAGCCTCAAAACCCATAAGAGGTAATGCAAAAATCATTATTTGGGAACCCCCTTATTTCAATGAAAAGAACTTGTCGTTTGGCATTGGTGTTGTTAGTACAAGAAGGACCATGGTTGTCACAAGTTGCACAAGAACGTGACACCTTTGAGTTAACCAAACCCAATGCTAAAAAGACTTGCCAACATTGCACATCATAAGCCACCCAATTAGTACTACAATTAAACATTCTACGGTTTCCCAACTTCCTTGGGACACTTGTTATAATTTGGTGATTGGGGGTTTGCCAAAAAGTTGTGAAGGAAAGCTAATTCCTTTCATGGATTTATAAAATTTCAAAGGTTCATCCTAACTCCATTTCTACTCTTGAATTTAATAGATTTTTTTTGGTAGGTTGACCTATAGCAACTCACACATTGTCCAACTTCAATCAAAAAGATATAATGCATGTGATGGTGTTCATTCAAGACATGCACATAATTCTTTTCAAAATGGACAACATTAACATTGATGTGGAATCAAGGGCCTATGTGTGACATTTTGATCTTGACTTCATCGACCATTTGCCTTGGGATCTAAGCAAATGGCATTGGAAAACCGTGTTTCACATTGGGGATGCCCCATTTTTTGGATACATTGCGAAGGGAGGTAATCTTTCTAACACACTACTCCTATTTTCATAACATTCATTTAACAATTTGAATCATGGGATATTTTTTCATAAGAAATCCTTGCTAAACTTTGGCATAGTTCGAAACCTCGTAAGATAAGAACCCTCATTTGGTTCACCTTCATTCGGGGATTATCAATTGATTCTTGGCTAGAATGCATGGTTGTTTCTTCTGGCTACCAAACTAACAACATCAACTTCATTGAAACTTTGTAGCATAGTTTCATGACATGCCCAAAGTTGGGGTTGTTTAGGATGCTTACTTTAAAGTATGAACTAAATGGGAAGCTCCTAAGGATTTTAGTAATTTATGGCCTTTCATCTTGTTTCCCTTTAGGTGAGATTTTTTTAGGAATGAGGAAGGTAATCCTCATACTCATAGGTTACATGTTAATGATTACATTTACATTACACTTACATTATGTAACTATTGGATCTTCTTTTTAGCTTTATCCTTTACTTTCTATGGGTTAAATGTTATCATTTGCACTTTGATAATCATTATTTTAGTAACAAGATTTTTCATCATGCTTGGACCTCCATTGTGGAGGCTGGTATGATCATTTGGATGGCCATTAACATTCTTAGGTAGACTAGGGATCATAACAAACAAACTTTCATAAATGATGAATTTATTATGTAATGTAATTTTCTTTGCCTTCTCAGCATGGAATTTTGTTTATGAAGTATTCAAGAAATAGTCTTCCAATTATAGGTAATTAATGTTGTTGTTTTTACAAAAATGAATGAAGCCTCCTAATGTGAAAAAGGGATAGGTTCCTAGGTCCATTAGATAATAAAAAAATAAAAAATAATCAAAAGAGTATGGTTTTATCATAAACACATACTACATGATCTTTGCACTAATAGAAATCAGCCAAAATGTAACCACTCCATTTATGACTACATGCGACTTGTAATTGTTTGCGATTAAATTTGGGAATATTTATAATTACAAGACCAAATTTCAACTATTTTGGTCATTTTCACAACTATGATGCAACTATTAAAATTTTCATCCAATTGGTTGAATCGATTTTACATTTATTTTCATCCTTTAATAGGTTGATATGTCCCATTAGTCGCAATAGTCACCAAATTAGTTGCATCTTAAAGGTATTTTACAATGACATAGGGGTGTATTTTAATGTATGTAGTAAATAAATAAATAATATGCAAACATATGTATATTGTTCATATAATGAATCTCAAAATTAATATTTGAACTTTGAATTTTTTATTCAAATCTGAAAATTGTTATTTCAATTGTTTAAAACATTATTTGAATTTCAAATTTTTGATTTGGACATAATATTTTCAATTTAAATTCAAAAAGGCTTCTTTGATCTAAAATTTGATATTTGCATTCTAAATTAATATTTTCGAATCCAAAAATTAATATTTGAATTCAGAAAATTATTAATTCATTATAAAAATGGACATTTTAATTTTGAATATTTTTATATGAATATGAAAATTTATATTTCAACTCTGAAAGTTTTGCATTTAAATTTTAAATAATCATTTGATATGAACCTGAAAATTCAAATCCAAATTATTATTTTAAATTCTCAAAATTAATACTTCAAGTCTGAAAATTATTAATTGAGTCTAAAAATGGACATTTCAATTTTGAATATTGTTATTTGAATCTGAAAATTGACATTTCAATTCTGGAAGAAATTATTTAAATTCAAAAAACTTATTTGATCTAAAAATTGATATTTGAATTCTAAATTATTATTTTCGAATCTAAAAATTAATATGTCAATTCAAAAACATTTATCGAGTCTAAAAATCGACATTTTGATTTTAAATAATTTTATTGAACTTGAAATTTGATATTTGAATTCTGAAATTTTAAATTTAAATTTAAGAAATTACTTGACTTGAAAGTTGAATTTTGAATTCCAAATTATTATTTTGGATTCTCAAAACTAATATTTCAATTCAGAAAATTATTAATTGAGTTTCAAATGGACTGTTTAATTTTGAATATTATTATTTGAATCTGAAAATTGACATTTCAATTCTGAAATTGGTTATTTAACTCAAAAAACCTATTTGATCTAAAAATTGATATTTGAATTCTGAATTATTATTTTGGAATCTTAAATTAATATTTTAATTCAAAAAATTATTGGTTGAGTTTGAAGGGTTTTTTCTACTAATATTATTTATAATAAATCACTTTATAAAGAATTATAAATGAATATGTTTATTAAATCTAAATTACACTAAATAATTATTGTTATAACATAGATTTGTATATTATATAATTTATACTCTTATATTAGATCAATGTAATTAATGTGACATTACTTTAAAATCTTTGTAAGTACTTCAGATAAGAATTAATTATTTTCTAATTGAACATAATTATTCACACTCTATAATTTATAACTTTGAACCTGAATTAAAATTTTGGAAAAATTATAGTGTAGTCAAAATAATTATTTTACTGATTTTAATTTCATGAATTATTATATAATATTATTATTTAAAAAAATTCTATGATCAATGATCTATGATAAATATTTTATGGTAATTATGAAAACTAATGTTATGTTGAACAAATTATTATATTTATAGTTAATAATTACTAAAAGAAAAAATAAAATTCGACCTATAATAATTTTTACAATAATAAATCGAATTATAAAATAAGTAATGTAATTAGTTGAATAATTTTTTTTTTGGTGTAAGAATTTACTTTCTAATAGCAATTATTAATTCATTATTTATAATTTGAATATAAAATTTTGAAATTGTTAATTTTAAATCATAGTCATTAAATTAGTTTTACATTAATTATATTATATATAATTCGATCAGATTCTAAAAATTAATAAAATATTTTAAATATTTTTGTTATTTAATCATTTACGAGTGATGTATTAATAACTTGTGAATAACTAGATAGCTAGTTTGTTAAATATTAAGAACTTATTGCTTATTTAAATAATTGATAATGAATATTGAATATTTGTGTTATATAATTTATAATTTATATATATGTAAATTTAATCATTATTAATGAAATGATTGTTTAATTATCTAGTACTTGAATTGTTTGTAAATATGAAAATTAAGAAAGTAAAGCATGAAGAAGGTTTTGGAATTATAATTTAGTTTGTGAGGAAGTTGCAACTTCAAAATTTATCCCATATTGTTTGTTGTTCATTCCTATTTTGAACACTATATAAACAAGGGGGTGTGGTCAACCAATTTGACATAAAAAAATTCGTGCACATGGGATGAACTAATCAAAAGGTTCAACCCAAAAAAATAAAATAAAAATTATGCACATTTCTAAAGTACTTACCTTTCCAATCTACTTATCTACCTAGTTAGGTAGGTATCTAGTTTGACTTACTCACCTAGGTCAACCTATGTACCTACCTACCTAAGTACCTACTTATATGTAGGTATTTAACCTAAGAAGGTAAAACTTACCTACTTATTTTTCTACCTAAGTAGGTTGGTTGGTATGTAGCCAAGATTTGTAGGCACTTATTTATGTACCTACTTAGGTACATACAAACTTAATATTAATATTTTTAAATAATTAATTTTTAATGCCACATGGCACACTTACATTGGGCCATGTGTCATAATATAAAATCATTCAAGTATTTGAATTGAATGTCCTAGATTATTTGATAATAATAATATCATTATTATTTTAAATAATCAAATATTAAGACATGTGGTAGCACATCATTTGCCGTCAATTGTGATCAAAATAATTGCATCTTAGTCATATGTGACAATACATATACAATGGAGTCATAAGATGAAATGTATTTGTTGACTTTTTGTTTCATACAATATCTTTTTTCATTTGCGATTAATTTATCACATGCGATTTGTTTTAGATGAGTAAAGGGATTTTAATTACAAAATGTTTCTTGTAACTAAAATTTAGATGGAAAGACTAGTTGAAAATACATGTTTTTCTTCTAGTGTTGGTTACTAATTTAGGTCAAAACAAATTTTTTAATTCATGCCTAAACACAAAAACAATTTGTTATATGGATATGAATTGAAAGTCCCATACAATGAACTTACATTGTGGGTCAAAATGGAACTTGTAAAATTGGCATTGGTACAACTTGACCTTGCAATGAAGTTGCAAACATAAATCTCTCCCTTGTAGGTTGATTTGATCTATGTGTGCACGACTTCACAAGGGACATTTTGCAATGCAAGACGAATACATTTCCACATTTAAGAACTTTTGTGTGTTTGTGCAATCTAGCTCCACATTAATATGAATATGGATTGCATTTTGAAATAGTTGATTAAAAAATTCAAACATTTTTATAACTCGTTCTTTACACCATGTTCTTCAAATCCATCGTTGCTTTTCTGGTGTCTCTTCACATGTGCATAGATCCATGAAGATATCTCTTTTGAACTCTTTCAATAGTGGAAATGACCTTCCAAAACTTAGAGCTCTAAAGGTTTTAGGCCAAACATTGAGATTCATTTCATGCAAACATTTTTCAAATTTTTTTTTTCCCATTGGTCTCAAGGTCTCTAGCTAATGTTCATGGTTCAAGTACATGTTTAGGTCATCAAGCAAGGTGTGAATGCAAGTTTTGGAATACTTCCTCTAACTAGGGCTTCTATGTGAAGGGTAGCTTTAATTAACATTTGGACAATAAGGTTGGTATGGTGGCCACAATAGGCTATATTCCCGATACTTGGCTTGAATAACTGGTGGCCTCAAGCTAGTTACTATAGGCATAATCTATAGAATTGAAAAAAATATCTTTTCATCCATGAAGAGAGCAATTATGACATTTTCATCCAATAAGCGATAAGGTTTCAAGATCATTGGGCTAATGAGAGACTTTTGTGCCTTGTGCTGAGTAGTGGGTCACTAATGAAACGAAGGTCAGAGGCTTATTGTGCGTAACTTGTGACCTAATCGCCAATCAGGGTGTCGAGATTCTCATTATGGCCGATTATGGATTACGTAACCAACAAGAGGGCACTGGTTAATGGACATAACTGGTAACCTTTACATCCATAACCTGTGCAATAGGTGGATGTGGACAGAACCCACTTCTCCTCACTTTTCATTCACAAGCAGCCTGAAATACTTGAGCTTTAAATATGTGAGACCTGATTGGGACATGGAGGTCCAATCAGAAAAAGACACGTCAGCTCCATGGAGCTGGTATACCTTGCCACTTAAACCCTAAACCCTAAACCCACACCACACAACAATAAATAAACAAGGGGGGTGTGTCACACATTATTATGGCCTTGCCATTTTACATTAAAAATCCTCTGAAAGAAACCAAAATCCTTCAAAATATTATTATAACTCTCTATAATAACTAAACTCAAGTTTCAACACAAGTCAAAAATATCATCATCTTTCAAAAATCCTCAAACAAAAAAAATTAGTCCTATTATTATTATTATTATTATTATTTTCTAGGGGCCAAACAAAGTCCCCTTGAGCTACTACTATACTCTATAATGAATCTAAACACAAGATCCTTGCCTTCTTTGGTATGCAAAGCCAACAACAACAACATCATCTTCTGTCACCAGCTTCAGCCTTTTTTTTTTGGGGAGCCTGACCAGGTTAGCCTAGTGGGGATGATGATGAGCCAGAAAAAGCCTGCTCAGGAGTTTTCCCAGCTTTCACTGCCACTGCAATTGCCAGAAGCTAAGGTAGTAGGGTAAGGTAAGGTAGGATGCTAGTGTCAAAAGAGAAATTGTCAATGCTTTTGGCACATTTCAAGCTTTTATGGGTTTTGTAACAACAACCATCACTACTAACCTAGCTTTATTTGCCTTGGGATCCACATTCAATGGCTCAATTTGGCCACTTCATTCAGGGAATCAGCATGCATCATCACCCACATCAACATGAAATTTTGTCTTGCATCTGGAGAATGGGATATTCCAGAATTCAATGATGATGAGGGTGGTGCAGGTTTAGTAAGTACATGGACCACTAGACCTCTCTATATAGATAGCAAAAAATTAATCAAATTTAGGTAATTACAATATTCTTATATTTAAAGGACAGTTTGTACTATGTACATTGGAATTTTTTGAAATAAATATCTTAAATCAATTAATTGTCTTTTACAATTTTTTGAAACTAAAGACATCACAACATTTATTTGTAATTTATGAAATCAACTTTCCCATGGAACTCTTTCACTCCTTGAGTGTACCTCCCAAGAGCTCATAGATAGACTTTGGGTCGGAGGACCTTCAAATCTTCCAACCTTGCGTTGGAAGCCCTCATTTGAGGCTCTCTCAATATCAACTGCATGGAATGTGCAAATGTTAGTTTTTTCCCCCCAACAATCCTCACTCGCAAACTGTAACGAGTGAACAGTAAAAAATGAGTGACAATTTAAATCTCATCACTTGAGTCAATCATTATAGTTGGCCAATGAAAAATAATCATTTTTTACTGCTGGTGCTCTCTTGCAGGGCACTGCTAAGATGTGCACTTTTATCAGCCGAAAGGAGTTTCATGATGTTTAATTGCAAGACTTCATCCAAAAATTATAGTCTGGAGTGAAGACCATTTCATGGCTGATGTTGGGTATGCCTCTAAGCATATATATACCTATGCAAGGCTTTGTTACAAAACCCATAAAGGTTGTAGAGGAAAAATTACTCTAGTTAAGGTGCCCTCCGATTACACTGAAAAAAGAAGCGCAAAGTGCTTACGATTGTATTGTATGTTATTTGTAGGACCATCTTAATTAAAGTTATGGGAAGATGCATACCGTAGTGAGTGGGTATACCTCCTCCTCTTGGTGTTGTGGGACTTTGCAAGAAGTTTAACATCAATGCCATGTGCACTAAATATGTGGCATAAGTGTTGGTTATCTTTTTGTCACATTTTAAAATTGAAAAATGCATCCTAATGATTCTAAGAACTTTTTTGAATTTTTAATTGAAGGGTTTAATTAACTAAAATAGTGGTAACTAAATTAGTAAGGAATACTAAGAATCATAATTGAAACCTTTGACATTAGTGGGTATGTATTTGGGACATTGGTGGGATTTGTATTAATACCACATAATATTGAGTCCCAAGGTTTCTCTGCAAGAAGTCATCATGTTCGTTTTCATTGACATTTTCAAATCTCCACCAACACACTCATTTTTATCTAAATGGAATTAGGGTTTAAGGTTAAATTTGATCTATTTTTTTGGCCCCCTGCCCAAAAAAAAAGATTTTTTTTTTTGTAAGAACCATATTTCTAGTGTAGCAAAAGAAACAACAAAATTTTCATTTTTTTATTTTTCAATTTTCTGGCAAACCCATGTTTTTGTAGTGTAATCCTAAACCCTAAACCCTAAACCCTTCATGACACATGTTATGCGAGTTACTCTTATCCAATTGATCCATACACAACACGGGTCAGAATTCTCTTGTCTCTGGAATCTTAGTTGATCACAAGTTTGAAAATGGCAAACACCACTAGGCTATCACCCTAGTAAGTAAGTAGTTACAGGGGCAGCTTCAACACATATATATGTTGAAGAATACTAATAATAAAAAAAATTAATTTTGAAAAAAATTCACGTGAGGAAAATGAAAACCTAAATTCCTGAATAGTATTCCATTTATTGGATTCTCTATTTTCCTTACACAAAATTTTGTTCTTTGAAATGAAGTATGTTTTGGAATTTAAAAAAAAAATCATTTCTACAAATGATAATAATAATTTTTCGTGTCAAAGCTGGCCAATTACAAACTATAGTAAATTTTTTGCCCTACTTGGTTGGGTACACACAACCTCTTTTGTGTGTGTATATGTGTGTGTGTGTGTGTGTGTGTTTTGTCTCTTCCTTGCAGGCTAATAATCATCACCTTCACAATGTCAAAAGGTTTGCCTGGAAACACTGGCCTGCAAAAAACTTAGTGCCTGAGCAGAGCAGAGCAGCTGTAGTAGTAGTCTAAAGTCTGAACTGTGTTTGTCCAATGCATGGCCATTTATTTAGGTGAAAATCATAATAATAATAATGATAATAATAATGTACTTTTAAAAAAAGGGGCTATTTTTCCAGTGTTGTAAGTCTTTTTACCCTGATATACCCGGCGGGTAAATATGGGCATACTCATATATACCCATCCCTTTATTATTATTATTATTATTATTAACATTCTTTTTGGGGTTACCCTTCAATTACCCTACCTGGTTGGTAAATTTTTCAGACTTACCCTTCATTTACCCTACCCAGCTAGTATATATATATAATATATATATATTTGAACTCCACCCTTCCCTATGGAAGAGCCATTGTTTTGATTTAAGCAGGTAAAAAAAAGAGAGGCTATAAATACAAATAAATAAATAAATATATGTATATAAATCCTTACATCAAATATTAGTAAAGAGTGGAAATATTTTGCATATTTCAATCAACTCCACATTTAACAAAAAATAATACTCTTAAAAGGTTTAAAAAAAAACTAGGGTATATATATATATATATATATAAAATGCCAAGAATCCTTTATATATTACTAGTAGCATTATTTGCATTTTTCATATTTCAATGGGTCTTACACTGAGCCACATATATCCGCCGGGTAAAATGATAAAGTAGGGTATATAAATATGTGGGCAACTGTTACCCTATTCAGATGGTAAGGGTAAATGCCATACCCCCACCCTCACCCTTTCCCCTTTTGCCCTTTTCTGGCGTGTTTCATTGAGTACCTAGTCTATTTGAGGTTTTTTTGTGGCAGTCTTATTAGAAAGAAAGGAGGCTGCTGCTGTTGCTGCTCAGACCCCTTTAAATCTCCACCCTCCTTCTTCTTCCATTGTGTACAGAAGAACTCAACATCATCACCTAATTCTGAAAAATCTTCGGATCTCTCTGACTTGTTGTACATACACCTTTGGGAGAATTATTATACAAGGTCGGAAACAAAGGTTGACAAATTGTTATATAATCATTCCATTTTCTCAACCCTTCATATGTTTTTATTTTTTTTTCAATTATTATTATTATTATTATTATTATTATTCAATTTTGTGATATTTGGAGTTGGGGATCATCCATAAGCTGATTTGGCTATTGACAAAATATGAAAGAAGAAAAAAAAAATCCTCATATATATATATATATTGCTACCTACTTAAACCATCTATATGATAAATCTGGCATTTTTAAAATATTTTTTTTTGAAAAAAATGATTTTTGGAAATTTTATTTATAAAATAATCATCATTGAGTTTGTGGTAGAAAACTCCCAAAAGCCAATGTGTTGGGATGTTGAAGAAGGGATATGTACAATTTACGTATGGGGTATATTATCATGTTGAAATGGGAAGAGCACAAGTATGATGTCTTTAGTCTTGAAATGTGACTATGAAAATACACTAAACTTTGAAACAAGTGTATGAACCCAAGTATGGCAATGGATGGATTTGTGGAGGAAAAATTTATGACCCAATGTCCTTTGATACTCAAATAGTTTGATGGAACTCAAGGGAAAAATTGATGTGGGAAAGTCACACAATGGATGAAAAAAATGAAACTACTTGGGAAAAAACAAAAACATCAAGGACTTGTGAACTTCTTGAGGTTCATCCATTGTCCAACTTTCTTGATTTCATCCATTTCAAAAAACTTTTTCCCAATTACATTTTCATCCATTTTCAAACTTTCCCAACCCTTTAAAAAGGCATTTTACCCCCACAAGTTGACAATTGAGAGTACTTGACCAATAAAAGAAGATGAATACGTGATGAAATAATTTCCCATCATATTCAATCCACAATCATCATTCCATTCAAAGGATCAATCCTCAAGCAATGCACAATAATATCTCTTCTTAAGCAATAATACACTAAAAGAATTCTATCCATTCTTTACTACGTAAAAATTGAAACATGTTGCACATGTCAAGAATCTCAAGAAATTAAAAGTATTTACCAAAAATTACAAAAGATCTAATAAATTCGTTCCATCACGTTTATATGGCGAAAAGTCAATGGAAAAAATTATGTAACAAAAGTTTGTACATAACAAATTATGAAAAAAACTAACAACCGTCACAAGTGGTCTATAATAGGTTCCAGTAGTAGCCAGCAAAATTGGAAAAAAAAAAAAGAAAAAAAAAAAAATATGAATATCACTTTTTTTTTTTTTTTTTTTTTTTTTTTTTTTTTTTTTTTTTTTTTTTTTTT
>Ga0116231_10003614_pt1 | contig 31997 bp, 24 predicted proteins | sample S1TSphgellanicum_2_FD_89695 | JGI IMG/M metagenome (GOLD analysis project Ga0116231, IMG submission 89695) | Host-associated microbial communities from peat moss isolated from Minnesota, USA - S1T2_Fd - Sphagnum magellanicum MG | ecosystem: Host-associated > Plants > Peat moss > Unclassified... | reverse complement strand
GGGGGGCGCTGGGCGGGGCACTTATCGTCTTGCATCTCTCAGCTAGGCGCTAAATACTACCCATCCAGCGCTGTCCAGCGCCCTTTCTCGCCATCCCCCAGACCTATGTCCCCAAATCACTGACCCAGCCATTAGCCCATGCCAAATATGGTGACCAACAGTTTTGGAAATAGAAATTTCATGCAGCCAATAGGAAGGCTCAGCATGCACTCATGATGGGCCCTAGCTTTTTCCTTCTGGGCGGGCTGGGGGCAGTTCTTTTTTGTTTTCTTTCCTTGTTCAATCTCTGCCCCTGCCATTATCCTAGGCCAAAAATGGTGACCAACAGTTTTGGAAACCAAAAATACGTGCAGCCAATGGGTAGGCTGAAGCATGCACTCAAGGTGCCTTGATTTTTTTTCTTTTAAGTTTTGGGTGGGGGGAGGATTTGTTTCATTTTTCCTTTATTCCCAACATGTTCCTTTTATGTTCCCTTCAAGTTCCCAAAGGGTTCCCAATATGTTCCCAAAGTGTTCCCAATAGCACCTCACTTTAATCCCATATGTTTTGCCCAAAGTCCTCCCCTTCTCACCTATATAGGTGGGCCAAAGGGGAAGGCACTCCATCTTTCCATAGAATCTTCTAATTTGGGGAATCTGCATAGTTTCAACTTTGTTTTTTGTGATGGGCCAATCAAATTAGCTCATTGCACAAAAGAAAAGTTGAACTTGTGGGCACCCACAACTAATTAATGTCAATCACAACATAAGAACATAAACAACTACATTTCGCGCAGCAAAAATCCTGCAAGGTCAAGTAATATGCTAGACTTTATTTTTGAACCCTGCAACTACTTTTTTCGCACCACCCAGCCCCCTATTAAAGTTTTTCACAATTGCTTCCTGCACCTCAACAATTGAGTTTTTTTGCCGACACAATCAAAAATCAATTATTTAATGCAGGGTTCAAAGAGGCCACTCCAGCATTTATTACACTCTACTGTGGCACGTGTTAGCTTTTGCTGTGCATTTACCAGCCTCATAAAATTGTGCAAAAATGCTGGCCCAACCATTTTCCTGAGCCAAACCAGCATGTCTTTTTGTTTATTCCAGTGTGGGGCGATTTTCGAATCCTGACCTGGTTCTCCACCCAGTTCTCATATGAGAACCGGTTGACATAGTTGATTGTCAAAACGGGATCGAGAACCGGCCTTCGGTTCTCACATGAACGAGAACCGATTGTGAGAACCAGTTTTTTTTTGTTTTTTTAAGAACTGGACAGGTTGTCTTACAGAACTTCCATCTGATTCTCAGTAGTTTAGGGTTCCTAAACAGCCACCACCATGTAGGAGGTGAAGGCACTATTTAGGGTTAGGGATAAATAAAATGTATAAAAACAAAGCAAAGCTTCATTTTTTTGCAATGATTTTTTTTGGGCCATCTAGTGCTCTTGTTATGTTGTTTTTGTGCTTGCTAGTCATGCCTTTTGAGCTCTCGTTGGTATTCTTGTCTTGTGTTGTTGTTGTTACTTGATATTCTTCTCGTGTTGTATTTCTACACTCCTGTTGCTACTTGTGTTATTTTCTCACTTTGCCATTTGTTATTTGCATTATTTTTTCACATTGTTGTTGCTATTTGTGTTGTGTTCACACATTGCTATGTTGTTTGCATTGTTTTCTTGCACTATCATTGTTATTTGCTACTCGCACTACCTTCTTGCATTGCCCTTGTTTCTTCCACTACTTTTTTGAAGTTCCATTATTACTTTTCTTGGGTTATTGTTGTTACTGTTGTTGTCGTTGTTGCTTTTCTCACGCCACCTTTTCACACTGCTCCTCTTGCATTATTCTTTTCACACTATCGTTTTTCTCACGTTGACGCTCTTTTTGTGTTTCTTTTTTCACATTGTCAATCCTCTCCCACTGTTCTTTTTGCATTGTCGTTTTTATTGCACTATTTTTTTTGCATTGTCGTTCCTATCATGTTGTTTTTCTCACATTGTCATTCCTTTCGCATTGTTCTTTTTGCATTGTCGCTCCTTTCACATTTCAAGTACTTATTGGCCTAGATTTTATTCTTTTTCTTGCATTACTATTGTTATTATTTTCGCATTGTTCCAGCTTTATTTCCTTGGTTAGTATGGTACTTCCCCTCCCCTTGCCATGTGTAGGTCAAAGCTCGAAGCTCCATCATGAACTTTCAACCACCAAAGGTGAATTCTTATCCATTTTTTCCATTTTTTTGAATTTTTTAAATTTTATGTTTTGAGTTTTTTTTTCAGTTCATTTTGTGTTGCTTTTTTTGATAATGTAATAATTTTTTAATTTTTTTGCTTTGCTATTTATTCTTGCAAATTTTCTAAACTTACATTTAATTATTTTTTCACCCAAAAACCCCATTTTTTTCCACCTTATAATCCTAATAACTTTTGCTAAAAGTTTAAAAATACATGTAACTTGCTTTTGTAAATGTTTAGAAGGTAAATTTCATTTTGAAATTACTTATAAATGTTAATTTTTAGTCCTTGATAAAATCATAAATTTTTTTACTTTTTTTGCTACTCATTAGGGGAATAATTATTAATCTCAAATGAAATTAATAATGGAACGGTCTTCTAAAAATGAAAACACATGTGATGTTTTTATGAATGAAGTAAGGATAAAAGATGAATTTTTGCCAAAACATGAAGAAATATCAAATAGAAAGAAGTAGAATCTAAAAATTCATGAAAATAATTTTAAGAAGTTACGTGCACAATGAGTATTTTGGAGAGGAAATAGTAGAAATGCATTGCGTTGGGCATTTTATTGTGTTAATGATAACAAAGAAGTTAATGTAACAACTCTTCAAATTATGCATTGTATTTTTTGTCACAATAATCCAATATCGAATGTAAATCCAAAACTCAAGCTAGGAAAGAATTAATCATATATAACACACAATTAATGGTATAGCTATATCAAGGAAACATGTCAATTCAAATCATTTTAATATCTTAAAAAATTTTGAAGAAGAAATTAATTATCTTTCGAAAGAAGATGAAAGATAACCTTTCAAGAAGAGACCAAACATTTCTTCTAACTTCCTATTTAGTTTTTATGCTACAAAAAAACCTTTCAAAAAAGATGATGTCATGGTCACCACCATCACCCATCATTTGCATCATCACTTACACTAACATAATCGCATCATCATTTGCATCATTGCTTAGACTAACATAGTCATTTGCATCGTCATTTGCATCATCATTAACTCTCAGTTAACTCTTAGTTTAGTATTAGTTATGACTTAGCTTAAGGAAACCTCCCATTTCCTTTAATTTATTCAACATTAATTTTGGGTACATTTTTTATCATAACTTTTGTTTTCATACAATATTAAAATAAAGTTTTGTTTGAATCATTTTCTAACATATATCATGTTTTTGCCTTGTGTTTTTGTGTTTCCAATCTTGAATTGAACTTAAACTTGCATTTCTTGTGATTTGTTTTCCTTGTTGTGTCTTTGATTTAATTCCTATTATTGTAGTTTTTCATGCCCGTGACAATTTGTATAGATTTCCATCAGGCCTATGTCTATTCTTGTGATCAATATAGTTATTTTGGTTTTTTTTTGTGGAAATCGAATGTGGACTACCCTTCTACTTCAAACACAAAAAATTTCAAAAGGTTGTGGATTACCCACCTTTTGAAAGTGTTATTGAAATTGGGGACCACCCACCTCTTGTCAAAGTTTTGATTTACATTTTTTTGGCCATGTCCATTCCAAAAGAAGGAATAGTTTTGTCCATGGAAGAAATTTTTGTTGCCCTTAAGTATATGCAATAGGAAAATTAGTCTTTTCGTGAGTCCATTGAACACTCACAACGAAACCAAGCATTGACAACGTTTGGAAGCATTTCATAAGAGCCACAAATTAGCCATCCAAAGAAGTTTAATGGCACATGCTCAAAATTTCAAAATTTCGTCAACCAAATATGTCTCATCATCCAACTTCATCAACACCACTATCTAGATGATCGGACCCAAGTTGGATTCATTGGCACCTTATTATTAAGCATAATTTCAACATGGTTTGCACCTCTCCTAGACCATCAATCTTCTCTCCTAAAGAACTTTGAAACATTTCTTGAAGAATTCGGTGTTTTTTTTACAATTCAAACAAAGAACATATAGCAACAAGTGAGTTATGAACTCTTCACCAAGGATCACACCCAACTTTTGTGTATGCTTCTAAATGTCGACAATTAGCATATGACATTTCATGGGACGAAGTTGCGCTCGTGAACCAATTTCAATTTGGACTCTGTGGAGACGTGAAGGACCTTCTGTTGACCATGCTTGATCCCACGACCTTAAATCAAACAATCACACAAGTTGTGCGTTGTGATAATCAACTTTTTGAATGTTGATAAGAAAAGCATTGGGAACCGTCACCAACATTGAAGCAATTCATGCCACCATGTTGCAACCCAAACATATTATGTCTGCACCCAATGACGACCCCATGCAAATTGACAAGACACAATTCAAACCACTCACAAAATAGGAAAAACAACATTGCCTTGTAAACAATCTTTATTTGTATTGTGGAAAACTAGGCCACATAACTGGTGTTTATCCAAAGAAATGTGTTCATCATGCAACACACACCACAACTTTTACCACTACCTAAGGGCTAGAAGAGAAGGAAAACAAAGACATTTAGTCTCAATAGGGACTGTGAGACTAGACTTCGATGCATCATGCATTCAAAACAATCTTGCCTTGTCTTTAGAACCAGCAACTTGTTTTCTATTGCCTATCACAATCAAAGGTGGTAAATCCACAAATGGTGCAAACCCAAGCACTTCTTAACTCAAGGGCATTTGCATGTTTTATTGACAAAAAGTTGGTATGACAACATAACTTGGCATTGGTGGAAAAAACAACACTAGTGGTGGTTGACGTGATTCATGGTTAGAACCTTTCTTCAGGACTTATAATGCATGAAACTAAGGCATTGACGGTAACAATTGGGTCACACAATAACAAAGTTGTTTTCAATGTCATTTCATCTTTAACAAACCTTATCATCATTGGGTTATCATGGTGCATTTTGCATAGTCCTAGAGCGGATTGGAAAATGAAGAGTCTTCATTTTGAATCAGTAAACAAAACTATACCAAAAATCAAAGCTTTTCCAACAAACATCTTGGACTTTGAACATGATTTTGCACATGAAAACATAGCAATAACTAATCAACATATGCAAAAATTCAAATGTGAAAAAGATATTGGGGGTAACCAAGGATCTAAACATTTCAAACATTTGTTCATGGGAGCAAAAGCATTCATATAAACAATAAAAAAAGGAAATGCATTATTTGTATGCGCCATTCCAACCCTTGATTTAGGATGCAGCAACATGAGATCCTTATTCAATACCAAAACTACAAAGATGTTTTAGAAAAGAAAAATGTAAACACATTACCTGAACATCGGCCATATGATTATGCAATTGATTTGGAAAGAGTGTAACCCTGTTTGGACCCATCTATAATTTGATGCAAGATGAACTCTCGACGCTTTGAGAATACATCAACAAAAATCTTAAGAAAGGGTTCATTTGACACTCTTAAGTTTCTAACTAGTGTTTTAATCCTATTTGCTAAGAAAAAAGATGGATCTCTATGCATGTGTGTTAATTACCATGGATTAAATCAACTCACCATCAAGAACTAGTACCCTTTGTCCTTGATCTCAAGATTGTTGAACCAACTTAGTCATGCCAAAGTGTACACCAAGATTGACCTACATGGAACATACAACTTGGTACGCATTCGAAAAGGTGATGAATGGAAAATGGTGTTCAAATTTCGTTATGGCCATTTTGAATACATTGTGATGCATTTTGGCCTTACCAATGCACCTATTGTCTTTCAACATCTAATAAATGATGTCCTTCGTAAGTATTTGGATGATTTTGTGGTCTAATGCATCAACGATGTCCTCATTTTCTTGAAAAACTCGACAAACCTTAAGCGCCATGTACGTCTTATTTTGGAAAAGTTTTAAGAAGTTCGTTTTTAGGCCAAATTGGAAATGTGTAGATTCCATCAATCTAAGGTGGAATTCTTGGGTTATATTATTCCTAAAAAAGGCGTTCATATGGACCCTTATAAGGTTCAAACCATTGTGGATTGGGTTAACCTAGCTTCTTTTTGAGATGTTCAACATTTTCTTGGGTTTGCCAATTTTTATCGATGATTCATTACACATTATTCCACAATAGTCACCCCTTTTACTCATTTGACTTGGAAGGATCAACATCTTTCCTAACGAGTTGAAGTTGAAAATGCCTTTCAATCTTTGAAGGCCTCCTTCACGACTACCCCACTTTTGATTCATGTAGACCCTTCCAAACCTTTTGTTTTAAAGACGAACACCTCTAACTTTGCATTAGGTGACATATTCTCACAACTTGAAAAAGATAAACTTTTTCATCTAGTTGGTTTTCGTTTTCGTAAATTTTCTCATGCTGAAATTAACTACAAGATTCATGACAAAGAATTTTTGGCCATCGTGGATGCCTTTGAAGAGTGGCGTCATCTATTTGAAAAAGTTCAATATGAAAGTGTTGTGTACTATGATCATAAGAATGTTCAATATTTCATGATGGCTTGTGTGTTGAATTGACATCAAGCTCAATGGGCATTATCCTTGTCTCAATTTCAGTTTGTGACTACCTACCATCAAGGGCGACAATAAGGGAAACCAAATGCGTTATCCAGTCACTCATACCTTGCACCTAAGGAGGGGGATGCCACTTATGATAAACAATGTGACATCATTCTCAAACCCAAAAATCTTCGGCTTCAAACATTATCGGTAATTCCTTAGGATAAGACCCTCCTTCAATGCATTTGTGAAGATCTAGTCAATGATTTTTTTGCCACTATTGTCAAAAGTCATAAGAAAAACCTTCCCCATGACTTTGACAAATTTGAGTTTCATGATGGTCTGTTATGTCATGATGGATTGTTACGTACTGAAAGGTTTTACATGACTTCAAGTTCTCCAAGCCAGACATGAATGTTGGTTATTGGCCATTTTGGATTCAACAAGACCATGGAGTTAATGTCCCGTGACTATTGGTGGCTCCAACTTTGGAAGTTTGTGAAGGAATTTGTGAGATCATGTGATGTTTGTGCTGTTACAAAAAATCCTTGTCATTGCCCTCATGGATTTTTTCAGTCATTACTGGTCCCTGCTTCACCATGGTTTTCAATCTCTATGGATTTCATCATGGATCTTCCATGATCTAACTCATTTTGGTGGTGGTGGATTGTTTCACAAAGATGGCTCTATTTTATTCTTTGCAACAAATCAATAATTGGTGAAAAGACAATTAAGTTATTCTTTGATCATGCTTTTTAATATCATGGACTTCTTAAATACATTGTTTTTAATCATGGACCTTAAGTTGCATCCAACTTTTGGAAGTGGCTCTTTGAACTATTAGGTATGAAGGTGAAGTTGTCATCAACATTCCATCCCCAGACAAATGGGCAAATGAAGTGATTCAATCAAGTCTTAGAACAATATTTATGATGTATGACTAATTATCACCAAAATAATTGGTTGGATCTCTTATATGTGGCAGAGTTTTCTTACAACAACATGATGCATTCAATAACACACCAAACACCATTCTTTGTAAATCATGGTTTACATCCCAAGTTTGACATCCAAAATGTAAACAATGTTGTGAATCCTACAATTGAGGATCAAGTTGCATGGTTAACAAACATTTGAACACAACTTGTATCCAACCTTGAAAAAGTTCAAAGATAATACAAGGAAAATGCTGACATAAATTGTAAAGACCAACTAATTTCAAGGTTAGAGATTAAATTTGGCTTCAACAACAAAACATCAAAACAACTCAACCGTCAAAAAAATTAGATTACCAAATATTGGGCCCATTCACCATTGTGAAACAAATCAACACAATGGCATTCTAACTCAAGCTTCAAGATTCCATGAAGATTCACCCCATGTTTCATGTTCATGTTTCATTGTTAGAGCCCTACCATATTTCAATCATTCCAGGGAGAACACACAAACCACCTCCACCAATTGTAGTTGATGGTGAACAAGAATATAAGGTTGAAAAAATCCTAAATTCAAGGATATCACATCATTAGTTACAATATTTAGTTCATTAACAAGGTTATGACATCAATAAATGTATGTGGGAATTAGTCGAAAACTTATCAAATGCCATGGAAAAAGTGAAAAACTTTCACATGTGATATCCGAACAAACCCAAGGCCATTCCTAATGGGACTCATCGTTAGAAGGAGAGCAGATGCCACAAACACCATCACTTGTTGCTTGCATCACCACTTGTAGCAACATAGTTGCCTGCGTCATTGCTTACATCATCGTTAATTTTTAATTAACTTTTAATTCTTTTTTAGATGGGAAGCTTCTTGAAAAGCTTCTTTGGTCTTGAACTAGGTCTCCAATGGGGTATAATTTGAGTTAACCCTTAATTAAATTTTAGTTGACTTTTAATTCACTATTAATTAGGAAGCTTCTCAAAAATTAAGAAGCTTCCTTGTTGGTGCACACATGGAAGCCTCCTTGAACTATGACCCTAATGGGGTATAAATAAGAGTAGGACCTCCAATTACCTTTAGTGTGTTCAACATTAATTTTGGGTATGTTTTCCTCTCATAACCTTTGTTTTCATAAGTTATCAAAATAAAGTTTTGTTTGAATCATCTTCTAACATATACCATGTTCGTGCCTTGTGTCTTTGTGTTTCCAATCTTGGATTAGATTTAGATTTGCATTTTCTGTGATTTATTTTCCTTGTTGTGTCCTTGGTTTAATTCATGTTCTTGTAATTTTTTGTGCCTGTGACAAATGATGTGCAAGAAAAACATTTTTTTGAAGATTTGGGTCTTTTAATTGTCAAAAACCATATTCCTTTAAATTTTTTAAAAAGTAGTTGGTTTAAAATATTCAGTATGCATTTGTGTCCAATAATTGTTTTTCTTTCTAGAAAACAATTTTCTATTGAATTATTATCTAAATTAATGGGAAAAACAAAACAATTATATGTTTTACCAACTTTAATATAATGTCATTCTACAACATCAAACTTTGATTTGTGGATGTTAAAAGTTGGACATGATATTTTTGTACTGATGATTAATTTTTTAGGAGATGAATAGTAGCCAAAGCATATTACCCTTGATATTTTTGGAGCCAACATATATTATTAGACAAATTTTTGCTAAAAAATTTTGACAAAATTGTTGGACAATTATGCATTGAGAAAAAAAATTATTACTTATGTCAAGGATGAAGGATCTAATCTAAACACTATGATTATAGCCTTAAAATCAATTATAAGTTGTGATATGTTGGGTTTGGAGGAAAGTTTTTAGGGCACTGGTTTTGAGCATGCATTTTCTAAGGCTTGTCAATATGTTACAACAAAGGAAAAAGTTTGTAAAGACTTATGAAATGTGTTAATCAAATTTACTCAAGAAGATTTGTAAAATTACATAACTTGGCCAAAAGAATTTGGAAAGGGTAGGCAAGAATGGGAAAAGGCATGTGAGAATTCAAGTCTTCCCCTTTGAAAATTGAATATGTGTGAAGACAAGGTAAATTTTTATTTAAATTTTTGTTTTGTGTGCACATTTTTTTCAATTTTTACTTTGCATATTCTAACATTTTTTTTCATTTCTTTTTTCCAATTGTTATTATGCACATTCTAACTTTTTCTTTTGTTGTTGCAAATTTGCCAACAAAGTTATTCTTTTCTAGGAAGCTTTACAAATCAAAAAAACAATTATACTATGTTACAACATGAAGAATTTTGTGAGAATGAATGCAAGAGTACCACCTCTTTTGACATGGCACATATATTGCATTATTGTTGATTCTCTTGGCCATGTTTGTGTTTGCCTATATTTTGAACTAGTTTAAGGGTCATTGGTTGTTAAGTGATGCACAAAATTCTACCATATCCATGAGTTTAAAATTTATGCATGAAATTGATTCTATAACCTTTGACAACTTAATGGAAGAAAATAAAAATGTTGTTTATGAATTGTCATGTTTGGCCTCCAACTTAAAGAAGGAAGTTTTTTAGGTTTTTGATTTTTTTCTTTCCTTCTTAAAAAAATATGAAAAAAGAAAGGCCTTTAATATGTTTTCTTTAATGTTGGACCCTAGTTTTAAGACTCTTCATCTTGTGTCTTCACTTATTGGTCATGAACAAGGTAAAACAATTGTTAAAGAATATGATTATTTTTTTAAAAAAATTATGCTCTTTAATTGTTATTATCATTCGCATCCATTAATTGAATCTAAAAAAGGTGTTGTTGATCAAAGGGTTGAAGTGGATAAGAATTTGAATATCTTTGAAATGACCGCCAACACAAGTGAACCAAGAACGGGATTAGTCAATAGAGAGCTTATAATTTTCAAGTTCAATAGGATGTTAAAAACATCAAATGTCCATTGAAGTGGTGGGAAAAACATGAAAAAGTGTTTCTTATAGTTGGTTTTTGTGCTAGACAAATTTTAGGGATAGTTTAATACGAAATTGAGACAAAAAGAATATTTTCATTAGTTGGAATCCTTACTAGTTTTAAGAGATGTCATTTACAATCAGAAAATTTGGACAAATTGATTTTTGTGAGCAAAAATTGACCCAATGATCGTAAGATAGGTTGTAAATCCCCCTTCTAGTTTGACAAATTTTATTGATAGTGATCTTAATTTAGAAGAAAAGTTAAAGTAGTTTGAAGGAGCTTTTGAAAGGGACAAAGTTGTGGAGTTGTAAATTTTGAATAAACTTGTTTTCCAAATTTCCATGTATTTTTAAGTAACTTTTTAGGTTTTAAATTTTTATTTATTTAATAAAAATTAAATAATTATTAAGAAAAATTTTAATTTTCAAAAAAAAAGAGAATAGGGTTGTGAGAACTGACTGTTATTATATATGCAAGAACCACCCTATTTGAGAACCGGGTGAATTTGGAAAAAATAAAAAATCTTGATAACTTGGTTGATTCTCACCAGCCCAAAAGAATATATATATTAGAGAACCAATCAGGTTCTCATGACATAATGTAAGAACCGGAACCAATCAATTCTAACAAAAAAGTGAAAACTGCCCAACACTGGTTTATTCATCCAATTTTAAATTGCACAGTCACATACTCAGCACCATTCAAGTTGCTCTAAGAGGTGAACATTATTACATGGTGGTGAGCAATCCCAAACTCTCACTTATCACATCATATCATATTGATTCATGTGATGCAGATAGACTGCCCCTTTCCTAAGATCATCTTGTGGGTCCTAGTAACTAGTTTCTTAAGTTCCCATAAGTATATGTGGGGCATATGATGGATGGGTAAATCCTAAGTGTTTTGGCTGAGAGTTTGGTTACTTTGCTCACTTACGCTTTGCCATGGCTTCAGAGAGTCTTGCCACTTCAGTTGTTTCACCCTAGCCATGTCCCTTTGAATAGGGGTTTCTTTAGCCAGTGTTTCCAGCTTTCAGCCTTAGGTGTCCAATCATACATGACATGGCAAGGTTATTTAAACTAAGGAATGTTAGTATATAACTGCCATAGTTTTGGTTAAGAGATATCTGGCCAGATAATGAACATTCACATTTGAAAATTGGAAAAATCAGAACTGAATAAATTCTTTGATTCCCAAAATTAAAAAAGTCAGGGACAGCAGGCTCTTTGGTTTTCAAATTTTGAACAAACCAAAACCAGAGGTTATTATAAAATCAAATAATTGCACAACACTGGAAACTACCAGTGTTGTGCGTGTAAATGGTTTGGGACTTACACTCCCTGTAAGTGTAAATCCCATAATAAAATTTATTTTCACTCTGTGCAAGTATAAATGTATAATATTCATTTACATTCATGTAAGTGTTAAATATAGAATACGAAATGTGTAAATGTAAGTGTACAAATAAAAATGTTTATGCAATTTTATGCGGGCCAGAAAACAATGTAAATGTAAAAAATATGTATTTATATGATTTTAAAGGGTCCACTAACCATGTAAATATAAAACAATATAAAAAATGTGATTTTTACTTGAGGAGGGGAGATTTCATAAATCTTTTTATGATAAGCCAGCTAAATGGTCCATTGCAAAAAGAAACCTATCAAAATATACACTCACAACTAATTCATATGACTTTGCAAGAAGGTATGGTCATTAAAGGTATATAATAAAATTATTTTTAAAGTAAGGAAAATAACACTAAGACCCTGAGTCTGATCATAAATAGGGTGAAATTCCAAAAAAAAAAAAAAAAAACCTACCCCAAAAGAAGAAAAACTTTATCATTTAAGGGCGGGGCGGGGGGGGGTACCTCAGTTTTTGTGGTGAACTGAGTTTCAACCTGTCTTTCCTTTTTCTTTAGCGCCTCCACTGTTGCTGCATATATTTTCACGCTCCTACTTATAAAGCTACTATAATTAGTCTTGAACCTTGTGCATTAAATGCTGATTTTCAGCTTCTCATTTGATAAAATTTTGTTACTTTATGGACACCGCTGAAACCAGGCTTAAAGACAAGGTGACTTTATCAGTAAATTACCACACACACACACACACACACACACACACACACAGAGTGGTTATTAGAAATGTCATGAAATAATCCGAGTTTATTAGGGTAGTTTTTGCAATATATGTAATTTTAATTATCAATAAATCAAATAACCAGTACTGCTATATAAACACAATTCTCACAAATCTAACCAATTATGATATATAACCATAGTTCTCAAAAATCTAAGAACTAGTCCAATAACCTTTTATAAATGTGCTGATTATCTCATGCGAACTATTAGTTCTATGAGGGGATTTGACTTAAGAAAAGATATCTTTTGTTAAGGTTGCATAACCATGGGCATTTTTTTAAAAAACTTAATAACATTTTATTTTATTTGTAAAAAATTCATGATGTAGGTGGACTGGCTATCCTCCTCCACAAGAGGACTTAGCCAAATTTAGCTACAGGCCAAAGAAATAAATAAAATTTGGAGGATTTTGTCTAAAGCATCGTTTGTGGAAGTTTGAGTTCCTTTGTTTTTGGTCACCAAGAGCTAAACTTTTGCCAAAAAAGAATGTCTTGAGGTGCATGGGCCAAAAAGAGGGGGAGGCCAATGTTTTCTTTGCAATTTTGTAATGTAACCAAAGTGGTGATAATCCGTAAAAAACTTTCGCAAAAAATTTGCATATAATAAGATATGAAGGTAAGAAAATTGATGTTCCTTTCTGATTTTAAGTTACCTTTTTGAAACTAATATAAAAATCTGGAAAAATATATTGGAATTTTTTTTCAAAATATCGAAATTATAATCTATGTAAACATTTGTTCTTTAAATCTTCTATGTATTTAATTTTGTCAGGAAAAAAAATACTGCCAAAGGCCTTGAGAAAACAAGATTTGAAGGAACACCTATTACAAATGTAGATCACAAGCGGGTTTTGAACTAAAACTATGTATGTTTATTACATAATTATGAAAATTTATGTTCTTGTTTGCACAAACATTTTTTCACCTTTTTATTTCCTATATACAACTTATATATCACATCATTAGCCTACCATGGATTTCACACACATAAATTATGTCGAACCTTTCAAAACTAAAATTTCAATGTTTTACATAATTTCATTCCCAAAAACTTTGCATTCATACAACAACTTATTTTCATCAAGTAAAAGTGTTTCCAAAGGTCATAAACACCCACTTATATACTAACCAAAAAAAAACTAAACAAGAAATTTTCTAAAATCTACACATCACATGGTCCCCAGGGCTTCCCATGTGAATTCACATGCACAATAAAATGGCAAATATTTTGCCACATGAATTATCATATGTGAGTTAATGCATATTAATGTGTGAAAAACTTTTCACATGACTTTTCATATGAATTATCATGTGAAAGTCAATGCATACTAATGTGTTAAAAACTTTTCATATGATTTTTCATATGAATTATCATGTGAAAGTCAATGCATATTAATGTGCTAAAGACTTTTCACATGATTTTTCACACGAATTATCACGTGAAAACCAATGCATACTAATGTGTTAAAAACTTTTCACATGACTATTCACATGAATCATCATGTGTGAATCAGGCACATTAATTGAAACTATAACCAAATCATAATTAAATTATGAAGTCCAACTAACAAATGAATCACCAAACTTAACTGTTAAATAATTACATAGGTAATAATCTAATTACATCAAGTTACACAAATACATGTGTAAATTGCATTTCATAATTTCTCACCATACTTAGGGATACACACTACAAGCATAACATAAACTGTGTTTCATAATTTCTTGCCATATGGGCTTGCCTTGATCATTTTCTTTCATTTTGAAATCTAAACCAAAGATTTAAATCAAAGAGCCATTCAAAAGTTGACTATCAATGAAAAATGAGTTGGTTGTGAATTGGTTTATGAACTTTTTTATGTGGATGAAGGCTTGGACAAAGAGCTCAAAGGATTGTACAACCAATATCACTAGGTTATCGAGAAGTTACTCCATCGGTATGCCAACCCAATGTGTTTATTTCTCTTTTGTTTTCAAATTTTAATTTTTTTGTTTAAATGACAATGCATTGCCAAAAATTTTGAAAGCTTTTCACTAAAAGAAATGAGCAAAATAGGGGAAAATCACTGCAAAAAAAATCATTTCAATTGGCTTGGGGTGAAAGTTGGTTGATGCTTGCCCATGGACATGAAAAGTTCAACCGTACTTTTGTAAAGCTCCTTTTGTAAATAAAAAGAAAGTTTATGATGCTACCAAGTTGATACCAACATTCTAGGATTTCCACCTGGTTCGTATAAGACCCAAACTCCATGGGAAGGAATAAACATAGGGTGTGATTATATTGTTTCTAATTTCTCATTGGATCTTGTTAGTGAAATTCATCTTTCAACAAAACTTGAGCTAATGGTGAACCAAGAATCAACACCAGTAACATGAGTAGGTAGGCTTCTAGGTTTACATGAAAAAAAAGTCACATGTATTACACCATCTCCATTGCATCTCTATTGGGAAAGGGTAGGAGGAAAAGAATAGATCACTCATAATTTAACTTCTAGAAGGAGTGAATATGTTCAGAATAAATGGCCACTTTCATGAAAACAAACCGATTAAATTACTTTTTCTATAGTTGAAAGTATAGGTTAAGATAATGGTAGCCCAAAAGGCCTTTTCATGTTGAGTAATGTTGGGTGGTTTTCTATAACTCATGGTAATACCTCAATGGGTTCTAAGTAAGGGTAAAAAGAACCTGAACCTTGTGATTCGGTAATTAGATCTCAACTCTAACTAAGGATCTGCCTATTTATAGGATCTGAGTTCGAACTTGGAACATTAGAACTGTCATTTACAAAAAAAAATTGTCGAAAACTGTCATCAAATTTTTATTTTTTATTTTTCCATCGAGGATCTAATTCTTAAAGTTTACTAGTGGTCATAGTTAGAGTGGTTGATTGAGATTCAGTGTAGACTCTTGAACAATGTAGAGTTTTCAATCAACATTTTGAAGCTTTAGATTCACAACATAAATGAGAAAAATCTTCTTTTGTCATGAACCTAGAGCTCCAAAAAAAAAGACTCAACAGGGCTTCCTCTCTTAGTAGTTTTATCACAACTTGGTGACACATAAAAATTATTGTGAGCACTTGTAATATTGAAACAAGAAATTGTAATTAGAGATTCTATCGTGGCAACCAAATTTGTTTGTTTTGGCAATATAATTGATAACCTTAAATCCTAACCATCACCAAGACTGACCCCCTATGCTTTGGGAAAGGAACATGAACTTTAAACAAAGGTTCTACTATATTAAAAAAATTCAAAACCTTACTTGGAGTTTAAAAATAAAACTTTTAATAAAAAGGGAACCACAAAGAACCACAAAACAGTAGTTTTAATGTCCCACCGCAAAGGTAGTAGCTTAAACGTTGGGACTAAAAATCATGGAAGAACCAAGAGGGTTGGCATAATGAAAGGGCAATTCTATTCAATTATCTCGAAAGGAACAAATCAGAACACAAACCTTAGACATTGGAAGAATTCTTCCTCCACCTAAGATGTTTGGCAAATACTTTGCTTGATAAAGGAAAAGAATTGTGCATTCCTTAATGTGGGGCAACATAACCTCTCTCCAAGTCTGGCCTATCTAGCATCGTGGTTTGAAAGTTTGATAGGCAAGGCTAAAGTCCAAAGATTTTAAAGAATTTGGCACACCAACTTTTTGCCTTCAACAATTGTGGCCTATTGACATGATAAAAAAAACTCTTAAGACAAATGCGCTACTCTATTGCTCAAAACAACTAAAAGCTAGCTAGATGTACTATTAGGTGAGCAAAATAGAACCAAACTCTTGAAGTCAAGTGGAATAACTTATCAGTTCTAGCATACAAACTATGGCTCATGTCATGAGTCACCAATCTTAATGTTTTGATTACCTATAAGATCAAAGGAGAAAACCCTTTGTCAGGTAAATTGGCCCACCACCAAATAGAGGTTGGTCACCAATCACCCATGTAATGCAACAACTAACCTATGTTACAACAAAATATTGCTTATGGGAGTTGTCTTTTTAACCCATTATCGAACATTTGGTTGAAAAAAAAATTGTTCTAAGTTTTTCATATTGGTGACTAGCCATCAAACTTAAATGTTTGGTATTAGGTGTTTAGGTGGGTACATTTGTAAAAAAATTGAAAATTTTTACACGAGACTAGTTTAATGATGGGCCATGAGTTGATTTTCATTATGTAAAGGAGGAACATGAGGGGTACTTTTAATGTTTGGTCATGGGACAAAATGGTCCAATTTTACAGCAACCCCAAGTTTGGGGCGGAATGCAATTGGACTACACATTAAAATGATCATCACTAGTTTAGTGATGGGGTGCAAAGGTCATGCTAAATAACACACAATTGACCATAAACAAGGATTAGGGTTTACAAGAATCCAATGCAAGAATAATAGCTACACATTAATTAGGGAAAAACTTCCAATTTCCCCCCAAATTCAAGCACATTCCATTCCCACCAAAATTAATTTGCCCAAATTCACAAAGTTATGGTGTAAGGTTAAGGTTCACAATCTATCTTTCAAATTCACAAGCAAAACTCTTTTAGCATGTCAAAGCTTCCAAATTGTGAAAGGGATAATCTAAAATCTTTCATCAACATTTTGAGAGCATATGGGTTAAACCAACAAAGAGAAAACAACATAGGAGTTGTAAAGAGTTCAAGATCAGAAAAAGAAGTCCTAACATATCAACCAAAGCAAGGAAGACATCTTAGAATAGCCAAAGAGGAACTACAAAAACTAAAGGTAGATCTGCAAAATCTAAATAGTAGACTAGCCAAAAAAAAATTACAATAGCTTGAACATTAGGGATCAGATCCTAATGTTATCAAAGAAGAGATAAGAATTCAAGATTTAGGGGTGGATGTAGAAGGATAACTAGGAAAGCTTACAATATATGAACTTTATAACCAAAAGTTTAAGAATTTTTATATTACCATTGGGTGTAAAGTTCTATAATTCATAGATACAAATTAAGTAGTCGGGAGAAAAACAAATTTTATTTAGTTCCAAGAAATTGTAGTTTGTTGTACATATCTACTACCTGTATAAAAACAACAAACCAAAATTTAGTTTGGGATGACTTTGAACAATTTTATGCATTGATAACTTCTTCCCAACAACTGAAGATATATGCATTTCAAACATACCCTGATTTGTCATACTTCCTTGAGAGTGGGCAAAATACAAAAAAATCAAATTTGTACCTTTTATAAGGCCAAATAACACACCCCCAACATGTTTGAGGTTGGGACCAAGGGGATTTACATCATGATGATTAGTGTACCTCATAAGAGATGAAGTGGACTACAATAGGAACCAGGCTAAAACAAGGAAAATGTCCCACCATCTTTGGGACAAGAACTAGCAAGAAAACAAAGAAAAGTTAATAGATGCAGTCTTCTAATCACTAGAGGCAAATGGACTAGTGAAGCATTGGAGGAGGCCATAAATGCAATTGAAAATGGGACAACTTCATTGAAGAAGACAAGTAGGCATTGAAACATACCTCTTACCTCATTGTTTGATCATTTGTATGGGAAAACAAGATCTAGGAAACCTGGACCAACGGGCGTGCTAATAGTAGAAGAAGTTCATGTTGTGGTTGCTTGGGTTTTGTTTATGTAGGAAGTTGGGCTACCAATTAACCTAAAAAATAAAAAATGAAAGTGGCAAAACTAACTCAAACAAAGCCAACACCTTTTCAAGGAGGGGTACCAAAAACCTCTTGGTGGTATTGGTTTAAGAGGACACATCTTGAGCTTAACATTTGTCAAGCTGAGGGATTGGATATTAGCCAAACACAAAGGCTAACAATTCAATCTTGCCAAAGCTTTTACTAGAATTTATAATCCTTTTACAACAAACACAACTATGTTGCAAACCATATTTGGAAATAGGCATTTAACTAAGAAGACAATCAGGAGCAAGAGTTCTTGCAAAACGAAGTTCACACCAAGTGTATAGCATTATCCTAAAATCTAAAGAGTGGTTGACTATTAACTATGTGGTCTATTTTGCGAAAACAACATTGCCAGGGTTTTACATATTTAGAGAAGAGAGGATATGTGATGACTACATATAATTTTGCAAATTAAGAACTTATATGGCTATGCAATTGAAGGCATGGATGACTACCTTCCTTTTCAAACAGTTTCTATTTTTTTTCAAAAGGTTTATACCAAGTGGAATATCCTTAACAAATAAACATTTGTTCATCTTGAATGGGCATGGATTTCATGTCACCCTTGAGGCAATTGAACAAACTAAAGAGTTTGGGTTGGATATGATTATTCTACCTTCGCATACATCTCATGCACTTCAACCCTTGGATGTGGCTTGTTGTAAGCCTTTTAAGATTGCTTTTAGAAAGGAAAGAAACATAACAATGGTTAGGAGGAATTACACAAAACTAAATAAGATAACATTGGCAAGGTGGGTAGACAAAGCACTAAACCTAGCACTTACAAGAAAAAATATCATGTTAGGGTTCAAAGGTACAAGGATTTGGCCACTTAACCCAAGGGCCATGGATTCAAAAATTGGCCTTAATATTTTATACATATTGCAAAATCAAGCCAAGGAAGTAGAAGAATCAAAACAAGAGGATGGTGAACAAGATTAGATAAAACATATAATTACAAAAGAGCTCATCAACGTAGGCTCAACAACAGAAGTTCCAATTGTTGCTCTATCTGAAAATCAATTTAGGTATTATGTGAACATGATTAAAATTTCTATAATCACTAACTTTGCATTTGTAATAGATTTAGAGAACATGGTTGAAAATTTGGCAAGCCTTCATTGGATGAAATTACAGAACTCAAAAATCCTAAAAGTTCAATTCAAGTGGCATTAACACAGGGGTGCCACAGTTTGATGTCATCGCCACATCTGCCTATAATAAGAACCAATGGAAAAAGACCATAAGTGGATTATTCCCAAAGCCATGTTGTAACTTTAGAAGAATATTTAAGGATTATGCAACAAAAGCCAATGGATAGGGAGGCAGCAAATCATATAAGAGAAAATAAAAGGAAAGAAAAACAAGAAAAACAATCAAAGAAAGCACTTATAGTGTTAATTGCAATTGAAAGACTAGCGGAATGAGAATTTATAAAACAACAATGAGCTAATTTCATTGTAATTTAATCATCTTCAACAATTAAAAAAGTAGAAGATAGATTTCATTACAATTTCAAGGCGGGTATACAAGCTAACCCTTTTGGATATAGGAGTGTGAACTTTAGTTCAATAACATCTGCACAGACACAAGCCCAACAACAAGCCAAGGCTCAAATGCAAGCCAAAAGGGAAGTTGTAGCATCCATACAACAACTTAAGACACATAATTGAAGTTAAAAAGGTGGGTGTGGGGGGTTTGATGTTTAATGAGATAAAATATGATCACAAAGAGCAACAAGGGGTTAGACTAAATATGAACAAGGGTCAAGAGGAGCAAAAACATTGCTTAAAAAAAAAAAAAAAAACAACAACAATAATTGAAGATGAACAAGAAGAGAGAGATGGGAGCAACAATTGCTAATGATTTTGAAAAACTGAAAGAAAAAAGGAGTGGCAACAACTATTACTAAAAATGAACAAAGGATAAAGAAGAGGAACAACATCAATTGCTGCTAAGAATGTAGAAAGGACAAAAAGAGGAGTTGAAAATGTACAAAGGACTAAAAAAAATAATAGTAACAACTATTGCAAATGAACAAAGGATAAAGAAAAAGAACTTTTTGTTTAGAGAAGAGGAACAGTAACAACAATTAGTGAAAATGAACAAAAAATAGAGAAGAAAATCAGTAGTAGCTATTGCAAATGAACAAAGAAGAGAGGTCTTTGTTTAGAGGAAAAAAACACTAGCAACTACTAGTGACAATGAACAAAGAAAAGAAAAGAAGAGCAATAGTAGCTACTACAAATGAATAAATAATAAAGAAGGGAAGCTTTTTGTTTAGAGAAGAAGAACACTAACAACTTCTAGTGAGAATGAACAAAAAATAGAGAAAATGAGCTCTTTGTTTAAAGAAGAAAAGCACTAGCACCTATTAGGGTGAAATCACGATCAAAGGAGGTAGGGGCACCAAGGTAAAAGTTTTTTTTCCAAGGATTACACATGACATGTGTCATTCCTACGTTAGTTTATAATTTAAACATATTTATTTCAGATACCATATTTAGCACTGCATTTTAGATATAAATACATTTTGACTACAAATTGTTTATATCATGTATATTATACATTCATGCCTTTTATCACATATATATGAATAACTTTTATTAAAACCACACTTTTAAAATCCATAATTTTCAAGGTCAAAAACACTTTTGAACCAAATGTGCTCAAATGGGTTATATAAAAAAAATTCATCAATTCAAGTCCTTTTGCCTTTCTAATCATCAATGTTAAAATCTTCTCCAATTTTCAAAAGGATTGGTGCACATTTGGTAGAAAAAAAGACATTTGAAAAAAACAAAGACGGTCCACTTTCAAGATTTGAGTGCTTTGAACATGCAAAAACATTTTTGATTTGTGTCAAGCTTTGAGCATGTAAATTTTGTAATTAATGGAAAATATTCCAAAAAAATTTATGACAATCCAAACTATTATCCTTCCCTTGTGATCTTTCAAACATATAAAAATGTAATTTTAAGGAATGTCCACTCACTTGGGTGGCTCCTTTGACTGTGATTTTACCTACTAATGAGTTTGAACAAAGAACAAAAAAAAAAGAGTAGTAGTAACTATTGCAAATGAACAAAGAATATAAAACAAAATTTTTTTGTTTAGAGAATAAAAACATTAACAACTACTAATGAGAATGAACAAAGAACATAAAAAATGAACATCAATAGCCGCAACAGCAAATGAATAAAGGAAAGAAAAGATGGGCATCGGCAACTATTGCAAAAAATGAATAAAGGATAAAGAAGAAGAACATCAGCAATTGTTGGTGAAAATGAACAGAAAAGAGGGAAGAGTAGTAGAGGGATGAGGATGAGTTAAGGGGTAGTGCAAGAAGTTTAAGAACTAAGGAGTAGTGTAAGAGGGTAAGGAGTTGAGGAGTAACGTAAAAAGGTCAAGAGTTAAAGAGCAATGTAAAAAGGTCAATAGTTGAAGAGTAACGCGTAGCGCAAAAGGGTCAAGAACTTAAACGTAGCACAACGCAACAATGCAAGAGGGTCAAGAGTTAAAGAACAACACAACATAGCAACACAAGAGGGTTAAAAACAAAGGAGCAACTCAATGTAGTAGCACAAAAAGGTCAAGACTTGAAGAGCAACACAATAAAAATAAATGTGTGTGCAACTAAGGTGCAACAAGAAAAAGTTTGTAACAGAAACATAACAAAAACAAGTGCACACGCAATAAAGGCACAACAATAACAAATGCATGCACAACAAAAGAGCAATAAGAATAAATGTGCAACATGAATGTAGTAAGAATAGGTGTGTGTGCAACAAAAGTGTAGTAAGAACAAGTGCACAATAAAGGTGCATCAACAAAGGTGTAATAAGAACAAGTGCATGTGCAATAGAGGAATAATAAGAACAAAATGCCTTAATGAGGGCCGCCACCTGCACACATAAAAAAATTGTTGTTAGGAGCTTCAAGTAGAACCATTAGCAATCGCCTTGAAAGCTCCACAAGAATAAGCTACCATCACCTCTAGAGCTTCATGAAAATGAGCATTCGAGCTCATGAGTGAGAAATGATGGAAAAAAAGTCAAAATCGGGCGTGGGGAGAGGAGAGAGGAGAAGGGGGAGGGGGTAGTGGGTTTTAATGTGGCACTACGTGGGAAAGTGGTGGGTTAGTGACAGTTTAACAAACCATTAGGGTTTGATCACCAAACACATTTTTGCCCTATTTCAAGTTTTGATCTTGGCCCTTGAATACAAGTGCACGAAAATTTCAACATATGTGATTGATTTGCTTGTGTTAATGTTTGATGATAAGTAGGATTTGTGACAAATGTTAGTGTTACAATGTTCATTGATAGGATATGCAATGTTTGAACATAGGTAGGCCTAATGTTTGATGATTTTTTTTGTTTTTGGCAATGAGGTTGAGACCTTGTAGAGCTCATAACTTTTTCATATGAAGTCCAAATTGCATGATCTAAGCCATATTAGGTACACCCACACCTCCTTTATAATCCATCTTTCGACCTTAAAGGCAACTGAGATCACATGAAATCGCCAAGTTCCTTTGTGTTTTTAAATGTACTATGACCAGCCTCTCTACCTTATATATATAAACAAGGATGGAAATGCATCCACAAAAAGAACAAGGCATGTCGAAACAAATGTAAACACATAAGAAAAAAACCAAAACAATAAAAATAGTAGTAATGAAATAGAAGATCTAATGCTAAAAAAACAACCTTCGCCACAAATCAATTAGTGATGGAGGTGCACTAGTCGGTATGTGTGGAAGAGATGAAGAACTATGACTAAACATGAAAACCCACTGAAAAATCACAATGACTTAGGCACATTGAAAAGCTATCGACATTTGTTGCCTATAATCAAATATAAACATTGAAGGTATTGAGGAGGTTTGTTGATGGTGAGTTATATTGGTATGTACAAAATAAATTTAAAAAAGAATCATGGGTTAGGGTTTGCTATTTTTGAAATTGATCATGAAAGAGGTCATTTCCTTTGATCTTGACCACTATTTCATCACATTCACAAATCAACTTGAGATGGAGGAGCCTTCAATTTTAATGATTTCAACTTTTAATTTGTTAAAGTTCCTTACACACATTGGCATGTTGTCATTGGTCACCAAAGCTATCTACAACAATGGAGGTTCGTTTCACCTCATGAATCAAAATGTACAATTTCTAAAACCTTTTCCATTCTCCAAGAGTAGTGAATGTGAAGTTATGATTTATGAACGTTTGAACTTAGGGTTTGATGTTCAAGTGGCAAGCCTCAAGGTTTAGTCCTTTAAAGCCTTTAGTTTTGCTTTGCTTGAAGTTTGGAATGCAACAATGATAATGTACAAAATGTTACAATTATGTTTGTAACTTGAAGGTTTGATTTGGAATTTAGGAACTTGAATTTTGATTATGCATGTTGCATGGTGCAATGATTTGAGGATTTGCAAATTGGGATGCCTAACTACCATGGTTAGCTACGGGGTATAGGTTCAATTGATAGGCCTCTCTTGCTTCATTTCCACCATATTTATTATTTTGGTTGTGATCTCAAACCTCAACCCAACATGATGCCATGGCAGTAATGCATTTAGATGACCTAAAAATGTGGCTTAAAGCATGTGAGAAGCAAGCAACATTGTTTTGGCATGTAATATCAATGACTATGAAAAATCTAGCAATTGTTCAAACTCAATTAAAAGAAATCAAATTTCATTCCAAAACCTCAACTCCAAAATTTCAGATTTAGTGTTTAAATTCAAATTCTAGATTCAAACTTAGACCTCAAATTTAAGTTTTGAATTCAACTTAAGAAATTTAGACCTAATTCCAAAACTTCAATTCTAGAAGTTCAAATTCAATGTTTACATTTCAATTTTAGTTTAAGAGCTTAGATTTAGACATAAATTCAAACCTCAAACTTAAACTTCAAACTAAACTCAAGAAATTCAAACCTAATTCCAAAACCTCAACTCCAAAAGCTTAAATTTAAAGCTTATATTTAGACTTCAAATTTAAAGTTCAAACTCACATTTAGACTAAGACTTAAACTCAAATTTAGAATTCAAACTTGAACATCAAACTCAAACTTCAAACAAATTCAAACCTCAATTCCATAAGTTGAAATTTATAACTTGGATTCAAACTTTAAATTTAGAGTTTAAACCCAAATTCAAACTCAAACTTCAAATTCAAAATCCTAAAGCTCATTGTAAACAAAAAGGACCTATAGAATCCAACAAGCTTCAAAAGTTGTTACAAATCATAATGAACATCAAGCTTGTGCCTTAACAAAAAAATCTGAAAACATTTGAAGTTGAATGATTATAGTGTCATATTTTGAAATCCATACTTATCTAAACCTTTCATCATTTTCACCATTCATTCAACTAATTTGTTTACAGAAAGAGGGTATTATGAAGTTGTACAAATATCTATTAATGTATTCTCACACAATTCTTAAAATTCCCCAGCAAATTTTGTTGTGAAAAGCTAAAATAAACTCTAGGAAAAATCTTTTTTCTGAAAACCTTTTTAATCGATCTAACTTTTTGTACCAAAATGATTTCTTTTACCAAAAATGTAATGTTATTTTGTGAATGTGTATTTTTAAAACTGATAAATTAGTTATTTGACTCAGGTTTCAAATTCGGTTTCTAGAAATGGGATAAGATTTTTTATTAATTGAAAGAAGATTTTAGGGACTTTTATTCAATTTTGGTGAAATCAATGTTTAAGACCAAGTTATCCTACCTTTTATTTACTTAGGACAGCAAGGGTGATGTTCAAGGGGAGAAGGGGAGATTTGTTGTCTATTACTTTTTTGATATGGATTTTTTTTGCAAAGAACATATTTCAACTTTGCTTTTATTTCCTTTGATACAAAACTTGGGATATTATTGAATGGCCTTAACATTTGTACCTTGGTCAATGAATATTTTAGCTAAAACATGAAACCTATTAAGCACCATATCCATAAATGCATATGTTGTTTCTTCACTATTACGACCCAATAATGGCACCAATTCCAACCACCTGGAGAAATGTTCGATCATAACCAAGACATATTAGTTATGTCATACTATCACATTTAGGGAGTTGACAAAATCCAAAGTCCACTAATACTATAGCCCCATGATGGGCAATGGGTGTAAATAAGGTGTAGGTACATTGAATGATGTTCAAATTGGATCACACATCAGACATTGAGAAACCAATTATTGAGCCTACAATTGCATTTCATACCATCAATATTGTGACTATAAAATACTATAAGTTTTTCAAACCCCAAAATGGTTGAAATCCTCATGAACATGCCATACAAGGTCTTCACAAAACTTCGAACAAGGCATTACCAACACTTGTCCATCATTCCATAGTCATAAAAAAAACTTGTCTTCCATAAAAACCTTTTGGCCCTATGCACAACCTAATCACATTCTTTGGGTGTTAATCCAATTGGGACTTCACCTACTTGCATATATGCAATAATAGGTGCATCTTCATATATGCCTAGGGCACTATCACCATCTAGCTCAATGTCTTCTTTATTTTGAACCTATTTCGAACCTTGCAAACCACCAACATATCAAACCTTCTAAGTTCGAATGGAGTTCAAAAGTTCTTAGTAATGGAGGAGCTCCACAATCCTCACACCATCATTCCGCTTTGCTCATTGCCTTCACCTTCTTGCATTGTATCAACAAATTTTCATGGTGCGCACAAACCCTTAAACCTACCTTGGGCTATTCCAAATTATTTTAAGCTATTCCACCCTAAGTTATTCAAAGTTATTCTAGACCCCAAAGGAAGGTCACTCTTTATATATATTAGGTAGCACTTGAGATTAAAATTATTATTTTTGTTTGTTATGAAATAAAGACATATTTAAAATATGTTTTAGGTATATTATAAATATTTTTTCATATTGAATAATAAACACCATGTTTATAGTGAAGTAAATTATATATATATATATAGTTGATAAATTGTATCCTATATTTTCGCATGCCATTTGGAATAAAATGAAAATGATTTTTTCAAGATTCTACCTTTGATTATATTTTATTATTTTAATCTAATCACCCTAGGTTATTCTAAATTATTATATGTTATTTCACTCTGAATTATTTTAAAGTTTAAATTGCATGGGTAGTTTCAATAGTTTCATTCAAAAGGTTAATTTCATCAATATGCTTGCATCTAATCTATATGGCCAATTGCATCATTTTGATCAATTTCATCCACAAAGAATGTTTCATTGGTTTCTATAGTTCACTATTGAGGTTCATTTTCAGCTCTCTTGTCAAATGCCTTACATATGACACCCTTTCTTCTTTTCTTTTTCTGTTCCCATCCTTCACTTTTCATCATCATCATCATTTACTTTTCCTCTTTGCCCCTTTTCGGCTTTCCTAATCTTTCCTTCCCTCTCCCAAAGCAGCCCTTCCAAGCCCTGCTGCATGGCTGCCATTTTTCTAAAGTGGACCAACTTGACTAGCTTGGTACTTGACAAGGGTTTTAAACACTCGGTAGACTCTTGTGCATAAATTGTCAAAGCCGCCAATAAGATTTGTGATGTATTTGGAGGAACACTTACCAAGCAGAAGAACTCATAGGGCATTTTGGAAAATGAAACACCAGCCATTCCATTTTTTGAAATGCCCAAGTCATTATATTTTTCTTGTGATACCCGGGGGCTTCACCCTAACCCTAAAGTTCTTCTGGTTTAAATATGTTCCTAAACCCCATCCTGACCCTTCCCAAATCTTGGAGTACAACAAAAATGCTTGTTTGACCCCCTACTTCACCTGGCCACCCGGCCCCTCTTTTTACAGTTGTTGTGAGATGTTTCCAGTGTTGTTGGGAGAAAATGATTCCCTATCTCCTAGGCCTAAACAGTAATTGTTACTTCGCACATACCCCTGTAGCATGTACCATTGGCCCAAGTGTGTGAACTGTTTACCCAACTAATTTTTCTTTCCAAATCCATTTTTTGTAATTTAATTAAATTTATGATGAAAAAATGACTCAAAATTCAATGTCTTCATCACCATAAGTCTATTTTTTTTCAAATTGCCTCCATTATGTCCTACTCACAATTTCAAGAGCCTGCCCAAATTCCTCTGTAATTTTTAGTTTTGATTTAAATGATTTTTCAATGATTTTTTTCCAATACTCAATAATTTCTTCACCATAGGTCAAAATATTATGAAACCAACTCCATATTCATGGAGAGCTTTGCAACCATACCTAGAGTGCGACAAGAGATGCTGTGGTTTAGGAGATCTTAGTGTGGCAAACCAAAAAAATAAAATGCAAAGCAAACAACCAAACAAGCAACCTTCATAGACAGATTGTACTCCAGCTCCATTTGCATGATAACTTTCCAAGAAACAGGGCTGAGGCAACAAGGGTATATTGCCATTTGTGAAAGACATCCATATGAATACAATGAAGAAGGCCTGGTAGGTGTGGTTCCACCCAGGAATGTGATGAGCCCCTTAAGGTGAGCTATAGTTCCATCAAGTGGCAAAGGGATTTTAAGTGATTCACATTTCAAACACCTTTCTCAAGTAATTGATTCACAATAAAATGGACACTGAAAACACCAAAAATGAAGCCAACAGATGCTTGCCTATCCCACCAAAGGAAATGCTTGTAAAATGCCTGAATAAGACATAGACACCGGTTACTAATATGTTATGAGCATGAGGGAGCTTTTGCTTGTTTGAATATCTCTCCTGCTTTTGTTTGAAACATTATGGAATAGGTAAGCAGCAAAAGGCCGCCAGTTAAGGAACAAAACCGGAAATAATAAAAATTGAAACAGCCTCTTTTCATTCATGGACAGAGTGGCTACACTTTCATCCAAGAAGTGATAGGATTACAGTATCATTGGGTTAATGAGAGCAGATGGTGGTACCTTGTGCGCAATAGTGAGTAGAAATGAAGGTCAGGGGTTATTATCTGTAACGCATGAGCTCATATCCAATAAGGGTGTCGATCCGGTTATGTATTAGAGAAGACATCCTAGAGTGCACATTCTATCCACAGCTTGTACCAAGAAATCCCAACTCATTTATTACTATTCCTGCTACTATTATTATAGTAAGCCAGTGGGGAAAATGCCAGGATCTCCTTCAGGGATTTTGTTGTTCTCAAATTTTGGATATAAAAAATTTGGCAAATGTTTTCCCCAAAAGAAGATTAAAATTAATTGAATTTACACTAGAAAAACAAAGAGTTCCAAAATTCTCCCAAGCTTTTGGGTCCTAAAAAGGACAAAATTAGTGGGGAAAAAAAAGCATTGCTCCCGAGTAGGTTTTTTGTTCTCAAATTTGTGAGGTAGGTGGTGTGGCCGACGATTCTTATCCGCAAGAGGACTTAGCCAAATTTGGCTACATACATGTCAGAGTGGAAATTAAAAAATTTGTAAAACACACCCATCTCTACCAAGTACCGACACGTGAAAGCACAAGTCAACCAAGAGACGAACGAACGGCACTGGGCACCGCCTCTTCCTCTTCTGTTGCTTGCTCTGCCTGCCTTGTCATGCTCCTCGCTCTCTCCCTGTCCGTCTGCAGAGAGAGAGAGACACACACACACACACACACACAAACCAGAGAGCAAACCCTCCAGGAGAACGGGGAGAACTTGTAGGAGAAGATTTTGGAAGCTATTCCTGCCTGAGACCCAAATCGTGCAAGTCAAGAGGAAGAAGATACAGAGAGATACAGAGAGACAGAGACAGATGGTTTGAAGAGAGAGATTGGCTGCAAGAAGGAAGAAAGAACAAGAGACTTGATTGTGTTAACTGGATCGATCGATCGAGAGTTTTTGGAAAGAGAGAGGGAAAGGGAGGGAGCGGCCAAGAACTGAAAAACGGGACCTTGGAGAGTAGCTTCGATGTTTGATTGGGGTTTGATAGTTTGGGTGGAGTTTGGGTGGATTCAGTGCTTTTGGTGATCGGGAAGGTTAAGTGGAGGGAAATCGTACAAGGAGAAAAGGAGGCCAGAGGGAATGCGTCTACGTGGTTCTTCGGTACTGGAGATAAACTACAAGTTGCGGAACATCGATTTGAATAAGGAGCCTCCTCCTGCATGGGACACAGACGAGTGCGCTTCTTCCGGCAGTAGCTGTACTGGAGGCAGCAATAATGGAGGAAGTGTAGACAGGTCCACGGCGCAATTCCGAGGCGTGAGGCACAGGCCGGAGCTTAACAAGTGGGTGACGGAGATTCGACCCACATCGCACAAGCGAAAGATATGGTTGGGGACTTACGAGACGCCGCAGGAAGCGGCGAGAGCGTATGATGCTGGCATTTTCTATACAAAAAAGAAAATCCCGTACAATTTCGAGGATTCGCCACACCAGTTACGCAACCACCCCATCCCCCCGGAGTTGCCGTGGGAAAACTTCGCCGCTTTGGTGAAGCAAAGGGCTACGTCCGCTGCCAAGCGACACAGAGCCAACGTCCAAGATCAAGCCACTGCCCAGTAGCAGCAGCTTGTAGAATATACTTGCCTTGTGTAGATCGATCGATTGCCTCGGGCAGATCGATCAACCGATTGTCTCGTGTACATCGATCCATTGATAGTGTTGTGCAAAGCTTGCAACTTGATCGTGAGTGAGCTGTAGGACGCCTTCCAGGGCTGGCTTCCTTCTTGAGAAGAATCTGTTCCTGGAATGGAGAGGTCAAACTGAACTCGTAGAAATGGAAAAGGCTGCTAGACGAAAGCCGCTTCTAGTCTTTAGCGCTTTGCACCAACTCTGTTGATCCTGTGCCCTGCCAAAGAGTGGATTAGGATAGTTTTTTGTATCACCATGGATCATCATGCTTTGGAATGAGCACACGCGGAAAAACCAGATTGTATGTCGTGGATGCATATAGGCGGATTCGGAAATCTTTCCTGCCGCAGCCGCTGCCGTAGGGAATCTTTCAGGGAGGGAGTAATTATGTGTATATCGTGACGTGAAAGTCGAATGAATGGGTGCATTGCAAATAGATTGTAACTTGGTCTTGGTCTTTTCTTCTAAGCAAAGAAAGTAATATCTTGTGGGCTTCTTCACCATGGCACACTCAACTTGTACCTCTTTTTTGAATGGAAGCGATGGTGTTTGCTCCTTCTTTTAGAGCTTTACTCTTTGACTTGATCATGTGATTATTTGTCTACGCTTTGTGCCTGATCAGGCATACATGGCAGTTGAGTCTTGTTTTGGGACAGGAGCCTGCCCTCCACTAGAAGGAGGCAAGGAATTTGAGAACATTAATTGTTTTGAAAGAGATGCCGGAATCCAGATGTGTATGGGTTTTCCCCATGTTCTTCCTTCTCCAAGAATGATGGTATGCACGAGCTGTTGGCAGTTTTGTTCTGCCAGTGAGGATATAGAAATATGGATTAGAGATACTGAAAGCTTTCAATGAAATTGCATTTGTGTAGTGTAAACACCCAACTGATATTTTCTTTTGTATTTTATGAGCCATTGTCAGGCATAATATCTATTGCACAAGACAGCTTCCATCATGTAAGAAATCTTCCATGACATAATACATCCTCATGATGAAACGGGCCTGCATATTGATTAATCTTCCATGACATAATGCATCCGCATGATGAGACAAGTTTGCATATTTGATTAGATACATTGGTTGTTCTTTATGCAACAACATAAGGGTAGCATCTTCTCTATGCATTCATCTTCTCTATGCTCCATGTGGCCTTAAGCTCATTGCCCTCATCCACAAGGCCTTAAATCCAGGAATGCCCTCAAATGCTACATACCCATATGCTATACATTGTTGTCCCTAGAGGTGTTGGATGGATCAAACCTGTTTAAGGTAGAGATGGAAGGAGGTTGGCACTGGAGAGCTACGAAGAAGCATTTTGGAACCTTTGGATGGTTGTTGATGGGGTTGTGCTTGACTAGACCATACTTGAATTAGGAGATAGAGATAAATCTGTACTACAAATGGTTCTTGGTTCAACAAGAATGAATTTGAATCTTGGGTATTACTCACCAAGCTACTGAGTGGTCCAGTAGGATCTTCAGGTCCAGTTGTTTAATATTATAATCTTGAATGAAGTGCAGTGATAGTGCCACTTCTAATGTGATTACAAGGAGATAGAGATACTACAGTTGTGGACCGTATTAAACCATCAATTTGGTCCATGACTTCAAATTCCAATTACAATTTACAATCCAGCATAAAAGCTGGCAGTGCCTGTCCCTCTACACATGACTGAGTACTCAGACAAGAACTCACACATCTCCAGCCACATGTTCATCTTCAGCCATCTCTCATTTTTGCTACTGAGAATTGTATGACCAGTGACTCAACAATTGATGATGAAATCAATAATTGCTCCTTCTGCTTGCTAGCACTCACCTTGTAAAGGGTATTCATCAGTGATCCTCTTTGCTGCTCCACATCTGTTGCACATTAGAACTGATGCTTCTAATCTGTAATCTCTGACTCCTTACAAAAGTGATATTCTGAAGCTTATTCTGAAGATCTTGCAGAAACAAAGGTAGATTGTTCAAGCTACCATTGACCTTGAAAGCTCCTCCCGAGCATCATACATATCACTAGCATCCTCCTCCCAAACATCATCCAAGCCATGGCTGGTGGGCTGCAAACCACTTTCTTCATC